>Ga0070733_10003695_pt1 | contig 10390 bp, 7 predicted proteins | sample Coa_R1_9_FD_66450 | JGI IMG/M metagenome (GOLD analysis project Ga0070733, IMG submission 66450) | Surface soil microbial communities from Centralia Pennsylvania, which are recovering from an underground coalmine fire - Coalmine... | ecosystem: Environmental > Terrestrial > Soil > Unclassified ... | reverse complement strand
TGGCGACGATCTGATCGTTCTCCATCAGCTCACGGCACGGGGCGGCCAGCGTGATCATCCGTGCCGCCACGTACGTGTCGAGCGGGGAGACGACCACCGCGGTGTTCTTCCTGCGGGCCAGCTCCAGGACCTCATCATCCGGCCTGGCGCCGTTGGCGAGCACCAGCAGATCGAGGTCCCGCTCCAGCACGTGGAGCTGGGCGCGCGGGCGGTCTCCGACGACGACGATGTCTGACTCGTCGATACCCGTCTCGGTCTCGATCGAGGAGGCATGGACCCAGATACGGCCGGTGAGCTCGCGGTCGTCTCCGGTCAGCAGCTCCCCGTCGAGGACATCCACGACGGCATGCAGGTAGGTGGCCTCACGCAACGTCGAGCTCGAGCGAGACTCGCGGACGTAGCGGCGGGCCAGCGAGCGCGTGGTGATGATGCCGATCAGCACCCCGGCCTCATTGACGACGGGAACGAGGTCGTAGTCGGTGTGATCGAGCGCCAGCCCTGCCTCGCGGATCGGGTCGCTCGACGTCATGCTGGGAAACTCGGTCTGCATCAGGTCGCCGGCGCGGAGCTTGATGTGCTGCAGCAGCTTGGGCGCTTCCGCCCCCGCCTGCTCCAGCACCCAGCGTGTCTGGGGGTTCAGATCACCAAGCCGAACCGGGACGTACTCGGTGTTCGGATCGAGGCGTGATTTCAGCTCGGCGTAGCCGATCGCAGAGCCGATCGAGTCGGTGTCCGGGTTGCGGTGGCCGGATACGTATACGGGTGGCACATGTGAATTATCACGAGTTCGCAACGTTTTCGTGCGGTCGATGGATTGTTTGCATGACGATCACCGCTGGCGTCGCGCCGCCGCGGGCGGTACCGTGGCGCGCGAGACGCACCGCCACCGGGGCGGACCTTTCACCGAGAACGGAGCATTCATGCCTTCGGCACCCAAGATCCTGCCCACACAGATCCCAGAGGGCACGTCCAGTGGAATCCGCTACCGGCTCGAGGGTGAGCTGGTGCCCGTACTGCACATGGCTCTGGACGGCAGCATGCCTGTCTATTTCGAGCATCACGTGCTTCTCTGGAAATACCCGGCACTCGACATCGGCCTGCACCCGCTGCGCAAGGGCCTGGTGCGCCGGGCCTTCGCCGGCATGCCGCTGCTGCTGCTGCAGGTCCAGTCCGGCGGCGAGGTCGCGTTCAGCCGCGATGCTCCCGGGCACGTCGTCGCATTGCACCTGCAGGCAGGTGAGGGGATCCAGGTGCGTGAGCACCAGTTCCTCGCAGCGACGCAGAACATCGAGTACGACTACAGCCGTATGAAGGGCTTCGCCAACATGATGTTCGGCGGGGGCTTCTTCATCGATCAGTTCATGTGCTCCGGCGGCGAGGGCGTCGTCTGGGTGCACGGTTACGGGAATGTCTTCGAGAAGACGCTCGAGCCCGGCGAGTCGATCGACATCGAGCCGGGTGGCTGGTTGTACTACGACCACTCCGTCTCGATGAGTCAGGAGATCTACGGCTTCAAGACCGGCTTCCTGAGCGGTGGCGGCAACCTGGTCTTCAATCGCTTCACCGGCCCCGGCCGCATCGGGCTGCAGAGCGCCTACTACCACCCGCCGGGAGCCGAGACCGGCGCCGGCGGCGGTCAGGCGCAGATGCAGGCCGGCTCCGGCGGGATGATCGGTGGCCTGCTCGGGGGGCTGCTCGATAATTAGGCTTGGCTCATGACATTCGCGCTGGGACACCTCCAGGAGCACCCTCTGCCGTCGGGAGTCGTCGGCGCGCTCTCGCTTGCCGGTTATCAGCTGCTGGTCGATGTCGCCGGCGTCGGAGCTGGACGACTTGGCCCGCAGGCCTTCCTGCTGGTTGCGCCCGAGCCGGAAGGCGGCGGCGCGGAGGCGCTGACGCACATCTCCCTGCACCAGACGCGCTTGGGCAATGAGCAGGAGGCCTACGCCTACCAGCAACTGGCGGCGCAGCTCGGCTACCTGCGACTCTCGGGCTACAGGCTGGGCCTCGAGCGCTCTGGCCTGCGCTCGAAGATCTCCCTGGTCAACCCCGCCACCGGGGCGATTGCCCTGGTGATTCCCGACAAGCACCCGGGGCGGCTCTTCGGCGGCGGCGGGAACGTGAGCTCGATGCTGGCGGCGACGCGGGCGCTGCCGCCGGCGGGACCGCCGCCGGACCTGCAGCGCCCTGAGCTCCTGCACCAGACGCTGCTCGCACTGGCGCTGAGCGATGACTCGACGGACGGTGCCGGCGCGGTCGATCTGGCCGACCGGGCGCTCGTGGTCGCTCAGAGCAATCCGTCGATAGACCCAGTCGCGGCGCTCGCGGCCGCAAAGCAGCAAGCTTCCGCCTGAGATCCCCTCACGATGCCGAGCGCGCACGCTCCATGTCATCCGCCAGTTCCGGGTGGCTGTATGGGCCGGGCCGCCGCAGTGCGTCAAGCACCTGCTGCTGGCTGACGGGATCCTTGTCCTGGCTCATCTTGATCTTGCAGACGAACCGGGAGATCGGCAGCCGCATGCCCACGGTCCCGCGCGCGACCGGTCGAGCCCAGTCGGTTTCGAGCAGCATCGGCTGGTCGACGTGCTGCTCGAAGTGCTCGACCAGCCTCGCGAGCACCTCCAGGTTCCGCTCTTCGTCCAGGATCTGTGGTACGCCGTAGCAGTGAGCGGCGCTGAAGTTCCACGTCGGTGCCCGGATCGCACCAGGCGCGTACCAGCTCGGCGAGATGTAGCCGTGGCGGCCCTGGACGATCGTCAGGATCTCGTGCTTGCCGAGGTCGTGGATCTCCTCGTCGGGGCGCCCGACATGCGTGAAGACCGCCAGCTCCTCTGACTCCTCGTCAAGCAGCAGCGGGTAGTGCGACGCAACCAACTCGGTCCCGTTGTGGCTGACGAGTGTGCCCCACGGGTTCTCGCGGATCAGGCGCCGGACGGTCTCTGGATCGGTGCTCGCGTGATGGTGGTTGGGGCGCAAGGTCCGTTGATTCTCGCAGGAGAACGGTCGGCGTCAGCGGCGCCCAGCAGCGCCGCTGACGCCATCGGCAGCAGTCAGGACCGCCGCGGGCCGAACAACTGCTTGACCTTGCCGGCTATCAGGCGCGGCAACAGGCGCGGTCCCGGCACGACCATAAGTCCCAGCTGCTGCAGCATCGTGACCTGATCGAGCTGGAACCAATGAGCTTCGATGCGACCATCGCGCACGCGGTTCAGCTCGAGGCCGGTGAAGCTGACCTTGCGATTGGTCGGCGGCAGACCCTGGAAATCTCCGGTGTGGGTGCCGGTGAAGCTGATCCGCTGAGCGACCGTGTGCTCGTCCGCGACCGCATCCTCGACTTCCAGGTGCAGATCCGGGAACCCCTGCACGAACACATCGAGGAACTTCGTCCAAGCATCGTGATCCAGGCTGGTGGGGGACAGGCTCGCTGGTGGGTAGGCGACGTAATCCGAGGTGAGGATCTCCTCCTCCTTCGCTCGGTTGCCCTTGTTGAACTCCGCGATCCACTCGCGAGCGATGCGCGTGTTGTGCTCGACCACTGCCGGATCGGCTGGCCCGACGTCCTGGCCGCCCTCCTCGATCATGCTGTCTCCTCTCATGGGCGCCGACTCGGGGTCTGCGACTGCGGTGGCTGAATTGTTTGTCATGGCTGTCTTGACCTCAAGTCCGTTGCTCTGCTGTTCAGGCGGGGATCCCGAGCGGGCCGAGGATCTCGATCCCGTATTCCGCGGCCAGCGCGACCAATGCGGCCATCTGCTCGGGCCCGGGCTCCGGAGTGTCGGTTGGGATCGTCAGCGATGTCGCCGGCTCACCAACGGTGCGAACGAAGGACTCGAATCCGCCGGGGTTCACAACCAGCAGGAAATGTGCGGTATCGGACGTCACCGAGAAGGTATGGGGGATGTCTCGGGGACCGTATGCGAATGAGCCGGCGGGCAGGACGACGGTCTCGCCGCCGATCCAGATCGTCAGCTCGCCGTCGATCACGAAGAACCACTCATCCTCGTTGTGATGCACGTGCAGCGGCGATCCGGTGCCGCGCGGCCCCAGGCAGTCGGTCACGCCAACGCGGCCTACCGTTGTGTCGGCCGCGGCCTTGATCGTCACCAGCTGACCGAAGAACCAATAGGACTCGCCCTCGCCGGGCTGCAGGGCGATCGGGGCAAGCGTGCTTGATGGAGTTGTGGACATGGGAGAGCCTCCTGTTCGTGCAGATGTCGAAGTGGCTCGAGGACCGGTGATCTGGTCCTCGAGCACCCGCATCAGCTCCAGCCACCCGCTGAACGGGTGCTCGGTGCCGATCGGGTCGCCAACCCAGCCGTGCGGCGCACCGTCGTCCGCTTGGACGCGGATCACCAGCTCGGAGGTTGGACTTTCAGCTGCGTTGTTCATTGCTCAGGAGCTTCTCGCTCGCGCGACTGCGAGACATCCGCCATGTGCGCAGACTTTGTGCTCGCTGCGCCAGTACGCTCGCGCGGACATGCAGATGAGCGGGCCGAAGATCATCGGCAGGACGCGCGAGATCGAGCGGCTCGAGCGGTGCCTGACCGCTGTGAAGCAAGGCGAATCAGCCTGCGTGCTGATCGACGGGGAAGCCGGGATCGGGAAGAGCCTGCTGATTGACGGTGCCTGTCAGATGGCGGCAGACCTGTCGCTTCGGGTGTTTCGTGGCGGCGCCGACGAGCTCGACCGGTGCGGGCCGTTTGGCGCACTGGCCGCAGCGTTGGGAACCGGGACCGCCGGGGAGACGTCCGCGATCGCAACCGGCGCCGAGTTCCGTGCCGTCGATCAGCTACTCGAAGTCGTCGAGAGTCACGCGCTTGCAGCTCCGGTCCTGATCGCGGTGGAGGATCTTCAGTGGGCGGACCGCGAGACGATCGTCGCGCTGCGCGCGATCGGAAGGCGTCTGTCGCACCTGCCGATCGCCCTCCTGGCGAGCTCACGGCCGTGGCCCAGGGCTCCCGAGCTCGAGAAGCTGATCGACACCTGGTCGCGTGAGGGTGCACTCGAACTCACCCTCACGGCACTCGATGCGGAGGAGGTCGCCGGGATCGCCGCTGAGAAGATCGGGGCCAACCCGGGTCCGACGCTCGCTTCGCAGCTCGATTCCGCTGGGGGCAATCCCCTCTATGTCAGTGAGCTTGTCGGTGCCCTGATGGACGACGAGGCGATCCACATCACGGACGGAATCGCTGAGATCGACGCCGCCGCGCTGCCGCCGTCGCTGCGCCTGACGATCCTGCGACGCGTCTCGATGTTGGGCGACGGTACGGTGCGCCTGCTGCAGGTTGCGTCACTGCTCGGGTCATCGTTCTCACTCGGAGTGCTGGAGACGATCTCCGAGTCCAGCCTGTCCGCCGTGCTCGACGCGCTGCAGGAGGCACGAAGGGCCGGCGTGATCGAGGACGCCGGCGAGCTGCTCCGCTTCCGGCACGACCTCGTACGCGAGGCGCTCTACAGCGACTTGCCCACCAGTGCTCGCCGAGCACTGCATCGGCAGGCGGGCCGTCTGTTGGCGGCGGCCGGCGCGCCCGCGCTGCAGGTCGCGGAGCAGTTGTCGCTGGGGGCGGAATCGGTCGATGGCGAGGCTGCTGACTGGATGGCGCGGGCCGCGCGGGAGTCCGCGTTGCGGGCGCCGCGCATGGCTGTTCAGCTGTTCGAGCGTGCGCTCGAGCTGGCGCCCGCGGATGACAGGGCTCGGAACGATCTGACGCTCGAGTTGGGAGAGGCGCTCGTGTGGGCCGGGTACCCGCAACGCGCGCAGGCGATCGCGGAGCGGCTGCTGACGCCGACGCTCGACGCCGACCTGCGCGATCGCGCGCGGGGCACGGTCGTCCGGTCGCTGTGGCTGGACAGCCGCTGGCAGGAGCTCGTGGACCGAGTCGAGGAATGGCTGCGTGCGGGCGATCTCAAGGACAGCCCGCGCGGGTTGCTGCTCGCCGACGTGGCGATGGCCTGCTTCTTCCGTGGACACCATGTCCGCGGCCTCGAGGCGGCGGATGAAGCGCTCGCGATCGGCGAGGCGACGGGGGATGAACGGGTGGTGTTCGGAGCGCTGTACGCCCTGTCGCCGCTCAACAACGCTCGCGGTGACTACGCGGCTGAACTCGAGGCCTCGACACGGGCGCTGGCGATCGCCGAGCATGGCGCGAATCCTGACCTGGCCCGCTTTCATCCGCACTTCGCGCAGGCGATGTCGTTGAACAGCAACGACCGCTACTCGGAGGCGGACGAGATGTTCCGCCTCGGTCTGCGTCTCCGCGAGGAGCTCGGAACGATCTGGGATCTACCCGTCTACCAGGCGGGCCTGGCCGACCTTCATTGCCAGATGGGGAGCTGGGACGACGCTCTGGCGGAGGCGGAAACGGGGGTCGCGATCGCCGAGGAGGTCGGGACCCGGCTCGGAGTGGCGGTCTGCGCGTCGGTCGCCGCGCTGATCCACGCGCATCGCGACAACATCGAAGAGGCACGGCGGTTCCTGAGCACGGCTGAGGAGCAGATCGCGCGCCACGGCCCGCAGTGGGGAACCGCGTACTGGACATGCCTTGCCAGGGCACAGGTCGCCGAGGCGAGCGGCGACCGCGCGGGAGCGATGGCCGAGCTCCTCAGGACGTGGGAGCAGCAGGCCAACGCCCCGGGCCTGCGGGCCTACCTCGGTCCTGAGGTCGTGCGGCTTGCGCTGCTGAACGATCCCGAACTCGCCGTCCGTGTCGCCGCGGAGCTCGAGCTCCTGTCGGGCAATCTGACCGTCGCCAGCGCCCGCGGGAGCGTGCTGCTGTCCACCGGACGTGTCGCCGGCGACCGTCAACAGCTCGAGCAGGCCGTCGCCACCTTCGAGCACAGCGGCTGGGTGCTGCAGCATGCGGCGGCGCTCGAGTCGCTGGCAACGTTGCTTGCCGCTGACCGGGAGGCGGCGGGCGATGCGGCGGGCGGGGAGGCGGCCGGCGATGCTCGCACCGCCTTCGAGGCCGTGCTCGGGCTGTACGAGGGTCTCGGCGCGCAGCGGGACATGGCCAGGGTCGTGGCCGCCATGCGTGCGGCCGGGATGCGGCGCGGGAGTCGCGCCGCCCACCGTCAGGCGCTCAAGGGCTGGGACTCACTCACCGCCACCGAGGGCGAGGTCGTGCGGCTCTGCATCGAGGGACTCACGAACCGGGAGATCGGCGAGCGGCTGTTCATCTCGCGCCGCACTGTCCAGACCCACCTCTCGCACGCCTTCACCAAACTTGAGGTGAACTCCCGGGTTGGGCTTGCCGCCGCAGCGGCCAGGCGCGTGGACTCGGGAGCTCCCTCGTAGGGCGACGACCCCGCGCGTCGCTGCTCAGACCGCGGGCGTGAGCCGCAACCGTGGTCTCCCGCGACGCGTGACGATCACCTCCTGCCCGGCGGCGACGACGTCCATCCAGTAGCCGAGACGGTCCCTGAACGGATTGGAGCCGACAGTGATCACTGTCGGCTCCAATGACGACGAAGAAGTGGAGCTGAGGGGGCTCGAACCCCTGGCCTCCGCCATGCCATGGCGGCGCTCTCCCAGCTGAGCTACAGCCCCAGAGAACTCGTAATCCTCTCCAAGGTTAATACATGCGCGCTGGTTGTTGCGAGGAGGGCAGAACCCTAGGCCGACCCAGTCCCCCGAGGAATGAACTCCGGCACGTCAAGATCGTCCCCGGCATCGAGCTCACGCCCGCGGCCGCGCCCCGCCGGAGCGCGACCGGAGGACGACTGCAGCGCCCGCAGTTGCGAGCGCGCCGGGTCGACCTTGTCGATCTGCGCGAGCATCGTCGAGTGGACACCCTGCACGTCGGTGAGCAGTCGCTCCGCGTTGCTCCGCAGCGACTGACCCAGCTGGCGCACGTGCTCGGAGAGCTCGGCTCCATCCGTACGAACGTCACTGGCCACCTGCCGCGCCTCCCGCATCAGCTCACGTGCCTTCTCGTCGGCCTCTGATCGCGTCTTCAGTGCGGCGTCGGCGGCCTCCCGGATGGTCTCGTCGGCGTTCTCCTGCGCGCGCGCGACGGTCTCCAACGCCTCCGAGGTGGCTTTGCTCTTGGCTTCCTCGGCCTCCATGCGGATGCGATCGGATTCCGCCTGGGCACGGGCAACAGTGTCACGGGCGACTCGCGTCGCCTCGTCGTGCGCCGCCCGCACGATCTCCGCCGCCTCATCCTCCGCGGCCTTGACCCGATTCTCCGCGGCGCGGTCAGCCTCGGCGATCCGCGCCTTCAGGCGGACCTCCGCCTCCGCCCGCAACTGCTCGGCGGTCTCCTCGGCTGCGGCGATGATCGCCGCGACCTGATCAGAGATGGAGCTGCGCGCTTCCGACATGCGCGCATCCTAAAGCGACGCCCGCTGATCCGCTGCAACGCCGGCGGCAAGGGCCAACCGGCGACCAAGCCTCTAACCTCCCGCCCAGGATGTCCGAGCGTCGCTACGAACCGCATGAGATCGAGGCCAAGTGGCAGGCCATCTGGGCCGGCGAGCGCACCTGGGAGGTCGCCAATGGCACCACCCAGGAGGCGGGCGGTCGCCGGCTGCCGGGGGGCCATCTCCGCCCCGACAAGTCCTACGTGGTCGAGATGCTCCCGTACCCGAGCGGCGAGCCGCACATCGGGCACATGAAGAACTACGCGATCGGCGACGCGATCGCGCATTTCCGCCGCCGCACGGGGCACCGCGTGCTGCACCCGATGGGCTATGACTCGTTCGGGCTGCCCGCGGAGAACAACGCGATCAAGACGGGCGTGCATCCGCGGATCGCGACCGAGCAGTCGATCGCCTCGTTCCAGAAGGCGTTCCGTTCCTGGGGCGTCTCGATCGACTGGTCGCGCGAGATCGCAAGCCACGAGCCCTCCTACTACCGCTGGACGCAGTGGCTCTTCCTGCAGCTCTACAGCCGCGGACTCGCCTACCGCAAGGAGTCGGCGGTCAACTGGTGCCCCAACGACCAGACAGTGCTCGCCAACGAGCAGGTGGTCGACGGCCGCTGTGAACGCTGCGGCCACGAGGTCGAGCTGCGCCAGCTCGAGCAGTGGTTCTTCCGCATCACCGATTACGCCGATCGCCTGCTCGACGACCTCGACACGATCGACTGGCCAGAGCACGTGAAGACGATGCAGCGCAACTGGATCGGCCGCAGCGTCGGCGCCGAGGTCAACTTCCGCTGCGCCGAGCTGGCGATCGACTACCCGGTCTTCACCACGCGCCCGGACACCCTGTTCGGGGCGACGTTCTTCGTGATGGCGCCGGAGCATCCCGATGTCTTCAGGCTGGCCGCCGGGACTCAGGACGAGCAGGCGGTGCACGACTACGTCAACCACGCCCTCACGGAGTCGGCCGAGGAGCGCGGCGACGCCGACAAGACCAAGACCGGCGTGTTCCTCGGGCGCACCGTCACCAATCCGGTGACCGGCGAGGAGATCCCGATGTACGTGGCCGACTACGTGCTGATGGAGTACGGCACCGGCGCGATCATGGCGGTGCCCGCGCACGATGACCGCGACTTCGCCTTCGCCAAGGCCTACGACCTGCCGATCCGGCAGGTGGTTGCACCAAAGGACGGCCCGCCGGGGTGGGATGGGATCTTTTCCGAGGCCTACATCACCAAGGCCGATGACGCGATCCTCGTGAACTCGGGCGAGTTCGACGGTCTCACCCCCACGGAGGGCTTCGACCGGATCGTCGCGTGGCTCGACCGCCAGGGCATCGGACACGCGTCGGTGAACTTCCGCCTGCGGGATTGGCTGCTGTCGCGCCAGCGCTACTGGGGCTGCCCGATCCCGATCGTCTACTGCGACGAGCACGGAATGGTGCCTGTACCCGAGGACCAGCTGCCCGTCGAACTGCCGGACATCCAGGATTACCAGCCCAAGGGCCGCTCGCCACTCGCGGCGGCCGAGGACTGGGTCAACACCACCTGTCCCGAATGCGGCCGGCCGGCCCGCCGCGAGACCGACACGATGGACACGTTCGTCGATTCCGCCTGGTACTTCCTGCGCTACTGCGATGCCCGCAATGATGATGAGGCCTGGGATCCGGCGGTGCTCCGCGAGTGGATGAGCGTCGACCAGTACATCGGCGGGGTGGAGCACGCGATCCTGCACCTGCTGTACGCGCGCTTCTTCGTCAAGGCGCTGGCCGACATGGAGCTGCTCGACGTGCAGGAGCCGTTCATGGCGCTCTTCACGCAGGGCATGATCCTCGGCCCGGACGGCCAGAAGATGTCGAAGTCCCGCGGCAACGTGATCCCGCCCACGCCGATCATCGAGCGCTTCGGCGCCGACACGGTGCGCGCCTACATCCTCAACATGGGGCCGCCCGACCAGGACGCCGCCTGGAACGACAGCGCACTGGCGGGGGCGCACCGGCTGCTGTCGCGCCTCTGGACGCTCGGGGA
>Ga0070733_10003694_pt1 | contig 10390 bp, 10 predicted proteins | sample Coa_R1_9_FD_66450 | JGI IMG/M metagenome (GOLD analysis project Ga0070733, IMG submission 66450) | Surface soil microbial communities from Centralia Pennsylvania, which are recovering from an underground coalmine fire - Coalmine... | ecosystem: Environmental > Terrestrial > Soil > Unclassified ... | reverse complement strand
TGATACCGAGCAAGCCACCTTCGTCGTCAATCACGCGAATTTCGCGGGCCCGAATCCGATCGTTGGTGCGGATAAAACGTTTATCGATACTGTCCTCCGCGCTCTAAGCGACTGAGAATAAAGAATTATAGCACGGCAGGGCGGATCGCCTGGGTCCTCCCTGCCGTGGGCGCGGGAATCGCTACGACGTAATCTTTACTCCACCACCCCCGGTTTTCGCGACGGGTTTCCCATCGTTTAACGTGTATGCGGCAACCAGGTTCTGGTTTCCGTTCTGTGCCTGAATGGTATACGTGCCCGGTCCAACCGGGTTCGACGGTGTGGGGAAAGCGCTGCTGGGGTTCCAGCTAAGGTTGTACGCCTGATCCAGATTGAACTCGAGCCATCCATTCTGCGGGATGGCCACCGTGCCCATGTTGGGGCTGGTTGGCGGCTCGCAACTGGTAATCGGAACGTAGAGCGGCGCAGCAACCGTTTTCGTGTTGATGCCCACCATAATGCTGTAGGGTCCCTGAGAACTGTTGGGGTTGTTGACATTGATGATGTTGTAATCCGTCGTAATCTGCGTCTCCAGCGGGCTTTGCGCCGGGCTGATTCCGCCATTGGCAGCGATGCTGACAATGTTATTGAAAACCGGTCCATTGGCGCAGATAAACTGGATTTGCACCGGGTATGGGGCCAGGTTCTTGAACTCGATTGAGTCGGTGGGGCCGATGATAATCCCGGGCGAGTTCGACTGCCCGCTGATATTGATCGTAACCTGGTAAAGCGTATTGGCCACTGGAACTCTTGCGGTTGCCATGGTTTTGTCTCCTTCTGGAAAATCTGGCTATTTCGGGCTGGGCCTGAAATTCGGGTCGGACAACAGACCTCGGAAGAATGGGTCGTCCTTCAGAGCCTGCAGAGCATAACCCTTTTGCAAGGCCTTTTCAACGTATTGGATGGCCTTCGGGCGATCGCCAAGCCTTTCATAGATCCCACCCACGGCCTCGAGGACCGAGGCATCATCGGGGGCCAGGGCGAGGGCAGATTGGGCGTGCATCACGGCCTTTTCACTCTGCTTTCTACGGGCATAGACCTCTCCCAGACGATATTGAATCACGGGATCGCGCGGGGCGGACTGCGCCGCCGCTTCGAGCAAGGACTGTTCCTTGTCCAGGGCGGCGTTGGCTTTGGGAATGTCGTTCAAGCTCTCATAGGCCAGCAGCAAGTTGGCCCAGACGATGAAGTCTTTGTCGTTCAACTGCAGAGCTTTTTCCGTCGCTGCGGCGGATTCGGCAAAGCGGTTCTCGGAAAGATAGACGTAGCCCAGGTTCGCATATGCGCCATAGCTGGGCGAGAGTTCGATGGATTTCTTCAGCGCGGCTTCAGCCAGCGGATAATTCTTGGATTCTCCCGAATCGGCATAAGCTGCCCCGAGGTTGGAGTAGGCCGTCGCATTATCCGGAGTCAGGTCTATGGCGCGCCGCAGTTGTTTGAAGGCCTCGTCGTATTTTCCCTGATCGTCATAGAACAGTCCCAGGCTGTTGTAGCCGTCCCAGTAGTCCGGTCGGAGGGCGATGGCTTTCTTGAAAGCCGTTTCGGCGTCGGCGGGCCGGCCGGCGTGCTGGTACGCGTGAGCTTCTCCGGTTAGCGCGTCGGCGTTGCGGGAGTCCAGTTGCAGCGCCCTTTGAAATTCCGTCAGTGCGAGATCGTTTTCGCCCATTGCGTCATGAATGCGGCCGAGGGTCACGTAGGCCGAAGGCAGCGAGTTATTCAGCGACGTTGCCTTGGTTCCGTCGGCCAGCGCCAGTTCGGTCCACTTCGGATTCTTGTCGAGCTGATACTTCAGCCGGTACGCCTCGCCCAGGCCGGCGTAGCCGAGGGCGAATTGCGGATCCGCGGTCACGGCGGTGGTGAGCGATGCGATGGCCTGATCGAGATTGCCCGGCTTGTCATAGCGCTGCATGTAGCCGAGCGCTTTCAGATAGGACTCGTACGCCGCGGGCGCGGCGGCGCTGTCGGCGGTATGCAAAGCGGTGGACGGCACCTCGACGTGCATCAGGCGCGCGAGGCCGGAAACGGCCTGATCCTGCAGGGCGGCGAAGTCGCCGGTGCGGTCGCTCAGCGAGAGCGAGCCTTCCTGCCGGACATCTTTTGTCCGGATCAGATTGAGCGTCATGTGAACACCGGACGGGTCGCGCAGCACGCTGCCCTTGACCACCAGCGTGGCGCCGAACTCGCGCAGCGCGGCCTCGGGATCGGCGACCTTGCGGCGGCGGACTTCGCTGGCCGGCACCACCCAGAGCGACTGCTGCCCGGCGCTGTCAGAGCCTTCGAGATTCGAGAGCTTGCTGGTGAGGCTATCCTGCAGGCCTTCGGAGATGGCTTCGTTTTCCGGATCGTTGCCGATGTTGTCGAAGGGCAGGACAGCGATATGCTTTTCGGCCGCGGTGCTGACCGCGGCGCCGCCGGAAAGCATGCCCGCAAAGCGCTGCCGGACGGATGGAATCAGGAGCGTGAGAGCAGCCAGCACGAGCATGGCGGCGACGATTTCAATGGTCCAGCGCCGGGCGCGCGCCATGGGCGAGACCAGCACACGGGTGGACGAAGCATGCTCGAGCGCCTTCCTCAGATTGATCGAGGAAACCTTGCTGTCGCGCGCCGAGGGTGAACTCGGCTGTGCGTCATAGACCGGCTTGCAGGCTTCGAGATCGGCCAGCAGTTCGCGGCAATCGGCGTAGCGATGCACGCGATCTTTGGCGAGCGCGCGGCAGGCGATGGCGGCCAGCGTGGGGTCCACGCCGTCAATCGGCGGCGGCTGCTCGAGGATGGCGAGCAGCACGGCGGAAACGTTGTCGCGCTGAAACGGATGCTTGCCGGTGAGCATCTCGGCGAAGACCACGCCGAGCGACCAGATGTCAGTGCGCTTGTCGAGCGGCTCATTGCGCACCTGCTCGGGCGACATGTAGGCGAGCGTCCCGACCGGGCCGGCGCTGAGCGTGGTGGCGGCGCCGCCGGCGACGCGGGCCAGGCCAAAGTCCACAATTTTCGCTACGCCCTGGCGGGTGACGATCACATTCGAGGGCTTGATGTCGCGATGAATCACGCTGTGATCGTGGGCCTCGATCAGACCGTGCGCGATCTGCACCATGGTCCCGAGGGCTTCTTTGGGCGCCAGCGGCCCGCGGCGGATTTTTTCCGCCAGCGTCAGGCCCTCGTAGTAGCCCATCACGATGAAGGTCTGTCCGTCGGCGGTCTCTTCGAGCCCGTGAATCACGCCGATGTTGGCGTGGTCGAGGCCGGAGGCAGTCCGGGCTTCCTGCAGGAAGCGCTCTTTATCTTTGCTGGCGAGGTTCAGATCGTTGGGCAGGAATTTGAGGGCGACGGTGCGGTTGAGCTTGAGGTCGAGGGCTTTGTAGACGATTCCCATGCCGCCGACGCCGGCGGTGCCGAGAATCTTATAGCCGCCGACCTGCTCGTCCACGGCAAAAGGCCGCACGGAAGATGTCACAGCCAGTCCTCGTTCCTCGTTCAGATCCGTCGCGCCGGCGGGGCGGGGATGCTTCCGAAGCCAATGCTGCGGAAGAAGTTAGGTGCGTCCGCTGCTGGCGGCGGGATAGACGCGAATCATAACTCCGGCCAGGAGTGGTTGCAAGGCGAAGCGGCGGGCCTGGGTCAGCTTTCCAGAATTACCTGCGCGATGGCCTGCTCTTCGGTGTGAGAAAGAGAAAGCGCGGCGTTGCGGACGCCGAGTTTGGCGGCGAATTCGGCGGCGCGCCCGTGAAACTGGATCGTCGGCCTTCCGCCGGGCAGGCGGGTGACTTCGCAATCGCGCCAGCGCACGCCATGATTCCAGCCGGTGCCGAGGGCCTTCATGGCAGCCTCCTTGGCGGCGAACCGGGCGGCGTAGCGCTCGACACGGTTGGCCTTGGAGTCGCAATAGCGGATCTCGCCTTCGGTGAAAATGCGCTTGAGGAAGCGGTCGCCGAAGCGCTCGATGGAGTGGCGAATGCGCGGGACTTCGGCGATGTCAATGCCGGTGCCGACGATCATGGGCCTCCATCTTACTCGCGCCGCCAATTCCGGAAGTCAGGCAACAAGCCAGCACGCCGAAGCTACAGCAAGCGGTCGCCACGATAGATAAGACGCCCATCCACCAGCCTTGCTTCCTCGGTCAGGCGGTGGGGCTTGACCGGACCTTCGGCATCAATGTGCATGACCTCGTGCCCGTGGGCCACCAACCAGTCCGATACCAGCATGCGATGGCAACGGAAATAGACCCGCTCCGCGCACATATACGCCGTTTTTGAGCGCTCGGCGGTGGCGATCAATTCCGCCGCGGCCTGCTCAAACTCCGACGTGAGCATGTAATCGGCATAGTTGCGGAAGCTCTGATTGCGCAGGGCAAGGTTGGGCGATTCTTCAAGCGTCTTCTTGCGATATCCGCCGAGCGCTTTCATCCAGTGGTATCGAATGCCGGCCTCCGGCAGGCTGGCTTCGAGGGCATCGCGATTGAAATGCGGCAGTCGCCGCGACGCGGGGAAGGCGCGAATATCCACCAGGGTTTCGATCTGATGGGCCTTGAGCGCCGCGACGAGTTCTTCCAGGTCCCGCGTGGAATGCCCGATGGTGTAAAGAACAGCCAAGTTTTTGCCGCCAGAGTCAGTCAGCAATGCGGCTGAGCGCCGTTGCAATCAGGCTATCCTGGTCCGGAAAAACGGTGCGCAGGTCGAGCAGCAGGCGCCCATCCTCAACCCGGGCGATGACGGGCGGATCGGAAGCCCGCAGGCGCGCCGAGAGTTCATCGGCGCTCAGGCCGTCGCAGCTCACGGCGAGCAGGCGCGTAGGCAGAACCGAAGAGGGCGCGGCGCCACCGCCGATAACGGATTCGCCGTCGATGATTTCTATTCTTATTTTTGACGATTCGACGTGCCTTGCGAGTTCGGCTGCACGCTGGCCGATTTCTTCTTTCTTCGTCCGCATCATGCGCAGCGCCGGGATCGAATCGTGATCCCGCTTCACGTAGGCGAGGAGCGTGGTTTCGAGGGCGGCGTAGGTCAGCTTATCCACACGCAGAGCGCGGAAGAGAGAATTCGAGCGCATGCGCGCGACCAGATCGCTGCGGCCGCTGATCATTCCCGCCTGCGGACCGCCGAGCAGCTTGTCGCCGCTGTAGGTCACCACGTCCACGCCGGCGCGCAGGCTGTCGAGTACGCTGGGCTCGCCATGAATGCCGAAGGTTTCGAGGTCCACCAGAGCGCCGCTGCCGAGATCTTCCATGAGGGGCAGGCCGCGTTTCTGCGCGAGAACGACGAGTTCGGCGGTCGAAGGCTGCTCGGTGAATCCGGTGATTTCGAAATTCGAGCGGTGCACGCGCAAGAGCAGCCGCGTGCGTTCGTTGATGGCTTGCTCGTAGTCGCCGGCGCGGGTGCGATTCGTAGTGCCCACTTCGCGCAGCGTCGCGCCGGACTTCGCCATGACATCGGGGATGCGGAACGAGCCGCCGATTTCGACGAGTTCTCCGCGCGAGACGATGACTTCGCCGCCTTCAGCCAGAGAGTTCAGGGCAAGCAGCACCGCGGCGGCGTTGTTGTTGACCACGATCGTCGAGACGCTGATCGTCGAGACGCTTCCGGAGATAGGGGCAATGCCTGTCAGCAATCGGCGGAACAGCCGGTCCACGTGCACGTCGCGCTTGCCGCGGTCGCCCGATTCGATTTCGAATTCGAGATTGGAGTACCGCGTCGCGGTCTCACGGATGGGTGCGATGGTGGCCTCGGCCAACGGAGCGCGCCCGAGATTGGTATGGAGTATGACGCCCGTGGCGTTGATGACTGGGCGCAATGAGCGTCCGAGCGACTGGCGAAGTTGCTGCTCGATTGCGGGTACGATGCCCTGGAGCGCAAGCTGCAGTGACTCCGAGTCCAGCAGGCCGGAGGAAATTTCCTGCCGCAGGCGAGTCAGAACAACGCGGGCGGCATCGGCGACGGCGGCGTTGCCATTCGTTTCCGACAGAGCGGAGACTTCTGCCGAGCGCAGCAGTTCATCCACCGACGGCAGCTCGCGGAACAGAGCGGATTTGGCGGTGGTCTTCATATGATCCGTGCCTGGCTCGTCAGAGCGTGTGCAGATAGGCCAGCAGATCGTCAATATCCTGCTGGCTCAGCTTCTGGCTATAGGCGGGCATTTCGTGGCGCCCCAACCGAATGATGTCGGTGACGCGCTCGTCGTTGGCCGGCAGCCCGCTTTCCGGAAGATATTTCTCCTTGAATATTCCTTTCAGCCCCGGGCCCTTCTTGCCTCTGGTGGAGTAAGGTCGGTGGCAGCGGTCACACTCGTTGTCATAGATTCTGCGCCCCGCCGCCTGCTGCGAATTCAGGCCCAGTTCGGCGTCGGACTGGCGCCGTTCGATATCGCATCCGATCAGTCCGCTGAGAGCCAGCAGCGCCGCTGCGATTGTGATCCTCCAGCTTGTGGTTTTCACTATCCCGGTCATTTGCTCGGTCACTTACTCGGTTGTTCGCGGGCCGGGGTGAGCGCCGTCGGCCGGACCGCCTTACAATAATAGAGCAACGCAGATGTGGCCGGGCGGGCGTGACCGGACTGGTGCCGGGCAACCCTTGCCAACCGCTCCAATCATGAGTGTCTTCATCAAACGCGTCTACGAGCCGGCAGCGCGCAGCGACGGCACGCGCGTGCTGGTGGATCGTCTCTGGCCGCGCGGCATCAGCAAGCCGCGCGCCGCTCTGGATGAATGGCTGCGCGACCTGGCTCCCTCTGACGAATTGCGCCGCTGGTATCACGCCCGTCCCGATCACTGGACGATGTTCCGCAGCCGCTACCTGAAAGAACTGAAGCAGCCCGAAGCCGAGGACGCCCTGCGCCGCCTGTATGAACTGGCGCATAAGCGCAGGCGGCTTACTCTGCTGTTCGCCTCGAAGGATGAAACCCGCAACAACGCGGCCGTGCTCAAGAGCCTGCTCGACGGCATGCGCAAGCCTCCCACGGGAACGGGCCCGGGCGCGGTCACGGCCCTGCGCCGGAGCGCATCGGTTCGCCGCCGGTAGGCGAACTCCATTTAGAATCGCCCCGCCTTGAATCAGCCCGTTTAGAATCAGCCCCAATGCGTCCCGTCTTTCAATGGAACCTCGGATCGCGCTCGCTCGAACTGGGCAAGCGAACGCTGATCATGGGAATCGTCAACCTCACCCCGGACTCCTTTTCCGACGGCGGACAGTTTTTCGAGGGAGAGAAGCTGGTTGTCGAAAAAGCCGTTGCCCATGCCCAGCGCTTGCTCGACGAGGGCGCCGACCTGCTGGATATCGGCGGAGAATCCACGCGGCCGGGAGCGCGCGTGGCGGCGGGAAGCGATCCGGCGAAATCCGGCGAGCGAAAAGTTGCGGTCAGCGAAGAGGCAGAGCTTTTGCGCGTCTTGCCCGTGGTCACCGAGATCAAGAAGAAACGCCCGGCCGCTGTGCTTTCGGTGGACACTTACAAGTCGGCAGTGGCGCGCGCGGCGGTTAGCGCAGGCGTCGAGGTCGTGAATGACGTGAGCGGATTCCGCTGGGACGCGCAGATGGCGAAGACCGTCGCCGAACTCAAGTGCGGAGCCGTGCTCATGCACATGCGCGGGCGTCCGGAAGAATGGCATACTCTGCCGCCGCCCGGCGACATCGTGCTGCTGGTGAAGCGGGAACTGAAAGACTGGGCGGAAAAGGCGGTGCTGGCCGGAGTGCGGCGGGAGCGAATTGTGCTCGACCCGGGGTTCGGCTTCGGCAAGAATTTCGAGGAAAATTATCCGTTGCTCTCGCGCTTCAGCGAATTGCAGGTGAACGGCTTCCCGCTGCTGGCTGGAACCTCGCGCAAGTCTTTTATCGGGCGCACGCTGGCCGGGCTGCCGCAGAATGGCGGCCAGGATGCGGGTATAGATGCGCGTCTTTATGGCACGCTGGCGTCGCAGGTCGCGCTGATCCTGAAGGGGGCGCACATTCTCCGCACTCATGACGTGAAACCGGCGGTGGAAGCTGCGAAAATTGCGGACGCAATCCTCGAGGCGCGGTGAGGTCTTTTCCACTCAAGCCACATGAGGACGCGGCTTGAATGGAGCACCCGGAGCAGCCTGAACCAAGTTCCCTTAAAAATATGGATGCACTTGCTAAACTTGCCCGCGACCCTCGCGTGACCATCCGGCGCGACGGCACGCCCGATCCGCGTGGAACCTGCGTCGTTTACTGGATGCAGCGGGCGCAGCGCGGCGTGGACAATCCCGCGCTCGACACCGCCGTCGAGGCGGCCAACGCCCTGGGCAAGCCGGTGGTTGTCTTTTTCGCTCCGATTCCGTTCTACCCGCGGGCCAATTTGCGCCATTATCAGTTTCTGGCAGAGGGCATTCCCGATATTGCGGCTGCGCTCGCCAAGAGAAACATCGGATTCGTCTTTCGCCGCTTTCCCGAACACAGCCTGACGCGCTTCTGCGACGAAGTGAAGGCAGCTTTGGTCATCGGCGACGAGAATCCGATGCGCGAGCCGGAATCCTGGCGGCGAAAAGCTGCACGGACGCTGCGAGTCCCGCTGTGGACCGTGGATGCCGACGTGATCGTGCCCTCCAAGCTGCTGGAGAAGGCACAGTACGCCGCGCACATCATCCGGCCGCGGCTGCAGGCGCAGCTCCGGACTTTTCTGGTCCCGTCGAAAAACCCTGCCGCGAGAGTGGCATGGAAAAAGGCGCAGGCGTCCGCTGCGCTCGATCCGAACTTCGACCTGAAGAAACTCGACGGGATCGGGGCCAATCTAACGGAAGGTTGGCCGCTCGACGGCTCGGTTTCTCCGGTCTCCCAGTGGCGCGGAGGCAGCGCGGAAGCCAAGCGCCGGCTCGCGGAATTCGTACGGGACAAACTCGCCGGTTACGGAACCAAACGCAACAAGCCGGAAATTGACCACACCAGCCGGCTTTCGCCCTATTTGCACTTCGGGCAGATCAGTCCGATCACGGTCGCGCTGGCGATCGAAAAAGCCGGCGCACCGAAGGCCGATAAAGAAGCCTTTCTCAACCAGATCATTACCTGGCGCGAACTGGCCGTAAACCTGGTGCGCTTCAATCCGGACTACGAGTCGTTTGAATGCGGAGAACCGTGGGCCCATCGCACTCTGGCGGAACATGCAGCCGATCCCCGGCCGGTGCTGTACAGCCAGCGCCAGCTCGAACACGCGGAAACTCACGATCAACTATGGAACGCGGCGCAGATGCAAATGGTGAACACGGGCTGGATGCACAACTATGTGCGCATGTACTGGGCAAAAAAAATCCTGGAGTGGAGTGCGTCGCCGGCTGAAGCCTACCGCACCGCCGTGTATCTCAACGACAAATATGAACTCGACGGACGCGATCCCAATGGCTATGCGGGAATCGCGTGGGCGATCGTGGGGAAGTTCGACCGCCCGTGGTTCGAGCGGCCGATCTTCGGGCAGATTCGCTACATGTCGGGCGAAAGCACAGGCAAGAAATTCGACAGCAAGAAATATATCCAGCAGAATCTGTCGAAAAATCTTTTCTGACGCGCGAAACGCGAGTCGGCTACAAGCAACCGGCTTCCCTACTTCACAGTTTCGAGCGCCTGGGCGATTTCATCCACCGGGGGCACGACCGGGATGTCGTAGTTCTTGTGCCAGGCCAGCTTTCCGTCGCGGTCAATAATCGAAACGGCGCGGCCGGTGATGCCTTTGTCGGCGAGAAAAACGCCGTACTGGCTGGCCACGGCGCCACGCGGGTTGAAGTCCGCCAGCAACGGATAGCGAATGCCCATCTTCTCGGCGTAGGCCTTGTGCGACCAGACGCTGTCCACGCTGAGTCCCAGCACCTGCGCGTCGAGCTGGTCGAAGCGCTTCATGTCGTTGATCAGGCACACGTGCTCCTGGGTGCACACCGGGCTCCAGTCGAGGGGATAGAAAATCAGCACGACGCGTTTCTTGCCGCGAAAGCTCGAGAGCGAAACATCCTGCTGGCTCTGGTCTTTGAGAGTAAATTCGGGGGCGGGAGCGCCGATGGTTGCGGGCATGAGTTCTCCTGAGGATTTTGGTTTGAAAACAAATGACCGAGAAAATGATAAACGATTCCGGAGCGGGGGAGGGCTTACATGCCGTCCTGAGTGAGATTCCCTCGGCCTGCGAAGCAAAACGCGAGCTCTCGGGATAATCTCCAGAAGAAAAAATCGCGGTCAGAAGTCTTTCTTCGAATCGAGCAGAATCGTGACTGGGCCCTCATTCGCCAGTTCGACCTGCATCGTTTCCTGAAAGCGGCCGGTTTCGCAGCGCAGGCCCAGCGCCTGCAGGCGAGCGACGAAGAATTCGTACAGTCGCCGGGCTTCGGCCGGCGCAGCCGCCGCATCGAACGAGGGCCGCTTGCCCTTGC
>Ga0070733_10003693_pt1 | contig 10391 bp, 6 predicted proteins | sample Coa_R1_9_FD_66450 | JGI IMG/M metagenome (GOLD analysis project Ga0070733, IMG submission 66450) | Surface soil microbial communities from Centralia Pennsylvania, which are recovering from an underground coalmine fire - Coalmine... | ecosystem: Environmental > Terrestrial > Soil > Unclassified ... | reverse complement strand
CTGGGCCATCTCCATCGCGGCCTGGGCGCGGTCGAAGCGGGTTGAGGTCCTTCCCATCGCGACCTCTGCCATCGCCATCAGATGGGTGGCTTGCCCCGAAACGCGCTCAACCGCAACTTGCGCCTTGGATGCCAGGCAATTCCCACCGATCCTGCTGACAAAATGACTGCCCATGAACAGCGCCAGCAAGCCTACCGCCATCCAGTATGTCGTCTTTTCGGAAGCCATGTTGTTGCTCCTCATCCGGTTACAGGGTTAGACGGGGGACCTCAAGAATCGTTATCTCATATGCCCGACAATGTTATGTACGGGCTGGGGGGAGAAAAGGTTTCCTTCCGGAGAATCCAGTGAGACCTTCTTCTTCCGCCGCGGCTGGGTTATCTTCTACTTCTCCCACGGCTTACGCCGTGGGCTTTACTCTTGCGCCGCGTTGCGGCTGAAAGCCAACACCTTAAACAGATTCAAGAGTTCTTGCCCCAAGCTGGGCCAGGATCATGGGCCCCAGCTGAGAGACGCTGCCCGCGCCCAGGGTCAGGATCATGTCGCCTTCGTGGGCGGCGGTTGCTGCAGCTTCAGCCGCCTCAGAGAAAGAAGCGACGTAGCGGGCCGGGCGCTCGCCATCTTCTTCTATATGCCGGGCCAGGGCCTCGCCAGTGATGCCTTCGATGGGCGCCTCACTGGCGGCGTAGATATCCAGAATGAACAGCGAGTCGGCATCACGAAAGGCGGTGGCGAATTCGTTCATCAGGTCGCGGGTGCGGGTGTAGCGATGCGGCTGAAAGATGACGTGGATTTTGTGAAATCCGCATTGCCGGGCGGCGGCGAGTGTGGCGCGAATCTCGGTGGGGTGGTGGCCATAGTCGTCGATCACACTTACGCCGCCCCCCTTGCCGCGGAGCTGAAACCTGCGATCAACGCCGCGGAAGGTTTCGAGGCCGGAGCGAATCTGGTCGGCCGGAATATCGAGACCAACGCCAACGGCGATGGCGGCGGTTGCATTCAGAACGTTATGAACGCCGGGGACGTGCAGTTGAAAGTCTCCCAAGCCTTGGCCTTTATAGGAGACCTTGAATTGACTCAGTGGCCCGGTGTCTCCAGTGATGGGAACGCTCTTGCCCAGGCTGACATGGAAATCAGAATCACGGCGAGTGCCGTAGGTGACCATGCGCCGGCGAATCTGGGGAAACAGCCGGCGAAGAGTCGGGTCATCGTTGCAGACGACAACCATGCCATAGAAGGGCACGCGATCCATGAATTCGACGAAGGCGCGCTTCACGTCGCCCATGTTGCGGTAGCAATCCATGTGTTCGCGATCGATGTTGGTGATCACAGAAAGGATGGGCGAGAGCTTGAGAAACGACCGGTCGCTTTCGTCGGCTTCGGCAACCAGATAGTGCGATTTTCCCAGGCGTGCGTTCGAGCCCATGGCGTCGACACGCCCACCGACAACCACGGTAGGGTCGAGGCCGCCGGCGGCCAGCACGGCTGCGACCATCGAAGTAGTGGTGGTCTTGCCGTGCATTCCGGCGACGGCGATCCCGTACTTCAGGCGCATCAGTTCGGCCAGCATTTCCGCGCGCTGGATTACGGGAATGTGCAACTCGCGGGCCTGGGTGATCTCTGGGTTTTCAGGCGAAATGGCGGAACTGGCAACCACAACTTCGGCGCCAGCGATGTTCTCCGCGCTATGTCCCTCGAATACCGTCGCCCCCAAGCCGGCAAGCCGCTGGGTGATGGCCCCGCTCTTGAGGTCAGAGCCGGAGACTTTGTAGCCGAGGTTCAACAGCACTTCGGCGATGCCGCTCATGCCGATGCCGCCGATCCCCACGAAGTGAATGCGCTGGATTTTCGCGAACATGATTTATCGCCGCTGATCCACGCGGATGACTTCAGCGATTCTGGGCTATTGTGAAAACAAGTGCAAGTGGAGGGCGGGGTGACTACTTCGCGGCAACAGCTTTGGCGGCGCCGAGGTGCTCCAGTGCGCGATCCACCACCACTTGCATTTCCCGCGCGTATTTAACTTCCCGGCCTTTGGCAAGAATCATTCGGGCTTCTTCGGGTGGGTACCAAGTGGGGTTGCGCATGGGCTCGTGGGATTCTTCGGTGCGTTCGACTTCCATCAGAAAAGCTTTTACTACGAACTCACGCACGCCGGGCGGTTTCCAGAAGACGCCTTTGGAGTGGATGTAGAGGTGAAAGTGGCGGGGCTCGATGTGTCCGTGAACGCCGGCTTCTTCCCAAGCCTCCCGCTCGGCTGCCTGACTGTGGGACATGGTAGGCTCGGGAGCGCCTTTTGGGAAGGTCCACTTATTGCCGCCGTTGGTGTTCACCAGGAGGAATTCGATGGATGACTCGCGCCGCCGGTAACAAACGGCCGCCACCTGCAACGGTAGAGCAAAGCGAAGAAACTTGGGTGCTGCCAACTGCCACTCCTGCGCCGGGACTCCCAACTTAGCCATTTTAAACGCAGAATATTTCAGTAGTATTAAAACGCAACAAAAAAGGTGCAACCGTGCGGTTACTGAAGTCTGTAGGGAAGCCTGTGGGGACGGATTGGCAGCCGCGTTTCCGCATTCAAAAATAAGGGTTTAGCGGACCGTAGAAGCACCCGCGAGGCAAACCCTGACGTACTTGAGACTACACGCGCTTTCGCACGTCCAACTGGAGTAGCATTTATTCGATTGGACGGCTGATGTTCACCGAACTGAAACCGATGGCCGCAAAGAGACGGGCGATGATCATGGGAAGCTCCGTCGCGGCCCACCTGGTGTTGCTGGCGTGGGTGCTTCATAGTCCGGCTCCGATCTTTATTTCTCCCTCTTCCGTCATGCAAGGGGAGCATGGCGCCGGCTTGCAGTACCTCTACTTCCCCGGTAGACCAGAGGTTTCGGAGCAACCGCCTAAGCAAGCACGCCTGACCTGGAGCGATTCGGTGAAGGCAGCGAAAGCACAGCGCAAACCGCCTCCGGTTTCGAAGGTCGAGTCGGAGACGGAGATCACGGCTGCTCTGGCTCCGAACGAGCGGCCTGCGGGCTCGCCTTACGGGTCGCTGTACTACGGGAAGGCCACGGGACCCGAAGTGCGGCCGGCACTGCCTATTGTTGCCCGCGACCCGGCAATTGGCTCGGACCTGACGCGTGAGATATCGGGTGACGTAGTAGTCGAGGTGACGATCGACGAGCAAGGCAAGATCACGGAACTGAAACTGGTGCAGAGCCTGTCCCAGCCAATCGATCAACTGGTACTGGCGGCGGTCGCCAAGTGGGAGTTCCTGCCCGCCACACGGAATGGGACGCCCATTCCATCCAAGCAGGACGTTTTCTACCATTTCCCGCGCTAGCGGTATTAACGCTTGCTGTAAGCTGCGCTGCGCTTGGTGGCTTTGGCCGAGTGGCGGTCTCCGTTGCCTTTTTCGGGGCCCACGCCCACAACTTCAAGCTGTGCTCTGCCGGAGGTAGCACCCGCGGCGCCAACTTTCAATTGGCGATCGTTGCGCGCCTGCCGCCAGTTGACTTGCGGCATCATCATGGAAGAATCGATGCGGTCGCGATACTTCATGGCGATGTTCATCAGCGAGTCAAGCAGCGAGTCGGAAAGTAAATGAGGCTGCAATCCGAGTTCGATAAGTTTGGAGTGTTTGGCATTGTAGTAGTGCTCTTCAGCTTCCACGCGGGGATCAGGGATGTGATTGACGTCTACCACCAGACCCAGTTTCTTGCCTTCCGCCTTGACCATGCGCGCCAAGTCCAGCACAGAAAACTGCTCGGTGAACTGGTTGAAAACGCGGAATTCACCTTTGGCAGCGGGATTGAGGCAGGCAATCTCGACGCAGCGCACGGTGTCGCGAATATCGAGGAAGCCGCGAGTTTGTCCGCCTTTGCCATAAACGGTAAGCGGGGTGCCGATGGCGGCCTGGACGCAAAAGCGATTCAGAACCGTGCCGAAGACTTCGTCATAGTCGAAGCGATTAATGAGGGCTTCGTCCATGGCTACTTCGTCGGTCATGGTGCCGTAAACCACACCCTGGTTGAGATCGGTAGCACGCAGGCCCCAGATCTTGCAGGTGAACATGATGTTGTGACTGTCATGGACCTTGGAGAGATGGTAGAAAGAGCCGGGCTGTTTGGGGTAAGGCACAGTGTCAGTGCGGCCGTTGTGCTGAATCGTGATGTAACCCTCTTCGATGTCGATGTTGGGCGTGCCGTATTCGCCCATGGTTCCCAGTTTGATCAGGTGGCAATCGGGCTGGAATTCACGCAGAGCGAACAACAAATTCAAGGTGCCGACCACATTGTTGACCTGGGTAAACACCGCATGTTTGCGATCGATCATGGAATAAGGAGCGGCACGCTGTTCGGCGAAATGCACGACCGCTTCCGGTTCGATGGCTTTAATGGTGGTAGAGAGGAAGTCGTAATCCATGACATCGCCGACGAAGAGATCGATCTGCTTGCCGGTAAGTTCCTGCCAAATCTTCAGGCGATCGGAAAGCGGGCGGATCGGGGTCAGGGTTTGCACGCCCAGCTCAAAGTCCCACTGCCGGCGGATGAAGTTGTCAACGATGGCGACCGAGTGGCCCCGATTGGACAGATGCAGGGCAGTCGCCCATCCGCAATAACCGTCTCCGCCAAGTACAGCGATCCTCATGTTTTCTCCTTCACATTGCATCCCTGAAGCTTATTCTGATGGGTATTTTCATTGTATCGCAGGCGCATTGGTATCACGGAGTTCCAGGAGAAGAATTTTCGCCGGCAGAGGCCGTCAGCGCGCGATTGCTAAGCACAACTTTTCCGCCACTGGCGGCCAGCAGGTGCAGTTGCTCGTTGCCCACCAGGCCTTCAAGACGGGGTACGGCGGATTCCTTGGCCACAATATAGGTGGTGTCGGGACGGAGCCAAAGTTTCTTGAATTGCGCGTCATCAATAAATACATCAGGCGCTCCGGGAGCGTAGCTGCCGTATTCGAGATTGATCCTGCGCCCATTCAGGAGCAACGCACTGCGATTGGTGTAAAAGAAGACTGACGAAAATGTGTAGTAATGCCGATCGACGATCAATGTTCCGGGCGGCGCTTTCTGGATTGCCTCGGCCAACGGCCGCGAGGACAAGTAGGGATCGAAGGCCACCATGGCGATCCGCGCGGCATGAAAGAAAATGAGCATCATCAACGCCGCCGAAAGCACTGCACGTCGCGCGCCAGCACTAAAAGTTCCCACTGCGCCTACACCGAAAGCTAATACGGCGATTACCAGCGGCAGGCGAAGGTAGGCGAAGGACTCCAGCGTCAGATCTTCCATGTGTCCAAGCGATAGTCTGTAGGCGTTCGGGTGCGCGCTCAAGGCCGACGAAATGTCGCCAGGGGCTGGAATACCGCGGCTGAGGAACAAAATGATGATCCCGGCCAACGCGGCGCAGCCCGCAATTACCGTAAGCAGGCGTGTGCCGCGCCGTATCCAGACGCCTTCAGCCGCCAGCGCGGAGCCGAGCAGCAGCCCGAGCGCAGGATAGCAAGGCATTGAATAATATTCCTGGGTGGTGGAGAAGGTAAAAAAGACCAGGATGAAGCCGGTCCAGCAGAGGGCGAGCAGGCGGGTCCGTCCCGCGCGATCGACTGGCCGGAACGACAGTTTGGCGATAGCGGGAAAATAGACGCTCCAGGGAAACAACCACAGCAGATGAAAAAGCCAGAAGTAGAGCCGGGGTACGGTGTCGTAATCGCGCGGGTAGCGCAGGTTCAGAAAACGCAGTACGTGTTCGTTGATGAAATAGAACCAGAAAAAGCCGTGGTACTGGCCCGGGCCGCTATGCATGGTGAAATCAAAGTAAGGAGGCATGCGCAAAGTTGCCAACACATGCCAGGGAGCGGCGATAGCCAGAAGAATCAACGTTCCGGTAAATACATGGAGCTTGCGCCACAGCGTGCGCGAAAACAGTTGTTGCGTCACCAGCAGGTAAACAAATATGCCGCCGCAGGGGAAAACGACCGCGATCAACCCCTTGAGCAGCAATCCAACGCCGAGGCTTGCTGCCAAGACGATACTCCAGAGTCGCGGGTGAGCTTCATCAGCATCAATGGCACGCTGGAAACTCCAAGATGCTATGCACACCGTGAGCGTGACCATGGCATCGGGAATCTGGATGCGGGTGAACAGAAAGAGGCCTATACACGTGGCAATCGACAAACCCGCATAGGAGCCAGCGCGTCCACCAAAAGCCCAGCGGCCGTAGCGACAGGTAACCCAGGCCAGAAGAACGACGGCCAGCGCGAGCGGGATGCGCGCCGCCCAATCATGAGCGCCGAAAATCCGGAAGGAGATCGCCATCAGCCAATAGATCAGGGGCGATTTTTCCAGGTAGGGAACGCCGTCGAGATGGGCGATGACCCAATCGCCAGATTGCAGCATGTTGCGGGCGATCTGGGCCTGCACGGCATCAACGTCGTCCATGAGGGATGGCGGAGATACCGCGCAGCCGAAGAAGATCGCGGCCGCGAAGAGAATTACGATCAGGTCGCTGCGAACGAAATTTAAGCTGTCGCTGAGAGGCTCACGAAGCTTTTGCCTGCCGGTTCCGGTTCCGATACCGTCTGAATGTTCCAGCGTTTGATCCATAGGAATAAGATCAGCAATCCCCAGAGGTGGTAGCCCAAGCTTTCGCGCCGTTCCATGTGTCTGTTAATGACGGCCTGCACCCCTTCCCAACGGAAAATCCGAGTGTCTTTCACGGCTTGCTCGGTCAGAGTATCCAGCAACAAAGGTTTCAGCACGCCGCGAAACCAATCGTGCGCAGGAATATCGAAGCCCACTTTCTTTCTGCTTAGAATCGACGGGGGAAGTTTACCTTTCATCAGTTCTTTGAGCACGAATTTTAGCCGCGAGCCGCGCACCTTGAAATCTTCAGGTAAGGACGCCGCAAACTCAACCAGGCGATGATCAAGGAAGGGTGGCCGCACCTCGAGCGAGTGAGCCATGCTCATGCGGTCGGCTTTGTAGAGAATGTCATCGGGCAGATAGTACTTCTGATCAAACAGCAGATAGCGATTCAAACCCGACGCGCGCGGCATTTTCCGCAGAATGCCGGCCATGGGCGCCGGGTTCGCGCCTCGCAGGAATTGGCTTTTTTCTTCCTCGGAGAAGGTGCCGTTCCAGAAAATATGCGCTTCATCCGGAGGGAGCAAAGATCCGCGCAGGAACCTTTTGAGTTTGTATTCGAAGCTGATCTTGTCATCGGACACTGGCCAGTGTTGCAAGCCGGCAATCGCCATTCGCCGCAGAGCCGAAGGCAACATGCGTGCAGTTTGCGCGTAGCGGCCGGCCAGATAGGTCAAGTACCCGCCAAACAATTCGTCCGCACCCTCCCCGCTAAGGGCCACGGTGACCTGCTGGGAACTCATCCTGGCCAGAAACCATACCGGCAAGCAGCCGGCGTCAGCGCTGGGTTCGTCGGAATAATAGGCGAATTCCTGAATCGCACGCTGCAAATCCGACTCTGCGTTTAAGTCGGCTTCGCAATGGTCGGTCCCGTAATGTTGCGCTATTTCTCGGATGTAAGCACCTTCGTCGAAACTGCGGCCCTCGAAAGTGATAGAGAAAGTCTTCAGAGGTGCGGCTGAAGCCTCTGCCGCGTAGTGCAGAATGGTGGAGGAGTCGAGGCCTCCGCTGGCCCAGAGACCGACGGGCACGTCCGCGACGAGATGCTCTCTAACCGATTCCCTCAGCAGGAAATCAAGTCGTTCTTTGGCGGCGTCGAGGGTCCAAACTTTCTGCGTTTCAGACGGCGCGGGACACTGCCAGTAAGATTCGACGTTGGTTGTCCCCTTCTGCCAGGTAAGTACGTGGCCGGGGAGAAGTTTCTCAATCCCCTGAATCAGCGTGTAAGGCGCGGGAACATAATTCACGCGAAGGTAGCAATTCAGCCCGTCCATATTCAGGGTGCGATCAATCTCAGGGTGATGCAGGATTCCTTTCAGCTCGGAGCTGAAGTAAATATCATCGCCTTTGCGCGAAAAATAGAGGGGCTTGATGCCGACGCGGTCGCGCGCCAGGACCAGGCGCTTCCGCGACTCGCACCAGATGGCTAGAGCAAACATGCCACGCAGACGCCGGAAGCACTCGGTGTCCCACTCAAGAAAGGCCTCCAACACCACTTCTGTGTCGCTGTTGGTGAAGAATCGATGTCCGAGCGCCTGCAATTCAGCGCGCAACTCGTTGTGGTTGTAGACCTCACCGTTGTAGACCAGGACGGTGTCGCCATCCTGACTGCGCATGGGTTGCTCGCCGGAAACGAGGTCGATGATGGTGAGCCGGACCGCGCCTAAAGAGACGTTGCTGGTCTCGTAAATGCCTTGTTGGTCGGGCCCGCGATGAATCAGAGACGAGGTAGCGCCCTGGATCCGGCTGGGCGAAACAGGACGATCTTCATGAGTAAATCCAACGATGCCGCACACGCTATACCAGATGATAAATGGAGGAGAAGCTTTACGGAAGGGCGAGATCGTGGCTGCTTGACTCAAGCTAAGCCGCTACGCATTCTCGATACCGCCACCGGATGAAGCCGCCCCTTGGCGCTCACGGCGTTTTATATCCGGCGAGAAGAAGGCGAAGATTGGTTCAAGGCGGCGAAGCTGGAGCGAGTTGAAATCACGGCGCGCAACCGCAACAGTTGGCGCGGAACTGGCGTAAAGAGCAACTAACGATTCGGGGAACTGCCCGACAACGTCTCCCAGCCCCGCCGCGTGAGATCCCAAAAGATCAGATAGCCCGCGATACCGGCGACGACCAACAACATAATTCCCCAGAACCATTGCTGAAAGACAAGTTTCCCGATGCCGAAGAGGCATCCGTAAACCAGGATGACGCCCATCAACCAGTTGAACGCGTTGCCGGCGAAGTCGCGGACTTCCGGCAGTTCGGGCACCAAGCTGGCGATGTGTTTCCAGCCGTAGACGCTGGGATACACTCGCCGATAAAAAGCCACCAAGGTTGCTTCGGACTCGGGTCTGGTCACGAAAGTTGCGAGCAGCCAGGCCACGGTCGTGATCCCGCCGGTGATGAGCGCCTTCTTGGCATAGACCAGCGCGCCGTTGCCGGTGAATGCGACCCCGTTGAGCGCAAGGGTAACCGCAGCGGCAGCGATCATGGCAGAAATCTCGCTCCAGGCATTGATGCGCCACCAATACCAGCGCAGGATATAGACCGCGCCAGTACCGAAACCGATGTTCAGTACCAGGTCCCAGCCCTGCTTGATCGAAGTCAATTGCATGGCGGTGTAGCCGCTGGCCAGCACCAGCAGAACCGTAAACAGCTTGCTGATAAGGACGTAATGTTTCTCGCTCGAGTGGCGCACCAGAAAGCGCTTATAGAGGTCATTCACCAGGTATGAGCATCCCCAGTTCAGTTGCGTCCCCACGGTGGACATGAAGGCTGCGAGGAACGCAGCGACCATCAGCCCGCGCAAGGCCGGCGGCAAATAATCGCGCAGGACCATGACGTAGCCCTGCTCGGGATTCTGAGCGAAGGCGGGACTGGGATGGATTCCGCCATTGGGCGAATACACTGCCATGGCTACCAGGCCGGTAACAATCCACGGCCAGGGACGCAAGGCATAGTGCGCAATGTTGAACCACAAGGTCGCGCCCAGGGAATTCTTCTCGTCTTTCGCGCTGAACATGCGCTGGGCTACATAGCCGCCGCCACCGGGTTCCGCACCGGGATACCAAGCCAGCCACCATTGCATGCACAGGTAGACAAAGAAGGTCAGCAAGGGCAGGGTCCAGAGTGCATCGGTTGTCCAGCCGAGATGGAAATCAGGGAAAAACGCAGTCGGATCTGCGGCACGTGCTCCGGTCTGGCGAACGTTGTTCTCGACCACCTGCAATTGAAGTTGCAGCGCCTGCATGCCGCCGATCTTGGCCACCGCAACCCAGGCCAGCACCACAATCATGGTCATCTTTAATGCGAACTGAAACAGGTCGGTAACCAGCACGCCCCAGAGTCCGCCGATGAAGGTATAGATTCCGGTGAAGGGGATAAGTATGAAAATGCAAATCAGTAACGAGGTCGTATGAGGATCGGCCAGCGTGTACTGGAAAGTTCGGCCGGCGAGTGAGAGTTGCAGCACGCGCCCTTGCGCGATGGCCGGGCCGAGCAGGACGGTGATGATGTTGATCATGGCCTGCGTCACCCATCCCAGGATGAAACAGTTCATGAACAGCCCGAGGTAGACAGCTTTAAATCCGCGGAGGAAAGCGGCGGGCTTGCCGCTGTAGCGAATCTCGACAAATTGCACGTCAGTCAGGATCTCCGCACGCCGCCAGTAACGGGCGAAGAAAAACACCGTCAACATGCCACCGACGCAAAGGCCCCACCAGATCCAGTTGCCGGCGATGCC
>Ga0070733_10003692_pt1 | contig 10392 bp, 10 predicted proteins | sample Coa_R1_9_FD_66450 | JGI IMG/M metagenome (GOLD analysis project Ga0070733, IMG submission 66450) | Surface soil microbial communities from Centralia Pennsylvania, which are recovering from an underground coalmine fire - Coalmine... | ecosystem: Environmental > Terrestrial > Soil > Unclassified ... | reverse complement strand
CGGACTGAAAAGTACGGCCAAACCAGGATTCCCTTGTAACCTTGTGGCCGTTCGTGAATCGCATTTGTAGCAGCCGGAGCAGCAAGTGAGCGACACTAAAATGCCCGCCAACGATCGTGCGGAACTGACCTACGCTGATATCACGCCCAAATCCACATATTTAAACCGCCGCGAAGTCCTTCGCGCCATGGGTATCGCCAGTGCCGTAGCCTTTGGCGGCAAGGTTCTTTCCAAAATAATTGCGCCACAAACGGTCGTTCACGCAGGAACCAAATTAAATGTCGCGTCAAAGAGTCCGTTCAGTACTACCGAGAAACCCACCAGCTTCGAAGACGTCACGCACTACAATAATTTTTACGAATTCGGCACCGCCAAAAGCGACCCCGCTAAATACGCGCAGAACTTCCGGACATCTCCCTGGACCGTTTCCATTGAAGGCGAAGTGAAAAAGCCCGTGAAGCTCAGCATGGACGACATTTTGAAGATTGCGCCTCTTGAAGAACGCATCTATCGCCATCGTTGCGTGGAGGCCTGGTCCATCGTGGTGCCGTGGATTGGCTACTCCTTCAGCCCGCTGGCGAATCTCGTTCAGCCGACGGAAAAGGCCAAATTTGTCGCATTTGAAACCCTTTATGATCCCTCGCAGATGCCGCAAGCCCGCTATGGCGGAATCGAGTTTCCTTACGTCGAGGGTCTTCGCTTGGACGAAGCTATGAACCCGCTGACACTTCTCTGTGTCGGTATGTATGGCGAGACGCTGGCCAATCAGGACGGCGCGCCCGTGCGCTTGGTAGTTCCCTGGAAGTACGGCTACAAAAGCATTAAGTCTTTGGTGAAAATCCGCTTTGTGAAAGATCAGCCGCGGACAACCTGGAACGATTATTCGGCCAGCGAATACGGATTCTATTCCAACGTTAATCCGGACGTAGACCATCCGCGCTGGAGCCAGGCCACGGAACGCCGCCTTGGCGAAATCTTCAAGCGGAAGACGCTCATGTTCAATGGCTACTCCGATCAAGTGGCCGGCCTTTATTCCGGCATGGACCTGAAAAGTTTCACTGAGCGCATCGTGAGGAAATTTCTTGCCAGCAAATGGGCCAAGGTTGCGGTATTTCTGCTATGTATTACGCCGCTCGCATTTTTCGCCGATCGAGCGCTGCACGGTCGATTGACCGCCAACCCGGTCGAATTCATTCAGCACTTCACAGGTGACTGGACCCTTCGTTTTTTGCTGATTACACTATCCATCACACCGCTGCGCAGACTTCTTAACATTCCTGAACTGATTCGCTTCCGCCGCATGCTCGGCCTGTTAGCTTTTTTCTACGCTTGCCTGCACGTCCTCACCTATCTCGGCCCGGACCAGTCCTTCAATGTCGCGGGAATGCTCAAGGACGTGGCCAAGCGCCGTTTTATTGCGGTGGGTTTTCTGGCCTTTCTGTTTCTGATTCCGCTGGCCATCACTTCCACGCAAGGCTGGATCCGGCGCCTTGGCGGCCGTCGGTGGCAAACGCTCCACAAATCAATCTATGTAATCGCCATCCTCGGCGTCGTGCACTACTACTGGCTGGTCAAGTCCGACGTCCGAAAGCCGCTCTTCTATGCGGCAATACTGGCGCTCCTATTTCTGTGGCGCGTAGGCTCCTGGCTCCTGAAGCGCAGGCAAACCGCGCTCACGCCCACGCGCGCCGCAAACCCGACACAATCCGTTTAACAATCACGCGCCGCGCCCATTGAGCTCCGTATTTTTGTATGTAGGAGCAATCCCTGCCTTGCCCTCTTGGGTCGGATCGTAGGGGCGCAACAGCACGACGCATGTCCGCACGGTTCACAGACCAGTTTTGCAGCCACTCGTGGCGAACACCGTCTCAGACGCACGCCCAGGAACCTTTTCGGCTTCCCCAGGGAATCATTGTTGGGCAAACTATATTCCGTCCGTACCCTCTAACCTACATGCAGGCGATCTGAACAGACCTGAATAACCGTAATGCCAAAAACGCCGCCTAAAACCAGATTTCGTCGCTCAATGCACAATCTCAGCCCAATTCTGCTTATTCTAGCCACCGTATTTCTCTTCACCGATCTCCCGCTCCGCGGTCAACAAACCGCACCTATCACCGTAAACGTCAACGCCGTCAATCTCCTTGCCACCGTCCGCGACAAGCACGGAAACATTGCCCACAATCTAGCGAAAGAGGATTTCGCTTTGGATCAGGATGGCAAGCCGCAAACAATTACTTATTTTGCGAAGGAATCGAATTTGCCTCTGACCCTTGGCTTACTCGTGGATACCAGCATGAGCCAGCGGCGTGTGCTCGATCAGGAACTCAGCGCCAGCCACACGTTTCTCGACCAGGTTTTACGCGAGGACAAGGACAAGGCTTTCGTGATTCACTTCGATCGCGAAGTGGTCCTGGATCAGGATCTAACTTCGTCCCGCAAGAAACTCCAGGCAGCCATCGATGGAATTCATGCGCCGCAAATGTCGCAGGGCGGTGGTTACGGCGGTGGAGGAAATGGCGGCGGTGGAAATGGCGCTGGGGGCGGCGGCTCTTCGGGCGGTGGACGCGGTTCGCGCGGCCGAGGTGGCGGCGGAACCCTCCTCTACGACTCAGTTTTTCTCGCGGCCGATGAACTGATGAAAAAGCAGCAAGGCCGTAAGGCGATCATCATCCTTACCGACGGCGTCGATCACGGCAGCAAGGAATCTTTAGCGGAAGCGATCGAAACTGCGCAACGTGCGGACATGCTCGTTTATTGCATCTTGTTCGCCGACAAAGAAGGCTATGGGAACTCTGGGGGCTTTGGCGGTCCGCGCATGGGCGGGGGCGGAATGGGTGGTCACGGCGGTGGCTATCCGCGACGCCCCGAAGAACGTCCCGATGGCAAGAAAGTTTTGGAGCAAATGTCCAAGACCAGCGGTGGACGGTTCTTCGAAGTCTCGAAGAAAGAACCTCTCGACAAGATTTACGACGCAATCGACGAAGAACTTCGCAATCAATACAGTCTTGGCTACACCCCGGACAAGCCCGACGCCACCCCCGGCTACCACAAGCTACATCTCACCGTGAAACAAAAAGACATGACCGTCCAAACCCGCGACGGCTTCTATCTCGATAGTCAAACTCCGAGCAGCAACGTCACTCCTCGTGACCCCAACTCTCCTTCACCGTAATCCTTTGCAGCACAGCCAACTCTTGTCATCTCACGCAGTTCATGGCGCGGATTCTGGCTGTCTTGGATACCCCCTGTATTCTTGGCTTCACGCATTTGTACGGACCGCCTTGCGTGGCGGTCCGTCAAGTCAACGAGTCGCGCCATCAACCCGACTTCGCTATCGGCCAAGACTAAGATTCCAAGTCCCATGTGACACAACGCCCTACAAATAAATAACTTGTTGACGTCAGCCTGACTTAGTTGAATACTCAACTCAGTGAAGCCACAGCCCGTCCCAACCCGCCAGCGCATCGTCGAAGCCGCCCTCTATCTCTTCTGGCTTCGCGGATACACCGCTACGGGAATTGCCGAAATTCTCGCGCGTGCCAACGCCAACGCCGGCAGCTTCTACTACTGCTTCAAAACCAAGGAAGAGTTGCTGCTTGCGGTTCTCGAGCTCTACATCCAAACGCTGATGCCGATCGTGGTTCAGCCGGTCCTGAGCCAGGTGCAGGATCCCGTGGAGCGCGTATTTGGAATTCTGGAGTTCTACAGAAAAAATCTCCTCGCCACCGGTTGCACGTACGGTTGCCCGATTGGAAGGCTCGCGCTAGAAATTCCCGAGGAGCAGTTCCGCGTACACAAACGCCTGGCAGACAACTTCGATGGCTGGACCGCGGCGATCGAAAAATGCCTCGAAGATGCCCGGGACCGAATCCCGGAAAATGTAAATCTCAAAACGCTTTCGAAGTTTGTCCTGACAGTGATGGAGGGCGGAGTGATGCAGGCGCGCGCACACCGTGCGGTAGAGCCATTCGACGCCTCGGTGGAGCACTTGCGTGAGTATTTTCGCTTGTTGATCGCGCAGCGCGAGCAAAGCGATCGCACAAGCAAGCACCAATAGTCGACTCACAAAGACCAAGCAAGAACAAGGAGGATCAATGAACCGTGCAGTTATGTTGTTGGGAGCCTTGGCTCTCGGGAGCGCACTCGGTTGGAGTCAGGGAACAGAGAAAAAACCGGGCCAGCCAAAGCCGGAAGTGTCCAAGCCAGACACGGCGAAAACAGAAACTCCCAAGCCTGTTTCCGCACTCAGTTGGCTTGTAGGCGGAGTGTGGACAGCGGATGCCTCCAAGCTTGGTCCGGGAATGCAACGCATTGAGACGCGCTATCAATGGTCCGACAACAACGCCTATATCCGGTTCAACACTCATTTCATTTTTGACAAGGGCACAGCCAAGACGTACGACGGCAATTTCTTCTGGAACCCGGAGCGGAAATCCCTGGCCGTTTGGTACATGGACAGCCGCAACGGCATCACCCAAGGGCCCGTCGAAATAAATGGCGATACGACAAAAATTAGTTTCCGAGGACCCGATTTCGAGGGAAAAGTCGCCGATCTGCAGGTGTTCGTCACGCGAAAAACCAACGATGATTATCGCTGGTCGGTGCAGGAGAAAGAGGGAGATACCTGGAAAGAGCTTGCGGCGTTGGAATATCTCCGCGTCCCGGGCTCTTGAAACCTAAGAGCTGCCACCGCGTAGGGCGGCCACGGCACAAGAGCGTCAGCGGCTTTTCTTGCGTTTCTGTTTTGCGGCGTTGCCTTGTTTCGTTGCTGCGGGATTTTTCTTCCCGGTCTTTGCGTTTTTCTCGACGCGTAGTTTCCATGCGGTGTGTAGAGCGCCAGTGAGCACATCTTCATTGGCCGCCGCCAGCCGGATGTGAGTCATACCCATGCGTCCCCACCCGCCGGCGATAGGAAGAAACATTTCCGGTAATTCCTCAACAAAAGCCTGTTGCTGCTCCAGCGTCAGCATCAGATTTCCATAACCCTGCTTTTCGGAGGCAAGCGTGGCGAAAACTCTGCCGCCCACGCGAAAGTCCGGTTGCCCCATGTGCGAGCTCTCTTCCGCTCCCTCAAAACTAAGCGCGATTCGTCGGAAATCTTTGGCGTTCATGGTTTCGCTTCGCTCCCGCCCCAAGGCTGATATCCTACCCTGCCGCAAGGTGCCCCGCTGCAAGGTGCGCCCGAGTTCGCATAAAATCTCTGCGCAGCTCCGATGAATATTGTACAAAGAGCAGGCTGGAGTTGAGATGGGAAAGCGATTCGTCGAATTCTTTCGTTCTGACACCGGCATCTTGGTGTTGCTGGCGACGGCGCGCGTTGTTCTGCACTGCCTGAGCAATGGGCAATACGGATTTCATCGCGACGAACTGCAGACCCTCGACGACGCCCGCCACATGGACTGGGGCTTCGTGGCGTACCCGCCAGTCACCCCGCTGGTTGGACGCCTGGAATTGGCGCTCTTCGGAACTTCCTTGATTGGCTTTCGCTTTTTCGCTGCCGTCGCGGTCAGCGCGGTGATGATTCTAGCCGGGCTGATCACGAAAGAACTCGGCGGTGGCCGACGCGAGCAAATTTTGACCGCCATTGCGGTCGGCATTTCACCAATTTCACTCGCGCAAGGTGCGGTGCTTCAATACGTCGCATTCGATTATCTGTGGGGCGTGTCCGTCACGTATTTTTCGGTGCGCCTGGTGAAGTCCGAGGATCCGCGATGGTGGTTGGCAATCGGCGCAATGCTGGGCGTCGGGATGGAAACGCGCTACACCATGGGATTTCTGGCGTTGGGACTGGTCGGTGGAGTGGTGCTTACCAGCGCGCGAAGTTATTTGCGGAGCGGGTGGCTGTGGGCCGGCGTTGCGCTTTCCATCGTGATCTTTCTGCCAAATCTGCTTTGGCAAGCGCAGCATCATTTCATCTCGCTGGAGTTTCTATCGCACATCCACGCCCGCGACGTGCGGCAAGGACGCACCCGCGGTTTTCTACTGGATCAAGTCCTGCTCTGCGTCAATTTCGCAGCCGTGCCTTTAACCGTTCGTGGGTTGTCGTTTTTCCTGTTTCGCGAAGAGGGGCGGCGCTATCGCTTGCTCGGATGGACGTTCGTGGTGACCTTCGTATTGTTTTATTCTGCGAAGGCGCGTTTTTATTACACGGCGCCGCTCTATCCCATGCTGATCGCAGCCGGCAGCGTCGTTTGGGGAAACTGGCTGAAATCCTTGCAACCATCATGGGCCAGGCTGTTGCAGGCAATGCAGTGGAGCGGACTTTTGGTAGGCGGAATCGTGTTTACCTTGCTGGTGGTGCCAGTCGCGCCGATCGGATCGAAAGTCTGGAACATGACCAGCAAAGCGCACGATCAATTTCGCGAACAGGTTGGCTGGGATGATCTCGCGCAAACTGTTGCGCGCGTCTACAACGCTCTTCCACCCGAACAACGCGACGGCACGGGAATTCTGACGGGCAACTATGGGGAGGGTGGCGCGCTGAACCTCTACGGACCGGCTCTGGGATTGCCGCACGCCATGAGTCTTACAAACTCATTCTGGTATCGTGGCTACGACGAGCGGCAGCCGCAGACCGTTATCCTGGTTGGCTTCGATTTGGATGAGGGCAACGAACTGTTTGAAAGCTGTCAGGTCGCCGCAACCAACACCAACCGCTTCGGCGTCGTGAACGAAGAATCCCGCGACCACCCGGACATTCTCGTCTGCCACAACCTGCGAACACCCTGGCCGCTATATTGGTCAACTCATCGCCGCTACGGATGAGTCTCGCCAAAGGGGGCAGTCACTCGGACGGCATCGTGACCCTCTTTAAGTCCTCCATGAAGTCCGTCCCGGATTCGGTAAGTCCGGCAACACCTGGTGTGCTGCTTGCCGGAACTGCGTTGGAGCCTTCCACCGCGCTGCGCGGGGGCTTCGGTATCTGCCAAAGAATGTTGGAATCCGGCGCTTGACTGGGATACAACGGCACTGACTCGGTGTTGGCGGGCAGTAGAACGATGTCCACGCGGCGATTGTAAGCCAACCAGGTCGCACGGGAATCACGCACCCACTTTTCAGGAGCCTGATTAGGATTGCGCGTCTGCAGATCGCTGACCGTGGCTTTGTCCAGTGGTTTCTGTTTGCCGTGCGCGGTGGTATCGATCTTTTCCGCAGCGACTCCCTGCGAAACCAGAAAATCCTTGACCCGCTGGACCCTGCGTTCGGATAAGGAATCGTTGTATTTGTCCGCGCCGCGCTCGTCCGTGTATCCGCTCAGCGACAACTTCGCGTCGGGGTCGTATTCGAGGTACTGTTTGAATCCGGTCGCGAGGGTCGTCAATTCCTGCTGCTGGCTGGGAAGAAGTCCCAGCGTCGGATCCTCCTCGGTCGGATACGCGGTCGGGAAGAAAACGCTGTTGAGCAGCACAGTGGGAATGGGTTCGACGGAACCCTTCAGGTGTACCGCCACCGTCTTGCTATCCGAACCACCGCAGACATTCGTTGCGTTCAGAGTGTATTTGAACTCTTCGTCTACGGGGCCGTTGCCACTCTGTGTTGGGGTGACGGTGATGGACTTCGTGCCGCTGGCATCGACGGAACCACCTGGATCGAGCGCGCGCGCGTCGGAGTTGGATGACGACCAATTCAACGTAGTGCTCCCTTGTTCGATGATCTTGTCGCCGATACGGCGGTACCTGATCTCCGTGGGTGATGCACTCAGCGATGACTGCACGGCGGAGTTCACTTCCACCGTGGTGCTCGGCGTTACCACGCCGCCCGGTCCTGAAGCCGTTAGCTGATACACGGTGGTTTGCCGAGGCGAAATAGTTTTCTCGCCCGATGTTGGAACGGGGCTCATGCCGCTCATGTCGGCTTCGACCGTTTCGCTGGACACCCATGCCAACTGCGTATTTTGGTTGCAATTGATTTTCGGCGGATTGGCGGAGACCGATCCGCTGACGGGCGCTACAACTACGGTGGCGCTTGCAATGCCAGCCTTAAAGCGTGGTGCCGATTTCGCCATATCGCATTCGGGGCGATACGATGGGCACGACGAACCGCGTGGCCACGCCTTGATCTTTTCTTTTCCATTCTTGATATCGACAATGACGCGCTGGTCCGCCGCAACCGTGATCGGCCCGGACCACAGTTCCTTGCCGTCCTTAGTGACCGTCACTTGGTGCGTTCCTGGCGGCACAATCAATTCCTGGTGCCAATTAATGTCGTGATTGAATTCATCCAGGTGGCCTACGAAGTACAGCGGCTTCTTGCCGTTCAAAAGGACAGCCGCAGCGGTTGCTCCGTGGATCCCTCCGGTTTCAATCTGAATGCGACCACGAGGCCCAGGCACGGGCGCGCCAACGGGTTCCAGTTTTATTTCCACGGGTACCGTCTTGTCCGAATCCAGCGAGACGTCCTGCTCGACAAATTTGTACCCGTAGTTGGCCACAACCACATGGTGCGTGCCGACATCAAGTTTGATCACACGATTGCCAGGACCAATGGCCTTGCCGTCGACAAACGTGTAGGCCTGCTTCGGAGTGACCTTCATCTCTAGTTTTCCTGGCTTAGGATCCTGCGCAAAAGCAATCGAGCTGAGGAAAAGCGTGGCGCCAAGCAGTGGACAAAATGTTTTGATTCTTGGAACGCTCATGGAACAACCTCCCGCACACCCTTTTCACGCCGTCAGGCAAATTGCGCTGCCAGCGAAAACACGGGGCGGTCGCGTTCGGTGCGGATTCTGCCAGCATGAGGGTCACTGTGCAACGGTGTAAATGAACTAAATCACAAATGGGGCTGTTCAAAAGAAGGAGGTGCGGCATGCCTAGGAGGGCACTCGGGTGCGGCAGGAGGGCCCGCGTACCGACACCATATGATTCATTGAGCAAGCTTGGGCAGGGGTGAGATAGAGGGGCGGGAAATTAGCTGTAGTATGGTTCTAGTAGTTATAGAACCTACTATGTATCGCGCTCGCTTTCTTCTCCCCATCGCTTGGCTTCTGGCCCTTGGCACCGCTCTACACGCCCGCGGACAGTTTTGGGATTTCCTGGGTTCCACCCAGGTCGACGGCAGCCAGGACCGCGGCAGAATCCAGATCGTCCGTCACGATCGTGTTTTTCGCACCATTCAATTGCGGGTTAGCGGCGAGGCCATCTTTTTCGATCGCTTGGTGGTGCACTTCAGTGATGGCACCTCCCAGGACAGCGTAGTCAGCGGCCGCATACTCGGAGGAAGTAACTACATCATCGAACTCCCCGGCGGACGTACGCTCGAAAGTGTCGAACTCCGGTATTTCAAAGAGCCTTGGGGACACACGCCGAAGGTGACTCTGTACGGTATCCCTTTGCCAAGCCTTGACGACGAAACTATCGCGCAAGCGCATTAGCTCCGCTCAAACGGAAATCTTCTCCACCCAAAAAAGACTTATCAGTCTTATCAAGAATGTGTATCAACTTTTCCGCGTGCCACCCCTACTCGGGTTTTCTTGACCCTTTGCATTAGCGCCAAGTACACTAAATAATTCAGGATGCTGCCGGATTGGCGGCAGAGCGGCTCTACGAAGCGAACCCCAAAAGCCATGATGGCACTTGGAGTGAGCTGGCAGCGTGAAGCTGTCCGGTGCCGTCACGTGTACGGGCACCGCGCCGGGTGACGCTCGCTGAGATGCGAACCTTTTAACACAGAGTTCGCAGAGGAAGAGCACAGAGGGCACGCAGAAATTGAGGTTCGCGACAAAAACCGCCCTGAAGTGAATGGAATCGAATTGAACGAAATTAAGCAGAAGGAAACCAAGTAAGAAGACACGAGGGGGATTGCTTTGCCAAAGCGTACATATCAACCGCGCAAACGACGGCGCGCCAAAACGCACGGATTTCGCGTGCGCATGAAGACCAAGGGTGGCCGCAAAGTGCTTGCCGCGCGCCGCAAGAAGGGGCGTCATCGCCTTACGCCCACCGAGAAGTAGGGAGCGCTGCCGGTGAATCCGGCGAAGCAGGGCTTGGGCTTTCCACGAGAAGCGCGACTGTTGCGCAAGAGCGAATTCGACGCCGTATACAGTACCGGGAAGCGCCGCTCCAATTCGCACTTCACCGCGTTTTTTCGCGCCAACGAGCGGCCGCTGAGCCGCTTCGGTTTCAGCATCAAGAAAGGGCTGGGCGGCGCGGTAGTGCGCAATCGCATGCGGCGCCGTATGCGTGAAATCGTGCGCTGCCATCGCCAGGAGATACCCGCTGGATGGGACATCGTCATTCACCCGAAAAGCAAAGTCGAGAAAGCGGCATTTGTGCTACTGACGCAGGAATTGCTGGGGTTGATGAAAAACCTGTGATGCGTGCAAACGATATTTGCGGGTGTAAAGCCCAAGAAAAAGCGCCGGCTTCAGAAAGTGGCCGCTACACAAGAGTGGCC
>Ga0070733_10003689_pt1 | contig 10395 bp, 9 predicted proteins | sample Coa_R1_9_FD_66450 | JGI IMG/M metagenome (GOLD analysis project Ga0070733, IMG submission 66450) | Surface soil microbial communities from Centralia Pennsylvania, which are recovering from an underground coalmine fire - Coalmine... | ecosystem: Environmental > Terrestrial > Soil > Unclassified ... | reverse complement strand
TCTCGCCGCGATCTGCCTCGTCGCCGGGGTCGTTCCAGGTCTCTTCATCGATATGCTCGCGCCGACCGCGCAGTCTCTCGTCGGCGACCGTATGCCGGCGCAAGCCGGCGTCGCCTGGTTATCGATCGTGCCGATCGCCGAGAGCCGCAGCTCGTATAACGGCCTTCTGGTCTTCCTCTTCATCGCCGCGTCGGGGTCGCTCGCGGCCTACGCCATCCATCGCTTCGCGTCGCGCGCTTTGCGCCGCGCGCCGGCCTGGGATTGCGGCTTTCCGGACCCAAGCCCTGCAACTCAATATACCGCGGCCAGCTTCTCGCAACCGATCCGTCGCGTGTACGGCGCTCACATTTTCCAAGCTCGCGAGCGCGTCGATATGCCGGCGCCGGGCGATTTGAGACCTGCGCGATTAGAGGTTGAAATTCATGACCTCGCCTGGGAGCGTCTCTATGCGCCGATCGCCGCGGCGGTCTCCGCCGTGGCCGACTGGCTCAATCCACTGCAATTTCGCACCATCCGCCAGTATTTGAGCTTTGTGTTTTTCGCGCTGGTGTTTCTTCTCGTGATCCTCGCGCTATGGGCCTGATCAAAGATCTCGCCGTGCAGGGCGCGCAAATGCTGCTGGTGCTCGCGCTGGCGCCGCTGTTGACCGGCTTTGTCCGTAAGGTCAAGGCGCGACTGCTTCGCCGTCGCGGGCCGCCGCTGCTCCAACCGTACCGCGATCTTCTGCGCCTGATGCGCAAGGAGGTCGTCCTTGCCGAGAACGCCTCGTGGCTCTTGCGCGTCATCCCTTATATGATTTTCGCCGGGACTTGGGTGGCGGCCGCGTTGGTGCCGACCTTTGCGCGAGGCCTGTTGTTCTCCTGGTCGGCCGATCTCATCGCGATCGTCGCGCTTCTCGGAAGCGCGCGTTTCTTCCTGACGCTGGCCGGCATGGACGTCGGAACGAGCTTCGGCGGCATTGGCTCGAGCCGCGAGGCGATGATCGCCACCCTCGCCGAGCCGGCGATGATCATGATCGTCTTCACCCTAGCCTTGCTGGCGGGCTCGACTCAGCTCTCAATCCTCGCCGGATTCATGCTGTCGCCGGCCGTCGGCCTGCGCGTCTCGCTCGGCCTTGCCTTGATCGCGCTGGTCATGGTGGCGATCGCCGAGAACGGTCGCGTTCCGATCGACAATCCGGCGACTCATCTCGAATTGACCATGGTGCATGAGGCCATGGTTCTAGAATATTCCGGCCGCCATCTCGCTGTGATAGAACTCGCGGCTTCGCTCAAACTTCTCCTCTATGTTTCGCTGATCGCTTGCGTCTTCGCGCCCTGGGGCGTCGCCCCGCCGCGCGCTCATTTTGTCGCCCAGGTCGGCGGCGCCGTCGCCTATCTCGGCAAACTCGCCGTCGGCGGTTTCCTTCTCGCTCTGTTCGAGACGTCGATCGCCAAGATGCGCGTCTTCCGGGTTCCCGATTTCCTTGGCGCCGCGCTCATGTTGGGCCTTCTTGGCGCGCTGCTGCTCTTCGTCTCACGGAGCCTTTGAGATGGACCGTTTCGCCTTCGACATGGCCCATCTCCTGGCCGGCAGCCTCGTCCTTCTGAGCTTCATGATGCTCTATCAGGACCGGCTCTACGCCTTGCTCAACGTCTTCGCGCTTCAGGCGTTCGCTCTCTCCCTCTCGGTGGGTTGGCAGGCCTCGATTCAGGGCGCCCCGCATCTCTTCATCACCGCGGCGATCGCGCTCGTCTTCAAGGCGATCATCATTCCGGTGGCTTTGCATCGGATCATCGCGCGTCTCGGCATCCATCGCGAGGTCGAGACCGTGGTGAGCGTGGGCCCGACCATGCTGTTCGGCATCGGCCTCGTCGCGTTGTCGATGGTGGTGATGCTGCGGGTGACGACCGGCGCCGATCCGCTGGCGCGCGAAGACATCGCCTTCGCGCTGTCGGTCGTGCTGCTCGGCCTTTTAATGATGATCACGCGGCGTAATGCGGTGAGCCAAGTCGTCGGCTTCATGTCGCTGGAGAACGGGCTGATCCTCGCCGCCGCGGGCGCCAAGGGCATGCCGCTGGTGGTCGAGATCAGCGTCGCCTTCTCGGTTCTCGTCGCGCTCATCGTCATCGGCGTCTTCCTGTTCCGCATCCGCGAACGCTTCGACACAGTGGACGTCGTGGCGCTCGACCGCTTTCAGGGCGAGCGGCTATGACCGCCTCTCTCAACGGCGTCGCGCTGATCCTCGCGGTTCCGGCCGCGACCGCGGCCTTGCTTGCGCTGATCCCCGATTATCGAGTGTCGGCGCGGCTCAACGTCGCCTCGGCTTTCGTAACGCTGCTCGCCGCGCTATCGCTGCTCTTCGACAAGCCGGCGCCGGGTCCGTATCTCAATGTCGACGACCTCAACATCGTCTTCATTGTGCTGAACGCCTTCGTCGGCTTCACCACCAGCGTCTTCAGCGCCAGCTATATCGCCCATGAATTGGAGACGGGGCGGTTTCAGCCGGTCCACCTACGTTTCTATCACGCGATGTACCAGGCGTTGTTGTTCTCGATGAATCTCGCGCTCGTCGCCAACAATATCGGGCTGATGTGGGTCGCGATCGAGATGGCGACGCTGACCACGGTGCTGATGGTCGGCCTCTACCGCACCCGCGAGGCGATCGAAGCGGCGTGGAAATATTTCATCCTCGGCAGCGTCGGCATCGCCTTCGCGTTGTTCGGCACGATCCTTGTCTATATGGCGGCGCGGCCGGTGGTCGGCGAAGGGTTCGACGGCATGGTCTGGACGGTGCTGATCCAGCGCGTCTCCGCCTTTGATCCGGCGCTGCTCAACGTCGCCTTCGTCTTTCTGCTGCTTGGCTACGGCACCAAAGTCGGGCTTGCGCCGCTGCACGCTTGGCTGCCGGACGCCCATGCGGAAGGCCCGACGCCGATCTCGGCCGTGCTCTCCGGTCTTTTGCTCAATGTCGCGCTCTATGCCGTGCTCCGCTTCAAGCTTCTGCTCGCCGCCAATTCCGGCGCGCTCGCGCCCGGCCCGCTGATGGCGACGATGGGCCTCGGGTCGCTCCTTTTCGCCGGTCTCATGCTGTACCGCCGCCGCGACATCAAAAGAATGTTCGCCTATTCGTCGATCGAGCACATGGGGATCATCGCCTTCGCCTTCGGCATGGGCGGACCTTTGGCCAATTTCGCCGGCCTGTTGCATATGACGATGCACAGCCTGACCAAGTCGGCGATCTTCTTCGCCGTCGGCCACATCTCGCAGGTCAAAGGCACGCAGCAGATCGCCGACATCAAGGGCCTCACCGTCACCCATCCGCTGCTCGGCTGGGGCCTGGTTCTAGGCGTCGTCGCCATCGCCGGCATGCCGCCGCTCGGCGTCTTCACCAGCGAATTTCTGGTCGTTTCTTCGACCTTCGCCCGCTATCCGCTCCTCGCCCTGCCGCTGGTCGCGGGACTGCTGATCGCCCTCGGCGCGCTCGTGCTGCGTTTGCAGGGCTTGGCCTTCGGCGAGCCGACGCCTGACACGGCGCCGTCGCAGGCGTCCTATGCGCCGATGTTCTCCCACCTCGCTCTGGTGCTGACGGCGGGCGTCTATCTGCCGCCGCCGTTGGTTTCCTGGTTCCAGCACGTCGCAGGATTGTTGGGCTGATGGCCGCCGCTCCGTACCGAGAAGCTTGGCGCCGCTTCCTCCCCCCTAGTGGGAGCGCAGGGGAGGGCGCGCGCGCAGGATTCTCGGCGTCGCTGTCATTCCCGCGAAAGCTTAGAATCCAGGTTGCGCCAGTCCCAAGGCGCGGCGGTTCTCTGGATTCCCGCTTGCGCGGGAATGACAGACAAGCGTCAGCGCGACCTCCCTCCCTAATCCTCCCCCGAAAGGGGGGAGGGAACTGCGTGGGAGGGTAGCCTCATGCCGACTCTCGCCAAGGCGATCGCTCAGGGGCGAAGGATCGGGGGGCGCCAGCCGTGGCCGCGCGTCATTGTCGACGACGCCCTGTGGCAGGCGCTCGCCTCGCGCCTTGCCGACGGACGCTCGGCGCTGCTCGGCCTCTGGGGCGAAGCCGGCGCGGTTCATATGGCGCTCTTCGACGAAAAAGAGACGTCGATCGCCGTCGCGACGATCGAATGTCCCAACGGACGCTATCCGTCCGTCGGCCGCTTCCATCCGCCGGCGCTGCGCTTCGAGCGCGCCTTACGCGATCTCTTCGGCCTCGTTCCGGTCGGCCTGCCTGATGCAAGGCCGTGGCTTGATCATGGCCGATGGGGTGTGACGCGCCCGCTCGGCGCCGCCGCCGCTCAGTCGGAGGACCGGCCCGCGTCCGCCTACGCCTTTCTCGCCGCCGAAGGCGAGGGGCTCCATCAGATTCCGGTCGGGCCCGTGCACGCCGGCATCATCGAGCCGGGCCATTTCCGTTTCACCGCCAGCGGCGAGACGGTGGTGCGGCTCGAGGAGCGGCTCGGCTACACGCATAAGGGCGTCGAATCTCTGATGATCGGCAAGCCCGTCGAGGCCGCGGCGCGTCTCGCCGGGCGGATGTCCGGCGACAGTACGGTCGCCTATGCTTATGCTTTCGCGCGCGCCGTCGAGGCGGCCGTTGGCCTCGAGCCGCCGCCGCGCGCCATATGGCTGCGGGCGTTGATGGCCGAGCTCGAGCGCCTCGCCAACCATCTCGGCGACGTCGGGGCGATCTGCAACGACGCTTCCTTCGCGCTGATGCAGGCCCATTGCGCAATCTTGCGCGAGCGCGTGCTGCGCGCGGCGGCCGTATGTTTCGGCCATCGCCTGATGATGGACTCCATCGTCCCCGGCGGCGTGGCCGCCGATCTTTCGCCGGGCGGCGGCGAAGCGATCCTAGCGCTCGTCGAGGTCGTGCGGCGGACCTTTCCCAACCTCGTCAGACTCTATGACAACACCGCCTCGTTGCAGGACCGCACCGTCGGAACCGGGCGGCTCAGCGCCGCGCTTGCCCGCCAATACTCCTGCGGCGGTTATGTCGGCCGCGCCTCGGGGCGAAGCTTCGACGCCCGCCGTGTCTTCGCCTATCCGCCCTATGACGCGCTGAAATTCGAAATACCGACGCTCGAAGACGGCGACGTCAACGCCAGGGTCTGGATTCGCATCCGCGAGATCGACGAGAGCCTGTCGCTGATCGATCAGATCATGCGCCGCCTGCCGCCGGGGCCGGTGCGGGCCGAGCCGGTCGCCGTGGCCGGCGAAGGGATTGCGCTGGTCGAAGGCTTTCGCGGCGACGTGCTGGCCTTCGTTCGCCTCGACGATCAGGGCCTTATCGCGCGCTGCCATTTGCGCGATCCGTCTTGGCTGCAATGGCCGCTGCTCGAAGCGGCGATCGAGGGAAACATCGTCGCCGACTTCCCGCTTTGCAACAAATCCTTCAACTGCTCCTATTCCGGGCACGACCTTTAAGAACGTTACATGCGCAGAACGATCCTCGAAAGCCTCAAGGCGCCGCTGACCGAGCCGCTATCGGCGGCGCAGGACGCCGAAATCGCGGCGCTGGCCGCAACGCTTGACGCCGTGGCGCGGGCGAGGCTCGGACGCAGCCTTTCCATCCGCGAAATCGACGCCGGCTCGTGCAACGGCTGCGAGCTCGAAATCCACGCCCTCGGCAACGCATTCTATGATCTCGAACGCTTCGGCCTGCGCTTTGTCGCCTCGCCGCGTCACGCCGACGTTCTCTTGGTGACTGGGCCGGTGACCAAGAACATGCGCGAGGCGCTGCAGCGGACTTATGACGCAACCCCGTCGCCGAAATGGGTGGTGGCGGCGGGCGCCTGCGCGTTTGACGGCGGCCTTTTCGCCGAGAGCTACGCCTGCGTCGGCGGCGTCGGGGCGGTCATTCCCGTTGATCTGCACATTCCAGGCTGCCCGCCGACCCCGATGGCGCTGCTTTCCGGCCTTGTTGCGCTGCTGACCGACAACGACGGTTCGCCGCCAAACCACTAAGCCGCTAATTGGCGCCCGAGAGATTCCTATGCTAACATGCTTGCTGCACCAGTCGGCGCGGCCATCAAGAGCCGGGGGCTGTGGCATAGGCGCGCCCGCAAAGGGCGTTAAGGGAGGAAGGGATGGCTCATTCACTCTACAAACGCGTTTTATTGGCCGGCGTCGCCGCCGCATTCTGCGCCGTATCTGGCGTGGCCTTGGCCGGCGGCATGAAGGTCGTCTCCGGCCCGTCAGCCGACCCGCAATGTTTCGCGCCCTGGTCGGATAAGACTAAGTTCTTGCAATGGGACAAGAAGCCGGGACCGTATCGAATCGCGCTCGCCAACGGTTTCATCGCCAATACTTGGCGCATCCAGATGATCAAGACCGCCAAGGCCTATGCGGCTCTGCCGGAGGTCGCAGCCAAAGTGAAAGAGTTCAAGGTCGTCTCGACCGGCGAAGATGTCGCGGCGCAGATCGCGGCGATCAACAATTTCATCGACTCCGGCTATGACGCGATCATCGTCAACGCGCAGAATCCCAAGGCCTTTGGTCCCGTCATCAAGCGGGCCAAGGACGCTGGCGTGGTCCTGGTCGCTTTCGACAACATTCTGGACACCGAAGACGCCATCGACGTCGACGTCGACAGAAGGGCCTCGGCGTACTTTGGGCCAATTGGCTGATCAAGAACGTGCCGAACGGCGGCAAGATTCTCGAAGTGCGCGGCGTCGCCGGCACATCCGTCGACACCGACCGTCACGACGGCATCCATGAGACGCTGGATAAGTCCGGCAAGAAGTGGGACATCGTCGAAGTCGTCGGCAAATGGGACGATCCCACCGCCCAAAAGGTGACCGCCGACGCGATCGCCGTGCAAAAACACTTCGACGGCTTCACCGCGCAAGGCGGCGACACCGGCGTGGTCCAGGCTATGCTCGACGCCAAGCATCCGATGGTGCCCTTCGGCGGCGAAACCGAGAACGGCTTCCGCAAGTTCTGCGGAAAACTCTCGGGCGAAGGCCTGAAGTGCTCCTCCGCCGGCACCGGCCCGGCGCAGGTGGCCGTCGCCATCAAGACCGCGATCGCGGCCCTCGAAGGCGAAGTCGTGCCACAGTCGATCAAGCTGCCGCTGGCGATCGTTGAGGATCCAAACTTCAAGGACGGCCAGAACTACTATTCCGACCAGTCCGACAATTTCTTCGTTGGCAACGCCTTCCCGACCTGCGGGATCAATTTTACCGCCCAGCAGATCATGGGACAGACCGAGAAGAACCAGTAACGTAAGTTTTAAAAGCTTAAGACGCCGCCGCGGGTGAAGCCCGCGGCGGCTTGTCGTCGGAGGAGGGGATGGAGGCGGCCGCCGTTCCGCTGTTTCGCTTGGAAGGCGTATCCAAGCGCTATGGCGGCGTTCGCGCTTTGGAGAAGGCCGATCTCATTGTCGAGGCGGGCCGCGTCCACGCCATCCTCGGCGAGAACGGCGCGGGCAAATCGACCCTGATCAAAATCATCGCCGGCGTCGTCGAGCCCGACGAAGGCTCGATGCACCTCGAGGGCAGGGAAGTTCGCTTTGCGAGGCCGGCGGAAGCCAATGCCGCCGGCATCGCCTGCATCTTCCAGGAGCTGTCCCTCATTCCCGATTTGTCGGTCGCCGACAATATCGTCATCGCCAATCCGCCGGAGCGCTACGGATTGATCGATCGGCGCCGTCAGCGTGAAATCGCCGAAGAGGCTTTGGCGCGCGCCGGCGCCGAAGACATACCGCCGCTTGCGCCGGTGAAGGATCTGGCGCTGTCGCGGCGGCAAATCGTCGAGATCGCCAAGGCTTTGGCGCGGAAGCCGCGCCTTTTGATCCTCGACGAAGCGACCTCGGCCTTGACCGCGGCGGACGTCGCCAAAGTCTTCGCCGTGTTGAAGCGGCTGCGCTCGGAAGGCCTCGCGCTTCTCTATATCTCGCACCGTATGCACGAAATCGCCGAACTCGCCGACGAGTGTACGGTCTTTCGCAACGGCCGCAAGGTCGCGACCTATCGCGCGGGAACGAAATCCGACGAGGAAGTCGTCGAGATGATGATCGGGCGAGAATACCGCCATGTCTTTCCGCCGAAGCCGGCGCGGGTCGATGACGGCAAGGCGCCGACGCTCGAAGTCCGCAACCTCTCCTGGACCCAGCGATTGAGGAACATTTCGCTCAAGGCCCGCGCGGGCGAGGTTGTCGGGCTCGGCGGCCTCGATGGGCAGGGCCAGCGCGAGCTGCTTCTCGCGATGTTCGGGGTCTTGAGCGGCGTTGCCGGCGAAATCCTGATCGACGGCAAGCGCGTGGCGATCAATTCCCCGCGCATCGCCAAGAGCCGCGCCATGGGCATGGCGCTGATCCCAGAGGATCGCAAGACCGAGGGGCTGATGTTGCCGATGTCGGTCGGCGACAACCTTTCATTTGCGGGTCTTGCCCGCATGGCGCGCGGCGGGATCATCGACCGCGCCGCGGAGCGCAAGGCGATCGACGAGATGATCCGTCTTCTGGCGATCCGCACGGCGGGAACCGAGATCGCTGTCGGCTCGCTGTCGGGCGGCAATCAGCAGAAGGTGGTGATCGCCAAATGGCTGATGCTGAAGCCGCGCATTCTCCTGTTGAACGATCCGACGCGCGGCATCGACGTCGGCACCAAGCAGGAACTCTACCAGCTCCTCAGACAGCTCGCCGATTCCGGCGCGACGATCATCTTTTATTCGACCGACTATGACGAGCTCGTCGGCTGTTGCGACCGGGTGCTCGTTCTCTACGACGGCGCCGTGCAGCGCGAGCTCGAAGGCGCCGAGATCACCGAGCGCGCGCTTGTCGCCAGCGCGCTCAATATTTCCGCGTCGTCTCGGGAGGCGGGCGTCAGCCCGGCGGTCAACGCGTGAAAGACTGGGCTTACAAATTCGCCGAGCACCGCGGCGCGCTGCTGGCGCTTTTGGTGTTCCTTCTTTTGTTCGTGATCTATGGGAGCAACCATCCGGCGGGCTTTACCGCCAATGTGATGAACACCGCCGCGAACAAGGGCGTGCTTCTCGCGCTGGTCGCGATGGCCCAAACCCTGGTGGTGATTACCGCCGGCATCGACCTTTCGGTCGGCATGATTTTCGTGCTGACCAATTGCCTCGCCTCGGCGATCGTTGTCGGCTCGCCCTTGACGACGGCGCTCGGCGTCATCGGCGTGCTCTTAACCGGCGTCGTCTGCGGCGCGATCAATGGATTGATCGTGATTTTCGGAAGGTTGCAGCCGATCGTCACGACGATCGCCACCGGCGCGGTCTATTTCGGCATCGCGCTGTGGCTGAGGCCGCAGCCCGCCGGCAGCGACGCCTTCAACTCCGACCTTGCCGACGCTTTCACCGGCAAGATATTCGGCGTCGTCCCGTCAAGCCTCATCGCCCTTTTGGCGGTTGTCCTGATCATCTGGGCGCCGTTTCGCCGATCCACGGTTGGACGCGACGCCTATGCGGTCGGCTCGGCGGAAGTGGCGGCTTATATGTCGGGCGTGCCGATCCGCCGCGCGAAATTCGTCGCCTATACGCTGGCCGGGCTCCTCGCCGCGATCGGCGGCCTGTTCCTGACGTTCATCACCTATTCGGGCGAAGCTTCGCTGGCGAGCGGCGGAAATTACACGCTGTTCTCAATCGCATCCGTGGTGCTTGGCGGCGTGTCGCTCTTCGGCGGCGTCGGCAGCGCCGTCGGCGCGATATTCGGCGCTCTGATCTTTCGCACCGTCGGCGATCTTCTTTTTGTCTTTAATCTCGATCCCCTGTACCAGCCTCTTTTCCAGGGGGTCGTCTTGTTTCTTGCCGTATGCTTAGGGTCGGTGCGGCTGTTCCAGGTCCGCAACCGGCTTGATCTCTTCGGATAACGCCGATGAGCGCCGACGACGCCACGACGCCCGCCGCGCGCCTTCCGGCGCTGCTCCGCCGCATCGATCCCGCGGTCGCGACGGCCTTCGCCATCATCATCGTCCTGTTGCTGCTCGGAAGCCTTTATTCCTCGAACTTCTTGTCGCCCGAATATCTCTTACAGCAGCTCAAAGTCGCGTCCTTCCTCGGCGTCATCGCAACCGGCATGTTCATCGTCATCCTGCTTGGCCAGATCGACCTGTCGGTCCCGTGGGTCGTCGCGACCGGCGGCATGATGGCGGCGGCGGCGACCGCCTATGGACCGACTGGCGAAGCCTTGGCCATCCCGTTCGGCCTTGCCTGCGGAGTCGCGCTCGGCTTCGTCAATGGAATCGGCATCGCCTACCTTCGCATCCCGTCGATGATCATCACGCTCGCCACCAACGCGGTCGCGCAAGGGCTGATGGTGGTCCATACCGGCGGCTTCTCGCCGCAGGATTCGGCGTCTTCGGCGATGCGCTTCATCGCCACCGGCGAGACGCTGTTCGGCCTGCCCAATGCGCTGATCGTCTGGGCGCTGGTCGGCGGCGGCGCGGTGTTCCT
>Ga0070733_10003688_pt1 | contig 10395 bp, 6 predicted proteins | sample Coa_R1_9_FD_66450 | JGI IMG/M metagenome (GOLD analysis project Ga0070733, IMG submission 66450) | Surface soil microbial communities from Centralia Pennsylvania, which are recovering from an underground coalmine fire - Coalmine... | ecosystem: Environmental > Terrestrial > Soil > Unclassified ... | reverse complement strand
TACGGTTATCACGCTTCCCCTGGAGCCGAGTGTCCATGCTGAACCCTCAGAATGGGAGTCACCATGGGATCCGCTCTTTTTGTCATCCATCATCAATGCTCCACGACATTTAGTTGATGGCGTGCCGCATCATTTAAAGGCACGCTTTCGTGGAGCAAGTGCTTATGGCTCTTATCAATGGCATTTTGTAGAGCACCACCTGGCACATGCTGCCAGCGCCTTTCTCCCCTCACCCTTTGAAAGTGCTGCTATCTTGACCCTGGATGGCAGGGGCGAGAGGGCAACGACAAGCTATAACCTTGGCGACGGAAACTCTCTGATTAGACTGGGACAGGTCAATTTCCCGCACTCGCTCGGTTTGCTCTACGAGCAGGTTACTCAATACCTCGGCTTTCTTCCCTCCTCTGATGAATATAAGGTAATGGCGCTCGCATCCTTTGGTCAGCCGCGCTATCTTTCAGATTTCTATGAAATCATTCAGATTACATCGGATGGTCAATATACCATTCAGCCAGTGCAGTTGGAGGAGCGCTTCGGAGCACCACGCTTGAGGGGAGGATCATTGGAACAGCGGCATTATGATGTTGCACATTCGTTACAGGTGGCACTGGAAGAAACAGTTCTTGAGCTAGCAGGCTGGCTGCATCAGACCACCAACTTAGATACCCTCTGTATGGCAGGGGGCGTTGCACTCAACTGCGTGCTGAATGCGCGACTACGCGACAAGGGTCCGTTCAAGTCTATCTGGGTACAGCCCGCGGCGGGAGATGCAGGAACAGCGCTGGGCGCCGCCCTCTGGATTGATAATCAGGAACGCTCGTCCTCTTCACGCTTATTTTGTATGGACCACGCTTTCCTTGGTCCAGCATACAGCGACGATGAGATCGAGCAATTCCTACTCTGGTCGAAGCTCCCATACCGCCGTGTCACCCATCTCGTTGATGACGTCGCCGATATGCTGGCACAGGATAAGATCATTGGTTGGTTCCAGGGTAGAATAGAATTTGGACCGCGGGCATTAGGAGCGCGCTCAATTCTGGCATCACCATTACATGCCTCCATGCAATCCCGGCTCAATGAGATCAAAGACCGCGAGGACTTCCGACCGGTGGCTCCGGTTGTGCTCGAAGAAGAGGCCGCGCATTGGTTCGCCAACGCCGGTAAGTCTCCATTCATGTTGTTTGTGTATGATGTCTTGCCGGAAAAGGCCGACCGCATTCCGGCTGTACGTCATGTAGATGGTACGGCGCGTATCCAGACCATCAACCGCCGGCAACACCCGCTCTACTATGATCTCATCAAAGCCTTCCAGGCGCGTACCGGCGTACCGGTGCTCGTCAATACTTCGTTCAATACTCGTGGTGAGCCGATCGTGTGTACGCCACGCGATGCTGTTGAGTGCTTCTGGACTTCCCCTCTTGACGCGCTTGTCATCGGCTCATTTGTCCTGGAGAAGCCGCAGGTGAAGAAATGATGCTTCGTGTCTCAGTCGTCGTACCTACTTACAATCGTCCTACGCTGCTTGCTCGCTGTCTGGAGGCGCTGCTAATGCAGGATTTCGCTCCAGCAGACTATGAGATTATCATCGTTGACGACGCAGACTGTGCCGGGACAAGACAGCTGGTAGAGTGCCGGGCGCAGAGTGCCCGGCAAAGTGGTTATACCATATGTTACATCCCCGTGAAAAGTTCTCATGGCCCTGCCGCCGCGCGCAACCTTGGCTGTCGCGCGGCACGAGGCGAGGTGATCGCCTTTACCGATGACGATTGTATTCCATGCGCAGGCTGGCTAAATGAAGGGGTTGCGGCTATGGTGGATGGCGTGGTAGGAGTCTCTGGACGCATTATTGTGCCACTAGGGACTCTACCCACCGATTACGAGTATAATGCATCTAAACTTGCGGATTGCGAATTTGTGACAGCAAACTGCTTTTACCGGCGGGATGCACTTCTGATGGTCGGGGGCTTCGATGAACGCTTCGCGGTTGCCTGGCGCGAGGATAGCGATCTTCTCTTCACACTGGAGGAAAGTGGCGCTAAATGTGCCAGCGCCCCGGACGCTGTAGTCATCCATCCGGTGCGACCAGCGCAATGGGGGATAAGCATCTACCAGCAGCGCAAGAGTATGTTCAATGCACTGCTCTATAAGAAGCATCCCCTGCTGTACCGTCAGAAAATCCAGGATGCTCCTCCCTGGCGCTACTATGGCATTGTAAGCGCGTTACTGCTTGTAGTGATCAGCCTTATTCGAAGATCAGGATTTCTGGCACTTCCTGGCCTGGCTTTATGGACATATTTGACCGGACAATTCTGCGTGCAACGGCTCCGACATACATCCCATGCGCCCCGTCATATCATGGAGATGATGTTGACCTCCATTGCAATTCCACCGATTGCTATTTTCTGGCGTCTGCGAGGCGCGATCAAGTTTCGCGTCTTCTATATATGAATGCTATCAATGCGGAGAGAAAAACGGTATGAAATTGCCCACCTATGTTCAGATCGAGCCAGTTGGACAGTGCAATCTGCGCTGCCCGATGTGCTCGATCCAGTTCCGTAAGGATGGCCCTCCCTATGGTCCTCCTGCCTTCATGGAATTTGAGACCTTCGTCCACATCATAGATCAGTTTGCAGGCATGCAAGAACTGCACCTCCAGGGGCTGGGCGAACCGATGATGCATCCTCGTTTCTTCGACATGGTGGAGTATGCCGCTAAGAAAGGCATCAGGGTGTCTACCAATTCGAACATTACTCTCTTGAATGATAAGCGCGCCGAACGCTGTGTTAAAAGCGGACTCGATTCCCTTCACATCTCAATCGATAGTACAAGTGCCGAGACATATGAACGTATTCGTGTGCGTGCTCATTTCGAGCGCGTGGTAGCCAATCTGGAACGGCTTCTAGCTGCACGCAAACGTTTGGATAGTGAATATCCACGCCTTCGCCTGGTGATGGTTATTATGCGGCGGAACTTACATGAACTGCCTGATATAGTGCGTTTTGCTCACCGGTGGTCAATAGAGAGTATCTTCGTACAGCATCTCTGCCATGACTTTGGTGAAACCAGCTTACCCGCGCAGTACCTGCCTATGCGAGAATTCGTTCAGAGCGAAACCCTGATCGAGGAAGATCCACAACTCGTCGAATATTACTTTGGAGAAGCGCGCAAAGTAGCGGAGGAATTGGGCACAAACTTGCGTTTACCACATGTGCGTATGCGCCTGCATCCCCCCGGCACACCTGGCCCACAACGCTGCGATTGGCCATGGAAAGGGGGCTATTTTAGCTACCAGGGCTACGCTATGCCGTGCTGTATGGTCTCGACGCCAGACCGTATTAACTTCGGTAATATCTCCGAGCAGCAAGCCGAGAATCTATGGAATGGCCCCCTTTATCAGGAGTTTCGCAATCAACTATCCTCCGAGGAGCCACCAGAAGTGTGTCGCTCCTGCTCGGTCTATAAGGGGATCTTCTAATACCTGTCGACACGCGTGTGAACACAATTGGATTGGATAGATAACCATCGTCTCCATCATTTGACCATATAGTACCCAATCCCCGGCTCTGTCAAAATGTGCGCAGGTCGCGAGGGATCGTTTTCGAGCTTGCGGCGTAGGCGACCAATGTAGACGCGCAGGTATTCGGACTCGGTATGATATTCTGTGCCCCAGACGCGCCTGAGCAGGGCTTCGTGGGTGAAAATCTTGCCGGGATGCAGGGCCAGTTCCTGGAGCAGCTCAAATTCTGTAGGCGAAAGTTTGATCAGTACCCTATCTTTCCAGACGCGCCGCTGCTCAAAGTCGATCTCCAGTTCGCCAAAACGCAGCGTACCGACCGAGATGGTCTGATCTGCCCAGTGATTGCGCCGCAATACCGCTTTGATGCGCGCCAGCAGTTCTCCTACACCGAAAGGCTTGGTCAGATAGTCGTCGGCCCCCTGGTCCAGTGCAGCGATCTTGTCGGCTTCCTCGCCAAGCGCTGTAAGTATAATAATCGGCACGGTGCTGTGCTGGCGAATTCTCCGGCAGACCTCCAGGCCGTCCATGCGAGGCATCATGACATCCAGGATGATCAGCGCGAAGTTGGTCTGTTCAAATAAGGCCAGCGCCTCCAGCCCGTTATTGGCTAGCGAGACTTTGAAGGCGCGCAGTTCCAGATTGCGCCTGATAAAATCCTGGATGCTCGGCTCGTCATCGACGACGAGAATATGCTTTTCTTGCGGCATATGCTGACACACTTTCCCGTTGCTTATAGAGCTTTTCCCAACTCGAAAGGATTAGGCTGCGCGCCAGGAGCATGCAATAACCTGGCCGGAAGCCAGATATGAAAGATTGCCCCACTGCCGTTTTCCGCGCGGTTCTCGGCCCAGATACGCCCGCCATGCGCTTCGACAAAGCCACGGCAGATCGCCAGTCCCAATCCTACTCCGCTGCTGCTGCGCTCTCTCCCGCTATCCACTTGATAAAAACGGTCGAAGACTCGTTCAGTAAGTTCTCCTGGTAAACCTGGTCCATTATCCATTATGCTCAAATAAATGCCGTCATCTTCTTGTTCCCGCGCGTAGCGGGTGATAATCTCTACCTCGGCCCCATCGCCCGCGTATCTCTGCGCGTTCTCAAGTATATTGCGCAGCACCATCTCCATCCTACGCCGATCAATATATAACACGGGCATCTCTGATGGAAGGGATATGTGCATATGCAACCGCTCGCTTTTCGCTGCTTCTAACGCCCGCTCGATCAATGTATCCAGGCGGCAATAGCTAGGAGCCAGTTTCAGCGTGCCTGCCTCCAACTGCGACATCTCCAGCAGGCTGGTAACCAGTTCCGCCATGCGATCCTCCTCCTCGACGATCCGCTGTAAAAAATCGCGCTGCATGGCCGCATCCAGCTCTATATCGGTCTCCAGCAGGCTGGTCGCGTAGCCCTTAATGGCGGTCAATGGCGTGCGTAACTCGTGGGAAACAATGGCCAGGAGGTTCTTTTTGACCTGTTCAGCCTCGCTTTGCTGGGTCACATCGTTGAAGATCTTGCCGCGCCCGATAACTTTACCCGCCATATCACGTACCTGGAAGAGGCGCATGCGGATATTGCGCCTGGAGGGGACCAGTTGGCCTAGCTGATTATAGTATCCGCGCACCCAGAACTCGATCACCTGCGCTCCATCCCCGCGTTCTGCGCAGCGCACAGCCTCGTAATAGGCGCCGGGCGCTTCCATTATGACCTCCATCCGCTCCGTCAGGTGATTTTCCTGGAAAGCGTCGAGCAGAATTTCCTGGGCTGAGACCCCCACAAATTGTGTGAAACTGTGATTGGCATAGACAATCTGCCCCGCGGGGTCCTCTAATAAGACCCCCTCATCCATACTGCGCATAATCGCGTCCAGGGTCTGTAGGCGTGTATGGCTCTGTTCATCGCTCTTACGAAAGAGTGTATGAATCTCTTCTTCCATAGTCGAGAAAGCGTTCACCAGGCGCCCAATCTCATCCTGACGGCTCTTTTCCCTGGCCAGCAGCTTGCTATCAGTGGCTTTCACGGTCTGGTCCGGCTTCATCACGGTTGCGGCCTGCGCCAGGCGGCTCAGTGGCGCGACCACCCAGCCGTGCATCACAAACCAGAAAACGCTTGCCCCGGCCAGCAACATGATCAGCGCGATAATCAAGCTGTGCTGAAAACTGATCACTGTGGCAAAGGTAGCGTCAGTTGGCCGGCCTACAGCTACTGCCCAGCTCGTGCCACTTACGGGAACATAGCTATAGAGCCAGTCGCGCTGCTCATCCTGCGCGACCAGGTTACCCGCTTTGCCCCGCAGCGCGTCTCGCAGGCCCGGTATGCGCTGCAGTAGATTGCTTCCGGGCGCGACTCCAACGGTGTTGGCGATGGGGGTGCCATTGCTATCGATGATCCAGATGCGCACCTCGCCATTTGCAGTCAGTTGCTGCTGCACAGACTTCAGGTGGGAGTTCAGTTGCGCCAGCGAGAGGTTGAGAATCATCACTCCGACCAACTGATTCTGGTCATTGGTGATGCGTATAGCCACAGAGAAGACATATGTGTTGGAGAATTGGCTGATGCGGCCAGACGAGATAATAGGGCTGTCCTTATGCAGAGCCTCTTGAAAATAATCGCTCGCGCTGAAGCTTTGCCCGATTCTTGTCGGAGTCAAGGGATAATTCAATAAGATCTTGCCGGATGGATCGCAGAGGATGTACTGGCTGATTTCAGGATGCGTCTGTTTTGAAACGCTGAACAGGGAGATAAGCTGCGCTCGATTGAGCTGGATTGCGGCCTGGCTTCGTGCCAGGTCCATGACCTCTTCCGCTGCGCTCTGTACCTGCGTCCTTACATCCTGCGCGATGGCCTGAGCCAGCCCCAGGTCGGCCTGCTGCGCGCTCTGCTGCAATGCGTCATATTGGAAAAAATAGAGCTCCGCGCCGCCCAGCAGGAGTGGGATCACGAACAGGCCATAAAAGACCAGCAGTTGCAGGATTATCTTGCGCTCAAGTATCTTTAGCATAGTTCTCCTCCGTGGGGGAAACGCCGCTCCGCTCACTATATAGTATGTGCTAATCTGACGAGCAATTCAATTGTTTGCCCACTCTGAAGAGAAATGTTTATATCTTTGTATATATTGCTGCCTACTTCGTTTACGATTTTTTTACACCTTTCCAGGTATACTCATATCTAATCATCCGAGAAAGCCTGCTCCTTTGCGTTCCTGATTGAGAACTGGTATCCTGGTGCATAGGAAGCAGCGAGAAAAAGAGTTCAGGAGGATCAATGGCAACTCTTCATCTTGAACCCAGAGAGGATACCACCACACGCGAAAATATCTTCCCGATCATCGTTGCTAGCACGCTCGGCTCAGCCATCGAGTGGTCCGATTTCTTTTATTACAGTTTTCTGGCCGTGACGGTATTCCCTGTTGTCTTCTTTCCCCGGCTCGACCCCTCTGCCGGGATTGTGGCTTCATTTACCGCGAATTTTGTAGGCTTCGTGGCGCGGCCACTGGGGGGCGTTTTCTTTGGCCGCTTCGGCGATCGTGTTGGACGCAAGTCGACCCTGGTAGCGACTCTCTTACTGATCGGCATCACAACCATGCTAATGGGTGTGCTTCCCGGCTATGCGAGTCTGGGGATCATGGCACCGCTGCTCCTGGCAATCTTGCGCTTTCTCCAGGGGGTTGGCGTTGGAGGTGAGTGGGGCGGCTCTGTCCTGCTCACCATGGAGTTCTGCGATCAACGCCGCCGGGGCTTCTGGACGAGCTGGCCGCAGGTAGGCGTTCCCGTTGGACTGGTGCTCTCGACCGCTTCGATCCTGCTCTTCAAGAACCTCTACCCCGGTGAGGCTTTCCAGAGCGTTGGCTGGCGTATACCTTTCCTATTGAGTACGATGTTGATGGTGGTCGGCCTCTATATCCGCCTGCGCATCCCCGAAACGCCCGCTTTCTTGCGCCAGAAGTCTCGCCAGCAGGCAACCAACATCTTCCTGAGCGCCTGGCAACTGCACTGGCGTGAAATTCTGCTCTCAGCCCTCGTTCGCTCCGGCGAGCAGGCTCCTTTTTATATCTTTACGACCTTTGCGCTCTCATATGGCATGCAGGTTCTTCACCTGGACGCTTCTCTACTTTATATTGGCCTTATCGCCGCCGGCGGGGTTTCGTTCTTTACCATGCCAGCCCTTGGCGCGCTCTCAGACCGGATTGGACGGCGGCGTACAATGATCTATGGCGCGCTCGCGATGGCTCTCATCGCGTTTCCTTACTTTTTGCTGTTCAACACCAGGATTCCCATTCTGGTCATGCTGGCGCTGGCGCTGGCGCTCGGATGCGCCCATGCCTGCCTCTACGGCCCACAGGCTTCATTGATCGCGGAGCGCTTCCCTACCAGGCTGCGTTACACCGGAGCTTCGCTGGGCTATCAACTGGCCTCGATTATCGCAGGCGGCCCTGCTCCTATTATCGCGACCTACCTGCTGACCCGCTCTCCATCTCAGTCTCCCGCTGCTTCAGCCTGGACGCTCATTGCACTGTATATTATTGCTATGTCTCTAATCTCGCTGCTGTCTTCTCTGTTCCTGAAGGAATATGCCGGACGAGCCGCTTTTGAAGAGCTGGCAGAAGAATGCTAAAAATATTTATAGATTTGTTTACATCTTCCCCGCTTTGTTTATGTAATATTTACCCCCGTCTTTTATACTTCCCTATAGTAGAATGTTCATTTTGCACACGCTTCTGTACTGTGTACAGGCACGTCAGATCACCAGCCTGTTGCAGGCAGAGAGAAAGGAGGTATAGCAGTAGAGGATAGAATTTTCGCGGCTTCATTCACGTCTTGAAGCTCTGTTTGGAACATTCCCAGTTTGCACTTTGTCGCGTTTTTCCTGGTCAAGTTGTAGTACAGCGGACCTTACTGGTCAGTACTGGAGGAAACCATGGCGACTAACAACAACGTCCCGGCACAAACAATGACGCCGGTCATCTTCTCAAGTACCATTGGCACTGCTATCGAGTGGTACGACTTTTTTCTCTACGGCACAATGGCAACACTTGTCTTCCCCAAGGTCTTTTTCCCTGAGTCTAACGCGGTCGTTGGCACACTCCTGTCATTGTTCACCTTCCTCGTTGGTTTTATTGCCCGCCCCTTCGGCGGCGCACTCTTCGGGCATTACGGCGACCGTATCGGTCGGAAAACTACGCTCATTGCCACGCTCTTGCTGATGGGCATCTCGACGTTACTTATCGGATTTCTGCCTGGCTTTGCCACCATCGGTATTGCTGCGCCTCTTATTCTTGTGCTCCTGCGCCTGGGACAAGGCCTGGGTGTCGGCGGTGAGTGGGGCGGCTCTGTCCTGCTTGCCATGGAGTACGGCCATAAGCGCAATCGCGGCTTCTGGGCAAGCTGGCCGCAGATGGGTGTCCCCATCGGGCTGATACTCTCGACTGTCATAGTCAACATTGTCCAGGGCGCTGCAGGCGCAAGTTTCATTACCGGCTTCGCGTGGCGCATCCCATTCTTCATCAGTGCATTGCTGGTCATTATCGGCCTGTATATCCGCTTGAGGATTTTGGAAACGCCACTCTTTGCGGAGGTCTTAAATCAAAAGCGCGAGGTTTCGGCGCCGATCATCGAGGCGTTCCGGCATAGCACGGGTGAAATTCTGCTCAGCGCAGGCGCACGGTTCACCGAGCAGGCCCCGTTCTACCTCTTTACCACCTTTGTGATCACCTATGGCGTCGACAAGTTGCTATTGGATAGAACGCTGGTCCTGAATGCCATCACCATCGCTGCCGCCGTGGAACTCTTCACGATTCCACTTTTTGGCTACCTGTCAGAGTACGTCGGACGGCGCAGATGGTATCTGATTGGCTGCGTCCTCATGGCCGCTTTTGCCTTCCCGTACTTCCTGCTGATGAATACCAAAGTGGGTGGCCTGTTTATCCTGGCCGTTGCCGCTTCTCTTGCCATTTTCCATGCCTGGGTGTATGGTCCTCAAGCCGCTCTCATCGCTGAGCGCTTCGGAACGCGAGCGCGCTACAGCGGCGCATCGCTGGGCTATCAACTTGCCGCGCCATTCGCTGGCGGCCTGGCCCCGATCATCGCGCTGCTGTTACTCAATGGGAAAACCACGCTGTCCGCCCTGGGCTTGAGTAAAGTCGTGGTCAATATCGGCGGCGGTTCCTGGCAGGCGGTTTCGATCTACATCATCATACTCGGAGTAATCTCATTCGTGTCGGTGCTGTTCCTGAAGGAATTGACGAAAGCCGACATCTCGAGCACTGAGGCTTTCAACATCACCGAGGAGCAGATCGTGTTGGCGCCCACCGACTGAGAACACTTCTCACCAGACACTACTTGTAGGGCCACCAGCCTGCCAACCAGGACAGGCTGGTGGCCCCGTATTAACTGTTCACTTCCAGGTTTCAAGATTCTGCTAAAATGAGCCAACCTGACAGTGAGGTTGACCCGATTTGCTTGGGCAAAGAAGCTCAAAAAGGCTCTACTTAATTTTTATATCAGATCATCAATATTTATCGAAAGAGAGCTTGACATTGTGCGAATAATGTCCTACATTATAACACTAGAGGTTATGCTTGTTTTTCAGCTCCTGTTTCATCGGTTACTCCTGGTTGTAAGTGATCGTTCTGCGATAATTGCTGGCTTTTTGGCGGTAGTCTGTTGGAGGTAAAGCGCATGAGACGTATCCTCACACTCATACTCCTCATTATTTTGTTTGTTCTGGTCGCGACCGTCCCTTTCTACATATGGGGAGGACAAAGATTCACCCTTTTCAGCGAGCTAGAGAAGACCGTAACCAATTTTATTCTCGCAACGCTTGAACTAGTCGGAATTGTCTTTTCTTTTGTCTTAGTTATCTATATACTTTATCAGTACATC
>Ga0070733_10003687_pt1 | contig 10396 bp, 8 predicted proteins | sample Coa_R1_9_FD_66450 | JGI IMG/M metagenome (GOLD analysis project Ga0070733, IMG submission 66450) | Surface soil microbial communities from Centralia Pennsylvania, which are recovering from an underground coalmine fire - Coalmine... | ecosystem: Environmental > Terrestrial > Soil > Unclassified ... | reverse complement strand
AAATCTGGGAATCCCTTGACAAAACGCCGTTCATTTTCTAGTATAATCGTTTGGCGTAAGCAGGATCCTCGATGCAAGGGTCTTGTGAGCGTGCCGGGAGACGCCATGCCGTACCGAATTCGGGCCGTAAAGAAGGAATCTAAAGGACCGAACCTGATTCTGCAGGAAGGGGCGATCTTAGCGGATGCCTATGCACGCCACCGTAAGGTCGCCTGGGGGTTCTTGGGTCTTCTGGCCTTGGGAGTCTTGGCCGGGCTGGTCGTCTGGCAGATCTCCTCCCAGAAGGAGGCCCGGGCGTGGGCTATCGAGGATGAGGCGACGCGACTTTATCATGAGAATCCGGAGCTGGCGGCGATTCTCGAGAGGAAGGAGTTCAAGGACAAGAACGAGCATTATAAGAAGGCATTGGCGCTCTTTCAGAAGGTCGTTCAAGAATATCCTCGGACCTCGGCCGCGTCCCTCTCTCAATATTATGTTGGAAACACCGAGTTTGAACTTAAGGAGTATGATCAGGCCATACAAGCCTACCAGAAGTTCCTTGACCGGTACGGAGAGAAGGCTCCCTTAGCCCCTCTCGTTGAAACCAAACTCGCCTACGTGCTCCAGCAGACGGGAAAACCCGTTGAAGCCTTGAAGGCATTTCAGAGGATTACAGAGAATGCCAAGGCCTTAAATCAGGATGAAGCCTATTATGAGATGGGACGTCTGTATGAGGCGCAGGATAACAAGGCTGATGCGATTGCCACCTACGAGAAGACCGTTCAGAACTTTAAGGGCTCTCCTTGGTCATCCGAAGCACAAGCCCGCCTCGCTGTTTTAAGACCCGCACCGCCCAATCCCGCTCAAGGGGCCGGTTCGGGTTCCTTTCCCGGATCGAAGGGCTCCGTCCTGAACCCTCCCGGCGGAAACCCGCCTTCCGCTTCTCCCAGTCCGGGGGCGTTGCCCTCGCCGGGCGAAAAAGCTCCGTCCGGTTCCTCCGGGCAGGAGCAGGGCCCTCAGAAGAAGCCAACATCCTAATTTGATTCGAAATGAGAGCTCCGGAACGATGGGGGCCTCGCGGATGAGGTTTGGGGGAAGGAAAAGGGGCTTATTCCTCGGGCGTGGGGATGTAAAGGACGCTCCCGGCGCGGAGGGAATTTTTCTCCGTCAGGTTGTTGACTTCCTGGAGCTTTGCAACGCTGGTTCGGTAGCGTCGGGCGAGCCTGCTCAGATTCTCCCCCCGCCGGACTCGGTGCTTTTGAACGGTGATTTCGGGAATGGACTTTAATTCCCCCGCAATCTGCTTGGTCGGTATTTTGCTGAGGTTTTGAAGGAAGAGCTCCTTTTTACCCAAAGGGAGGCGCAGCGGGTAACTGGTTAAATTGGGCGGAGTAATTCCGCGGCGAAGTTCGGGATTGAGTTCCTTGATCTCTTCGTAGGAGATCTCTGCGGCTTTTGCGGCGGTCTCCAATGAGATCTGCCGGCTGATGTTCACCTCGTCATAGGCGAGCGGGGACTTGTAATCGGTCTGAAAACCAAATTTATTGGGATTTTTCGCGATAATGGTCGCGGCCATAAACTTCGGCACGTAGTGCTTGGTTTCATTCCTTAGGTATCGGCTTGCACTGAGATCCCAAAAGGTCTCGACTTTGACCTTGGAGCGGTTTAGAGCCCGCATCACCCTCCCCTCCCCTGCATTATAGGAGGCGAGTGAGAGGGGCCATGAATTAAACATTCCAAACAGATCCTTCAGATAGTGGGCGGCCGCCTCGGTCGACTTGATGGGGTCCCGCCTCTCGTCGAGCCACCGATCAACCTTTAAACCATATTTCTGTGCGGTTCCTTTCATAAACTGCCACGGTCCGACCGCTTTCGAACGCGAGTAGGCATAGGGGTTAAATCCGCTCTCAACCAGCGCAAGAAACACCAGATCTTCGGGAAGGTCATTTTTTCGGAAAATTTCCTTCATTAAACTGAGGTATCGACCTGATCGGGAGAGCCACAGCTCGAATTTTTCGTGGAGGCGCGTCTGAAATAGGACAATATAGTCCTTGACGTATCCATTGATGTCGATGGGGACGTCGTATGTGATTTCCGGCGGAAGCGTTGGCGAGGAGGGCTGCAGGGCGTCGAGATCAAAGAAGTCTTCCGGTGCAGTATCCGCCTCGTCGATTTCTTCAAGTGGAGTCGGTCCGACCGTGATCAGTGTTTCTTGCGGAGCGCTCTCGGGAGAAGGACCGGCCGGTTTGACCTCGTCGCGGGTTGGGGAGGAAGCGGGAGGCGCGCCCGGTTCGGAGTCAGGCCTTGGGAGGCCGATCGGAGGGCCGGAACGGGTCTTGGGCACATTGACCAGCAGGCTGGATGGGGGCCACGGCGGACCCAGAAACGGGCCCGTCGGCTGCCCGTCCTGGATCGGTCCTAGGGCATTTGCAGTCGGCGGAAGATAGAGAGGGGCAATCAGGCAGAAGAATAAGCCGGCCGAAAGGCAAAAGGATGGCGCGGAGAGAAATCTCAGGGTCGATAATATGCCGGCATTGCTGCCCGATCGCTTTTTATCCATCGGCATGAAACGGGTGAATACTACCTTTTTGGACAATCGGATGTCAACAAAATTAACGAGGTCTTCCTTGGGAGGTTCGCGACCCGGTCTCCTGCCTCGGTCCGATCCAGAGGAAAGAAGGGGGTTTTCTCTTCGGTGACGGAGTCTGGCGTTTTTCTGCCTCTTCTCATTCAAGTATAGCGGGCATCCAAGGGTTGTCAAATCCGAGCCGTCCACCCTCGGTATTTCTCCTCGAGGCGCTCCGCCAAGGCGATTTCCTGTGCCGATAATACGCCCGGGGCGATGGGCAAGGCGAGGACCTCTTGGAGGCCTGAGACAATCGCCTCCGTTACGGCTTTTACGTCAATGGGTCGGGGCAACAGTTCACTCAGGGAAATCGCTGCTCCAGATTGATCGGCACCTAAAATATAGCCTTGGGGCGGCCGATCCAGGGAGAGGAGGATGGAGCCATGTTGCAGAAATCCGTCCCTCCAGCGCCGTTGGGCGCTCCCGACCAGTTTTCGATCGAAAACGACGATTTCGTTTCGTGCGGCGTGGGCGAAGCAGTCAAAAGAAGTCCCCGCGGCCTGCCCTCTGGAATGGCTCAATTCGGCGGCGATCCCCAATCGTTGAAGGCCCTGAAGAATGCCTTTTGAAAGGGTGAGGTAGGTTTCTTGGATGTTACGAAGACCGCGCAGAGTCGGCGCCGCCACCGAGTAGGTGATCTCACGGTTATGAAAGACGGCCTTGCCTCCGGTCAGCCGCCGAACGACGGAGATGTTGTCCTTGAGGCAGCGCGGGAGGTCGACTGCTTCATGGAGGCGTTGGAAATAGCCGATCGATACAGCAGGTCTTCGCCAGGCGTAGAACCGAAGCGTTGGGGCGAGCTCGCCGGACCGAACCGTCTGGGCAATCGCCTCGTCGATCGACATATTCCGGTAAGGATCGTCGGGCTCTGAATCGAGGAGACGCCAGCCCTTCGGGGAACCGCCGGGAGCCGTCTCAGTATCCATGGTGTGCGCGAGTCATCGAGGATCATCATAAACAAGAGGAACGCGTCGATCAAGGCAAAAGCTGGATCCCGGGAGCGAAACTTGGGAAAAAGGTCCGGACGGTCACTCATCCGGGTCGGGCTGCAGAGGGCGGTAACGCAGTTGACACTGAGTACCAATTGGGCTATCTTTTACGCCGGTGTTCAGCTGTAGGGGGAGACGCTTTGACCGAGAGGACATTGTCAATTATCAAGCCCGATGGTGTAGCAAAAAACGTGATCGGAGAAATCATTCGACGATTTGAGAAGTCGGATCTTCGGGTGGTCTCGATGAAACTGACCCGGCTGACCAAGGAGGAGGCGCAAGGTTTTTATCACGTTCATCGCGCGCGCCCCTTTTTTGAAAGCCTCACGGCCTTTATCGCTTCGGGCCCGGTGGTCGCGATGGTGTTGGAGGGAGAGGATGCAATCCGAAAAAACAGGACCATCATGGGGGCCACGGATCCCGGAAAAGCCGATAAGGGAACCCTGCGCGCCGACTTTGGATCGAGTATCGAGTCCAATCTGGTTCATGGGTCTGACTCCGCCGAATCAGCGGCGTTCGAGATACCGTTCTTCTTCAGTTCCCTCGAAATTTTTCGGTAGCCCGTTTCGGCCGGCGGTCGGGATAGCAGGGCTTTCGGTAACCGCGTCGTTTTTTTCCTCCACGGCGAAGGGATGAGAATGACCACGCTTGGGGGCCATCATTAACAGCCGTCAAGGTGCCGAACCGGAGGTGATCGTCGTCGCGGAGGAGTGGCGTGGCTATGCCATTGCCGCCCTTCTCGCCCGCTCAGGACGCCGGGTTAGCGTGGTGACTCTAGGGAAGTCCCCGGCCTTGCCCGCTCATCTTTATCCTTCCTTTTCTTTTGCGCACGGCCCCTGGCTCTATTTCGGCTTCGAAAAAGGAGGGTTGGCCGATACCCTTTTTTCCGAGCTCGCCTTTTCGGTGCCCATATTGCGCCAGGAGGGCTATTATCATCGAATGGCGCCGCCGTTGCAGGTGGTGCTTCCCTCCCAGCGTATTGACCTGTCCTCCGATCGCGAGGAGTTGCTCGACGATTTGAAACGGGAGTTTGGTCCAAGCTACGGAGGCATTCGAGCCTTATTGACGGAACTCGATAAGAACGACTTGGATATCTACCCGGCGATAGGCCGGGTCTCCTCCCTTGAACCCCGGGGGTTGAGGGATCGGATCGCGATCTTTCGGGAAAAGTGGAACCAGCGAAAATCAATTCGAGGATCCGGGGCTCAAAAGGCGCTGGCATTTATCCGACACCATCTGGCCGATCCACATTGGGAATCCTTTCTCGGTCTTCAATCCCTTTTTGCTTTTCAAAAGCCCCTCGACCAGATGAGCGTCCTGGATCTGTTGATCCTTCACGGAGGTCTTCAGCGCGGAGCCATCCGTCTGGTCGGCGGCGACGCAAGGTTAAATCAGCTGTTTATCGATCTTGTCCGCAAGTATCAGGGAGAAGTGATCGGAGCCGATACGCCGGTGAAGATTTTGAGGGGGCGACGGGGGGAGGGGGAAGTTTCAATCGAGGGACGGGGGACGTTTCGGGCCCCATTTCTCGTGGTCGCGTTGCCGGAATCGATCCCGGAGCCCTCCTCCGGAGCGGGGGAGCTTTGGGTTGCCTTCGAGGCCTCTCAGGAAGTGATTCCCGATCCGATGCGGGAGACCTTGGTCCTGTCCTGGGCGAGGGGCGCATCCCCGATTCATTATAACTACCTTGCCCTGCAGTTGAGTCTTTCGAGCGAAGAAAAGGGTTCTGAAAAGGGGATGCGCCGCATGGTGGCCTCGGCATTGTTGACGCCGGATGAAATGCAGGCGGGCCGGTTCTCCGAAATCGAGGAGGCGATGGAAGAGCGAATCCGATGGCTCCTCCCCTTTTCCGAGAAGAGGCTTCGCCGGTTGACTTCCTCGCACTTCATGCCTCAATCGCGGAGTTGCTCGCTGCTTGATCCCTCGCTTCTGAATTCTTTGCGCCTGGTCGACCTTGGCGCCACGAGCCTGTTTCGCGCCTCCAGTAACCCCGCCGTGTATGTGGTCCCGACCTCGACGCCCGGAAAGATCGATCGACTCTCTTTTGTCTTGGCGGGACTCTACCTGACCAAGGTCCGGACCTGACTTAGATGCGTCCTGCCTCGAGGCCCCATTGCCGTCTTCTGCGCCTGCCAGGAGCGTTTCGATCTGCTGTGTCCGACAAAGCGCTTCTGGGTCTGATCTGTGCAGTCCTGGCGCTTCAGGCCTGCGCTACGGCGCCCGGAGAGCCGCAGCAACTTTTTCGTGATCCGGCCATCGATCTCGTGGCGCAGGGGATTCTCTTTTATCAGGCTGCAGAATACTCCCGCGCCATTGAGGTCTTTCAGGAAGCGAACAGCCTTCCGATGGGTTCGTCCTTACGTTCGGAATCGCATTGGATGCTCGCCCGTTCTTATGAGGCGGCGGGAATGCAAAATGAGGCTGCTACCGAATATCGGTTCTTCCTTTCCAATTTTCCATCCAACGGCCATATCCCTGAGGCGCAGTCCCGGCTGGAATTATTAGAGAAAGAAGCCCGGTCTTCTCGGTGGGTTTACGGCGAGCGGTGGGTCTCAAGCGATGAAGCACCCGAGGCGATACGCGGTCGGTTCGACGACCTGCAGGGCCGGGGTATCAATACATTGATTATCCCGATCTTGGGGGATCAGGGGGCCTTCTTCTCCTCAGATCGAGCCCCGGTCGTCTCCGATCGGTTGAACCGAATCGTCCCGATTGCTCACCTAAAGGGGATGATGGTATTGGGGGAGGTCTTCCCGCAAAAGATGACTTGGATCACCCGCTTACATCCGGAGTGGGAAGATCAGACCTTTCGGGTGGAGGAGGGTAGAATCAGCGGCTCCCATCGTCCCGATCTGCTGCGAAGCGACGTCTGGCGGTATCTCACAGGGCTGCTCCGGGATGCCGAAAAAACGGGGATCGACGGGTTTCTCCTTAATTTTTCGGTCGGTCGATATGAAGGGTGGAACCCGTTATGGACTGCGGAGTTCGAAAAGAATTTCTCTGAGAGAATCACACCCGGGCAGTTGGCTCAGATCAAAGATGGGGAGTATCCACCCGTGTTTTGGCGATGGGCCGGCTGGCGCGCCCGGCGGGTGGCGCAGTGGGTTTCGGAGACGAAACAAGCCTTGCCGGAAGCGCGTTGGGGTGTAACCATTTTCGAGGAGGCTCTTAAGGCTCCGCAAGAGGGACTTTTTAATCGGGGACAGGATCTGCTCGCACTGCGAAGCCTGAGCTTTGACTATTACGTAATACGGCTCCCGTCAATACAATCGCGAGCCTTGGACGGAAGGCTTAGGGCGCTTTTACCCAATTCTCATCAGCGCCTCCTGGCGGTTTCCTCCTCTGCCCCAAAGCCCGAGTCGATCGAACGCGGGAACTGGGGAGGAATTGTGCTCATGGACCCTTGACAGGCCGAGGCGGGTAGTTTATGGTAAAAAACCACTTACAAAGCAGGAGCGAAGATGTATCCAGCAGATTTGAAATACCATAAGGAGCACGAGTGGGTTCGCATCGATGGGAACAAGGCCACGGTCGGCATCTCTGATTTTGCTCAGAATGCCCTTGGAGATATCGTCTACTTGGATATTCCAAAGGTGGGTCGGGTCGTCAAGGCAGGCGAAGAGATCACCGAGATCGAATCGACCAAAACCACCTCGCCATTATATGCGCCGGTCGCTGGAAAGATCGTCGCGGTGAACGAGGCCTTGAAGGAAACCCCCGAAGTGATCAATCGAGAACCCTACGGGCCGGGCTGGATCGTCGCCATTGAAATGAGCAATCCTTCGGATCTGAATGTCCTCATGAACTCCAAAGAATACGAGGCGTACTTGCAAAAGGAGGCCGAAGGTTAGCCTAGGGCGAAGGTCCTTCCCTCCCGCGCAAAGACACCCGCATCCTGCCGGGAAGGCGGCTCACCGCTCTTAGCCCCTGGCGCAGAGCAAGAGACCTCCGGTTCTTTCTTAAAACCGAACTGGTTCCATCGCTCGATCCCGTCTCAATCAGCCTGAAGATCGGCCTCGAATCTGTCCAATGGGGCCCTCTCTGCACCTCACGAGGTTTGGAGCCTGGACGCTTTGATGAATTCAATCGAGGAGGATATCGCCACTCTACAGCGAGGAACCGTCGAAACCATCCTCGAAGAGGACTTGGTCAAAAAACTCCGGCGTTCCCGCGGCGAGAAACGACCTCTCATCGTCAAAGCCGGCTTTGACCCTACCGCACCCGATCTGCACCTCGGACATGTCGTTCTCCTTGAGAAGATGCGCCAGTTCCAAGCGCTGGGCCATCAGGTCGTTTTCCTGATCGGAGATTTCACGGCCATGATCGGGGATCCGACAGGCCGATCCGAGGCCCGAAAAGTTCTTACACGCGAGCAGGTTCTCCAAAATGGGGAGACCTATGCGCGCCAGGTCTTCAGGGTCTTGGATTCCCATAAGACCCAGGTCGATTATAATAGCCGCTGGATGGGAAAGATGCTTGCCGAGGATTTAATCCGATTAGCCGGGCAGTACAGTGTCGCGCGTATTCTGGAACGGGATGATTTCCAGAAGAGGTATCGAGAGCGGCAGCCGATCGGCATTCACGAGTTTCTTTATCCTCTGATTCAGGGGTACGACTCCGTTGCGCTCAAAGCCGACGTCGAACTGGGCGGGACAGACCAAAAATTTAACCTCCTCGTGGGTCGGGATCTTCAGCGCAGTTTCGGGCAGGAGCCTCAGGTCGTTATCACGCTTCCTCTCCTGGAGGGAACCGACGGCGTCCGGAAAATGAGCAAGAGCTTGGGAAACTATGTCGCGCTGGAAGACGCCCCGGAAGAGATCTTCGGGAAGATCATGTCGATCAACGATTCCATGATGTACCGGTATTATGAATTGCTGACTGAAGAAGATCTCGCTCTGATCAGGAAGATGCATCCTCGGGATGCCAAGATCCAGCTGGCAGCCCTGATGGTCGAGCGCTTCCATGGGACCGATGCGGCGGAGCAAGCGAGGAGGCACTGGGTCAACAAGGTAAAAACGGAGGGGTCCGCGGGTCGGGAAGCTCTCCCCCTCGGTATCGAAGGGGCCGAAATGGCGCGCTCCGTTCGGGCAGGTCACAGAAAGCTCGCCGAACTCATTGCCGAGCAGGGATGGGCATCGAGCAAGGCCCAAGCGAGGCGCCTCATTGCCCAGGGAGCGGTCGAAGTGGACGGAACGAGGATCAACGATCCCCTTGAGGAGTGCGACTTGTATCCGGGAAGGACGCTGCAAATTAAAGTGGGCAAAAAATATTTCTATGTCCTCAAAGCGCGGTGAAGCCTTTTGAGGGCCAGCGGAGCCCGCGCTTAAACGTCCTCCGGGGGCAAGGACCGCCGGCATTTTAGCGGGATAATTCCGATATAGGATAATCCGAGGGCACTTCTGGCCTGGCTTCCCCGCCTGTGAAGCTGATCTCTCGTCCTGGCGCCAGCGCCCGGCTTTCCTGCGGGGGGATGCATTCAAGGTGTCGCGGTGGTCCGAGAATCTCCATCCACCCCAGTCAATAAGCACTTGACATTGTCGGGACGATTATGTTAGAAATCTAAACTTCCGCGTGAACCGATAACAAAGGGTTCCTCTCCGGAGTCGAGAGGTTCCCAAAAAAACTTAAAAGACCTATTGACTTAGATGGGTAGTTGGTGATATAAAGGGAGGTCTCGGTAATTCAGACCTTTTTTCTTGTTCTTTGACAACTAAATAGCGTGTATTGACAGACAGCGGGCTTCAACAAAAATTCATAAGTTGAAACCGAGCTATACAGTTTCAAACTTTTCTTATGGAGAGTTTGATCCTGGCTCAGAACGAACGCTGGCGGCGCGCCTAACACATGCAAGTCGCACGAGAAAGTCCGTAGCAATACGGGCCGGTAAAGTGGCGCACGGGTGAGTAACACGTGGGTAACCTACCTTTGGGCGGGGGATAACCCCGCGAAAGCGGGGCTAATACCGCATAATATCCTGAAGCCAAAGCCGAAGGGTCAAAGATGGCCTCTACATGTAAGCTATCACCGATTGAGGGGCCCACGTCCCATTAGCTAGTTGGTAGGGTAACGGCCTACCAAGGCTTTGATGGGTAGCTGGTCTGAGAGGACGACCAGCCACACTGGCACTGACACACGGGCCAGACTCCTACGGGAGGCAGCAGTGAGGAATATTGCGCAATGGGCGAAAGCCTGACGCAGCGACGCCGCGTGGGGGAAGAAGGCCTTCGGGTTGTAAACCCCTTTCGACCGGGAAGAAACCTTCGAAACGAATAATTTCGAAGCTGACGGTACCGGGAGAAGAAGCCACGGCTAACTCTGTGCCAGCAGCCGCGGTAAGACAGAGGTGGCGAGCGTTGTTCGGATTTACTGGGCGTAAAGAGCGCGTAGGCGGCCGCATACGTCGGGTGTGAAATCTCTCGGCTTAACCGAGAAACTGCATTCGAAACTGTGCGGCTAGAGGACTGGAGAGGGAAGTGGAATTCCCGGTGTAGCGGTGAAATGCGTAGATATCGGGAGGAACACCGGTGGCGAAGGCGGCTTCCTGGACAGTTTCTGACGCTGAGGCGCGAAAGCGTGGGGAGCAAACAGGATTAGATACCCTGGTAGTCCACGCCCTAAACGATGGATGCTAAGTGTCGGAGGTATCGACCCCTCCGGTGCCCCAGCTAACGCATTAAGCATCCCGCCTGGGGAGTACGGCCGCAAGGTTGAAACTCAAAGGAATTGACGGGGGCCCGCACAAGCGGTGGAGCATGTGGTTTAATTCGACGCAACGCGCAGAACCTTACCAGGGTTTGACATC
>Ga0070733_10003682_pt1 | contig 10400 bp, 13 predicted proteins | sample Coa_R1_9_FD_66450 | JGI IMG/M metagenome (GOLD analysis project Ga0070733, IMG submission 66450) | Surface soil microbial communities from Centralia Pennsylvania, which are recovering from an underground coalmine fire - Coalmine... | ecosystem: Environmental > Terrestrial > Soil > Unclassified ... | reverse complement strand
CCCAAAGCGATTGTCAGCACGACCGCGGCAGCAAACGGCATCCATAGGTAATTCCAGTTCAGGTGTGTCCCGTGACTGCCGTTTCGGCCAGCAATGATGAACGCCTTCCCTTCCTCAGACACGCTGGAGTCTGGCTCAGAATCTTCGTTTCGCGGCGACGAGTCGGGAATCGATTCGCCGGTCTCCGTAGAGACCGATGCCCGTGCCAACGACTTGGGCGTCGTGAGCTCCGGCGACAGCAAAGGCACGGCGACGTCAGCTACCGCTTCGAACTCACTGAGAGCTCGTCTGCATTCGGAGCATGTAGCGAGGTGCTCCTGCAACCTTCTCCGCTCTTCCTCGGACAGCTCTCCCGTAGTCGAAATGGCACAAAGCTCGAGGAACTCCTCGTGCGGTCGCGTGCTCGACCGCTTCTCCCTCGCTCGGCTATTCCCATTTGCGGCCATGGGGTTCAACTGCTCCGAACCTTACGCCCAAACATTTGCTTCCGCAATCTGTCCAGGCCGCGGTAATAATGGTTTCTCACATTCCCCAAGGACTGGCCAATTTTGTCGCTGATTTCCGCCAGCGTATAGCCCTCGAAAAAGTACAGGCGTAGGGTCTCCCGCTGATCTTCTGAAAGTGTGCGGAGTACTTTCTCCAGACCATTACGCCCGAAAACAGCCTCTGGGGAATAATCATTTTCTATGGTCGGCATCCCGACCGCGTGACTGGCGCTCTTTTGCACATCCTCTCGTTTGTAGAAGTGCCGGCTGATCAGGTGCCGTCGTCGCTCGATGGCTCTCTGATAAGCCATGTGAACGATCCAAGAACCCGCCGAGCTTTTCGAGCTATCGAAGAGCGCGCACTTCCGTTGAATAAAGAGAAATAGATCCTGGACCAAATCCTCTGCTTCTGAGCCGTCTCTCAGAATACGCACCGCTATGCTTCTAACCACTCGCGCATACCGCTGAAACAGACGACCTACCTGTTCCCCATCGCCTTGCGCCATGCGCGCCAACACATCTTCGTCCGTTAGTTCTATGCCTAAAGATGAGCCCTTTTGCGTTTCGGTGGAGGCTCTAGAGGGCGGAAGATGAAACGATGCGAAACGGGCGCTGGACGAACTCATGTCCTCCTCCTGCACCGTTCCATCATGAAGTGTATACAGAACATGTTCTGTAGCAATATGTTCGACATCAAGAGACGCTTGCCACCGCAATGGTGAGGCGTCGAAAGCATATTCAACCCAGATCTGGCCCAGAAAGGGCTTTCGGGGACGTGCTGCGGAACCTTCGAAACAATCGGAGCCTATCCCAGGAGAAACTAGGCGACGTGTGCGATTCGGATCGTACTTTCGTCAGCATGCTCGAACGAGGACTGGTGAGTCCAACCCTACGGACAATCGTTAAGTTCTCCAGAGCTCTGGGCGTTGCCCCGTCCGAAATGATTCGGCAAACGGAACGGTCCAGGTTCTATCGAATCTAATGCCTTTAATACATCCAATACATCACCTTGTCTATATAAAAGTGCGCTTTAAAAGCGTTCCTGCTTGAGGCGCGCGTCGGTATGGTTCGGTACGAGGTAATCGTGACCGACGCGCAACTGTTTGGCAAACGGCTCAAAGCAGTTCGGACAGCGGCGGGCCTTAAACAAGCCCCGCTGGCCAAGGCTCTTGACGTGGATCCGAAACACATCAGCCGTCTTGAAACCGGGAAGGTCAAACCTTCTTTTGATCTCATATGTCAGGCCAGTAGGTTCTTGAAAGTCCGTGCTGGTCTGCTACTTGAAATTGATGCTACAGAGGAGAATGCGTCCGTTCTCAAGGAACGAATTCGTCGTTTGCTCGACACCGCAGATGTCACGCAGCTTCAGAGGGCTTACCGAATCTTGAAAGCACTCGTAGAACCCTAACCGCACGTAGGTGTTAAGACCGAATTCTCTCAGACTCTGATGTTGTTCAGCCGAATGAATTTATGAGCCCGTCCTGCTGTACTGGATGTTGTTCTTCGGACCCATAGCTCAGAAGTTCAAATCTTTCCGGGCGCGCCATCCGACTCATCTTCGGCTCGATAGTCCTCACGCCGCCTCTTTAAGTTCCTCACCTTAAGAACCCCGCGTCGGTCAAATAGAACCGGCGCTAGCCTTAAGGAAAGACATTCGCCCAACTGCTGTTGATTTCTCCCTGTACTGGCCGCTTCCGGAAAGCCACGAATCACCCGGCACTTTGCCCGAAAAGAGGTTCACGCCCATGCATTGTCCTTATTGTGGAGGCAGACGAACGGAAGTTTTCAAGACTATATATCGTCGCAGCCGAACGTACCGCTACCGCCGCTGCCAGTTCTGCAAGGCCCGCTTCAGGACCCAAGAGAAGGCCGTGCGCTGGGAAGGCGTCGATCGCAGATGGCCCGGAACAGCTCCGACCCGAAATGGCTGGAGCAAACACCGACAAGTAGCGCTGAATGGCCACTGCGAAGTGGAGTCATGCGGGACAGATTTCAAAATGACTGGGGCCAGGCGTCATATCGATCATATTGTGCCCGCCCGGCTCATCAGGAAACTCAGGGCTGGGAATCCAGACCGGCGAGAAAACCTCGAGTGCATCTGCGGTACCTGTCACGGGTATAAACTTCAGGCCGACCACAAATTGTGTCTGGGGAATAGACTGGGTTATCTAGAAATTCTTGGGATCCACAGCTTTGATCTTGCGCGGGTGGAGCGGGCGCTAGCGCTGTATGGCCTATAGCTGCGAAAACTGGCCGCTGGCCTTCCGACTTTTGGAGCCGGCCAAACCTTCCGGGTCGTGGGTTCGATCCCCACCGCCCCTACCAATCCAATTGATTTCCCGCCACTTGCAAGACGCTTCTAACATTAAGGCCCATTTCTAACGTTAAGCTCAGTTCACCAACCGTGCGGAGCGATTCTGCACGGCCACACGTTGCTCATCGCCGATCACATGCGCGTATGTGCCGAGCGTGATTCGCGGGTCTGAGTGTCGTAGTTGCCGCTGCTCCACGGCCGGTGTTGCACCGTCCGCCAGCAAAGAACTGGCTGCACCGTGCCTGAGCGCGTGAAACCCGCCGCGCTCGATCCCCAGTTTGTCGAGAAGCGGATACAACTCTCTCGCCCGCAGTTTGTTTGCCGAGAATGGACGCCCGCGCCGATTGACGAACAGCAACTCGGATTCGCCATCGTGCCGCAAGAGGTAGGAACGCAACCGCGCCTCCAACTCTTTCGGCATCGGCAAATCCGCACTGCTCGCCTTCGACTTGACACCGCCGACCACTCGCGTTGCAGCATCGACAGATTGTCGGATGCGGATAACGTGCTTGGCAAAATCCACGTCAGAGACGCGGAGCGCCAGCGTTTCGCCGATCCGCAAACCAAGCACGGCTGTAATCGCAACGATTGTGCTCAACGGCTCCGACGCAGTGGCGATGATCTTTCGTACCTCATCGTCCGTAAAACATCGCTGCTCTTTTCGGACACCCTCACGCGGTAAGGTTAGGTCCCCAAAACGGAAATCCCCGCACGCATATCCCCATGCCTTCGCCGTCTTGAGAAGCGATGAAAGAGTAAGCAAAACATTCTCGACTGCTTTTCGGGAACGTCCGCCGCTGGCGAGATAGGCGACGAACCCTTGCACGGTTTTCGTCGTTATCTCGGTCAAATGCAGGTTCCCGAATTTCGGAAGGATGTGCGCTCGCAGATGCGATTCCGCCGCCCTTACGGTACTGCGTTTGAGATTGACCGCCAAATCCCGCCGCCACTCTTCGACATAATCCGAGAGCGCTGAGCCGGACTTCGGGGCCATCCTCATCGCAGCTTCGTTGATCCGGTTTAGGGTGGATTGGAACTCTTTCCACGCCGCGCGTTCCGATTGCTCGCTTACCAGCCCGAGAGCCTGCCAGCGTTGCACTCGCCGCGACGTTCCATCCGGTTGTAAAACGTCCTCGCGATACACGCCGTACCACCTCCCGGCCTTTTCCACCAAAGCGCCCCGCTGAAATCTGCGACGTAGCACAAAGCGATCTCCGGTGCTCGCCGCAGAGCGCGTTATCGCCGCAAGGCTATCACAGTTAGTTCTATAGAAAGGCCCGGAATCGGGGGATTGCCTGTGGTTCCGAACCCCAGGGAAACCCGAATCTGGGGTCTGCGCGCTTCCTGGCTCGATTTCTTGGGCATCTAGACACGAATCGAGCCGATCCGGGCAGACCTCGACGTTGCTTCCACTGCCGGAAAGCCTGCCACCCTCGAATTGTTTTGGTTTCTCGATCAAGGCGACGCGCCCCACGACTCTTCGCGCGAGACGCCCGCTGAAAGAACAGCAGAACGGCCCGCCTCCCGCAGAGGGACATAACCGCGCGCAAGCAACAGTTCGATTCGCTCCAAACGCGGAACACAACCGCCATTCGGGAGCGACCGTCCTTCAAAACCGACCACGCTCACGATTCCCTGCGCCTTGCACTTTGGGCACGGGCAGTCACGCTCTTGACGTTTCGATTTTTTTCCGTAAAACAGACCGAGCGAGTGAACGCGTTTCGCTCCGAATCGGGCAAGTGGCCGCGCGTCTCGAACCCCGGTTCGTCAGTGAACAGAGACCCGTACCAGCTGTCGGGCAACCCATTCCGCCCCGGCACGTCGTTGTTCTTGTGTTTCCATCCGCCAGAGCCGTCCGGCCGCAAAAGAGCAAAACAGCCCGGTTTGCTCGCGCACAGCGGAGAAAACAGCGCGCTTTATTACCTCACGCACAGCGTATAAGTTCGCTCGGCCTTCGCGGTGTCTCTTTAGCACTTCAGGCAGTTTTTCTGCACCGATACTTCGCCCCGATTTGGTATTCATCGGGTTGGAGCATCGATATATTCGAGGTTATAACTTCCTTCGAAAGCGCAACCATGAGGGGCACCAATGCAACGAACTTGGCCAATCATCGTTTTGATGTTGTGGTTTCTCGGCGGTTGTACGGGGAGGTCGAAAGCTTCGGGTTCGGGACCAACGGTAACGACGACATCTCTGCCTTCTGGAATAATTAACACGGCGTACAGCGCCACCGTCGATGAATCGGGGGCACTGCTCCGTTTACTTGGTCACTTACATCGGGTTCGTTGCCTCCGGGTTTATCCCTTGCTTCAAGCACCGGCAATTCGGTCTCGATAAGCGGAACACCAACCGCGAGTGGCATCTTCACTTTTGCGCTGAAGGTCGTGGACTCAACTGGTGCTTCGGCGGTTTCCTCATCGGTAGTGATCACAGTCGCGGACAATGCAAACGATTCATTGCTAAGCGGAAATTACGCATTTGAGTTCAGTGGCTTCAATTCTGCGGGCGCCGTTGTCGTAACGGGCAGTTTCTCGGCGGATGGAAAAGGAAACCTCACCGGTGGAGTCGAAGACTCTGATTCAATTCAAGGGCCACCGAGAAACCAAGCGTTTACGGGAAGTTACACGCTCGGGAGCGACTACCGTGGGGTAATGAGCTTCACGAGCGGTTCGCCACCTTCGCTGCTTGCGACATATACTTTCGCTGTTGATTCAACAGGGGGGCACGGCCGCTTCATCGAGTTCGACCAGACCGGAATCCGGGGATCGGGCGACCTCGAAAAACAGACCCTGGCCACCTGTTCGTATAACACAATCAATGGTCAGTACGTCCTTCGGCTCGCAGGCTGGGGCAAGAATTTTCCTGGCGTATTCATTGGCGGTCCTGTTGTTGTGGCGGGTAGCGTCAGCGCTGTTGCGCCCGGGAACCCGGGAGGACAAGGAAGCATAGGCCCTGGAGAAATGGACGCAAACACTCCGGGATTCGTCAGCGTGTCGCCGTTGACGGTATCCGGCACTTATGCGGCGACGCCACAAAGCGCACGCTGCACAATGACCATTTCAGTTGAGAGTCTGCCGAACGTGACTCTCAGCATTTATCCAATCAGTTCGATTCAAGCGTTCGTGGTTGAAACCGACGACCTCACATCGACAACTCCTCTCGTAACCGCAGGGACCTTAACCAAGCAATCGGGCTATCCCTTCGCCGGGCTAGGAGGACTGAACGGCGTGTCTGTTGGGGGTGTGGTTGGGCAATTCCTTCCGAACGGGGCCTCGACTTACGTGCCAGATGTGGCTGTGGTTTCAATCTCTGCTACTGGGGGAGGCACCTTCACGATGTCGCTGGTTGACAACCAGGGCGGCACTGTCCAGAGCTTCGGTAGCCCGATCAGCGGAACGTATACAATCGACTCCTATGGAAGAGTGCTCATGAATGTCGGACCACCGTTCAGTCCTGTTTTGTATCTGACGAGTCAGAACTCAGCGGTAATGGTGGGCACACTGCAAAACGATCCGACGTTCGGAATTTTTCAATCTCAATCGGGCGCACCATTCAGTGCGCAGGTATTCAAGGGCGCGTTTTTAGAAGGAACTCTCACCCCGGCCGTGGCGAGTGTTGACAATCTATCGGGTTCCGTAATGCTAGACGGATTGTCGAGCATCGACGGTGCGGAGGACGTGAGCACCAGCACAGCAAGCAATTCCGCAAGCGCGGTTCAAGGGAGTTATTCGGTCACGAATCCTACGCTCGGAAGCGGCACAGTTGCTTTCACCGCGCCTTGTGACGACAACACAGGGCGATTCGAACCCAGTTATCGTCGAGATCGGCCACTGAAGTGCACGCCCGCGATGATGTTGACCGCCTAACGCAAATTATTGAAGCGTGCCCCAGATTTTTGGCGGAATGACGGGGCACGCACCTCTTCGCCGGACCTTCGCTCTCGTCACGTGCATAGGCTTCGGCGCCGCCGCGCTCGCGAGAACGCCAACAATGCTTTGTGGGCTGCAGCTATGGAATATCGAAGCGGAAAACGCCGTAGATGTAATTCGTCCTGACATTCAGCAGAACGACGTCGCCGCCAATGATGACGCGCCTGCAACCGCAATCCTCAGGGGGCGGTGGCAATCGCCGCTCCAGGTCTTCCGGCACAGGCTGAATTTTCTTCTGCAACCCTGGCGGCAGAGTGCCTCGCTCGCGGAGTTGCTTTTCGAGACCCGGAGGAAGCCGGTCGCGCTTGGCAAGCCCCGGCGGCAGGTTATTCTGGTGCTCTTGATACCACTCGCGCATTGAATCCTGATCACGCGAGCTGAACCGGTATTGGACATCGGAGTCCGCGTCCGCGTGTTTATCCTTGCCGTGTCCGTGCCCGTGTCCTTTCCCCTGTGCAAAAACTGCGCCGGTATTCAGCAAAAATAATGCCGCCGCGATGACGGCCGTCCAGCGGTTTGCCTTCATGCCTGTCCTCCTACGATTGGTTTGAGAATCTTGAAATTTATTCCCGCGATGATTTGGGGTCGGACTCGTTCTTAGGTGACTCTTTGTTTAAGATGGAGATCAATTCGCTTCCGGAAGCCGGGACACCAACCTTGCCTTCCCGCACGATCTCCTTGGCGCTCAGCTCGCGCCCATAAAGCTTCTTATTCGCGCTGCCGTCAGACCGAAGCGTCGAGCCCTCGAGCGAGACGCCAGCGAACAGCCCCCGTGAGCGGGAATAGCTGAGGATTTCCGCTCTCATGACGATGTCGGTATCCGCAGCCGCGGCGCGGCCCTTGGGCCCGGCCGCGGCAGAGGCGTCGGCGCCGAGCTTCACCTTGCTGCTCATGATTGAGTTTGCCCCTTTGGGATTCATCACCAAGAGGACGAAGTCCGTGGCTTGGCCGCCCAACTGGAATCCAATGTTTGCGCCTTCGAGCGCGAACAATGCGGGTGCGCTCCAACGTCCGGTAAAATGTTCGCCGGTGCGACACGTGATTGCGCCGCGGCCGAAGTCACCTCCGACGCCGATCGCAAACTTGAGGACGGACGGAATCACAATCACGCACTCGGCCTTATTGAGGAGATCCTTCGGAATCCCGTCGGGAATGTCCATAATTTCTTTGAATACTTGGCCACATGCTTCGAGCCGCTTTTGTTCCCTGCTTTCATTCGCTGCGAACGTGGGACAGGCTAGAAAAATGGCGACGACAAGAACACCGGCTTTTCTCATGGCACGATTCCCCAGCATCGACTGATTCTTTCGCCTTGACAGGAAGACCACAACTGCCCTAACGGCCAGCCTTGTCCTAAGTGAAAACTGAAGGTAGACAGGCAAGAGCCGCCCGTGAGAGGCAGTTGGTTCTGGGGATCGCGGGCACGCGGCCAAAATCTGAAAACAAAGCCTCTCGTTTACGGGGTGTTCCCAGTGGGGCCTTCGGAGATGCCGCATACATGTACAATTCTCTCATTCCGGTCTTTTGCATCTCCCTCTGCGCCGCATGTTTCTGGTACATTCAAACTCCCGCTCCTGATCTCCCCTCAATCAAACAGCTTCACCTCGAGGCTTGGCGACATTGTCTCTGGCGCGTTCACACCCGTCCTCGCCAAGCACACCAAGCACCTGAGCCTCGTGGACATCCTCTCGGTTGGGGTGGACCGCACGCAGCGGAACTTCGAGCCGATGAGGAAACAAGTCGAAGCGTGGAAGGCGACGCGCCTTCCGGATGACACCGCCAAGCTGGTCATCTACCGGGCCTTCGTGGAGGGCAAGTTCGATACCCCGAAACACTTGGCCCAGCGCGTTCGACGAATATTTCAACCCGCGGGCCGACCAGTTCGCTCCGCGAACCCTAGCTCGGCCATGTTCTGACCAACCGGGTTTCCCTTCTTTGATACGTCAAAAACTAACCGACTATCAGACAGTATCCGATGCGGTTCGGGGAAAGAAATCTCTGGGCGGGGCTGCAACCCAATATAGCGGCACGGTGTAATTTATGCGGACCCGCAGAGGATGTGAACCGACAGATCACAACAAGAGTGAAAAAGCCCGCTCCACAGAGGCAATTGAGCCCACAATTAAGTATGAACAAAGCTTACCAAGTTGTTTTTGAATGCCCGAAAGGCGGCCACACGGTCAGCTTGCAGCGTAGGTCTCCGAAGACATCATTGTCAGAGATCGAGGCCAAGAAAATGTTCGATGGCGAGGAAATTTCCTGTGGCCATTGCGGTTGGCACGGAAAAGTGTCCAAGATGAGGCTTCGTCAGATCGTGCCTTTCAATTGGATATACTCGCCAGCAATGTGAAGCTCGCGAGCTAACGGACAAGGCATGACAGCGCAACAACAGTACGATAGCCTCGACCGTAACCAGAGGCTGCACTTACTGCTGAAAATTGGCGAAACTCGTGAAGAAGCGCGAGTGTTAAGCCAGCGCGATTACGACGCACTTGGCGGGCGGGTAAAAACCCGGCTCAAGAGATACGGGAAGCACTCTAAAACGTAAATCAAGCGGCGGGGTGCTCCTGCTCCTTGCAATCGCGGCAATGGCGAGCCCATGGCACGGCTTCGAGACGCACCTTGGGAATCGGCTGCTGACACACCTCGCACACTCCGTACGTACCATGTCTCATTCGCGCGAGCGCCTCGTCGATCGCTCGTAAGAGATGGCCATCGGCTTGATGGACGCGGATCTGGAGATCCGCTTCGGCATCGGCGTTCGCGTGATCAATGAGATCGCCCTCGGAGGGTCCCGCTCGCGGCACGCGAGCCCCGGCGTCCGGCTCGGAAAACAACAACTCTTGTTGCTTCTCCACCAATCTTTTTTTGTATCGCCGCAAATCAGCCGGGCCCATGGGTCTGCCTCGTGACGGGGAAGCGTTCCTATCTGCTCCATTTTACACCTGAACGAATCTGGCAAGAAACCGGATGCAGCGATTGAATGCGCCCACGCGGGCGCGTATGATCCGACCAACAGCACATCACGCCGAAAATGCGTCCTGCATTTTCGGAGGCAAAGGAGGTTCCTGCCATGCCTGTCATCAAAGAACTCACCATCCTTTTGGACGACCGACCCAGCACGCTCGGAAAACTGTGCCGCGCCCTCGCCCACGTCAATGTGAATATTCTTGCGGTGCACATCTTCTCCATCGGAGGGAAGAGCGTGGCCCGATTCATCGTCGACAACCCAAAGGCCGCAAAGTCGGTGCTCGATACCGAGAAGGTCACGTATGCCGAGACAGAAGTCGTGCAAGTCAAGCTTCCTCACAAACCTGGCGAACTCGCTCGCATCGCATCGCGCTTGGGCGAAGCCGGGATCAACATCGAATATGCGTACTGCGGCCTAGAACCAAACGGGAACACGCCGCTTGTTTTCTTCGGCATTGCAAGAATCGCCGAAGCAGCCCCCATTCTCGAGCGAGAGAGAGAATAAAAGTCACTCTTGTGCGCTCGATGTCATGGATAATGCCTCATGCTCATCGGCGAACGTTTGCGGACATTGCGGGAAGAAAAGGGGCTATCACAGGGCGACATCGAGAAGCGCACCGGCACGCTGCGCTGTTACACCTCCCGCGTCGAGAACGGCCACACGGTTCCCTCGCTCGAAACCCTCGAAAAATTCGCGCGTGC
>Ga0070733_10003681_pt1 | contig 10403 bp, 8 predicted proteins | sample Coa_R1_9_FD_66450 | JGI IMG/M metagenome (GOLD analysis project Ga0070733, IMG submission 66450) | Surface soil microbial communities from Centralia Pennsylvania, which are recovering from an underground coalmine fire - Coalmine... | ecosystem: Environmental > Terrestrial > Soil > Unclassified ... | reverse complement strand
GCTGAATCTGAATCTCTATGAACGAAACCGCGGAGTTCGTGATCCGTCATGGTTACGCCGTTTTGTTCTTCTGGATTCTCGCCGAACAGGGTGCGCTGCCGATTCCATCGTTCCCGCTGTTGCTGGTCTGCGGCGCTCTCGTAAGAACCGGCCACCTGAGTGCCGCGCCGGTTCTTTTCCTGGGCGTGCTGGCCTGTCTAATGGCCGACGGAGCCTGGTTTCAGCTGGGGCGCAGCCGTGGAAAGAAAATTCTCGGATTCCTCTGCCGCATCGCACTCGAGCCGGATTCATGCGTGCGCCAGACGGAAAACGGGTTCGTCCGCTACGGCGTCCGCTTCCTCCTGGTCTCGAAGTTCATCCCCGGTATGAACGCCCTGGCCGCGCCATTGGCCGGCAGCGCCCGTGTCGGCTGGGGTCAGTTCCTGATCTTCGATACCTTGGGAGCGGCGTTCTTTGTCTCGTCGTGGGGAACCATCGGGAATCTCTTCAGCAACCAGCTTGAGGAAATCGGTCGTGTGGTTGGACGCGCCGGTTTCCGCCTTTTCCTCACAATTGTCGCGATCACAGCCGGCTGGATCGTCTGGAAGTATTTCCAGCGAAGGCGATTCTTCAGAAAACTCGCGATCGCGAGAATCAAAGTCACCGAACTGCAGCGCATGCTGGAGGCCGGCGAAGACGTCGTCATCATCGATGTCCGTGGCTTCAAATCGGAAGGAGACCGTATCACGAACGCAGACGGCCCGATTCCAGGCGCCCTGCGCATTCCTCTGAGCGAACTCGCCGCGCGCCAGCACGAAGTCCCCCGCGACCGCGACGTCGTCCTGTTCTGCAGTTGTCCCAACGAAGCCTCGGCGGCCCGTGCGGCGCTCATCCTGCAGAAATACGGGATCACCCGCGTGCGTCCACTGGAGGGCGGAGCGGACGCGTGGCTGCAACTGACTTCCGTGAGCTCATCGAATTAATGACGCGGTAAAGAAGCAGGACCCCGAGAATGCTGCCATACGTCACCGGCAGCCGAATATCGGACTTCACGCCCCAGTAATAATGAATCGCTCCGGCGAGTGCGCTGAAGTAAATCAACCGGTGAAGCAGTTGCCATCTTCGGTAGCCTAGACGCCGCACCCATCCCGCCGTTGAAGTTACCGCCAGCGGCGTCATCAACAGAAGCGCGGTCATTCCCGAGGTGATGAACCGGCGCTTGATAACGTCCTCCCACATCTCGTGCGTGTCGAAGCCTTTGTCGAGCCAGATCCAGGTTGTCAGGTGAAGGCAACCATAGAAAAACGCAAACAGCCCCAACATGCGCCGGAACCGGATGAGTTGAGGTTGGTTGAACACTGCGCGCATCGGCGCAATGGAGAGCGTGATCAGCAGGAATCGAAGCGTCCAATCGCCGGTGAAGTGCGTGATGTACTCGATGGGGTTCGCGGTGAGCTGGTTTTCATACCCGCGCCGGAGCAGATACAGGAACGGAACCACGCACAACGAAAACAGCAGGGCCCGCGTCCATCCGCTCAGCCAGAATTTCTTCATGCCGATGGCAAGGTACACGCGGCTTCAGCCGCGTTAGTAATTCCTGCGAAGATCCATTCCCGAATAGAGGCTGGCCACTTCGTCGTATCCATTGAACTTCTGCGTCTTGATTTTTTGGCCGAACCGGCTGTTTGCGAGCCTGAATTCCGTCGCCTGGCTGTGCGTGGGATGGTCGACCTCCGGATTCACATTGGCATAGAAACCATAAGCTTCACTCCATTCCAGATTCCAGGTGGTGGGAGGCTGCTTTTCGACGAACGTCACTTTGACGATCGACTTGATGTTCTTGAAGCCGTACTTCCATGGGACCGTCAGCCGGAAGGGCGCGCCATTCTGCGGCGGCAGCGTCTCGCCGTAGACGCCCACGGTCAGCATGGTCAGCGGGTGCATGGCTTCATCGAGCCGCAGTCCTTCGACGTAAGGAAATTGGATGTGAGCCTGCCGCGACGACAGCATTTGCTTCGGGTCGTAGAAGCTTTGGAACGCAACGTATTTCGCCTTCGACGTGGGTTCCACCTGTTTGAGCAGCGCGCTCAGCGGAAATCCGATCCACGGAATCACGAAGGACCACCCTTCCACGCAGCGGTGCCGGTAGATGCGCTCCTCGAGCGGCGCCAGTTTCATCACCGCGTCGAGGTCCAGCATTTTAGGTTTCGCCACTTCGCCTTCCAGCGAGACGGTCCACGGCGAGGTTTTGTAATTCTTCGCGAGTTTGACCGGCTCGTCCTTGCCGGTGCCGAACTCGTAGTAGTTGTTGTAGCCGGTCACGGCTTCGAAAGGAGTCGCCTGTTCTTTGGTGCTGAACGGGCTCGGAGTAACGCGGCTCATGATGGTCGCGGCCCGAGCCGCGAAAGGAGTAGCAAGGGCGGCAGCGAGAAAACGGCGCCGGCTCAGGTAAGCGGCTTTCGGAGTGACATCGGAGTAGCGAACCATAGTGCTTCCTCCCACATCTTAACCCCGGTCAATTCGTGGCGCGGGCACTTATGCCGACGGCGTTCGCCGATCTCGGCCAGATCGCGGGAGTTCGTGCGCCGCGCGTTGACTTTGAAGTAGACAATCCCCTCGCGTGGCCCCGGGATCAGCTCTCGAGCCTGTATTTCGTTTCCGCCAACCGGTAAAGCGGCCGCCAAACCAGCCGGTTCGTACATACCACCAGCGTCGCCATGATGATCGTGGCCATGAGCAACGTATCGAAGCGCCCCGCGTCGGTCGCCGCGCTGATCTGAGCACCCAGCCCGATTGTCGACATCACGGAGTCCTTGAAATGGAAGTACTCCGCCACGATGCTGGCGTTCCACGCCCCTCCCGACGCCGTTACGAGGCCCGTGACCAGATAAGGGAAGATGCCCGGCAGAATCACGATGCGCCACCGATCGGCTCGGCTGAAGTGGAACAGGTTGGCGACCTCCTTCATATCCGAAGGAATCGCGCTGGCGCCGGCAATCACATTGAACAGGATGTACCACTGCGTCCCCAGCAGCATCAGCGCCACCGAACCCACTCCCAATCCGCCGCCCAGCTGGACGATCGCGAGGAGCAGCACGGGAAACAGAGCGGTCGCGGGAACCGAAGCTGCGACCTGCGTCACCGGCTGCATAATCCGCGCCAACCGCGGATTGAAACCGATCGCAACACCGGCCGGAATGGTCCACGCGGAGGCAATCAACAGCGACACGTTCACGCGCAGGAAAGTGGCCCCGGCGCCTTTCATCAAACCTTTGAATTCCCCGCCCGTGACGCCGCGCAGAAGCCCAAAGGCGCGAAAAACTTCGTACCCCACTCCGCCGATAGCCACCACCGCCAGCAACGCCCCCAATGACTTCAACCATGCGGGCGTGGTCGTCGACTGCGGATGCTCCGGCTTGTGGCTGGCGAAATAGAGATTGACTCTTTCACTCAGCGGTTCGATGGTTTTCTCGCGGAATGCATTCAAGACCCGCGAATTTCGCAGCAGATGCAACAGGGGTGATGTGGGAACCTGCGTGCTCTCGACCTGCTCGAATTTGAATTTGCCCGACCAGGCGATGGCCGGCCGCCAGATCAATTGATCGATCAGCAGAATCACGCCGATCATGGCGACGAGACCCCAAATCATCGCGTACGTGTCTCCGTTGCCGGCCGCCGTCTGCAGGTAAGATCCCAGCCCCGGCAGCCGGAAATCGCGTTTACCGAGCACGAACATTTCGCAAGCCATCAGGAAAAACCATCCCCCGGCAACGGAGACGATGGAGTTCCAGATGAGCCCGATCGTTCCAAACGGAAGTTCCAGCTGGAAAAAACGCTGCCATTTGCCGAACCGATAGATGGTCGACGCCTCGCTCAATTCGCGCGGCATCGACTTCAGCGACGAGTAGAAGCTGAACGCCATGTTCCACACCTGGCCCGTGAAGATCAGGATGATCGATCCGAGCTCGACGCCCACCTGTTTGCTCGGGAACAGCGAAACCATCGCCAGCATCACGCCCGGCAGAAAGCTCAATACCGGAATCGATTGCAGGATGTCGAGGATCGCCACCATGAACGGTTGCAGCGTCTTGTTGTAAGCGGCGATGCGCCCATAAGTAACCGCGAACACCAGACTCAGCAGGTACGCGATCGCCATGCGCACCAGCGAATAGAATGCATATCGCGGCAGGCTCCGCGGCGATCGCGAAATTTCCGTCGCCGGAACCGCTTGCCCCAGCCAGTAATGCGCAACGGTCAGGACGCCATAGAACGCCGCCAGAACGGTTGCGAACACCAGCAGGTCCAGAATGAACGGCCAGCTCCGGTCGAGCGAAAATTGCCGGCTCAGGCCCGGCGGGATGACGCTCATGCCGTAACGGTCTCCGGTTCTTCGTCGGAGATGTAAAACTTGCGGCTCCCGGAATCGTAATCGAAGAGACCCGCGTAACGTCCCCAGTTGATGGCCGTCTCCAACTGCTGAATCGTTTCCTCTTCGCTGAAGTGCTCATCCAGCGTGTCGTGGAAAAATTCGTCCGGCAGCGTGTGGTTCGACTTCGATTCGAGCGCCCGCTTGATCTGCCGGATCAACGTCACGCGCTCCATCGCCGCCTTCCCGAAAAGCTCTTTGCGCTCGGCGATATCGGCATCGACATAATGGTGGCCCGCTGGGGTAAGTTCGACGTCCCCTTCCGATACGCGCACCAGGCCCAGCATGGCGGACGCTTCCACAATCGGCAGCACATCGTCGATCTCAAAAGACAGATCGTCGGCCAGATGATAGATATCGTCATGCCCGCCGCGATCAGTGAGAATCTCCAGCATGCCGCTGATTCCGCCGGGCCGTGCGTGCGGCAACATCGGATATTTCACCCGCGGCGCGCCCCGCGGACCTGCGCCCGCGGATGCCGCAATCTCCGTTTCCGGAGCCAGTTGCGGTGCCGCATCCGGCTGCGTCAGAACTTTGTATATGTAATCCACCCGCTGCAGGAAGCCGGCCGATTTGCGATCGCGCGGCTGCGGCAATCCGACCTGGAAATCCGTCCGGATCCGGCCCGGATTCTTGCCCAACACTATAATGCGATCGGCCAGCAGAACCGCCTCCTCGATATTGTGCGTCACCAGATAAATCGCCCGTGTCGGGATCGACTTGTTGGCCCACAGCTCCAGCGTTTCCGTTCGCAGGTTCTCGGCGGTCAGCACATCCAGAGCGGAAAAGGGTTCGTCCATGAACAGGACCTCAGGTTCCACCACCAGCGCGCGCGCGAAGCCCACCCGTTGTTTCATCCCGCCGGATAGCTCCTTCGGATAAGCGGCTTCAAACCCGTCGAGCCCCACGGTTTCGAGGATCTTCAGGCTGCGTTTGCGCCGCGGGATCTCCGCAACGCCTCGCGCCTTCAACGGCGCTTCCACATTCTCCAGCACCGTGAGCCAGGGAAAGAGCGCGAAACTCTGGAACACGATCGAAACGTTCGGCGCTTGTACGGCGACCGGTTTCCCGTGCCACAGCACCTCGCCCGCCGACGGTTTTGAGAGCCCCGTCAGCATCCGCAGCAGCGTCGATTTTCCCGATCCGGAAGGTCCAAGTACTGCCAGAATCTCGCCCGCGCAGACCGAAATATCCGTCGGCGCGATCACCTGGATTACGTTCTCACCGGGCTCGCCGTAGAACTTCTCAAGGCCCCGCGCTTCGATAATGGTTTCAAGCATGAAAGGTAATACCCTGGCACGAAATTATGACAATGCGATTGCAAAACTCTCGCGCGCCGCATCAACCGTTCGGGAGATGTCGGCATCCGTATGCGCGGCAGACACGAAAAGCGCCTCATATTGCGATGGCGGAAGGTATATTCCGCGCTCAAGCATCGCATGAAAAAATTTCCCGAAACATTTGATATCGCTCAACTTGGCCGATTCGGCATCGGTCACCGGATGATCCGTGAAGAACCACGTCATCATCGATCCCACCCGGTTGACGGAGATGTTCCGGGGAGCGCATGCGGCGAGGACCCCGGTTGATCGATTGAGCCGATCGTACACCTCCGGATGCGCCTGGAGATGGCGAACTGCCGCCAGTCCCGCGCTCACTGCGAGCGGGTTCCCCGACAGCGTACCGGCCTGGTAAACAGGACCGCTCGGCGCCACGTAACTCATAATGTCCCGCCGGCCCCCATAAGCCGCGATCGGAAGGCCGCCGCCGATCACCTTGCCCAATGTGGTGAGATCCGGCTCGATGCCGTACAGCTGCTGTGCGCCGCCGGGAGCTACGCGGAATCCGGTCATCACTTCGTCGAAAATCAACAGTGAATCGTGCACCGCCGTGATCCGCCGCAGGGCTTCGAGAAAACCGTGCTTCGGCGGAATGCAGCCCATGTTGCCGCAAACCGGCTCCACAATCACCGCGGCGATCTTCTCTTTGTGCGCGTGGAAAACTTGCTCGACAGCCTCGATATCGTTGTACGGAGCTGTCAGCGTCGTGTCGCTGAAGCCCTTCGGAACCCCGGGCGAATCGGGCAACCCGAGGGTCGCCACTCCCGAGCCGGCCTTCACGAGAAGCGAATCCACGTGTCCGTGATAGCAGCCGTCGAACTTCAACGTCAGGTCGCGATTGGTGAATCCACGCGCCACCCGCAGGGCGCTCATGGTGGCTTCGGTACCCGAATTGACCAGCCGGATCATTTCGATCGAAGGGAACATCTCCCGAACCGTCTCGGCCAGCTCGATCTCCTGTTCGGTCGGCGCGCCGAAACTGGTGCCGCGCGTGATGGCAAGATTCAGTGCATCGAGGATCGCCGGATGACGGTGACCGAGAATCAGCGGGCCCCACGATCCGATGTAGTCGATATACTCGTTGCCGTCCGCATCGAAGATGTGCGATCCCTCCCCGCGTTCGATGAAAGGCGGCGTCCCTCCCACGCTCCGGTAGGCGCGGACCGGCGAGTTGACTCCGCCTGGGATCGAGAGCTTGGCGCGTTCAAAGAGTTGTTGCGAGCGTGTGTGATCCATCGGTGTCCTGGTGGGGCAGGGGCTTCGGCCCCGCGCAAGCGTTGTGCGTACCTAACTATAATAAGGATTCATCGATGACAATCATCCGAACTGCGGCGATAGCCGCCGTAGTCTTAGGCGCGCTGGCCGCAATCGCGTGCCGGAGCGCGGCGTCCCCCGACGTTGCCGCTACCGTAAACGGCCGGCCGATCTATTTCGCGGATGTCGATAAAACCTACAAGACTCAGTTTCCCGGGCGTGTGGAAGGCGAAAACGAGGATCAGCTTCAACTGCGCCGCCTCGAAGTTCTCCGCTCGCTGATCGACAACGAACTCATGCTGCAGCGGGCGGAAAAGTCCGGACTCGTCGCCACCGACGCCGATGTCGACGCGCGATTGAACGAGCTGAAGGCTCCTTACACAAAGGAAGAATTCGACAAGCAGCTCGGCCAATGGAGCTTGTCGCTCGATGAGTTGAAGGCGAGGATACGCAAGGACGAAAGCGTGAAGAAGCTCTTCAACAAGGAAATTACCTCGAAGATCAACATCACCGACGCGGACGTGACCAACTTCTACAACGCCAATCGCGGAAGCTTCAATCTGCCCGAGCCGCGGGTACATATGGCCCAGATCCTCGTCACTTCGCAACCCGATCCCAATGTCCACAACCTGAAGAACGACAAAGCCAGGAACGACGATGAAGCCAAGCGCAAGATCCAGGCTCTGGAATCGCGCCTGAAGCAGGGCGAAGACTTCGCCATGATCGCTCAGAATTATTCCGAGGATCCGGCGACCACGCCCAACGGAGGAGACCTCGGCTTTCTCGGCGAATCGTCGTTGGATAAAACCAGTCCCGATCTGCGAAAACTGGTGCTGTCCCTCCAGCCCGGCCAACTGTCTCCCGTGATCCACACCCCGGAGGGATACCGGGTCCTGAAGATGATCTCGAAAGAGCCCGCCGGCCAGCGCGACTTGTCCGATCCGCGGGTGCAGCAGTCGATTCGCGAGACCCTGCTCGGGCGTAAGGACCAGCTGCTCAAAACCGCCTATTACGAGACCGCGCGCAACGAGGCGAAGGTCGTCAATAACATGTCGAAGTCGATTTTTTCCGAGGAGTCGAAGAACGCTAAATAAATCCGATTTCCCCGCTCAAACGCGTTTTTCTTGTTCGTTTCGGCGCGGCATAACCGGCGCCACCTTCCCGTCTGCCGGAGGATTTCGTATGGCTTCCATTGCGTCGGCGCAAGCGGGACAGATCGGAACGCCACGGTCAAAGAGCTTTGTTTCCAAGCCGCACTTGATGCATTTTGCCAATGGTTATGACCTGCGTTCAAGGCAATCGTGCCTGGTTTCGATTCTACTCAGTGGTGTATGAGGGATCAAGGGGTAACCGTCCAAAAGCAAACCCCTTATATGAACGACACCGTACACAGATCAGAACGGAACTCCAGCGTCGGCGTACGCCTGCCGAATCGCCTTGTAGCACTCGCACGAAGCCGACTCCAGACCGCTCCGGTCGATGACTGTAAGGTGTCCCCGCACATATCGGATCAGTCCGGTTTTCTTGAGTCCGCTGGTAGCCGAATTGACGCTGGCGCGCCGCACTGCGAGCATGTTGGCAAGAAACTCCTGCGTGATTGGAAACGAGTCGGAACCCCCCGCGCGGTCATGCGTCATCAGGAGCCAGCGCGCGCAGCGCTTTTCTATCTGGTGGAGACGGTTACAGGCCGCGCCGATAAGCGTCTGCCGCGTCATGGCATACCAATGCCGCTCCATCAGGTTCCTCAACGCGGGCAGACTGCCGAGTTGTCTCCTGAATGCATCGGCCTCCATCCGGACTGCCGCGCCCGGCAATTGAACGACATGCAGACCGAGCGCGGGCTGATTCACAATCACGCTCTCGGCGCCGGCAGCGCCTTCCCGACCGATGGTGGCAGCCTCGGTCAGATCCCCTTCCGCGGGCCCGGCAAGCACCGACACCATGCACGTCATCGGAAAGCATACGCCATCGACCCGCCCGCCGTGGTCGAAGAGCCGGGTGTTGAGCTGCAGTGAAATTACGCTGGCTTCCGCCATGAACGCCTCATAGTCGGCGGGCTCCAATGCCGCTAACAGGCGATTCATGCGGGGATCCGGACTCCCGTCCGGTTGGTTCAGTTGTGCCACTGGCTTGCGCTCCCTCGACGGCCCAATGGCCGTCGCACTATGAAAAGTCGTTGTGATCTTCGGGAGCGCCGCCCCCCCGCAGTGGTGCGGGGCTTGCGGTCGGGAAAAGTGATAACGGAACTTTAGAAGGTGTCTAGCTCAGTGTCGCATATAAAAAGTACGCTTCGTCCCGCACGCGGGCGCACCGCTTTCATGTCGCCCACCCGTCAAGGAGATCCGGCGGCGTGGAACGTAGTCATACGACGTGGTCACACTTTGATGAGCGCCCCCGCGCCCCCGCGCCTCACTCACCCATCGGCGCCGGCGCGCAGGCTCGTTTCGACGTCAGACATGCTGCGGCTATGGACGGACCGGCGATGAAAAGCCGGCTTGGCGTTCCTGATCCCCGCGTTGGATGCTCTGGCGTCCGAACCGCCGTGCCCGGATCCCTTCAGCCCCCCGCTCCACCGGATGGACAAATCATCGGGAGGATATTGTCCGGCCAGTTGCTGGTGACGCTTCGCGTCCCCATACGAACGACGCCAGGTGTAAAATTGTTCTTTGCTACAAGTCCTTCGATCCTCGCGGGAGAAAATAGCGTAACATGATCGATCACGGAGATTTAACGATGCGAAAACGTTCTCTCTTGTTCCTTTCGTTGCTGGTTCCAGCTTTTTTGGTTCTCGGCGGAGACGCCGTCCTCAAAGCGCAGCAAAAGACTTCGACGGCCGGCGCGAAGCGCTGGTCCGATCCAGCCGCCTGGCCCGACAAAAAGGTGCCGGCCAAAGATGCTGTGGTCACCATTGAAAAGGATATGAACGTCGTCCTCGACGTCTCTCCGCCACCGCTCCGCAGTTTGACGATCAACGGCAAACTGAGCTTTGCGGACAATAAAGATCTGGAACTGTCCACCGAATGGGTCATGGTGCACGGGGAACTGGAAATCGGCACCGAAGCCAGGCCCCATACGCGCAAGGCCACAATCACCCTCACCGACAACGTCAAAGACGAAGATATGAGTGGAATCGGTGGAACGAATGACCGCAGCGACCGCGGGATCATGATGATGGGTGGAACCCTGAACCTGCACGGTAACCGGACGAACTCCTGGACGAAATTGTCCAAGACCGCCGAGGCAGGCGGCAACTCGATTGAAGTCCTGAACGCCGCCGGCTGGCGTGCCGGTGACCAGATTGTCCTCGCGTCGACGGATTTCGATCCCCATCAGGCAGAGCGGCGAACCATTGCCGCCATCCGTGGCAATACGATCACGCTCGACAAGAAACTGGACTACATGCA
>Ga0070733_10003680_pt1 | contig 10404 bp, 10 predicted proteins | sample Coa_R1_9_FD_66450 | JGI IMG/M metagenome (GOLD analysis project Ga0070733, IMG submission 66450) | Surface soil microbial communities from Centralia Pennsylvania, which are recovering from an underground coalmine fire - Coalmine... | ecosystem: Environmental > Terrestrial > Soil > Unclassified ... | reverse complement strand
GACCATCGATCCGTCATATAACGTAGGTTTTGTGTTCGCGCGCCAGTATGGGCTTCGCGTAACCAAGACTCTGGGTGACAAAGTTGCCGTCGCATTCGCCATTGAAAATGCCCAGGCCACCGTCACCACCCACAACAACGCGTCCAACTTCCTGGTCGGTGAACTCGGAGCGAGCAACGGCTACAACACCACCGCAAACTATTCCTTCAACCCCGCGCCCGACATCATCGCCAAGATCGCCTTCGATCCCGGCTTCGGACACTACGAGATCTTCGGTCTCGCCGATCGCTTCACCGATCGCGTGTTCCCTTGCGCTGAAGTGCTGGCCACGTCATCCTGCGGCGGCCTGGCCGTTGGCGTCACCTCAGCCCTTGGAGCCTACAATGCCTCCAGAGAGGGCGGCGGCATCGGAGCGAGCATGCGCTTCAATATCGCCAAGCGTGTTGTGATCGGCGTCAAAGGCTTCGGTGGCAGCGGAGTCGGCCGCTACGGGCCTGCCGGCCTCCCCGACGCTTCGGTTAACGGCGATGGCTCGCTGCATCTCGTCAAGAATCTCATGGGCTTGAGCACGCTGGAGATTCACCTTACCAAGAAGCTCGACTTCGACGGGTACGGCGGTGTCGAATATGCCGGCCGCTCCTCCAGCTTCGATCCCTTGGCCAAGGCTGGTGCTGGCACCGTGGTTGGCTATGGCGCTCCTACATTCAACAACGTCGGCTGCTACACCGAAATCATTCCTAGTTCCGGTGGATTCGCTCCGGGCACGCTCGCCAATTGCACCGCTGATAGTCGTGCGGTCATCGAGGGAACCGCCGGATTTTGGTACAAGTTCTACAACGGCCCGAAAGGCAGTTTCCGATTCGGCGCCGACTACGCCTATGTGACTCGCAATGCCTGGTCCGGTGTAGGCGGACAACCCCACGGCGTCGATAACATGATCTTCACTTCGTTCCGCTACTACTTGCCGTAAGACATCGGAGAGGTCCCGTGTCGGCCCTTGACGCGGGACCGTCTGACTCGATCGGCTATCAATCTTCTGAGGGGCGCCTTCCCTTCAGAATCGCCGCCGGCCCGGTTTTGGCTACTCTCCTTTTCCGGGCCGGCGGTGCTATCGTTTCCCCTACAGACGAGGAATTGAGTACGTGCTCTGGGCCATTCTCATCGGCTTGGTGATTTCCAATCTGCTGACCATCCCGAAATTGTTTCCGCCCGGAACCGCTACCTACGAATTCTGGCTCAAGAGGGGCGTTGTGCTGTTGGGTGGAAGAAAGTTGACCATCCGCCACCAACGGCAAAGCGCTACCGACCCAGTGTCAACAGCGTAGCTGGACACTACGGTAGCGCCGCCACCTCCAAGCCCAAACTACAAAAAGTATAGAAACCCGCCTGCACCACTAACAGTGCATTCTAAGGTACCAGCGAGTTAATACCCGAAAGGTTAGCCCTGCTTCTCCCCTGTGTTCTCTGTGTCCTCTGTGGTGGAGCTTTTCGCGGGCCGCAGTAGCGGAAAGAGAATGACGTCGCGAATGGTGTGTGAGTCGGTCAGAAGCATGACCAATCGGTCGACGCCCACGCCCACGCCTCCGGCCGGCGGCATGCCATACGACAGAGCGCGAATGTAGTCCTCATCCATCTGGTGCGCTTCGTCGTCGCCGCGCTCGCGTTGCAGCAATTGCCCTTCGAACCGGCGCCGCTGATCTTCGGGATCGTTGAGTTCGCTGAAGCCGTTGGAAATCTCCATCTGCCCCGCAAACATTTCCCAGCGCTCGGTCCAGTCCGGCTCATCCGGCTTCTGCTTCGAGAGCGGGGAGATCGCCGTTGGAAACTCATAGATAATGGTCGGCTGCACCAGGTGCTCTTCCGCAAACGCCTCGAATAAAGTGGCGACGGTTTTGCCCGCATCGCCGCCACTCATGGTATCGGCCACGGCCTGGCTCAAAACGCGCAAGTGCTCGATACGTCTTTTCTTCACGCTTTCCGAATCCTTCCAAGCAGTTTCGCTGGTTGCAGCGGCGTGCAGCGCAGTCGACGCTTCGCCAAGTTTCCTCACCAGCGCAGGCGCGCTCGAAAGTTCGCCCACGGTCGGCTTCGCGCCCGCTCCGTCCGGCCAGTAGTGAATCACCGCCTCGCGCATGGTCATGCGGCGCCAGTGGGCCCAGTCGATTTCGTGCGCAATTGCCTTCTCGCCTTCGGTGACGGTCCACGTCGTCTTCGTTCCGCCGGTTACGTCTTTCGCGCACTGCGTGATGATTTCCTGCGTCAGATCCATCACGCCCTGGTAGTCGGTGTAAGCCTGATAAAACTCCAGCATGGTGAACTCGGGATTCCAGCGCCATCCCAGACCTTCATTTCGAAAGTTGCGATTGATCTCGTACACGCGATCGAATCCGCCCACGACCAACCGCTTCAGATAAAGTTCCGGTGCGATGCGCAGGTAAAGATCCATGTCGAGCGTGTTGTGATGAGTGACAAACGGACGCGCCACCGCTCCGCCGGCGATGGGCTGCATCATCGGCGTCTCGACTTCAACGAAGCCATGAGCGTCGAGTGTGCGCCGCATCGATTGCACAAGTTTCGTCCGCTTCAGAAAAACTTCGCGCACTTCAGGATTCATGACCAGGTCGACATAACGCTGCCGGTAGCGCAGCTCGACGTCGGTGAGCCCGTGAAATTTCTCAGGCAGCGGCAGAAGGTCTTTACTTAGAAAAGTGATCTCTTCCACATGCACCGTCAGTTCGCCGGTGCGCGTGCGAAACAGATATCCGCTGACGCCGATGTGGTCGCCGAGGTCGAGCAGTTTGTACAACTCGAATCCCTGATCGCCTACCGCGTCTTTTTTCACATAAATCTGCAGCTTTTTCCCGCCCTGCTGTATGTGAGCGAAACCAGCCTTGCCCATCAGGCGAATCGCCATGAGCCGTCCCGCCACGCGCACGTTGACGCGCGGATTCTCCAACTCTTCGGCGGTTTTGGCAGTGTAGTCCGCCAGAATCTGCTCGACGGTATGAGTGAAGTCGTACTTGCTGCGATAGACCGGCTGCCCCAGCGCCTCAATCTTCTTCAGTTTTTCGCGTCGCAGTTCGTAGATGTTGTCGTCGAGTCCCAATGTGATCCTTTTAGTTCTTAGCGATGGAAGGGAGATTATAAACAATGCGTGCTCGGCGACTGGCGGCGCGGTCGCCTCTTCTGGTTCGGGATATCGATCGAGATTTTTTTTGCGCTCTTCGCGGCAAAGTATTGACGGCCTTGCAGTTAGCTGGTGGAGATCTGGGTTCGGCCGGGCAAAATATTGAATCGCAAGCACTTGCACGCAAAATATTGCGGAATAAGAAGTTAACGGCGCAGTTTTCGCTGTGGCCGGCGAGACTTGGGATTTGCTTCGGTTTGTCGGGAATGCGCCCACACATCGATTGTGTGCTTTCCGTATCCTCGGTCAAGGTTGTTCGTCACAAGAACGGGAATTATTTGGGGCGGGGCTGTGGAAAAACGAAAAAAGGATCCCGCTGGGCCAGATTGGTAGCGTAGTCGAGAAATTTGGTTTCTAGGACTCTCGTTGAGCATGACTGCCGTAACTGCCGGACGGTGCTGAGGCGGTGTCTAATATCCTCATGAGAATGTTCTCTCGGCATTGGACTCTGGCACTTCTGCAAGTGTGTTTGGCCTTGCCTGTATTCAGTCAATCCCCATGCGAGACACCGGGCCCGATCCCTTTTCAAGATCAAGGCAAATGGGGGTATTTGTCAGGCGCAGGAATCGTCATTGCACCACGATTCGATTTCGCAGGTCCCTTCACCGCCGATGGTGCTGTCGCCTGCGACTCAACCCAATGCGGACTGATCGACAAGAATGGCAAATTCATCTCCCCGACTTGGCAACCGCACTGGCGACTTTTCCCCCAGCACTATTCGGAGGGCTTGTCGCCAGCTATCGAAGACGGCAAATGGGGCTACGTGGACCGCAACAGAAAAATCATCATCCCTTTTCAATTCGCTCATGCCAACCCCTTCGACGGCGGCATGGCGCGGGTCGTTCTGAACAAGAAAGCGTTCTTCATCAATAAGCAGGGGACGCGAATCACTCCGGCTTTCGACTGGGCTTTCGATTATCACGAAGATTTGGCAGCAGTGATCGTCGGCGGGAAAGTGGGCTACATACGTCGGGATGGGAGTTTCGCCATACCGCCCATTCACCACAGTGCAAGCGGTATTGATTTCTCCGAGGGTCTGGTTGCGATTCGGGTAAAAGGAAAAGTCGGCTTTATGGATAAGAGCGGAGCAACCGTCATCCAGCCGAAATACGACGACGTTTTCCCCTTTTCAAATGGACTCGCTCCCGTAGAGCTCGGTGGAAAATGGGGATATGTAGACAAGACGGGCAATTTGGCACTCCCGCTCCAATATCAGACAGCCGAGATGTTTTCAGAGGGGGTCGCTGCGGTAGGACTCGACGGCGGGGGACAATACATCAAACCTGACGGCAGTCCGGCCTTTGCAGGAACATTCGCTTCAGCCATGCCCTTCTGTGGCGGAGTGGCTTCGGTTGAAACTGCACAGATCGTCAGCGAAGCACCCGACGCTGGGCCACGATGTATAACCACCTGGCTCAAAGGCAAACACGGCGTGATCAATCACCTAGGAAGTTATTTATGGCGCGATGCAGAAGAACAGACGTGGCACGGCCCTTGCACTTGAGAGACACGTTCGCTTGATGTAACCAGGACATTACACGAACTGACAAAAAACCTCGCGTTTTGCCGACGGCTGCGGGCACAGCCAAATTGCAACCCTCTGCTCTATCGGTTCTCTTCTATAGGTTCTCTTGGATGAAGCGGGGGCTGAGGTGGATGTCGAGTTGTACGAGTGGTGAATCACCAACCGCCTTAAGGCTGTGAATCTCGCCGGCCTTGATGACGAAGATGTCTCCAGCGCTGCCCTCGAAGGTCTTGCCGCTTACCGTCCACACGCCACGGCCTTCACGGATGAACTGGATCTCGTCATAAGGATGCCGGTGCGGACCTGGACCCGAACCAGGCTTCCCATGGAATAGGAACACCGAAACTCCGGTGTTGCCCCGTTCCGCTCCGACAAATTCATGCGAGCTACCGACCAAAGGCAGGTTTTCCTGGCGCATGTGATACATCTGTCGTTGTCCTTCTGGGAGGATTTGATGACTACGGCCACGGTTTGGCTTCGCAGAACACCAATGAGTGAAATGGCGATGTTTCACGAACCGTTCGGAGGCCTCACGGAATTGGCGCGGCGGCACGATTATGCTTCCTCTCTATCTCTATCTCTATCTCCGGCAATCTTGCCGGACGTAGTCTCGGCCGGATAGTTGAAGAAAAGCTGATTGCCGTCGGGATCGTCGACCACCAGGAGGCGGTAGCCCCACGAACCATCCTTGACCGGGACGCCCCTGGCCTCGAGTTCCGCGCGCAGCGCGTCCAGGGCGGCGACCGCGGCCTCGCGCGAAGGCGGCTCGTCGTTTAGGGAGACGTTCAGGGAAATGAACATCAGCCCCTTGCCCACCTTCTCCGGCCACTGGTTGGCCAGGATAAGCGCGCAGCCCTGCCGGTCGACCTGTGCGACGTAGGCTCGGCCATCCTCGTCGTAGTGCCAGGGGCACGTGAAGCCGAGCCGGTGAACATAAAAGAGGAGCGAGGCCTCAACGTCCTTGACATGCAGGACGGGACGGGCGAACCAGTCTGTCATCGGCTAGGTCTCCGGAAATAAAGATACCTTCTTCGGGGATCAGTTTCAAAAACAAGGGGTCACGGTTCTGGTTTCGGGATGGCCGAATGAAGCCGGAGTCTGGCAGAACCGCGGAAAGGACCGCGACCCGGCCCGAGCATCGCGCTTGTGGTTACCAACATGCCGTGGTACATTGGTACACAATGGGGGACGATTCCAAGCTGCTGGTGGAGCGGGTGCAGACCGGCGTGCGCATCGAAAAACGGATACTCAAAGTCCTGAAAGCCTTCGCCGAATATCACGACATGACGCTCGGCGACGTGCTCGAAGGCATCGTGCTGCACGCTTTCGACGGCAAGACTCCGTTCAGCGCGGCATCGCTGGAACGCATACGCGAACTGAAGAAGTTTTACGAACTCGATCTCGACTCCAGCGCCAGTCATCGTCTGAAGGAGATCAAAGCGAAATCTCCGCGCAAACGCGCCGCGGATTAAAGATAAAGATTTAAGGAAGGAGCCCCATGAGCGCCGCCTCAACCAAAACCGCCCTCACCATCCTGCAATGGACGCTCGGCATCGTGATCCTGATCGAAGCCGTGCTCTTCGTTCTGCCGAGCGCCGCCCACGATTTCGCGCGGACTCACATGCCCGGCTTCATCCGCATAATTCTGGGGTGGGGTGAGATCGCGGGCTGCATCCTGCTGCTTATCCCGAAAACCGCAGTCCGCGGAGCGTGGCTACTGGTCGCGGTTTTCATATTCGCGATCCTGATGCACTTGCTGCATGGCGCCTACAACGTCGGGAACCTGGCCATCTACGCTGCCGCGGCACTGGCCATCGCTATTGGAAAGTGAAAGTCGAGGAACCGATTACCATGACTCCGTTCGAGGCGCTGCTCGTGGAGGGAACCTCCGGCGTGGAGAAATCGACGCTGATCGATGCCCTCATACTTCACCACGCAGCCAACACGGGTCCCAGGAAAATCCGCAGCGTCGTTCCTTTAGCGCAGTCGCACACCTACGGCCGGTTGGCGATGCCGGAGGATCGCGGCACGCACCATCGCAGGCATCGACTATGACGGCTGATATGACCGCGGAAGAATTCATCGAACGCTTTGAAGCCGACGCCGTCCCGGAAGATTCTTTCCATCACGCCGACCATGTGCGCCTGGCCTTTGCCTATCTTTCGCGCTTCCCCGCTCTTGAGGCACTCGAGCGCTTCTGCGCGGCCCTGAAGCGCTTCGCCACGGCTCGCGGAAAGTCGCACCTGTATCACGAGACGATTACGCACGCTTACTTCTTTCTGATCCGCGAGCGCATGGCGCGCTCGCAAAAAACGGAGTGGGAAGAATTCGCCCTCGCCAATCCAGATCTTCTGGTCTGGAAGAACGGAATCCTTGCCCGCTACTACCGTGCGGAGACGCTGCAATCCGATCTCGCGCGCACGACTTTCGTCCTTCCCGACAAGGGCCGCTGACAGTCCGCACCAGGTTGACTCCGAATCTCGTTACTTGTCATGCTCCGTCGGCGGTAGAATAATGTCGTAATTTTCCAATCCAATCCAGGAGGGCCCCCATGGTTCATCTCAAGGTCAATGGGCTCGATCAATCTTTCGCGGGCGATCCGGAAATGCCGTTGCTCTGGTATCTGCGCGACATTCTCGGACTCACCGGCACAAAATTTGGCTGCGGCATGGCCTTGTGCGGGGCCTGCACCGTGCTGCAAAACGGAAAGGCCATCCGATCCTGTCAGAAGCAGATGGGGACGGTCGAAGGTCTCCAGATCACGACCATTGAAGGAGTCACGGCACAGGGTCCGCACAGCGTGCAGCATGCGTGGGCCGAAGTGAACGTCCCGCAATGCGGCTACTGCCAGCCCGGCCAGATCATGCAGGCCGTGTCGCTGCTGTCCACAACGCCGCATCCCAGCGATGACGACATTGACTCGGTCATGTCAGGCAACATCTGCCGCTGCGGCACCTACCAGCGCATTCGCTCCGCCATCAAGGAAGCCGCGAAGGAGACCGCATGATCGCCGCAGAAAAGATCGCCGCAGAAAAGAGGGCCGTAGGAAGACCCGGCAAAATCGCCATGGATCAGATCATTGTCGAGAATGTCAGCCGCCGCGGTTTTCTTCAGGGAATGTTCTCGGCGGGCGCGTTCGTTCTGTGTGCCCGGATTGTACCTCGGCCGCTCCGGGCCGCCACCGGAAGCCCACACCTTGTCGTTCCCTCCGTAGACGCTTCCGTGTTTCACCCCGGCATCTTCGTCGGCATTCAGACTGACGGCCGGGTCATCATCGCCGCCCACCGTTCCGAGATGGGCAACGGCGTCCGCACCAGCCTTCCCCGCATCCTGGCCGACGAACTCGATGCCGACTGGGCTCGCGTCCTGGTGATCCAGGGAGACGCCGACGAGCGCTACGGCTCACAGGACACCGATGGATCACACTCCGTGCGCGAATTCTTCGATGTGCTTCGCGAAGCCGGAGCCACGGCGCGCCTCATGCTGGTGCGCGCCGCCGCGCAGCAGTGGGGGATTCCTGAAGCGCAGTGTGTCGCCGATCCGGTGCATACGGTCTCCGACAAAAACTCCTCGCGCAAACTCGGATACGGTGAACTCGCTGCGCTCGCTGCCAAACAGCCGGTGCCGAAGAAGGAAGAGCTGAAGCTCAAGTCCCCGCAGGAGTGGCGATACATTGGGAAGCCTGCGTCCGGCTACGACGTATCCGAGGTCTGCTCCGGCAAGCCTCTGTTCGGCATGGATGTTCGGGTCGACGGCATGCTCTACGCGGCCATCGCCCACCCGCCCGTGCTTGGCGGAAAAGTAAAATCCGTCGACGACTCCGCCACATTGAAAGTAATCGGAGTCAAGAAAACCATCGCCATCGATCCCTTCAAGCCCCCGCACGCGTTTCAGCCACTCGGCGGCGTCGCCGTCATTGCCGACAACACCTTCGCCGCATTCAAAGGCCGCAAGAATCTGAAGATCGAATGGGACAACGGAGCCAACTCCGCCTACAACTCTGCCGACTATAAGAAAGAACTACAGCAAAGCGCCCGCCAGCCGGGGAAAGTCGTGCACACCACCGGCGATCCCGATGCCGAATTCGCGAAGGGCGGGAAGATTATCGAGGCGGAATATTTCGCTCCGCACCTTGCCCATGCTTCCATGGAGCCTCCGGTCGCGGTTGCCGATGTTCGAAGCGACGCGCAAGGCGATAAGGTAACGGTCTGGTCGCCCACGCAGAATCCGCAGGGCGTACAGGAAGAAGTGGCAAAGGCGCTCGGCATCAAAAAAGAAAATGTGGTCTGCCACGTAACGTTTCTCGGCGGAGGCTTTGGACGTAAGTCGAAACCCGACTACGCTGTTGAAGCCGCGGTGCTCTCGAAAAAAACCGGCAAGCCCGTCAAGGTCATCTGGAGCCGCGAGGACGACATCAAGTTCGACTACTACCACTCCGTCGCCGCCATGTACCTGAAGGCTGCGCTCGACGACGGCGGCAAGCCGAAGGCCTGGCTGCAACGCTCCGTGTTCCCGCCCATCGGATCCACCTTCAACCTGAACGAGGTGTACGGCGGCGCCGGAGAAATGTCGATGGGATGGAACGTGATTCCCTTCGACGTTCCCAACTTCCGCTCAGAGAACGGACAGGCGGTCGCTCATGTCCGCATCGGCTGGCTGCGATCGGTGGCGAATATTTATCACGCGTTCGCGGTGCAGTCGTTCACCAACGAACTCGCCTATGCCGCCAACCGCGATCCTTATGATTACCTGCTCGCGCTGATCGGATCAGGTCGCAAGCTGGACACTGGCGCGCAGGGCCCTCCGGGCATCGCCGAAAAATATCCTTATGACACGGCGCGCCTGCGCCACGTTGCCGAAGTCGCCGCCGAAAGCGCCGGATGGGGCAAAAAGAAATCCGGCAAAGGTAGCGGCATGGGGATTGCGGTGCACCGCAGCTTTTTCACCTACGTCGCAACCGTGGTCGAAGTGGAAGTTGACGACCAGGGCGCTATCCGCATTCCGCACGTCACCACCGCGGTCGACGCCGGAATCGTCGCCAATCCGGAGATGGTTCGCTCGCAATTCGAAGGCGCGGCCGTCTTCGGCACCAGCATTGCCCGCACCGGAGAGATTACCGCGACCAACGGCGCCGTCGACCAGTCGAATTTTTTCGACTACCAGGTCGCGCGCATGAACGATGCCCCGCGCCAGGTTGACGTCCACATTGTCGAAAGCGCCGCGCCGCCCGCGGGTGTAGGCGAACCCGGAGTGCCGCCGTTCGTTCCGGCACTGTGCAATGCCGTGTTTGCGGCGACAGGCAAGCGAGTGCGCGAGTTGCCGCTGGCAAGGAATGGGTTCTCGTAGCCGGTGCGGATGACCCCGGGAAGGAATGTCTCTTCTGTGTTTCTCAGCGTTCTCTGGGGTTAGAGATTTTTGGGTTGTGGCTCAGTTTGGACTTCGCGTTTCCTTGGACTGCAAGATCAAGAGACTTTAACCGCGGAGTACGCGAAGAACAGCCGCGAAGGACGCTGAGAAATTCATATTGAGCGACCAGCGATCTTGGTCCGCTTGAACCGGTCTCACTTGAACCGGTCTCACTTGAACCGCGGCGCCATCGGCGATACTATGGCGTGCTGCGCTGATCGAAGAAGCAAGAGTTTCTATGCCACAAAACTACGTTCCCATCTTCATCTTCATCGCCATCGTCGGC
>Ga0070733_10003679_pt1 | contig 10404 bp, 13 predicted proteins | sample Coa_R1_9_FD_66450 | JGI IMG/M metagenome (GOLD analysis project Ga0070733, IMG submission 66450) | Surface soil microbial communities from Centralia Pennsylvania, which are recovering from an underground coalmine fire - Coalmine... | ecosystem: Environmental > Terrestrial > Soil > Unclassified ... | reverse complement strand
CAACTTCTGCGGGCTCTCGGCATCAACATTGCCGCTTGATTGCCGCATAACGAGAACAAAATTCTCGTTGCGGCCCGTATAACAGGAATAATTTCCGTATCCCCGCTATAGCGTCACCCCGCTTGATGTACGCTGTTCTTCATGCGGATGACGATCATGGCGGCAATGACGGTTGCCGCCGGATGCCTGTTTGCGCAAAACCCGGCGGACGATCCCGGCGGATGGACGAAAGCAAAATGGGGGATGACCCAAGCGCAGATTGTAGAGGCGTATTCTGGGCAGACGAGGCTGCGTGACTATTCAGCACCAAAACCGCATAGCGTTCTCGAAATCGCCGGCATTTCGATAGGGACCGGGCCGCCTTACAAGGCCAGCTTTTCTTTCGATAAGGCCAGTCGACTGAGCTCCGTATTGATCGAGCCTGCAACCGGAATGTCCGGGACCGGCTCAGTGGCTTCCGTGGCGAAATCGAATTTACTGACGGCCCTCACAGACAAATACGGGCTACCACAGGCAGATACGCCAATTCCGGCGCATGACGATTACGGAATGCACAAGATCACGTACAAGTGGACTTGGATATTTCCGACAACAGTCATCTCGCTGAATTATGTCGATTACGGATCGTCCATGTCGACTGGCGTCACTGGGATAACGTATCTGTCATATCGCCTTCGCCAGACGAGCGATGCGCTGTAGCGGGATCACGCAGCCTCACCTACCCGCATTTGCTCACCAAAACAACTCCATGCGAAAATGATCTTGTATGAGCGAGCAGGAAGAGAACGCGGCAATCGGGCGCATGATTCAGGATCATGCAGCCAACAAGCGCACGCTTGCCGCAATGACAGCCGAGCGGGAGAGGTACCAAAAGGCGTTCGCCGCACTCGCTGGCAGTCTCGGTAACAACCAGGGAAGCGATGTTAACCTGAAGTCCGTCGAGAGCGATCTCAGAATATTTTCCGTCCTTGAAAATATCGATCTAAAACCGCTCGTCACCTTCCTCAAGGAATACACGGAGATCAGGCAGGCAGTGGATAGCGGAGCCGCACGCATTCGCGACCTCGGGGTCTAAGGAGAACAAGTGTCAGCCGATGAAATGAAACAGCAGAAAGCCATGCTTCTGCTTGAGCATTCGGAGGCGACGGAAGAACTGGCGGCGCTGAAGGAACGCGCGATCCGGGTTGGCAGGGACATTCGGCAATTCGGGCAATGGCTCGCCGAAGACGCGGCGCGAAAGATCTACACCCGCGATCAGCAGCAATACGGCGTTGCTGTGGATCTTCTGGATGACAAATTTTCTCAGGCCGTTAACTTTCTTGAGGCTACGAAATTAGCGGACGAAATCAGAGTATCCATGGATAAAGTGCGGGATTTGGAACTCAGGAAACGCAACCTGGGTTTGGCTTAAAACCCGCCACCACCGGATGAACGCACCTTTAGGACACTACCGCTTGGGCGCGGTTTGACACCGCCGGGTATATAAATGTACTATCCGTGCGTACCTGCAGGATCGGACCAGGGAGGCCCCGCAACATGCGATTCCGGAGTAAAAGCTGTGCCATCGCCGTATCGACGGCGGCGGTCACAGTTGGTGTTTTTGCGCTGATCGTCACGCAAAAAACGACGCCCGTCTCGGCTGCCGATCAGCCGGCATCGGGCCGTATTGCGGGCAAGCCGGACCTGAGCGGGATTTGGGAAGCCCACAACACGGCGAACTGGGACCTTCAGACTCACGAAGCGCGTCCGATGGTGGCACAACAAGGCCTCACTCCGAACTCCGTCGTTCTGGCGGCGCCTGTGCTCGGGCTGGGCTCGATAGGTTGGGTTCCCCCCGGCCTCGGCATCGTGGAAGGCGAAGACATCCCCTACAAGCCGTGGGCGGCGGCGAGAAAGAAGGAGAATCTCGCGAACTGGATCGACCGCGATCCTGAGATCAAGTGCTTCCAGCCGGGGGTGCCGCGCGCGATGTACATGCCATATCCGTTCCAGATTATCCAGAGCTCCACCAAGATCATGATGGTGTTCGAATTTGCGAATGCCGAGCGCACGATCCATCTCAATAAAATGGAAGACTATCCGAACGTGGCGTATATGGGTTACTCGGTCGGCCACTGGGAAGGCGATACCCTGGTCGTCGACGTCAAGGATTTCACCGATGCCACCTGGTTCGACCGGGCCGGGAATTTTCACAGCGACACCCTGCATGTCGTCGAGAGGTACACTCCCATGGGCCCGAACGTGATCCACTACGAGGCCACCATCGAGGACCCGCAGGTATTCACGCGGACGTGGAAAATCAGCATGCCCATCTATCGCCATCTGGAGCCGAACGCTCAGCTGATGGAGTTCCGGTGCGTCCAGATGGTGGAAGAGCTGGTGTACGGTCATCTGCGCAAAAATCAGCTTGTCAAACACTGGGAAGGCACCACCATGAACGTGGACATCACGCGCAAAATTCCGCCGGGTGAAGCCGTCCACGACCGCTACATTTCCGGCAATCCCCCGCCGGCGAAATGAAGATGAGATAAAATGAGCGTCGCGAGGTGATTGTTATGAAAGCCGGTCATATGAAAGAAAAGCTGGCCGTTGGCGCGGTGGTCGTGGCTGGAGTGGCTCTGCTTTTGTTCCCATCGCCGGCGCGGGCGCACCATGCATTCGCGGCGGAGTTCGACGCGAACAAGCCGGTTCATTTTACGGATGCCACAGTGACCAAAGTCGAGCTGATCAATCCCCACAGCTGGATCCATGTCGATGTGAAGGGACCCGACGGCACGGTTGTGAACTGGGCGATCGAAGCCGGCAGCCCGAATATCCTGCTGCGGCGGGGCATCACGAGGAATACGCTCCAGGTGGGGCAGAAGATTGTCGTTGACGGGTATCAGTCGAAGGACGGTTCGCACCGGGCAAACGGCAGAGACCTTACGCTGCCGAATGGGCAACACCTGTTTCTCGGGTCTTCGGGAGACTCGGCGCCATACGAAGTGGCGCGGCCCGGCGTCGACACCAAGCAGTAACCGGCGCTTACTTTCCTACTAAATGCGCGTCGGAACGTTCGTTCTCGCCGCAGATGAATTCAATCAGATCCGTATCGGGCATGATGCGGTGGCGCACCTTGACCGTGAACGGCTTCGAATACATGCTGGGATCTTCGAACGTGATCTCCATGTCGAGCGTGCCGTAATTCGGCCGGTGGAAGCGCTCGGTCATTTTGCCTTTGTTGGTTAGCGGGCTGCCGCCGATATCGAGCCACACGTCATCGCGGAAACCCGTCGTCTCCACAACGAGTGTGTCGCCGTCCCATTTGCCGACGGAATATCCGTACCACCAGGGCTGAACATCGGCTGGCGGCAGGGGCCGTCCGTCAGTGAAGATCTGGCGCACTCCGGCCTGCGCTTCGTAGAGGATCACTGTGAGACTCGGGTTCTGAATGATCTTCCTTGGCTGCGGATGCTCGTGCAGCTGCATCAGACCCAACGGCAAACAATGCGCATCGGGATTGTCCTTGCTGTTTTCAGCCTTGCGCTGCTTGAGCAGTTCGGCCGCGCCGGGAAGAAGCGGCAGACCGTCCTTGAGCCCGGCGCCGACGTCGAAGAATGTGGCATAGCCGTTGTACACTCGCGGCGGAGCGGGCGGACCGCCTGGACCGGGGCCGCCTGGCGGAGGAGCCGTTGCGCCCGGTGCTTGAGGTGTTGGAGGCCCTCCTGGAGGAGGACCGCCCGGAGGCAGAGCGGCGGTAGCCCCGGCGCGTCCGCCGCCCGTGCGCGCCAGTCCCCAAACGCCGGAGAGGTCGGGATGTCCATCGGCCGCCTTCGGCGTGGGCCCGTTCAGATCGGGCTTACCCTTGGCATCTCTCGGCACACCCGCTGTCGGATAATCGGGCCACTGGGCGAGAAGCGGGACCGCGGTCAGAAAAAGGGCGCACACGCTCAATATGGTTACCGATCTCATTCGAAGCCTCCTCGAAATGTTCCCTAAGAGCATATCTCAGGCTTTGCCCCTGCATTATTTACCAACGAGATGCGGCACATCGCGATTATTGTCTTCGTTGCACACATATTCCATCAGTTCCTGGCCCGCAGCCCAGGGAATCGTGTAGCTGGTGGTCCAGGGTTTGGTGTAAGCGTTCGGGTCTTCTATGGTCACCTGATAGTGCAGCGTCGCTTCGTCGGTGCGCTCGAAGCGCTCGACGGTATGCAGTGCCTCGGTGTGCGGATGGCCATCCTGATCGAGCCAGCTGCGATCGTTGAACCCGATCGTATCCACTACCAGCGTGTCACCCTCCCAGTGACCGATGGAATCGCCCAGCCAGGTTGGATTGGGATCCTTTTGGTGCGGCCTTCCGTCCGTATAAACCGCCCGCCAGAAGTGCGCGCCGCCCTCGAATACAAAGAGCACGCGATCGGTGAGCTGGAAGATTTGAAACGGAAAGGGAGTCTGATAGAGCCGCGGAATTCCCGGGGGCAGGCAGCGCGCTTCGGGATCGTCCCGTTGGAGGTCGGCGATCCGCTGTTCGTAGAGTTGCCGCGCCCAGGGCTGGAACGGGACATCGACGACCTTCTCGACCGCTCTTCGCTCGGGAGTGCCGGGGCCGACGCCGGCGATGTTTTCGAGGATGCGCGGATTCCAGGACCCCTTGCCGTTGCCGAGGTCCGGCTTGCCGTCCGGGAGGCGCGGCGCGGGCCCAAGCCTGCCTTTGCCGACCCGCTCGGGGATTCTTCCAGCGATTATGCGGGCATCGCCTCGGGTATCGGGTGTGGTCTGCGCCCACAGGGCCATAAAACACGCCGGCACGCAGAACAGAATCGTGGCAACCTGCCTCATCGGCCCGATGGACTCCAGAGCGCTCCGGTTAGCGACCGCGGCCGCCGCGAGCGGGAGCGGGTGGGAGCGTGCCGCCTTCAGCAAGGATCTTCATGTTCTGGAGCGCCGTGGTGAACGTCGCGGTCTTTTGCGCTATGTCCTTTTGGCGGGCGGCGTCGTCGGCCAACATCGAGTTGTCGAAGACCAGGGTGTAGACGAGCTTCGACGTGGTCGCTGTGACCGGCCTTGCTTCCAGGGTTCCGTGATAGAGGTTATACGGCCGGTCGACCTTCACGGTCTGCGTGTAGGTATAGGAAAGTTCGGTCTTTCCGACAAGAACCTCGCCCCCGACGGAGCGCACGGAGCCGAATTCACCGTCTTTGCCCGAAGTGATCGTGCATGGAATCCGGAACCATTCACCGATGTCGCAGTACTTGCCGACGCGCTTCCACACCTCGGCGGCGGGGCGGTTCACATCGATTTCCATGGGGATGGAGACATAGGTCGGATTGGCGATAGCCGGGACGGCCGGAGCCGGGCCCTGTGCACTGGCGACATGCGCCAAAAAGACGACCGGGAATGCACAGCCGACAATAAATTGACTCAAGTGATTACGCATGACGCACATCTTGTCACAGGCACGGTGGGGAATCAACCCGATTGATTTACTTTGCCGCCCGGCATGGCTTTCTGAAACCCCGGGGGAAGGGTGGTGTCACATGGAGGACGGCGTACGGGGTGCGCGTAATACCGGCGCCATTCACTTCGAGACTCGGATAAACTGAGTGGAGTCATTTCCAGGAGGGCGCGAACATGGACGATCCGACAAGACGCAACATACTGGCAGCCGGGGCCGCGGCGGCGGCAATGACCGCGATGCCGCGCGTATTTGCGCAGCAGGCGGCCAAAGGAGGAACCGGCAAGTTCTACGAAAAGGGCCCCGTGCGCATACATTATGAAGAGGCCGGGTCCGGTTTCCCGCTGATGCTGCTCCCCGGTGGGGGATTGAACGCGACCATATCTTTCTTTACGGGCAACTCGCCGTTCAACGCCATCGAGGAGTTCAAGGGACAGTATCGCTGCATCACGGCGGACCTGCGCAACGCGCCCAGCGGCCAGTCCACCGGCCCTGTCGAGGCCGACCGGCCATGGGATTCCTACGCCGACGACCAGCTCGGGCTAATGGATCATCTGGGCATCGACAAGTTCATGGTGATGGGTTTCTGCATTGGCGGCCCGTTCATCGGGAATCTCCTGAAGCGCGCGCCCAATCGTGTTGTCGCGGCTGTTCTCGCCCAGCCCGTGGGGTGGCGGCCGGAGATGCGCGACCCCAAGTACCCAGGCGTATTTTGGAGGAACTGGGGCGCGACGCTGATTGCCAAGCGGCCTGAGATCACGATGGCGATGACCGACAAATTTGTGACCGCGATGTTCGAAACCAATCCCGACTTCCTTTTCACCGTGACACGGGATTTCGTGCGTGGGTGCCAAAACCCGATTCTGGTCCTGCCGGACGATGTCCCGGCTCACCCTTTGGCTGTCGCTATGGAGTGCGCGATGCTGGCCCCGAATGCGGAGGTGAGTATCTTCCCGTGGAAAGAGCCCAAAGAGCGGATTCCCCTGGCGGTGCGCCAAATCCATTCGTTCCTTAAGGCGCATCAGACGGCTTAGCGCGGCCGAGGCGTCAGATGAACGCGGCTGGCGAAATCCCGAAACGCTCGCCCAGCCACTTTGCCTGTTCCTTGCTGATCGCTCGTTTCCCGGAGAGGGCGTCGGATACGCGGGACCGGCCGCCCATCACGTCCGCCAGGTCGGCTGCTTTTAGTTCGTTCGACTCCATCAGATCGCGCAATATTTCCTTGGGTTCCGCTTGCGGCACTGGGTAGGCCTGCCTCTCGAATTGTTCGATCAGGGCACCAAGCAGGTTTAACAGGGCATTCTCCTCGGCGGACCGTTTGCCGTCCCCGATGCTCATCAGCCGCTCGGCGATTCGAAGAGACAGGCGGTTTTCCTCCGCTGTCTCGATGACCTTGGGAGCAAATCGCCTGGAGACTTTCATGGTAAGAGTGCTCATTACTTCGTCAGCCCTGTGAAATCAACCGATCCCTCAATTGCGCAGTGTTCTGTTTGAGCGCCGGAAGATCATCCACGACGATGCTCCGGATAAATTCCAGATCGATCCCGAGGTACTGATGCACCAGCACGTTACGAAACGCCCGCACCTGTGCCACGGAACCTCGGGTTCAAGGGCTTGATGTTCCGAACTGATTCGGCCTGCCGATTCCGCCAGGACCTGAAGATTTCCAATCACCGCGTTCTGCACCAGCAAGCTTCGCCGGAAGGCTTCGCGCGCCGCCGAGTCCTGCTGTCCGCCAGTGTGCTCTTCGATCCGCCGGATACATTCGAGAATGTGCTCGACGTATCGCGATCCGACTTCACGGTTGCACGGGCGCCAGCGCGTCGGACGACAGCTTCAAAGACGGACAGCCTCGCGCAGGACTTCCTCCCGCAGGCGCGGATGAAGCGCGGACGCCGTGGTGACTTCAATCTTGCGGCCGAGTTCCGCTTCGAGATCCGCAATCAGGCCGCCGGGGAAGAAAGGAGTGCGCGCGGGTCCGGCTTCGATGAGCAGATCGAGGTCGCTGTCCAGCCGTTCTTCGCCGCGGGCGAACGATCCGAAAACACGAATCCCCGTGACTCCATGCCTCTCGGCTATGGACATGATGACGGTGCGCTTCCGTTTGCGGATGTCGTCCAAGGTCATCGGAAACTCCACTCTCATCATGGCTTCGTTCGAGGCTACTTCGCGGGCGGCTTCCAGTTATGCCGCGCGGTCATTCTTACCTGACCCAGCCGGGCATCACGTAAGCGTAGAACAGGGTCAGCAGCCCTATCATCACAGCCAGGAACACGCTGTGGCGCAGCGTGAAGCGGAGCAGCAGCCCCTCCTCGCTTCGCTTCATGCCGGTGGCGGCGGCAGCGACCGCGATGCTCTGCAGGCTGATCATCTTTCCCACCACGCCGCCTCCGGAATTGGCCGCGGCCATCAGAGCCGGATTCATGCCGAGGCTGTTCGCCGTCACTACCTGCAACGGTCCGAACAAGGCGTTCGCGGAGGTGTCGCTGCCGGTGAGGAACACGCCCAGCCAGCCGAGCAGCGGGCTGAAGAATGGGAACATCGATCCGGTGCCTGCGATCACGAGGCCCAGCGTGGTGGTGGCGCCGGAGTAATTCATCAGATACGCCAGCGCGACGACGCTCGATATGGTCAACAGCGGCAGGGCGAGTTGCTTCGCCGTGTCGGCCGTAACCTTCAGCAGCGTGCCCGGCGAAACGCGCAGGATCATGGCAGCGACAAGCACCGAAAACAGGCAGGCGCTACCCGATGCGGAAAAGAAATTGAACGTGTATCTGGCGGCATAAGGGGATGGCGTCTTCACGACGGGTGGAATCCGCTGCACCAGATTGTGCAGGCCGGGCCAGTCGAAGATTATCGTGCCTTTATCGAGGAAGGCTTTCACGTCGGTCACTCCCCAGAGCAGCACAAAGACCACCAGGGTCAGATAGGGCGACCACGCGAGCAACACATTGCCGCCGGTGTGCCGGTGCGGCGTGGCGGCGACGGCGTTAGCCGGTTTCCAGACCTGAAGCAGAAGATACAAGCAAACCAAAGCCACAATGGCGGCGAGAAGAGCGGCGAGGTAGGGGCCGCTGTAGTTGGAAATGAGAAATTCCGTCACGGCGAAGGTGATCCCGCCGATGGCGGCCGCGGGCCAAACCGCCCGAAGGGCTTTCATGCCTCCCATCATCAGCATCAGGTAAGCCGGCACAATCAGCGCCAGCGGCGCGCAGATTCGGCCCACGTCGGCGGAGACGGGCATCATCGGCAGTCCTGTTACGTTCTGGAGCATGACGATCGGAATGCCGATCGATCCGAATGCGACCGGCGCGGTGTTGGCAAGAAGGCAGATGGCGGCGGCGAAGAAAGGCGGGAAGCCGAGCCCGGCGAGCATCGCCGCGGCCACCGCCACGGGCGTTCCGAAACCGGCCGCACCTTCGAGAAACGCACCGAAGGCGAAAGCTATCAGAAGCGCCTGTATGCGCTGGTCGCCGGTCAGGCTGGCGATCGAATCCTTGATGATTTCGAACTTACCCGTCTCGACTGTCAGCCGGTAGAGAAGAATTGCCGTGAACACAATCCAGCCGATGGGCAGCAAGCCGTAGGCCGCGCCGTAGAGCGCGGAACTGATCACCATGGATGGCGGCATGCCGTAGGCGAAAAGCGCCACCAGCGCGGCCACCAGCGCCCCGATCAACGACGACATCCAGGCCGGCTTTCGCATCACGCCCAGCAGGAAAAGCATGGTGAAAATCGGGAGCGCGGCGGCGACAGCCGAGAGCGCGAGGCTGCCCGAAATCGGTGTGTAGCTTTGTGCCCACATATTGTGTTTTGTCAAGGTATCACAACATAGCCCCGGCAGGATGTGACAAAATTACTTTCGGTTAGGCTGAGGGGAGGATGCGGAATGCTTCGCCGAACGAAGTTTGTTTTGCTGCCGATGCTGTGCCTGGCGCTGCAGCTTGTGGCGCAGAATACCATCGGAGTCCGGCGGCCCGGCGGCGGCGCCGGCATGGACTATAAGGATTACGACGCAGCCACTCTCGAACGCGGCAGGACTTTGTTCGTGTCCACGTGCGGCGGCTGCCATGGCTCGAACGCGAAGGGCGGCGAGAATGGTCCCGACCTGGTCCGCTCGGTGCAGGTGATCGACGACGAGAACGGCAACCTCATTGGCCCCATCGTTCGTGGCGGAAGACAGGCCCAGGGTATGCCCAAGTTGGATTTGACACAGGCACAGATCTCCGACATCGTGGCGTTTCTGCATGAGGGCGTGCGAGCGGCGGCCGAGCGCGGCACTTACAAAATCCTCAACATTGTGACCGGCAACGCGAAGGCCGGCGAGTCCTTCTTCAATGGCGAGGGCAAGTGCAGTACCTGCCACTCGCCGGCCGGAGATCTGAAAGGTATCGGCGCAAAATACGATCCCATTACGCTGCAGGGAAGGTTCCTGATGCCCGTGGGTGGAAGACCCAATCAACGCCGGACCACAGCGCCGATCGTCGTAACCGTCACGCTGCCTGCAGGCCAATCCTTCAAAGGCACTCTCGAGCGAATCGACGACTTTAATGTCTCGCTGACCGATGCGAACGGCGACTATCATTCGTTCGTGCGCAACGGAGCCATTCCGAAAGTCGATCTCAACGACCCCATCAAGGCGCATTACGACATGCTGCCGAAGTATACGGATGCCGACATGCATAATCTGACGGCATATCTGGTGACCCTGAAATGAAGATCCTTAGTGCATTGTTGATACCAATTGCGCTGGCGGCTCAAGTGGCGCAGAAATCTGTAACTCAGATTCCGGATAATCCTATTCTCGATCCGGCGAGGCTGATGAAGCCGGCGACCGATGCGTGGCCCACTTACAACGGCGATTACTCCGGCCGAAGGTTCAGTTCGCTCCGCGCGATCAACCAGCTCAACATTAAGCAGATGACGCTGGCGTGGATCTACCGGGCGGCGGCGGGGCCGACCTT
>Ga0070733_10003678_pt1 | contig 10411 bp, 13 predicted proteins | sample Coa_R1_9_FD_66450 | JGI IMG/M metagenome (GOLD analysis project Ga0070733, IMG submission 66450) | Surface soil microbial communities from Centralia Pennsylvania, which are recovering from an underground coalmine fire - Coalmine... | ecosystem: Environmental > Terrestrial > Soil > Unclassified ... | reverse complement strand
GCCATCCATAAATTTGACCGCCGGCTGGCACGGTTTTAAGCTGGAAGGCCGTGGTGTCCCTCGCAGATCGTTGCGCAAGGCGACGAGCGACATTACAGCCAATGCCGTGAGAGGAGCCTGAACGCCTATGCCTGGGACGCGTGGCGCAGTTAATGAGTCGGGGTTTCCCTTGCAGATTTGGGTGCAGCACCGGGTTGAAGAGACACGAGCTGACCACGGGTGGACTGTTCTAACGAGCGAGCATCGCTACCTCGATGCAGACGGAATAGGCTTCGCAGACCTCACCTTTTCGAATAGGATGATGCGCGCCATTATTGAGTGCAAGCGGCATGATGCGACCTGGACTTTCTTGATTACCCGAGCGGATGAGAGGAACGTAGCTAGGACCCGTTCGTTGTGGGCGGCACGGCAGAAGAGGCAATCGGGTTGGCTATGGGGCTATTTCGACCGACAGTCACCACCTGCGAGCATGCAGAGTTCGTTCTGCGTCATAAAACGCGCAGGCGGCAACCGCGAACAACTTGAAGTCACCGCTGGGGCACTGGTAAGGGCAATGGAGTCAATTGCAGTGTCGGAGATGCGCATGCTGCGCACTGACTTAGCCTTTTATGTTCCTGTCCTGGTAACTACGGCCAATCTATTGGTGATCGAATTTGACCGGCCGCCGCTCCCCTATCGCTCTCTCCTGCTGGCATGTCCTGATGCGGTTCGCCACCCCCTCTCCGGGTTAGTACGACCGGAGAGGAGTCGATCAGGCGTCCGGGCGATCTTGGCGTAACGAGGCAACTTCGCGCCGTTCTCCGGGCGCTTGACGGCCAGGTTGAGCACGATCCGCACCGTTGCCACCAACTCGCGGCTGCTGCCAGTCCCGCGCGCCCATCTCCATGAAGGCGAGACAACAGTGCGCGACCGCCTTGCCGCACTCCTGCGCCAGCTGGACGGTTGCTTGGTGGGATGTTGTGGGCGGCGGCGCTAGCGTCGTCCTGGTGTCCGGTGGCAGGGTGCCGTCCTCCACCTTCCCCCCGGCCTCACTGGCCGCTTGCTGGGCGCGGTAGAGATCCACCATGGTGGCGCCCATCGCCGCCACGATTCGCCAGAGGATGGCGACGCGCGGCAGCGATCGGCCCTGCTCGTACCTGGTCAAGCTGGCTACAGTGCAAGGCGCCGCTGCTGCCGCGAGCTGTCGCAGGGTCATGCCGGCGCCCCTGCGGAGCCTCAAGATCGCCAGTCCAACCGTTTGCGCCTCGTCGGCGTTTCGGCCTGGCTTCTTCACGGCCGGCGGCCATTTCTTGCCGGTCTGCACGCGCTTTTGCTTCGGCGGGCCGCTCACGACAGCCGCTCCTCGATTGACTCGACCAGGGCGGAGACCTTGCGGCCCACCCTGCCGGCGAAGCGGGCAAGCCGCTCGTCCGACTCGTCCAGGGAGCAAACGTCGGCCGAGCGGGCGATTTGGTGGAGCAGGTAGCCGCCGGTGTAGCGGAGATCGGCGGCGACGGCCCGCAACTCGACGCGGGTCACGGACTCCTCGTCGCCCTCCTCGCCCTGCTCGCGGCTGGCAAAGACGGCCAGGTCGTAGAGCACTTGACCCAGGCGGCGCACGACCTGCCGGTTGGGATCGTCGAAGAGCTGTAGGGTGGTTTCCCGGAACGAATCCGACTCGTTCCAGGGCGGCGGGGTAGACTTCGGGTAGCTCGGCATGAGGCGCGATCTCCTGTCGGGTCAGGCTCCGGCGGGAGCTGTCATCTCTCGCCGGCGCCGCTTGATCGAATGGGGCGGCACGCGCCGCCCCGCCTTGTTCTCTCGGCGATCAACCACTAGGGCAAGAAGGGGGGGCCGCGGCTCCGGCAGGGGCGCGAGCGCGGAGGTGCTGCCAGGATGGCGGCGCCGCCCTCAAGCGGCGTTCTCTTTCGCCCCCCATTCGCCCCAAGGGAGAGCGACTCTCCGCACCAGTTTCCGCAAGTGCCTGATTCCATTGGAGCCGGCACCCGGATTTGAACCGGGGACCTACGGTTTACAAGACCGTAGCTCTACCCCTGAGCTATGCCGGCGGAGGCGGGATGGGGCGGCGCGCGAAGCAGGGTGGGCGCGCGTTTCAGTTTAGCTGCTGCGGTCGTCTGGCGGCAACCGTGTGCCCGGCCGGGCCGGCCGGAGCGACTCAAGCGACCCGACTCCCTGGCGGCCGCCCGTGCTGCGCTGCCGCAGCGCCTCGTAGAGGATGGCGGCGGCCGCGGTCGCCAGGTTCAAGGAGTCCAGACGCCCTCGCATCGGCAGGCCGATCGTGCCGTCGCAGAGGTTGCGGGTGCGGTCCCTCAGCCCCTTCTCCTCGCCGCCGAAGCACAGAACCACCTTGCCCGTGAGGTCGATCTGCCAGGGGGGCTGCCCGGCGGGGTCGGTGCCGTAGGCCCAGAAGCCCGCCTTCTTCAAGCTCTCCAGGGTCATGGCGGAGTTGGTGATCCGCTCGATGGGTAGCCACTCGCTGGCACCGGCGGCGGTCTTCGCGACCGCCGGCGTGATCGGCGCCGAACCGCGGTCGCGGATCAGGACCTGCCCGACTCCCGCGCCCTCGCAGACCCGCAGCACCGCTCCCAGGTTGCGCGGGTCCTGAACGTCTTCCAACAGGACCACCAGGTCGGGATCGGCGGCTCCCTGGGACTCCGGCCCTGACCCTGGCGAGCCCGGTTCGGCGACGCGCCACCCCTCCCCCGCCTGCCGGCCCTCGCCCACCAGCCTGCCCCCGGGCCGCAGCTCGGCCGCCATGCCGTTGTGGGCCGGGCCGGCGAACGCCGCCAGCGCCCGCTCGGGCACCGACTCGAACGGCACGCCATGACGGCCGCAGAGGTCGGCGATCTCCTGCCGCCGCCGCCCCTGCCGCACCGTACTGACCAGGACCCTGGCCACCTGGTGGGGCCGGTGCCGCAGCGCCTCGCGCACCGGGTGATAACCGTAGAGGAACATGGACACTCCGGGCCACCACGCACCGCCGCCCGCCGCGCCAGGCCGCCGGCCGCCCTACCGCTCCATGATCTGCTGCTCTTTGTTGTGCAGCGCCGTACCGACCTCGGCGATGAAGCGGTCGTGGAGCTTCTGGACCTCGTCCAAACCGCGACGCTCGTCGTCCTGGCTGATCGTCTTGTCCTTCTCCAGCTTCTTGAGCTTGTCGTTGCCCTCGCGCCTGGCCTGCCGCACCGCGTTGCGCGCGTGCTCCGACATGTCGTGCGCCTTCTTGACGATCTCCTTGCGCCGCTCCTCGGTGAGCTGCGGCACCGGGATGCGGATGATCTTGCCGTCGCTCGACGGATTGAGGCCCAACTCGGCTTTCATGATCGCCCGCTCGATGGCGCTGATCTGGCTCGAATCGTACGGCTGCGCGGTGATCATCGCCGCGTCCGCCACCGCCAGGTTGGCCACCTGGTTGAGCGGCACCTGGCTGCCGTAGTAATCGACCGTGACCCCTTCCAGCAGCGCCAGCGAGGCGCGGCCGGTGCGCAGGTGCCTGAGGTCGTGGTGGAGATGGTCCAGCGCGTGCTTCATGTGCTGCTCGACCTCGTGAAAGACCTCCTTCATAGCGCCTCCTACAGCAGGTCAGGCCCGCACGATGGAGCCCACCCGCTCGCCGCAGACCACCCGGCGGATGTTGCCGGGGGTCATCAGGTTGAAGATGGCGATGGGGATGCCGTTGTCACGGCAGAGGCTGATCGCCGCCGTGTCCATCACCTTGAGGCCCTTCTCCAGCACCTCCTGATAGGTCACCGCGTGCAGCATGACGGCCGCCGGATCGAGCTCCGGATCGGCGGAGTAGAGGCCGTCGACCTTGGTCGCCTTGAGCAGGATCTCGGCGTGGATCTCGTTGGCGCGCAGCGCCGCGGCGCTGTCGGTGGTGAAATAGGGATTGCCGGTGCCGGCGGCGAAGATCACCACCCGCCCCTTCTCCAGGTGGCGGATCGCCCGCCGGCGGATGAACGGCTCGGCCACCTCGCGGATGTCGATCGCGGTCTGCACGCGCGTCGGCACGTCGCGCTTCTCGAGCGCGTCCTGCAACGCCAGAGCGTTGATCACCGTCGCCAGCATGCCCATGTAATCGCCGGTCACCCGGTCGATGCCGCGATGGCTTGCGGCCAGCCCACGAATTATATTACCGCCGCCGACCACGATCGCCGTCTCCACTCCGAGGGCGTGGATCTCGCCCACCTGATCGGCGATCGCCGCCACCACCGGCTCGTGGATGCCGAACGGCTGCGGCCCCATCAGCGCCTCGCCGGAGAGCTTGAGCAGCATCCGGCCGTAGCACGGCCGCGGGTCGGGGGGCGCTTGGCTCACTTCGCCGCCTGCGCCACCTCGGCGGCGAAGTCGTCCTGGCGCCTATCGATCCCCTCGCCCAGCTTGTAGCGGGCGAAGCGGCGCACCTGGATGTTCTCGCCGATGCGACCGATGCGCTCGGCGATCATCTGGCCCACCGTGTGATCGGGGTCCTTGACGAACGGCTGCTCGAGCAGCACGAACTCCGAATAGTACTTCTCGAGCTTGCCGGCGACGATGCGCTCGACGACCGCCGCCGGCTTGCCGGAGGCCAGCGCCTGCTCGTGGAAGATGGCGCGCTCGCGCTCGAGCACCTCGGCGGTCACCTCGTCGCGATGGACGAAGCGCGGGTCGGCCGCGGCGATGTGCATGGCGACATCGCGCACCAGCGCCTGGAACTGATCGGTGCGCGCCACGAAGTCGGTCTCGCAGTTGACCTCGACCAGCACGCCGATCTTGCCGCCGCCGTGGATGTAGGAACCGACCGCGCCTTCCGCGGTGATGCGGCCGGCCTTCTTGGCCGCCGCCGCCAGACCCTTCTTGCGCAGCCCGTCCACCGCCTTCTCGAGGTCGCCGCCCGACTCGGCGAGCGCCGCCTTGCAATCCATCATCGGAGCGCCGGTGCGCTCGCGCAGTTGCTTGACCATTTGTGCCGTGACTTCCATGTCCAGATCTCTCCTTGACTGCCGGGGCCGGCCGCCGGACCACGCGCTCGCCGTGACCACCGAAGAAAAAAGAAAAGGCCAGATCGACGCGGGTTCGACTGACCTCTTCGCAACGCGCCCCGCCGCCCGTCGGCGGCCGGCGCCCGATATGGTTGCCTGTCGCCGGCTACGCCGGGGCCGCGCTGCTCACTCCACCGGCGCCACCCGCGCCGCCCGGCCCGCTCGCTGCCGGTCCGGCCGCCGCGCCGCTCGCTGCCGCGTCCTTGTCGAACGTCGCCGAGCCGCCGGCCGCGCGGCCGCCGGAGCCGCCGTCCTTCTTCTGCGCCATCACCTGCTCGGCGAGCCGCCCGGCGCCCTCGATGTAGGCGTCGGCAACCCGCGACGCGAACAGCCGGATGGCGCGGATGGCGTCGTCGTTGCCCGGGATGATGTAGTCGATCAGCTCCGGGTCGCAGTTGGTGTCGACCATCGCGATCACCGGAATGCCGAGCTTGTTGGCTTCGGCGACGGCGATGTACTCCTTCTTGGGGTCGACCACGAACAGCGCGTCCGGCAGGTCGTCCATGTCGCGGATGCCCTCGAGGTTCTTGGCCATCCGCTCGCGCTCGCGCTCGAGGCGCAGCCGCTCCTTCTTGGTCAGCGGGCTGTTCTCGTCGCCCAGGCGCGCCTCGATCTCCTTCAAGCGCTCGATCGAGGTGCGCAGGGTCACGAAGTTGGTCAGCGTGCCGCCCAGCCAGCGGTTGGTGACCGAGAACTCGCCGCAGCGCTTCGCTTCCTCGGCGACCGCCTCCTGCGCCTGCCGCTTGGTGCCGACGAACAGGACCCGCTTGCCCTGCACCGCCAGGTCGCGCACGAAATCGGCGACCTGATCGAACAGCTTCAGCGTCTTCTGCAGGTCGATGATGTAGATCCCGTTGCGCTTGCCGAAGATGTACGGCTTCATCTTCGGGTTCCAGCGCCGGGTCTGGTGGCCGAAATGCACGCCGGCCTCCAACAACTCCTTCATGGTGACTTCTACCAAGCCTGGTCTCCTTCGCCTGCGCTCGCGCCCGCGAGATGCCGCGGGATCGCCGGAATCACAGCCATTCGAGTTCTCAGCCAGTCAGCCAGGTCAACGCTTGCTGAACTGGAAGCGCGCCCGGGCACCCTTCTGGCCGTACTTCTTGCGTTCCTTCTTGCGAGGATCGCGGGTCACCAGGCCGGCGGACTTGAGGCGGTCGCGCAGCTCGAGGTTGTACTCCATCAGGGCGCGTGTGATGCCGTGCCGGATGGCCCCGGCCTGGCCCGCGCTGCCGCCGCCCTCGACGGTGGCGACGATGTCGAACTTCTCCGCCGTCTCGGTCAGCAGCAGCGGCTGCTTGATGACCATCTTCAGGACTTCGTTCGGGAAATAGTTGTCCAGCGTCCGGCCGTTGACCTGCACGGTGCCGGTGCCCGGGCGCAGGAAGACGCGCGCCGCGGCGGTCTTCCGCCGGCCGGTCCCATAGTTCTGCAATTGGCTCACTCTGCCGTCTCCTCGAAAGTCCGCGCTCGATTAGGTGGCCTGCCGATGTTCGCGGGATTGGCGGTGTTCACGGTCGCCGGCTTCGCGACGCGCCTGGCCTTTCGCCACGTCCATCGGCCGCGGCTGCTGCGCCTGGTGCGGATGCTCGGCGCCGGCGTAGACCTTCAGCTTGCGCAGCTGCTGCTTGCCCAGCTTGTTCTTCGGCAGCATGCCCCAGACCGCGCGCTCGACCAGCTGGGTCGGCCGCCGCTTGCGCAGCTCCCCGGCCGTCTCCCGCTTCAGGCCGCCCGGGTAGCCGGTATGCCGGAAGTAGACCTTGTCGTCTTCCTTCTTGCCGGTGAGGATCGCCTTCTCGGCGTTGACCACGATGACGAAGTCGCCGGTGTCGATATGAGGCGCCCAGGTCGGCTTGTGCTTGCCGGTCAGCAGCTGCGCCGCCAGCGAGCACAGGTGGCCCAGCGTCACCCCCGTGGCATCCAGCACGTGCCAGTGGTGCTCGATCTCGGCCAGCTTGGGGCTGTAGGTTCTCTTCAGCATCACCGCGTCTCCATCCATGCCATCCAGACCGACCAGGCCATCCGGACCTGCCACACCTACCAGCTTCCCTGAGCCAGGCTGAGCAGGGGTCAACGTGCGGCCGGAGCGTCACGGCGAGCCATCCCCGCCTCTGCGACGCAAAGGACCCCGAATGATAGGCGGTGCGGCTTGGATTGTCAAGGCGTTGTGGGTGGCTCGCCCCGAGCCTTTCTCGGTAGACTGAGCCGCCATGTCCGCCAACCGGTCCGACGTCTCGCTGCTGGCGCCCGCGCCGCCGCCCGCGGCGGCTGCGCCGACTGCGCCGCCTGCGCCGACCGCGCTGCCCGACGCCGCCGCCGGGCTCGACAAGTCGGGCCGGGCCATCCGCGACATGTTCGGGGCGGTGGCGCGGCGCTACGACCTGCTCAATCATCTCCTGTCCGCCGGGCTCGACCGGTGGTGGCGCCGCCGCGCCGCCGCCGCGCTGCGGCTACCGCCGGGCGCGCTGGTGCTCGACCTCTGCGCCGGCACCGGCGACCAGGCGATGGCGCTGCGCCGCCGCGGCGCGCGGGTGGCGGCGGCGGATTTCTGCCTGCCGATGCTCGCCCTGGCACGCCGCAAGTTCGGCCGCCCCAGCCGCGATGCCGCACCGCCGCCGCGGCCGCTGGCCGCCGACGCCCTTGCCCTGCCGTTTCCGCCTGGCCGGTTCGCCGCGGCGACGGTGGCCTTCGGCCTGCGCAACGTCGCCGACCTCGACCTCGCGCTCCGCGAGCTGGCGACCACCCTGGCTCCCGGCGGCCGCCTGGCGGTGCTCGAGTTCGCGGTGCCCGAGGCGCCGCCGCTGCGCGCCCTGTACCTGCTCTACTTTCGCCGCGTGCTGCCGGCGATCGGCCGCCTGCTCTCCGACAGCCAGTCGGCCTACGACTATCTCCCCAGCTCGGTGCTGAGCTTCCCGCAGCGCCGGGGCTTTCTCGACCGCATGGCCGGCGCCGGCTTCAGCGATCTCGCCTGCAGCGACCTGGCGGCCGGCATCGTCTGCCTGTACAGCGGCACCATCCCCCAGACGTCCCCCCTCTCGAACCGGAGGTCGACCCCGTGAACGTCCTCGACGGCAAGGCCGCCGCCGCCACCATCCGCGCCGAGGTGGCGGCCGGGGTGCGCGAGCTGGCGGCGGCAGGCAAACGCGCACCCGGCCTGGCGGCGGTGCTGGTCGGCGACGACCCCGCCTCGCAGGTCTACGTCGGCAGCAAGATCAAGGCCTCGGCCGAGGTCGGCATCGCCAGCCGCACCCTGCGCCGCTCGGCCACCCTCGCCGAGGACGAGCTCATCGCCCTGGTCGACGAGCTCAACGCCGACGACGAGGTGGACGGCATCCTGGTGCAGCTGCCGCTGCCGCGCGGCATCGACGAGCGGCGGGTGATCGCCCGCGTCTCGCCGGACAAGGACGTCGACGGCTTCCACCCGCTCAACGCCGGCCGGCTGTGGCTGGACGAGCCCGGCTTCGTCCCGGCCACCCCTTACGGCATCCTGGAGCTGCTGCGCCGCCACCAGGTGCCTTTCGTCGGCCGCCGCGCGGTGGTGGTGGGCCGCAGCCCCACGGTCGGCAAGCCGATGGCCGCCCTGCTGCTGCGCGAGCACTGCACCGTGACCATCTGCCACAGCCGCACCGCCGACCTCGCCGCCATCACCCGCGAGGCCGACATCCTGGTCGCCGCCATCGGCCGGCCGGCGATCATCGGCCCGGATCACGTCCGCCCGGGAGCGGTGGTGGTCGACGTCGGCATCAACCGTCTGACCGACCAGGCCAGTGTCGAGCGGCTCTTCCCCGGCGACGCCGACCGCCTCCGCCAGCTGGCGGCCAAGGGCTCGGTGCTGGTGGGCGACGTCGATTTCACCCGCGTCGCGCCCCTCGCCGGCGCCATCACGCCGGTGCCGGGCGGCGTCGGACCGCTCACCGTCGCAATGCTGATGGTCAACACCCTGGCCGCCGCGCGCCGCCGCCTCGGCCTGCCGCGGTGAGCGCCACGGGCCGGCCGGCAACCGGCTACCGCGTCGGGCTGACGGGCGGTCTCGCCAGCGGCAAGTCGACGGTCGCCGGCTGGCTGCGCGATGCCGGCTTCCAGGTGATCGACGCCGACCGCCTGGTCGCCGACCTCTACCGGCCCGGCGCCGCCGGCGCGGCGGCGGTGAGCCGGCTGTTCGGCGGCGCCGTCCTCACCCCCGAGGGCGGCGTCGATCACGCCGCCCTCGCCGCCCGCGTCTTCGCCGACGCCGCGGCCCGCCAGGCTCTTGAGCAGGCGATCCATCCGCTGGTGCGCCGGCGCTTCGAGGAGATCGCCGCCGCCCCGGCGGACGCGGCGCCGCCTGCGCCGGGATCGCCGCCGGCGGCTACGGACCAGCCGCCGCCCGCTCCGGACCCATCGCCGCCATCCGCGGACTCGCCAACGCTCGTTCCGGAATCACCGCCACCACCCGCTCCCGACCCGCCGCCGGCTACGGACCAGCCGCCGGCCACGGACCCGCCGCCGCCGCCCGCGCCGGTGACCGTGCTCGAGGCCACGCTCCTGGTCGAGGCCGGCTACGGGCCAGGCTTCGATCTGATCGTCACCGTCGAGGGCGATCCCGAGGAGCGCCTGCGACGCGCCATCGCCCGCGGCCTCGATCCCACCGCCGCCCGCGCCCGCCTCGCCGCCCAGGGAGACGGCGCCCGCCGCCGCCAGGGCGCCCAGCGGGTCCTCCACAACGACGGCACCCTGGCGGACCTGCGCCGGCAGGCGGACGCCCTGATCGCCGACATCCGCCGCGCCGCCGCTGCCGCCGCCGCTGCCGCCGCCGACCGCGTGCCGGCGTCGCCGCCGCCACCAACGCCACTGCCGAGCCGCCCGTGACCATACCGGCGCTCCCCTATGTCCTGGTCACCGGCAACCGCGGCAAGCTCGCCGAGGCCCGCCGCCTCGCCGGCCCCGGCCTCGGCGCAGTCGAGCTCGACCTGCCCGAGATCCAGTCGCTCGATCTGCTGGAGGTGCTGCGCCACAAGGGCGAGGAGGCCTGGCGCCGCCTCGGCCGCCCGCTGGTCGTCGAGGAAGCTGGCCTCGACCTCGCGGCGCTCGGCGGCTTCCCAGGCCCGCTGGTGAAATGGATGCTGGAGGCCGCCGGCGCCGAGCTCATCGCCCGCACCGGCCTGGCGCTCGGCGAGCCGCGCGCCGTCGCCCGCGCCGCCCTCTACTACCGCGACGCGGACCGCACCCTGATCGCCGAAGGCAGCGCCGCCGGCATCCTGGTCCTCCCGGCCCGCGGCGATCGCGGTTTCGGCTGGGACCCGGTCTTCCGCCCCGCAAGCTGCGACCGCACCTTTGGCGAGCTGGCCGACGCCGAGAAGGACGCCCTGAGCCACCGCGGCCAGGCCTGGCGCCGGCTCCTCGCCCTGCTC
>Ga0070733_10003677_pt1 | contig 10412 bp, 6 predicted proteins | sample Coa_R1_9_FD_66450 | JGI IMG/M metagenome (GOLD analysis project Ga0070733, IMG submission 66450) | Surface soil microbial communities from Centralia Pennsylvania, which are recovering from an underground coalmine fire - Coalmine... | ecosystem: Environmental > Terrestrial > Soil > Unclassified ... | reverse complement strand
TGGCGTGCTCGATCGGGAAGGTAAGTAGCAGCCCTCCTGGAACACTTTTGAACTCCCCGTCGTCCTCGACCTCCGCCCCGAGAGCGCCGCGAACGTCGTCATTGATAGGCCCGATCACGCTGACTCGCATCTTCTGCGGCGCGATCTCACATGCAAGCAGACGGCCCGTCATGAGCCGAAGGCCCTGCTCGGTCTCGCGTATGTACCACGCGTTGCTGCGCTCCTCATCCGCGTTCTCGATGGCCAACGCGAAAAAATGCAGTGCATCGTGGCGTATTGCCTCCGTCGGAATTGACAGTTCCAGCGTCTCGCGGACCCGTTCCTCTGCGCCCGCACGCTGGTTCCAGGTGCCATCGGCGGCGTTGAAGGTCGCGGGCGGCTCTTCGTCCGCGACTTCGCGCCTTGAACGGGCTTTGCTGAACACCGACATCTCTGGGAAGCGACTCTCCAGGAAAGCGACGTTAATGGTTAGGGGCGGGCTAGCCAGAACGTCACGCCCGCGGTCCGTCACTTGGAAGCGTCCCGGTCCAACGGCCTGAAGCAGGCCTGCCTTCTTGAGGTAAGTCGTTGTCCAGCCGATCCGGTTGTACAAACGCGTCTGCCCGCTTTTGAGAAGTTGCTTTCGGTCGTCATCGGAAAGCTGAAACTCCTGAGCCAGCCGCTCGACCGCTTCGGTAGGAGTGTGATGCTGACCGTCACCAGCCAGCTTCAACAACGGCAGCATAAATATTTGGAAGTCCGGGACAGCCATGTTGTTCACCTCACGCGCTTGATGATCGCATGTTTCGTCGCTAAGTACTTGGAAAGCTGCACCTGAGCAGCGATAAGCGTCGGACATCGGCTAGGGAATGGCGGGACGGCGAATAGCGTACAGCAGCTGGAACGCTCCATCATGGCGCAATTGGCCATCGCAGCATGGCCCGTCGTCCGGCCTACATCCGCGAGGGCTCGCTGTTCCGTGAGAACGCGGCCCGCTGGCGTGGGGCTGAGCTAGGTCGTCGATTGCGGAGGATCTGCTTTTTGCACGCCGCGAGCGGCGCCGTAATCGTCCAGGGTGCTGATGCAAGCCCTGCCGAATTGAAAAAACGTCCAACAGAACTCGGTGAACTCCGCCGACGATAAAGCAAGTATATCCCCCGCGACGAAAATCCTTTCGGTCGGGCGACATCGCATCCCGACCTTTTCTCCCGCGTGAAGGAATGTCGTTTCCGAAACGACGACATCGCCGTCCTGCCGCAAAACCACGAGTTCTGGCTTTTCCCATAGGAGCCTGAGCCGATCATCCAAGTTTGTATCTTGGGCGCTGACCACACCGCTTCGATGAACGAGGCAATTCCTGGCCTGATTTAGGCTGAGGACTTGTTCGCAGTACTGACCGGGAAGCGTGAACTCGTATTCTTCAGCAAGGTGACTGATCTTGTAGGGGAGTCCGAGGCGGTGGAACCGCTTCGCGGGTTTGGGTCCGAGCGTTTCATGATAATCTGCGCCAGTAAACTGACCCTTCCCGGCGAGCCAGTACATCGCGCACGCAAACCGAAGTTGCTCCAAAAACACATTCGTGGCCTCGACGCAGTCCCGCAGTCCACACCCCACAGCCCACACTCGAAAATCACGCACTACAGCATCGGAGTTCGGCCTCTGTTGTTGTGCCGGCACGAAGTTTAGGAAAGACCCAGCCATTCGAAGATTTGCGGTGTCGACCGATCCCGGATGACTCAACCCAACACACACCATGTCGGTAGCGCGCTGAAGTGCAGTTTGGAGCACACCAAGGAGGCCGTCCACATTGACCTTGGCTTTCAGTAGGTACTCGGCCACTGGACTATTATGCCGTACATGGGTCGGGAAGCCGTCTCACGCTGACTTGCGATAACGGATCGTTATCAATACGAATGCCGGACGAACGCGGAGAGCGCCGAGTCGCGCTCCGTGGATTAGGCGCTACAATCGGAATGCCTCAGGAACGGGCAGCCGATGGACGAGAAGAACAGCGACGATTCGCCGAAGCAAGTTCCCATCCGCGATCTCAAAGTCGATCCGACAGCCGAAGACCTAATGGACTCTCCGGCCATGCAGCCCTACATGAACCTGGCGCTCGCCGTGATGGGGAAAAAAGACGTGCGTCCGGCGGTAGAGGAGCTCGCCGCGCTGCCTCTCGAAAAGCGTTATACGTGGCGCGTGGCATCGGCGCTGAAATGGGCCTTCGCGGACTTCGAGAATCTGAACGTAGTAGCAGACCGGCGGACGCTCTCTCAAGAGGATCTGGACAAGCTGGTAGATCTGGTGAGAGTTCGGCCCCTTCAATTCTGCCTGTTCTTGGCGGCCCTTTTTGGCGAAGAGCGGATGGAAAAGCTGATCTCCTCATCCGTCCAACAAGTCAAGACCTTGCGCGAAAATCGCCGAAAGAGCCTGGGACGGGAGCCGGAGTTAGGGGAAGAGTAGTGTCGGCGAAAATCCTGCCGGGTTGACCCAGCTTCCCTAACTTCAGGAGCTTCAAATTCCGGCCCTTGTGCCAAAGACGAACCATCAAAACCAGCAAAACCGGGTTCTGATTTGTTCGGTCGGATGCCACGCTAGCCAGCGACGATGGGTGAACGAGTTCGAGTATCGAGTTCGAGTTCGCTTCGTGGGTCCAGGTGATACCGATTTGAAGGGCTCCTGCCGAGTGGGTTGGCGCGTGATCGGTTCAACCGCCAAACGATTCGTTCAAGCGGAGAGTGGCGCTAAAGTGACCTTACCCTGCAAGCAGGCGCGCTACGTCCCACGCCGTGATCAACCCGCATAGCTGCTCCGTCGGATCTCCCTTCCCGGTCAGAAATAGCACCCCCAGACGCTTTCGCACGCTAAAATTCAACTGAAACCGCAACGCAACTTCCGCGATGGATGTGTTCACGCTAATGAACTCGAATACTTCGCTGAGGCCGCCAGATAGAGGAACAAATCCACGAAGATCTGAAAGTGTCGTGGCGTCATCAATCGAGATCCGACGCCGGCCGGCTAAGACCGACAAGAAAGTACTTTCGCTGAATACTCCAACTATTATACCGTTCTCCAGTATCGGCACGTGCGTGTAGATGTTCTCTTGCATCATTTCCACGATCCGAAGCACTTGATCCGACCACTTCGCGCTGAATATCTCTTCCAATGGAATTGCGACGGTGGATGCGAGAGGCGGATCGAGCAGAGAAGATACGAGGTGCTCATACTTCTGGACAACATCTGGATGCGGTTCGGCGATTGGCTTCGAATCCGATCCCAATGGGTTATGGACGATTGCGTTTCTAAGCCGCGCGAATAGATCCAGGTCATAACGCGAAATTCGAAACAGCGCGTCTCTCTTTACCATCTCCGCCAAAAGCTGTGAATGATTGAAACCCGGACGCTCGTTCAAAGTTCTTCGCATGAAATCGTCGATGCGATTGTAGGCCTCAAGGAATCTTGTTGAGAGAGCAAGCCCGTCGCGCGCCTCCATTTGCTCGATTTTACTTCACCGGCCAAGGTCCGGTATTCAATGTCCTTGCCGGCATGCAGGATCGCCAAGCCAAGGGCGGTCGGATCGAAATAGCCTTCATCATCGCGCCGGCAAATTCTTGAGCATTCTTCAAAATGTGTCGATGCAATGGCGCATCAGTGTGATTGTGCCTCGCTTTGCCATGGCTTTCAATAGACGAAGGGTAGTTTTCCGTCCGTGATTCTTGATCGTTCGATTCTTCCTGTCGATTGTTCCCGTCTCAAATAGTCCCGCCCGGTAATGTCGGCTGAATTCCGCCCAACTCTGCCGGCCAGCCTGACCATCCCGAAGCAGTTCTCGCTGGGACCCAGGTTTGGCATCCATACGTCGTACTTGTTCTTGGGCAAACCACGCCCACGGAAGCGAGTCACGAGCACGCGAAGTCCGTCTCTTTGATGGTTTATGGGCGAGTAAACGGACTTCGTTTTTATCATGCTGTCGCTCACCATAGCACGAAGTACGCTTCGCGGTTACAATGACAGCTTCCGGAGAAGCCCGAGCCGGCCGTTGCACGCAATTTGCCGTCTATCCTTTACAATCGATACTTACACCCGATTGTCGGAGGCTGGGTGGCAAATTTCGGCGAATACGTCAGTTTCATCTGGAATGTCGCGGACCTGCTCCGGGGACCCTACCGGCCCAACCAATACGGTCGCGTGATTCTCCCCATGACGGTTCTGCGGCGCCTCGACTGCGTGCTTGAGCCCACGAAGGAGAAGGTCCTGCGCAGAGCGGCCCAACTCAAGGGCCAGCCCGAGTCACTCGTCGAAAAGCTTCTTCAACGGGAAGCAAAGCAGAAGTTCTTCAACACCTCCAAGTACACCTTCGAGCGCCTGGCGGCCGATCCCAACGGCGTCGCCGCCAATCTGACCCGCTACCTCAAAGGATTCTCCCGGCAGGCACGCGACATCCTCGATAAATTCGGCTTCGAAACCGAAATCGTCAAACTCGAAGAGCGTAATCTGCTCTATAAAATCATCCAGAAATTCGCGGCCATCGACCTTCACCCCGAAAAAGTTGACAACCGGACCATGGGGTACATTTTCGAGGAACTGATTCGTAAATTCAACGAAGCAGCCAACGAAGAGGCCGGCGACCACTTCACTCCGCGCGAGGTAATCCGCCTCATGGTCGACCTCCTCTTCGCCCCCGACCACAAACTGCTGACGCAGCCCAAAATCGTCCGGACACTTTACGACCCGGCGTGCGGGACCGGCGGCATGCTCAGTATCGCCCAGGAGTATCTGAATAAGATCAACCCCGACGCGGCCCTGGAGCTCTTCGGACAGGACTGGAACGAGCAGGCCTTCGCCGTCTGTGGCAGCGACATGCTGATTAAGAGTCAGGCCATCGAGAACATCAAGTTCGGCTCCAGTTTTAGCCTGGACGGCTTCTCCGATGAGAAATTCGACTACATGCTCGCCAATCCGCCTTTCGGCGTGAAGTGGGAAGCGGATGAGAAAACCATACGGGATGAATACGAACAGGAAGGTGAAACCGGCCGCTTCGGCGCAGGCCTGCCGCGCATTAACGATGGCAGTTTCCTTTTTCTCCAGCACATGATCTCAAAGAGGAAGCCCGCGACCGCGGGCGGCAGCCGTATCGGGATCGTTTTCAATGGCAGCCCGCTGTTCACCGGCGACGCCGGCAGCGGTGAAAGCGAAATCCGCGGCTGGATCATCGAGAATGACTGGCTGGAAGCCATCGTTGCTCTCCCCGACCAGCTTTTCTACAACACCGGCATTTTCACCTACATCTGGATCGTAACTAACCGCAAGCCGAAGGAACGCCGAAGCAAGGTGCAGCTTATCAATGCTGTCGATCTGTTCACCAAGATGCGCAAGAGCCTGGGCAACAAGCGCAACGAAATCGGCGATGCCCAGCGGGAGCAGATTGTCGCGGTCTACAGGGCGTTTGTGGAAGGCGAGCGGTCCAAGATCTTTGACAACCGAGATTTTGGCTACCGCCAGATTACTGTAGAGCGGCCCTTACGCTTGAACTTCGCCGCCAATCCGGAGCGCATCGAGCGCGTTAAGGCCGAGCGGGCCTTCCTGAACCTCGTTACCAGCAAGAAGAAGGGCAAGGCCGCCGAATTGGAGGTCGCGGAGGGAGAAGCCACACAGCAGCGCATTCTCGACGCGCTTGCGACACTCGACACGGGCCACGCTTGGCTGGACCGCGCGAAGTTCGAGCCCGTGCTCGACAAGCTTCTTTCGGAGCACGACGTCAAGCTGACTGCTCCATTGCGGAAAGCCTTGCTGAGTGCCCTGGGTGAGCGCGACGAAAATGCCGAAATCTGCCGGGACGCGGACGGCAGCCCCGAGCCCGATAGCGAATTGCGAGATTACGAAAACGTGCCGCTGAAAGAAGATATCCACGAGTACTTTGCCCGAGAAGTTTGCCCGCACGTGTCCGACGCCTGGATCGATGAGGAGAAGACCAAAGTCGGCTATGACATTCCTCTAACGAGGCATTTCTACGAGTACACGCCGCCCCGTCCACTGGAGGAAATTCAAGTGGAGATCGCGCGGTTGGAGAAGGAGATCGTGGGGATGCTGCGGGAGGTGGTGGGGTGACGGCGCCAAATGGGCGTCGCCCCGAAATACCGCGCCACTGGACTTGGCAGAAAGTAAAGCATCTGGCCGTGTTGAAGAGCGGCGAGGCGATCACGTCTGAGTCGATTTTAGGCTCTGGAGATTATCCTGTCTACGGAGGAAATGGGCTAAGGGGCTTCACATCGAGGTTCACGCATAGCGGGGACTTTATTCTGATTGGCCGGCAGGGCGCTCTGTGTGGAAACATTAACTACGCCTCCGGAGAGTTTTGGGCATCGGAGCACGCGATTGTCGTTAACCCTCGCGACAAGCTCCCGGTGCGATGGCTGGGGGAAGTTCTTCGCTGGATGAACCTCAATCAACTATCGGTCTCTGCGGCGCAGCCGGGACTCTCGGTTCAGGTCATTGGGAATCAGGAGTTGCCGGTTCCGACGCCTGCCGAGCGGTGCGCGATCGCGGACTTCCTCGACCGGGAGACCGCGCGAATTGATGAGCTGATCGCGCAGAAGGAGAAGCTCCTTCAACTGACTGAAGAAAGGAAGCATGCCGAGGTGACACAACGGGTGATGCGCGGTCTCACGCCCGGCGTTCTCCTCAGAGACACTGCTGCGGATTACCTGGGCCGCATTCCGGCACACTGGACGACGCCTCCTATTTACGCTCGATACTCGGTTGCCCTGGGCAAAATGCTGGACGCGCGGCAGATCACCGGGGCTTTCCTACTGCCTTACTTGAGAAACGTCGACGTGCAATGGGACCGAATCAATACTGACGACCTGCCGCAGATGGACATCAGTCCTGAGGAGTATGACCGATTTCTCCTGAGGAAAGGCGATCTCCTTGTGTGCGAAGGTGGTGAGGTTGGCCGCTGCAGTATTTGGACTGGGGATCTTTCTCCCTGCGCGTATCAAAAGGCGCTTCACCGGATGCGCCCTCTTCGCTCGGACGAGCATGTCCGATACATGTTCTATACTCTCGCGCATGTTGCGGCGAGCGGATACTTTGCAGCGTCCGGCAGCCCGAATACCATCCCCCATCTGACCGCCGAGAAACTGCGCGTGTTCAGGTTCCCCAAGCCATCTCTCGACGAGCAGATCCAGATTTCTGCTCACCTCGATGCCTATATCGCCAGTCTTCGGCAAACCGAAGGTGCAATCCAGCGTGCGGTTGGCCTCCTGAAGGAGCATCGCACTGCCCTCATCTCCGCCGCCGTCACTGGCCAAATCGACGTCCGCACCTACCGGAATGAACCCAAGACCGTTCTGGAGGCTACGTGAGCGCGGTTCACACCGAGTTCTCCTTTGAAGAGCAAATCGAGCAGCATCTGCTGGCTGAAGGCGGCTATGTGCAGATTAGGCCGGAGAAGTTCGACCGGGACCGCGCCCTTTTCCCGGACGAAGTCACCGGCTTCCTAAAAGCCACACAGCCCAAGGAGTGGACCCAGCTTGAAAAACTACATGGGACCAATACCGCCCCAGTCGTCCTGAATGATCTGGTGAAGGCGCTCGCGATCCAGGGTTCGCTCGCCACCATTCGGCACGGCTTCAAGTGCTTCGGCAAGACGCTGCGTCTGGCGTATTTCAAGCCGGCCACCAGGCTGAACGAGGAAACCGAGCGGCTCTATGCGGCCAATCGCCTCGCCGTAACCCGCCAGTTAAAGTATTCGGCGTCGTCCGAGAAGTCACTGGATATGGTCTTGAGCCTCAATGGGATTCCGGTGGCGACGGCGGAGCTGAAGAATCCCTACACCGGCCAGGATGTCAACAATGCCAAGGAGCAATACAAGACCGCGCGCGATTCCAACGAGCAGATCTTTCGATTTAAGGAGCGCGCGCTGGTGCACTTCGCCGTGGACGCGGACGTGGTGGCCATGACTACCAAGCTGGAGGGCGAGAAGACATTCTTTCTTCCGTTCAACCGGGGTTACCAAAATGGCGCGGGCAATCCGCCGAATCCTGCGAGCCACAAGACGGCGTACCTGTGGGAAGAGGTCTGGCAGCGGGATAGCTGGCTCGATATTCTGGCACGCTTCCTACATCTGGAGAGGGACGAGAAAGAGAAGAAAGAGACGATGATCTTTCCGCGCTACCACCAGTTGCAGGTGGTGGGGCTATTGGAAGAGGATGCGCGGGCGAATGGCGCCGGCAAGAACTACCTTATCCAGCATTCGGCGGGCAGTGGAAAGAGCAACTCAATCGCATGGCTGGCGCACCGGTTGTCGGGTCTTCACGACGCACAGGATCGCAAGGTCTTCGATTCGGTAGTGGTGATCACGGACCGCATCGTGCTCGACCGCCAACTGCAGGCCACTATCTATGACCTCGAACACAAGCAGGGTGTGGTGGAAAAGATCGAGCAGGATTCAACCCAACTCGCCGAAGCGCTCAAGAACGGCGTTCCCATCATTATTACTACACTTCAGAAGTTCCCATTCGTGCGGAAGAAGACCGAGGAGTTGAAGACCGGCAAATACGCGGTGATCGTGGACGAGGCCCACTCGTCACAGTCGGGCGAGGCCGCCGCGGAGTTGAAGGGGGTGCTCGCCAAAGAGCACATCGCGGAGCAGGCCAAGGCGGCCATGGAAGAACAGGGCCTAACCGGGGACTGGCAGGAGGCCATGCTGCGGGAAATGGCCAAGCGTTCGCAGCAGCCCAATCTGAGCTTCTTCGCGTTCACCGCTACGCCAAAACCGAAAACGCTCAAGTTCTTTGGCGTGACAGGGGAGGATGGCAAGCCGATGCCGTTCCATCTTTACTCCATGCGACAAGCCATTGAGGAGGGGTTCATCCTCAACGTGCTGGCGAACTACACGACTTACAAGGCTTACTACAAGCTGATCAAGAGCGCGGAGGAGGACCCGCAGGTCCAGAAGAGGGCCGCGACCAAGGCCCTGGCGCGGTACATGAGTTTCCACGAACATCACATCGCCCAGAAGGTCGACGTTATGGTGGAACATTTCTGGCGGCACACGCGCCACAAGGTTGAAGGCCGGGCGAAGGCGATGGTGGTGACCGGCGGCCGCCTGGAAGCCTATCAATATTACAGAGCATTTCAGAGAGCGGTAGAAGAAAAAGGTTATGCAATCGGGCTGCTGGTGGCGTTCTCTGGGGAAATCCAAGATCCAGATACCGAGCTGAAGTGGACTGAGCCCAAGCTGAATGGCTTCAAGGAAAGCGAGCTGCCCGATAGGTTTGAGGGACCGGAATACCGGATCCTGCTGGTCGCGGACAAGTATCAGACCGGCTTCGATCAGCCGTTGCTGCATACGATGTACGTCAATAAGCGGTTGGATGGTATCCAGGCGATCCAGACGCTCTCGCGGCTGAATCGAACTGCGAAGGGGAAACAGGATACGTTTGTCCTGGACTTCGTGAATGATGCGGACGATATCCGGCAGGCGTTCCAGCCGTACTACGAGGACACGACCATCGGCGAGGATGCTGACGTTCATCAGCTCTATCAACTGCAACATGATCTGGCCGAGCGCCAGGTGTATTACGCCCTAGAGATCGATCAACTCTGCGGGATTTTCTTTCGCGCGCGCTCGGCTCTTACGAAAGCGGATAACGGGCTTCTGTACTCGATTGTGGACAAGGCGGTGCCCCGATTTGAGGCCCTCTCGGAAGAACAGCGGGAGGAGTTTCGAGGCAAGGTCGGCGCGTTTCGGCGCTTGTACGGCTTTCTAAGCCAAGTAATCCCGTTCCAGGATACTGATCTGGAGAAGCTCTACACGTACCTGCGGTTTCTAGAGATTCGGTTGCCCGAGAGCGGATTGCCGGTCTATGACTTCGGAGAAGATGTTGAGCTGAGGTATTACCGCCTGCAGAAGATCAGCGAGGGACGGATTTCTCTGGAGGAAGGGCAGACCGGCGAGTTGAAAGGGCCCACGGAAGTGGGGACCGGCCGGCCAGCGACTCAGGAAGCGGAGCTTTCAACCGTCATCGACCTTGTGAATAATCGGTTCGGAACGGATTTCAGCAAGGCGGATGAACTCGTGTTTGAGCAGGCTAAGCGGGATGCGGAAGCGGACCCGGATCTCCAACAGGCATCCGCCGTCAATGAGATCGATACCTGGAAGTTTTTGTTTGATCGCAAGTTTGAGGATTTGCTGATTGATCGGCTGAAGCGCAATCCCGAGGTCGTGAGCTGGGCGCTCTCGGACCCGGAGCGGCTTAAAATGATCCGGGACCTTTACGCGGCGGAAGTATACGAGTCTTGCCGTCGGACCGCCGCCAGCAGCTCCTAACCTTCAGTTCCGTTCATTTCTGCCGTTTCATTTTGATCGTTCTCCGCCCCCTGATTTCCCCGCGAAAATCGTGAAAAGGCGCGCCGTGGACTGACCCAAG
>Ga0070733_10003676_pt1 | contig 10416 bp, 8 predicted proteins | sample Coa_R1_9_FD_66450 | JGI IMG/M metagenome (GOLD analysis project Ga0070733, IMG submission 66450) | Surface soil microbial communities from Centralia Pennsylvania, which are recovering from an underground coalmine fire - Coalmine... | ecosystem: Environmental > Terrestrial > Soil > Unclassified ... | reverse complement strand
TCGATCTGGATGCAGCGGACCCTATCACTCGGCAATTTCACCAGCTGCGCGATCGCGGAGCGCAGCGGGAAGACGCCCTGGCTTTGTGTCCAGAGCGTCAGCTGCCCGCTTTCAAAGCGGGCCACGGCGCACGAGGGTCCGATCGCGGCGTGCATCTGGTAGGCACGGCGATAGCTGGCCTCGATGACATTGGCACGCCCTGCCAGCGCACCCGATCCGGAGAGAACCGGTACCTGCTGGGCAGGTTGCGCGGCGAGCCAATCGAAGATTCTGTCGGGCTCTGGCAATGAAGGGGTCTCGCTCCAGGCCGCAGCTTTTTCCAGAGCGTGCATCGCGGCGATCGCCTGGTACTCCTGCCGGGCGATCACCGCGAGATAGTTGCCGTCACGGTGTACAGCCTGCACCCCCGGCATGCCCGTGATCGCGTTCGTATCGATGCGCATGAGCCTGGCGTTATATGAGGGAGGACGCACGACACGCGCATGGAGCATCCCGGGCAGACGCACATCCTGGACGTACGCGGCTGCGCCGCTGAGCTTGGGTGGGATGTCGATGCGCTGAAACGGCCTGCCGATCAGGCGGTAGTGCGCGGGATCGGTGAGAGGCGCTTTATCGTCGACCGTGACATGCAGCAGCTCCTCCTTGACCAGCGCTCCGTAGCCGAGGCGGCGTCCATCTTGCGCGACGACCGCGCCGTCCTGCGCCCTGAGGCGCTCCCGGGAGACTTCTAGCCGCTCAGCCGCCGCGCCGATCAGCAGCGCGCGCGCCTGCGCCGCGGCACGGCGAATGGCAGTACCGCTGTCCTGCATGGAATGGCTGCCCGCGGTGTAGCCCTCGTCGGGGGTAAGGGCCGTGTCGGCTGTGACGAGGTGTATCGACTGTGGGGTGACCGCCAGTTCCTCAGCGGCGACCTGAACCAGCGCGGTCTTGATGCCCTGCCCGAGCTCGCACTTGCCGCTGCAGACCGTGATCGCGCCGCGCCCGTCGATGCGGATCCAGGAATCGAGCTGCGGATTTCGTCGCAGGCTGCCGGGAAGCATGTCTTGCGCGGACTCCTGGCCCGTGGCACCTCGCAATGGCAGCGAGAAACTCACGATCAGCGCGCCCCCGCCGAGCAGGAAGCGGCGTCGCGACGCCGTCAGCCGCTGGAGTGCTCTCACCGGGCGGCCTCAGAGGCTGCCGGCCCATTGTGTCTGAGCACCTCGCTCGCCCGCCGGATGGCGCGAAAGATCCGCATGTGCGTTCCACAACGGCACAGATTCGGTTGCATGTGCGTGCGGATCTGGGCATCGGAGGGCGCCGGATTGTGCTCCAGTAACGCCTGCGCCCGCATGATCATGCCGGCGATGCAGTATCCGCACTGCGCTGCCTGCTCATCGATGAAAGCCTGCTGCAGCACTCCCGGCTTGCCGTTGGTGCCAAGTCCTTCCAGCGTGACGACGCGCCGGCCCTCGAGAGTGCCGACGGGGGTGAGGCAGGAGTACTTCGCTGCGCCGTCGATCAGCACCGTGCAGGCGCCGCACTGTCCCAGACCGCAACCGAATTTGGCGCCGTTCAGCGCGAGCTCCCCGCGCAGTACATAAAGAAGCGGCGTGCGCGGGTCGACGTCGACCTGCTGCGCTTTGCCATTGACAGTCAGCGTCATCATTTGCCTTGTGCGCGCGATGAATCAGTGTGCGAACCGCGAGCTTCATTGAGTCTAGGGCAAAGCCTGCTCTGTCTGTAACGCAGCCGCCCGCTGCGCAGCCCAACCTCCCGATGCCGTCCGGTCTCAGCATCCGGTCGCTTTGGGGCAGGGTCGTACGTATCGTCGTGATCTCAAGTCCATCGACACTCATTTGCCGAACGGGAGACACCCATGATCCGCAAAGCCAAGGCAGTCTGGCGCGGCACCGGCCGCGACGGCACGGGCGACCTGTCCACCGATTCCGGCGTGCTGGCGAAGACTCCTTATTCGTTCAAGACGCGCTTCGAGAACGAGAAAGGAACCAATCCGGAGGAGCTCATTGCCGCAGCCCACGCCGGCTGCTTCACGATGGCTCTGGCCTTCGCCCTGCAGCAAGCCGGTTTAAATCCCACCGAGTTGAGCACCGAAGCAGCGGTGTCCCTCGAGCCCGACGGCAGCCAGGGCTTCAAGATCAGCCGTTCGGCACTGACGCTGCGCGCGCGCATTCCCGGCATTACGGAAGAGAAGTTCGCGGGCTTGGCGCGCGTTGCCGAGCAAAACTGCCCGGTCTCGAAGCTCATGAAGGCCGAGATCAGCCTCGACGCCAAGCTGGGTTGACCGGCTTCGGGGCTATTCAGCTTGAGTGTTGCAGCTCGCGGGCGAGCTGGCCCGGCGTGCATCCCGCCGGGCCAGCGCCAGCGTCACTGGCTGAAGGCTACTCCGCTGAACGCGGCAACGCCGACGGACGGTGAAGTCGCTGCGGCCGTGAGATCACCGTAAGCGTCGACGGAAAAGACCGCGATGTGCGCATCACCGGTCACGCTGTAGATGACCGCCAGCCACTTCTTGTCATGCGAGACGGTGACATCCGTCGGTGCGCCGGGCAGCGGGATCGACTTGTAGAAGATGCCGCCGCTGCCGCCGCTGAAGAAGATCGAGACCGCATGGCCCGGGGAGTTGCCGGCATACCAGAGGTTGCCCGGACCCTTGGCGACCCAGCACGGCGCATTATCCGGATAAGGGGGCGTCGGGCCCGGGATCGGAAATACCGTGCGCTCCCTGTCCACGATCGCAAAGCTGTCGGGGCTGTGCGCCGGCGTGAATCCCAGGATATCGCCCCAGAACGCCTCCCCGAGCGGGGTGTTTTTGGCATCCGCCGGAAGCGGAATCGGCACCAGGCCGCCGCTCAAAGCTCCATCGTGTGCCAGCGGCAGCCGCAGCAGCGAGCCGGCCGTCATGGTCACCGCGGACCAATGCTCACCGACGGCGATCTGTGCGGCCGAAGGATCGCTGAGGTGCACCACTGCATCGAGACCGCCAGAGGGCCACGCATGACTCTCGGCACAAGTGGTCCCGAGGATGAAGAGATGATCGCGGCTGAGGGCCACCGAATCGGGCTTCACGCAGCCGGAGGACTGTTTGATCGTAGCGCCGATGTGCAGGTCGTCGTCTTCGCGAACGAGCTCCGTCACGCTGTTGGAGCCGAAGTTCGCGACCGCGCCCCGCTCGTCGCGGAACTGCAGGATACCGGCGTTGTTGGCCGCTCCACCCTTGCCACCGGTCGCCAGCGTGTTCAGGTAAGACAGTGTCGCCGCGGCGCCCGCCTCCAGTTTGAAGACGATGACGCTGTTGTTGCCCGGGTCGTTGGTGCTGGTCAGCAGGAGCGTACTGCGCTCACGGTCTGCCGCCATCGCAGAGGCCGTGGCGAGCAGGCCCAGTGCCAGGAGGCTTCCCGCCAAGGGGCGGTTCAGTTTGTGCAGCATGGCGTGGTTCATCGACTTTCTCCTTAATTGAATGTGTGAATTGGCCCTTCCCGGCCAGGAAGTCAGGACGTGGTGTAGTCTTCAGCTGCGTTTCCCCCTGGGCAGACGTGCCGCAAGGACGCCTCGGGGAGACGTTCGCCGCTCGAGGCGCGGAAGTTACGCTGTATCCGAGTTCCCGCGCCGCGAAAACTTGCCTGGGTCTGGCCGTAACTTTCAGTTGCCCGGCAGCGAATCAGTATGGATATGGATGGGGATCTCGAGGCGCTGATGGCCCGTTATCAGGCGGGCGACTTCACGGCCGCCCGATCCCTCATCGAGCGATTGAGTCCCAGACTGCATTCCTTCCTCGCCGCGCAGGCGGCCAACCGCGTCGATGCCGACGACATGCTGCAGGACGCATGGCTGCGCATCCACCGGGTACGCCACACGTACCGCCCGGGAGGACCGCTCCTGCCGTGGGTGTATGCGATCGCCCGGCGCGTGCGCGTGGATCACTACCGCATTGCGGTCCGCACCGCGATGCGCGAGCAGCGCTTCGAGGAGGCGAGCAATGCCGTAGCGGATACGGCAGGTGACGGCCGCCCGGCGGAGGGGCTGGCGGAACTGCTTGCCCCGCTGCCGCCGAGCCAGCGCGAGGTGCTCGAGCTGCTCAAGGTCGCGGGCATGTCCTTGGAGGAAGTCGCGCAGGCGACATCCTCCAGCGTCGGATCGGTAAAACAGAAGGTGCACAGGGCGTATGAGAAGTTGCGCCGGACGATGGGCCTCATGGAGAGCGACAAGAGACACTCCGGGGTGGCACCGTGAAAGACGTAAGCATTGACGAGGCACTCGAGCGCGCGACGCGCACCTCACATGCGGTCCCGAAAGAGCTCCTCGACCGCATCACCGGCTCGATCGCCTCGACGCTCTCGCCGGTGCGACCGCTGCCCGCGCCCTGGGCACTGGCCGGCGGACTGATTCTGCTCAGCATGGCGATCGCGCTGCTTGGCGCGCTGCGGGCGGGCTTTCAGGGATTCGAGGCGTTGAGTGCCTCATATCGCGTGGCGATCTTCGGCACGCTGGGTGGACTTCTGCTGATCGTGGCGCGGCAGGTCCTCGCCGCATGGACGCCGGCAAGCCGGCGCAGTCTCTCGCCGGCGGCGGTTCCCGTTCTGGTCAGCCTCGCCCTGCTGGTGGTTTTTGCAGCGCTGTTCCACGACTGGCACGTCCAGCGATTCGTCCCCGCAGGTCTCGCATGCCTTCTCACCGGATTGCTGCATGCCATCCCCGCGGGACTGCTGAGTTGGTGGCTGCTGCGACGCGGTTATGCCGTCAATCTCATCTCGGCAGGACTTATGACAGGGACCTTCGGCGGATTGGCCGGGGTCAGCATGCTCGAGCTGCACTGCCCGAACTTCGAGGCGCCTCACCTCATCGTCTGGCACACACTGGTCGTAGCGGTGAGCGGGGCGATCGGCATGATCGCGGGACTCATGCTGCGGAACCGCTCAGCCGGATGAGCGGTGCGCGAGCAGGGATTTCAGCCTAGAAGCGCAATCCAAGACCCCACAGGACCACATCCGTGTCGCGGTTGTAATCCGTCACGATGCGATGCCACAGGAAGCGGACGTCGAGGTTCTTGAAGAGGCGCAGGCTGGCCGTGGCCGAGACGACGTCCGAGACGTGGCGACCCGTGGACCGGTGGTACTTGTCGATCGCGGAATAAGCACCGAACCCGGCGCCGATCGACCAGCGCCCCGAGTTGAAGCTGGGCTCCGCCCAGGCCTCCGCGAGGATACCGTTGCGGCGGATCAGATCGGAGTTTCCCTCATTGAGGAAGCCCACCGAGGCTCGCAGTTCCTTCCAGATCTCGCGCCGGTACTCAATCTCCTCTGCGCGCGAGGTCTGCGAGGAGAAGCTGTTCACGACCGTCTTCCAGTAGTAGCCGGCGATCTCATTGGAGGCGAATCCCTTGGCGGCATCGGGGTCGGCGGTATTGTGGATGTCGGAGAAACCCCGGTAGCCGATGCCGAGCCCGATGGAGGTCGTCTGAATGCTCTTGGAGGGTGCGGTGTGATCGATGCGCATCTCGATGAACGGACCTGTCCGGTCACCGAGGAACTGCCACATGACATCGCCGCTGAAGAGCCACGCCCAGCCGTGTGCGTCCGCGTAGCCCGCGCTATTCTGCGCGACCACAGTATCGTAGTAGTAGAAGGGTCCCGCGCCGGCGCTGATGGTCAGATGGTCATGGAAGAGGTTTATGGGTAACCACGCCTCCGCCGTGACGCCGTCGCGGTGATGCCCGGGAAAATGGCCATCGTTGAGATACGCAAGACTCGCGGCGAAATACGGCGCCAGGATCTTGCGATAGGAGATTCCCCAAGCGGTGGAACTCGGCCACTGGTTCTCGCTCTTGACCCATTCGCCAAAGACGGAGATCTCGTCCGGCACCGGATCCGCTGCGTAAGCCGCCGCGGCGTACGCACAAGTTGCCGTGAGCAGCAGGAGTGCCGCAACGCGGCGCAGAGTTCTTCGTCGCTTGAAGCCCTTCGCCGTGTCATGACCCAACATGAAAACAATATGAAGTGACTCATGCGGCGCGGCAAGTCAGCGAAAGCCGCATTTGACCTTGAGCTTGTCAGTTATCGCAGCAAAACCAACATTGCTCAACAGCCTTCGTAGGGCGCGACCCTACCGGAAAAGGTGAGCGCGTTCTGTCGATGAATGCCGACACTCTGGCTAGCGCCTCGCGCGAAGACGTTCACGCTCTCCGCCAGACACCCGCAGGGTGTCCGCAAGGTGCGAAGCGGAGACTGACCTTCCCTCCGGCAGGGGTCGATCGTGCTGTTCAAACCCATGGTCCTTGAATATGTCATGCCGCTTGCGGTGCCAACATCACTTACAACTAGCTGCGCGCAGGTTTAGTGGCGCTAACAGACTCGCTCGTTCTTTAGCGATATAGTGTCAGCGTCGCACGAACCCGCACGGAAGAACTAAAAGAAGCGGAAAAAAGACGATGCTCACCGAGCAGCAGCCTGCTGGTCAGTTGCCGGCAGACACCCTCACCCGGCCGACCGATAGCGTTCAACCTGTCGGCGAGTTAACCGGCCCGTCGAGCGCGGATCCTGAGGCGAACTACCTGGTCCGCCATTGGCGAGGAGAGTTATCGCTTCCGCTTGCGTATTGGGTAAACGGGGTCGCCCTCTCATGCCTGGTGTTCGTACTTCTGACCCAAACGGGCGTTGCACGCGCTGTGCAGGAATTGAACAGGCACCTCATTGGCGCGGTAATCCTCGCAGTGCTCGGCGGGTCGATCTGCCTGGGAGTCTGGCAGTGCGTGGGCATCTGGCGCTCTGCAAGGAAGCACGTGATGCGCGGAGGCAGCCGCGGCTGGGCGCTTGCGGCACAAGTTGTGATCGCGCTTGGCTTCCTCAGGCTTATCGCCGCGTGCGTCCACTACGCACCCATGGTGTCTTTGGGAATTGGACTTCTCGCTCTCGGCGACCCGATTCCACAGGCAACTTTCCGCATCGTTGACGAGGAAGCAAAGCTGGAGGTCACCGGTGGGTTGCCGTACGGCACGGCGAATACGCTGAAGAAGCTGTTGGATCAATCACATGACATCCGCGTGGTTCAGTTAAACAGCATCGGCGGGTACCTCATTGAGGGCGAACGAATGGGGCAGCTGATTCAGGAGCGAGGCCTCTCCACGCTTACGGTCGATAACTGTGTAAGCGCCTGCCTCTTAGCATTTATGGGCGGAAAGGAGCGGTTGCTGGGACCGCATGGCCGTCTTGGGTTTCATGAGGCTCATGTACCCGGTGCAAGCAGAGCATTCGCCCAGCAGGCCTCGAACCGATTTCGCCAAGATCTTCTCAACCGAGGCCTGCCGAGCTCCTTTCTGGATCGAGCATTCGCGATTCCCCCCTCGGCCGTGTGGTATCCGGGCAGACGCGAATTACTGGAGGCTGGAGTTATCACCGCGGTGCGCAGTCAGGAGAACTAGCGCTGCCGTTTGTCCGCCACCCTTGATTTCGTCATGTGCCTTTGCGCTGCCAGGGTGTAGCGACGCCTCATTAGGCGGATGAGCTCGCAATCGACGTTTGCGCCGCGTGCGAAACGGTCACCGGCTCGTCGGCCATATCCGCGGCGGCCCGCGCCCAAAACTTACTTCGGAGCTGCCGCCATGAGCGCCGAGCGACACAGTGCACTCAGGTTACTGGCGTGGTCCTTGAGGCAGGCCATCGCGCGGCCGCCCCCTAAAGGCGTGCCGGCGCAGAACTTCTGGAAATCCGTGCCGCAGTCGGTGCGCAGCAGCCGCGCCTGCTCGCGCGGCGTCATCTGCGGTGCCGCCGTGGCAGCGGGTGCGCTGGTGCTGGCAGCAGTGGCTGAGGAGGCTGCTGCCGAGCTCGCCGGCGCTGCCGGGGCGGGGGCAGAGAGTGCCGCGAGGGCACTCTGACAACCCGGGGAGACCTGCTGGCTGTGCTCCTGCAGGCACTGCAATGACTTCTGCGTGCCGGTCGGCACGCTGGCGCAGACGTTCATGTAGTCACCGCGGCAGGCGCTCTTCACGGCGGAGACCTGCGCACTGCTCGGCTGCTGCGCCTGCGCGAACGCGCCGCAAAGCGCAAGCGACAGGGCCATCACGGAAGTTGCGATTTTCATCTGCTCCCCTTAACGCCGGTTACGACCAAAGCCACCGCCCGAGTTGCCGCGATTGCCACCACTGAGGCGGCCGGAGCCCGCCTGGCGGCCGAGCCGGTCCTGCTCGAGTTGCTGATAGTTGTCACGATCCATCGGGCCACCCTGGTTGCCGCCCCTGCGGTTACCCTGCTGCGAGGCGCCGGGATTGCCGCTGTTGCTGGGGTTGGGATTGTTGCCCTTGAGGTTATTGCTTGGACTGTTGGGATTATTACCGTTCGGTTTCGTCGGCTGCACCGAGTTCCAGCTGCCGTTGTCATACTTCTGCCAGCCGTCGTCGGTGTGCTTGTAGACGTTGCCGTCGTGGCCCGCGTACACGTCTTCGTTCTGGGTCTTGACGGCGCCGCCGCTGCCGCCAGTCACCGCGTTCTGATAGCCCGCGCCCTTCGCTCCCGTGGAGGAATTGAAGCTGCCGGCACGGCCATTGGCATTGGTCTGGCTCTGCGTGTTGATCGTCTGATTGGGCCCCGAAATCGTGGAGGATCCCCAGCGTCCGTACGGATTGACGTTCTGGTTGGTCGAGCCCGAGCGGCCGGTGCGGGCGTTGTACCCGCTGGCATTGGCCGTGCCGCTGCCATTGCTCCAGGAGGCGCTGCCGTGCGCGTAACTGCCGGTGCTCGGATTGTAGGCTGACCAGGCGCCCGCGCCGCCGTTCGGTCCATATACGGCGGCACCGTGTGCCCACGCGCCGTTGTTCGGATTGTAGTAAGTGCCACCGCTCACGGCACCGCCGTACGGACCGTAGACCGTACCGCCGCGCGCCCAGGCACCCGTGCCCGCGTTGTACCAGACCGAGCCCGCATAGGTGTACGGATAGGGATAGAAGATCGGCACCGGACCGGCAATGATGACCGGCGGGTAGTAGTAGCCGGTGCCGTACACCATGACGCCATAGCTCACGTAGCCCATGGTGTAGCCTGCGGTGTAGCCGAAGGTGATGACGGTTGGCGACACCGCGTAGATGCGTACGTAAGTCACCGGGTACAGCGGGCTCGTGACCGGAATGGTGTAGATGACCTGTGGCACCGAGTCCGCGAGCAGCCAGGGACCGGTGGGTGTCGCCGCCACGAACCAGGCGCCGGACTCGCAGGCGTAGTAGCCGTTGTTGATCTTCAGCACGTAGGTCGGGGTATTGACCGCGTACAGCAGGGTCGTGCCACTGAGCGGCACGAAGCGCGGCGGCCCGGAGTACACCACGGTGATCTTGGCGGCACTGCGCGTAAGACGCGCGGTGGTCGGGATCTGTGCCTGCAGGACCGCTTCCTGCGCCTGAATGGTGCCGGGGACGGAAGCCAGCACCGCGCTGTCCGGACCCTTGGCCGGGATGAGCGAGAAATCCGGCGGCAGCTTGTCGGTGCTGAATGTCCACGGGCCGGCGAGCGCCTTCGCGGAGAACCAACGGCCCGAGAGCTGCACGTAGTACAGATTCTGCGCCGGGTAGAAGAACAGGCCGTTCGGCGAGTTCACCACGCGCTGCAGCGAGGTGCCGCTCACTGAGCGCATCTGCGGCGCACCGGAGGTGACGATGATCTCGGCGGGCTTCTGGCTGACGAAGATCTTCGGCACCGGGTTCTTGGCAGGCCAGGGCTTCGCTGGAATGAACCTACCCGCGCTTGCGAAATTGACATCCTTCTTCAGCGCCTGGAACGGCACCGGCAGGAGCGCCACCGGCTTGTAGGGGCCCGCGGCCGTGTCCGCCGCGAACCAGTAGCCGTTATTGAGGAGGTAGTACTTCCCCTGGTCGCAGAAGACGCCCCAGTTGGTGTTGACCGCGTAGGTCAGCCCGGACCTGCCGGCCGGCGCCATTACCGGATCGCCGTCGAACACCACGAGACTCGCCGGCGTAGCGGAGTAAAAGATCACCGGCGGATCGTTGTTCACCTTGACCGGCGCAACCGGCAGCTGCTTGAGACTGAGCAATACGCTGGCGAGCGGCACCTGCTGCAGCTGCATCTGCGGCAAGTAGTCACGGATCCTGCCTTCGAGCGCCGCCGCCTGCTGCGTGTCGAGCGACGGAAAGTGCGAGGAGAGGAGCTGTGGGTTCGACAGGTTCACGACGCCTGCGGCCTCATCCACCGTCGTGTTGAGTGCCAGCTCCACCGTCCCCATGAGCGGTGCGCTCTCTCCGCCCTTCTTGATGGCAAGCGCTGCGCGCGCGGTGAGGCGTTTGCGCTCGGGCCAGGAGGTAGCCTGCGGCTGAAACACCGTGACGGTCGCATTGTCCTTGACCAGCGTATGCGGCCAGGCATCCGCGGCCTGGGGGGCCGCTGGCGCCGTCGTCTGCTGCGCATTGGCCTGTGCCCC
>Ga0070733_10003675_pt1 | contig 10421 bp, 7 predicted proteins | sample Coa_R1_9_FD_66450 | JGI IMG/M metagenome (GOLD analysis project Ga0070733, IMG submission 66450) | Surface soil microbial communities from Centralia Pennsylvania, which are recovering from an underground coalmine fire - Coalmine... | ecosystem: Environmental > Terrestrial > Soil > Unclassified ... | reverse complement strand
GGACAGGGAAAAATGATTGAGCTCCTGATAGCTGGCATTCTCGCAGACGGTCACATTCTGATAGAAGGGGTTCCCGGTGTTGCCAAGACACTTACCGCTAAACTGTTAAGCCGCTCGATAGATGTCGGTTTTTCCCGGATTCAGTTCACTCCCGACCTGATGCCGGGTGATGTGATCGGAGCTTCCATTTTTAATCCACGCGAAATGTTATTTCAATTTCGGCCCGGTCCCATATTCAGTAATATCGTGCTGATCGACGAGATCAACCGGGCGCCTGCAAAAACTCAGGCAGCTCTTTTCGAAGTGATGGAAGAGAGACAAATTACAGTAGACGGGCAAACGATGAAAATGCAACAGCCCTTTTTGGTGATTGCAACACAAAACCCGATTGAACAGGAGGGAACGTATCATCTGCCGGAGGCTCAGCTGGACCGGTTTCTTTTTAAAATAAAAGTGGACTATCCCAGTGAATCAGAGGAAATTATTGTTGTTAATAAACATCATGCACACGGTGGTGCAATGATCAGTGATGAAGTTCATCCGGTACTAAATGCTCATATAATCGCCGATCTCCGGCAATTGGTCAGTAAAATTCATGTGGAAGAGAAATTAATACGTTATATCGTTTCAGTTGTGGCTTCCACCAGGCAGAATAAATCCATTTATCTGGGGGCTTCTCCCAGGGCTTCGATCGGCATTTTACAGTCATCCAAAGCGATTGCCGCGATGAATGGAAGGGATTTTGTGCTTCCGGAGGACATATTGTATGTCATGCCTGCGGTTCTGCGTCACCGCCTGGTACTTTCTCCCGAGAAAGAGATGGAAGGCGGAACTACGGATGATGTGATTAAACAAATCATTCAATCATTGGAAATTCCAAGATAGCATGGGAATATTGAAACAGATGTATTTATCCATTTTTTTAGGAAAGCGGTTTTACCGGTCAATGGCGGCTGTCATTTTTTTATTTGTTCTTTCCTACCTCATACCGTTACTTTTTGACATCGCCCTGTTGTCGCTGGGCCTGCTGGCGTTTTTACTCTTTCTTGACTGGCTGATTCTATATGCCAAAAGAAATCCGGTATCTGTTGAACGTGTATTACCTGAAAAAATGAGTAACGGTGATGGTAATAAAATTTACTGGAACGTAACTAACCATTATAACTTCAGGGCCAGTCTTCTTCTGTTAGATGAATTCCCCGAATCCTGGCAGATCCGTGATTTCAAAATAAATTCCCGGTTAGAGCCTGAAGAAAGCGCGAAACTTCAATTTACCGTATACCCGAAGGAGAGAGGTGAATATTTTTTTGGTGATGTACACGTTTTTATCAGAACACCACTTCAATTCATTGTCAGGCGAAAAACTTTTTTCGCTCAAAAAGCAGTGAAGGTATTCCCGTCGTTTCTTCTTCTGCGTCAGTTTGAATTTATGGCGCATGTTACCGAACCGGGAAATATCGGTTATAAGCAAGTCAGAAAAACCGGTCATAGCCTGGAATTTGAACAGATACGGGAGTATGTCAGCGGTGATGATATCCGGAGTATCAACTGGAAGGCGACGGGACGTACCGGAGGCCAGCTGATGATAAACATGTATACCGATGAGAAAAGTCAGCCGGTGTATTGCATCATAGATAAGGGCCGGACGATGAAGATGGCATTTAACGGCCTGAGCTTGCTGGACTATGCTGTGAATGCCACATTGGCGATGAGTTCGGTGGCCATCACACGACAGGACAGGGCGGGTATTATCAGTTTTGGTGACAAAACCGGTCATTTCCTCCCCGCGAATCACCGGTCTACGCAAATGGCCAGTATCGTTCAGGCGTTGTATAATCTAAACACCAGATTCCTTGAATCGGATTTTGCTTTCCTGCATCAACTCGTTAAAACAAATATCACGCAACGCAGCCTGCTTATCTTATTTACTAATTTTGAATCCATGACGGCTCTGAACAGGCAGTTGCCTTACCTGCGAAGTATTTCGCGAAAACATTTGCTGCTGGTGGTTTTTTTTGAAAACACCTCTATTCAGAAGCTCGCTTCCGGTCAGGCATTAAATATTGAAAGGTTGTATGAAAAAGTGATTGCAGAAAAATTTGTCCTGGAGAAAAAGTTAATCGTTAAAGAACTTCAACGCTATGGAATTGCTGCTTTATTAACGGAGCCGGAAAAACTGAGTGTGGATGTGGTGAACAAATATCTTCAGATAAAAGCAAGACGGGAAATCTGATTTGCCGGCAGACATAAAATTAAAATAATGAATTCGTTTGACGAAGGCCGGGTGATATTGGTAAATAAGCCATTGGGCTGGACTTCGGCTGACGTCGTAAAAAAAATAAGAAATCGTGTACATGTAAAAGTGGGACATGCGGGTACCCTTGATCCATTGGCAACCGGATTGCTGATCCTTTGTACCGGGAAATTCACCAAGAAGATCAACGAATATATGGCTAAGGAAAAAGAATATACAGGTACTTTTACTTTCGGTGCCACAACCCCTTCATATGATCTGGAAACAACGCCGGGGAATCAGAAAGATTTTTCAGGCCTGACTCCTGCCGACCTGCAGAAGGCCGCTGAGAAATTTACAGGGGAAATAGTACAGATCCCTCCTGTTTATTCAGCTATTAAGAAGAACGGAGAGAGATCTTATGATCTGGCAAGACAGGGCAGAGCGGTTGTTCTGGATGGCAGGAAAGTAACTGTCAGCATATTTGAAATGGAAATGCAAAAATTGCCCCTGGTATCTTTTCGCATTGTATGTTCTACAGGCACGTATATACGAAGTCTGGCAAACGACGTCGGTGAATATCTCGGTTGTGGTGCCTATCTGAGTTCGTTATGCCGTACGCGCATAGGAGAATATCTTTTGAAAGATGCCATCGATCCGGTGGGGTTAGAAATTTTCAGAAAGGATAATTGATTCCCAATTGCAGCTGTCCGCTTCCTAATCTTAAATCATAAAACCACTTGTCGGAACCTACCAGAGCCTGCGGATCGTGAATTTTATACGACCAGTCCAGCCTGATCAGAAAATAATTAAAGTCAAGACGAAGGCCGGTTCCTGCGCCGTAAGCCAGTTCTTTGTAAAAAGAATTTAAATGAAAATCGCTGCCTATGGCAGCAGCGGATGTATCTATCGGTTTCCAGTTCCAGATGTTACCGATATCTGTAAACAACGCACTTTTGAATTTGATTCCAAACAGAGTCCCCAACAGAAAACGATATTCTGCATTAAATTCAAGTTTCACATCTCCAAACCGAAGGTTGTCATTGGTGATGTTTGGATTGCTGTAATATTTAGATGATCCCAGTCCGAGATTTCTGACCTGCCAGGCTCGCATGCTATTAGGGCCTCCGGCATAGAATGCTTTAAAAAACGGGAGCGTATTTTCATAACCATTTCCCGTCAGGCCATAAGCATACCCGGCCCCTGCGTAAGTGCGGAATACCATTTGATTTTTACCATAGTCAATATTGTGACGGAATTCTATTTCTCCCCTTACATAGCGTAGCAAAGGACCTCTATCGAGATTGGTTAAAAAGCCAAGTAAGGCGCCGCTCTGTTCGGCATCAATCAGAAGGTAATTTATTTTATTGCCCTTTGACCTTACGATGTTATATGCAAAGGTTTGACCGATTACCAGTCCCGGACGAAAAGAAAGCTGGAATGCGGGATTTTCTTTAAGGTAAGTGTCAAAACTGTCTGTCGTTACGGGCAGCGTTGTATTTTCAATGTTTATCGGTTTCCAGAGATAACTCTTGGTTACCGGAAAGCTTTTATCTTTTTTTGAATGGATCGTGGTTTTTGACCACTGGTATCCAAATGATCCGTTCACGCTTACCATAGTAAAAAAACCAATACGTCTCGTATAGTTTGCATTCACATTAATCAGGGTTTGCGTGTTAAATCCTTTTTGTTCGAGGTTTGCAGGAAATTTTACAAAAGGGATAATATGGATTATATGCGGGATCACAACGGTATGTGACAGGGCAGCGAGAATGGTTTGCACGGAAATAGGATGCGAATAACTGCCGTCGGAGTTTTTGATGGTATTGGCTCCTATTTCCACTCCACCGGATAAACTGGTATTCGTTAGTATGGACTGTTTGAATGCATTCCTGTTTTGTAATGACAGGATCAGACTGGTACCAAAGACATTTGAAGTTGTTACGATATCATTGGTATTATAACTCGTTTCCAGAGAAACGGAAATTTTCTGCTTCTTGGCCAGATACATTCGAATCGTCATGTCCAGCAGACTGTCACTGTTGGGAGAGCGTTGAAATTCTATATTATTATATTGCCAGGCAGGCAGCTGGCTCAGCCGGTTGGAAGTTCTGTAATATAATTGTTGCTTGTATAGTCCACCAGGCAACAGAAAAATATTATTTGCCACAAAGGGTAATTTGAATTTATCCGTCTGGCTGATGAATCTAATTTGATTGATGACCGTTGTATCCGGGTGAAAAGCAATGGTATCCATACCCGGTGTCAAATCGGGATAGACGGTTGCCTGACCGATATAATATTTTATCAGGTGGGTTGAATCGCGTGCGGGTCTCTGCCTGACAACCACAGTAACCGTGGGATTTTCTTTTTTCTGTTTTAATTTTTCCAGCAATTCGGCTTGTTCAATCGGATCGAGGGAAGGGTCAATCAGGGCTGAAAATACGGTGTCATGTTCCACATACAGATCTTCTTTTGTGAACCGGAAATAACCATTATTCCGGAAACTGTCAACCAGCCTGTTGACTTCACTGGTCAGCAATAGCTTTGAATACGGCTGGCCAACTTTCAACAAGGACTGATTTCTGGATTCCATGGCGATCCGTTGAAATTCAGGAGTTGTCAGACTGAAGCCAATGGAGTCAAAAACCATTTGTTTCCCCGGATTTACAATAAATTGAATCGTCACCCTTTGCTCCTTCAAACTATCATTTTTGTCCATCGACTTAATCATGACAGTGTCTTTTATTTGTGGCGTATAGTAGCCGTTTGAATTTAACAGGCTATTCATGAAGTAGATTGAACGACCCAGATTAGCCGTATCAAATACAGGTGGATTTGCCAGTTTTTTATAAATGAAATGCCATCCCGAGAAGAAAGCGGTGACCGTTTTTGTCTGCAGACTGTCATCCAGTTGATTTTGGAGACGGGCCATCAGATCTTGTTTTTCATCACCTTTTATATTGCCTTCTACTCTGATAGTCGTTCTGTAAACAAAAGGTTTTCCGCGTTGGAAATCGACTGGAACTCGGCAGGAAAAGAGGGCGAAAATCAGAATCGCCGGAACGATTGCAGGTCTGACCAGTGATGTAACTTGCCGGCAATATAACATATTATTTAAACGGCGAATCCATGCTTGTAAAGTCGCAGGTCAAATATATCCAAAACTTAGGCCATAAAAAATTCCGTGATGCAGACGGGGTCTTTGTTGCAGAAGGTCCCAAGATTGTTAATGAACTGTTGGAGTCGAATATTCTTCAGCTGGTACAATGCTTCGCAACAGAGATTTGGTTGAAAGCCCAGGAGAGCGTTGTAAAAGGTAAGGAAAGGTTATTTCGCAAAATTGATGAAAAAGAGTTGGAGAGAATTTCATTTCATGATTCTCCAAATCAGGTGCTCGCAATATTTACAAAGCCGGTTTTCGATCAGAATACAAAAACAGGCGGTTTGACGCTCTTATTGGATACCATTCAGGATCCGGGAAATCTTGGTACGATCATTCGAACCGCCGATTGGTTCGGATTGAAACGTGTGATCTGCAGTCCTGAGACGGTTGATGTTTTTAATCAGAAAGTGGTGCAGTCCGCCATGGGTAGCTTAATCAGGGTTGAAGTCATTTATACTGATCTGGCAGCTTTCATCAGGGAGAATCGTGGAAAAACCCTGTTTGCAAGTTCTTTGGATGGAGAGGATCTGCATGAAAAAATTCCTGTAACAGACGCACTTCTGCTGATGGGAAATGAGTCAAAAGGTATCAGTCCCGCGCTTCAATCCCTGGCTGCAAAAAAAATCCGGATTCCCCGGTCAGGCGGAGCTGAATCTTTAAACGTAGCTGTTGCCGCTGGCATTTTATTATCTTATTTGGAACCGGTCAATTAAACGATATGGCTTTAACCGGACTAAGCCGCTTTATGATAAAGAAACTGGGAATCAGTAAAACGACAAAGCAAACGACAAAAGTTCCGAGATTGACCCAGCAAACCTGCTGCCAGTTGATCCTGACGGCTGCGGTGGAAATGAAATAAGAGTCTTCAGGCAATGTAATGAAACCATAACGGTCCTGAATCCAGCAAATCAGCAAGCCGAGGAAGTCCCCCAGCAAAATGCCTCCAAATGTGATCAATGCGCCATGATAGAGGAATACCTGTTGAATATTCCTGTCCCTGGATCCCATAGACTTTAACAATCCGATCATATGTGTTCTTTCCAATAATAAGATGATCAGACAGGTTACCAGGTTCAGAATGGCAACCAGCACCATCATTACGATTACGATGATAATCGTTGTATCCTGAAGGTTCAACCAGTCGAATATACTTCTGTAAATTTCCGTGATTGAATGACTGTCCCAGAGATGGGGAAGTTTATCGTATATGCGGTTGCTTACGGAATCGGCCTGTTCAAAGTCTTTAATAAAAATCTCATAACCTCCAATTTCATTTGCTGACCAATTGTTAAGCCGCCGGATCAGCCTGATATCCACCAAAGCATTCACCCTGTCGTAATTCTCTATACCGGTTTTAAAAATTCCGGCAACAATCAGGGGACGCACACGTTTACTTCCATCCGGCTGGATGAAATATGCAAACAGTTTGTCACCGGTTTTTAATTTTAACTGATTGGCGGTATAGGCGGAAAGATTGATTTCGCTGCTGTATCCGCTATCCGGGAAATGAATCCAGTTACCTGATTTCAGGAATTCCTTTAAATGATCAAATGCGTATCCCGGATCCACACCCTTTAATTTCAGACCCTCAAAACTTTCCGGACCTTTTAAAATGGCGTCCTTGGTAGCGAATGCAGAAACATAAACCACCGAAGGATCCTTTTTTAACATGAGGAGAACGGAATCATTTCCGGTTGAAGGCGTATCAGCAGAAGAATCTGTTTTCTCCGCGTTGTAATGAGTAACCCTTATGTGACCTGAAAACCCAAACATTTTTTCAGCGATCGCATACTTGAATCCGATAGCAAAAGCGATGGTAAGAATCATGGCCATCACGCTGATGGCTGTGGCTGCCATGGCAAGACGGATGATAAACCTTGAAAAGGAATGCTGACTATTAAATGCTAAACGCTTCGCAATAAATCGGGAAAAGTTCAATCGGGAAATTTTAACACTCAAAAATAGACTTCGCAGGACTGACAGAAAAGTTTTTTAGGGAATTGAACTATCATTGCAGTTGTAAACACTCATGAAATATCTGATCATATTCATCCTTATTTGCATTGGTTCAGATCTGGCGGCACAAGCGCCGGATTCGATTTATACTCCCAACATTGCTTCCGCCAAATTATATATAAAGGGGAACCAGTTCGCATATCCTGTTATTACACTGAACGGAAGTGAACGGCTGGAGCTTGTCTTCGACGATTTGGATGCAGATGTAAAATCGTATTCATACACTTACGAGCTCTGTAATGCTGACTGGACGCCGGTACAAATCAGCAGTTTTGATTATATCCGGGGATTTGCCCAGGGACCGATAACTGATTATCGTTATTCATCGGTAGCGCTGATTCATTATACACACTATCATATCTCATTACCGGAGAACAATTCCCGTATTACATTATCGGGCAATTATCTGCTTAAAGTGTACATGGATAATGATACAGCCAAACTTGCATTCACCAAAAGACTGCTTGTTGTGCAAAACGCTGTATCTATTTCAGCGCTGATTCTCCCTCCGATGAATCCGCAATTGACGTATTCTTATCAAAAACTTCAGTTTACAATAAATAGCAAGGCTCTTCCCATCTCAAATCCTTTTCAGCAGATTCATGTGGTGGTTTTGCAAAACAGCCGCTGGGATAATGCCATTTTTATGGGTAATCCTTCATTTTATTCGGGAACCAATTTTGAGTACAACAGTGATGATATACCCGTATTTCCCGGAGGAAACCAATGGCGATGGCTGGATCTGCAAAGTTTTCGCTTCCAAAGTGATCGTATTGCCAGAGTGGACTATCTTAAGAATGGAACAGACATACAGTTGAAACCGGATAAAGACAGGTCGGCCTCCCAGTATTATTATTATACGGACAATTTTGGGAAATACTCTATACAAACAACTGACCTGATCGATCCGAATTTTCAGGGAGATTACGGGAGGGTGCGATTTGTTTTTGTACCACCAGATAATATTCCACTGGAAGGCAAGGATCTTTATATACTTGGAGAATTTACCGGTTACAAAAAAAATGACCGGACCCGGATGACATTTAACCCGGCGAGTGGTGCATATGAAGGTTCAGCATTTATGAAAATGGGATATTATAATTATGCCTATGTTACCCTGAATTCCAATGAGCCGCATGGACAGCCTTCATTTGAATTTACGGAAGGGAATCATTTTGAAACGGTAAACAATTATGATATCCTGGTTTATTATCGGTCCTTGGGCGGACGTTCCGACCAACTGGTAGGCATATACTCCATGAGCACGACAAATAATCTGAGGTGAGCATAAAAAACAAATGTGGCGAGTGTGGGAAGAGTGGAAAATGTGAGAACGTGAGAGTTAAGGGTGGGAATGATAATATGCTGATGTTTTTTCATCCCGCACGTGCGGGATCATTTCCTCTTTCAACTTCCATTTTCTCACATTTTCCACTCTTCCCACACTTGCCACATTTGTGTTGGGCTTTAGGCGTATATTTGCACCGGCAAGTCTTATACGGCCAGCTCCTGCTGAATCCCCCAGGGCCGGAAGGCAGCAAGGGTAGGTGGTTGAGCGGTGCGATATAAGTAACTTGCCATTTTTTTCTATTTTTATTTAAACTGATTATATGAAATTCTTTATCGACACGGCAAACCTGGATCAGATCAGGGAGGCCAATGACCTGGGTATCCTGGATGGTGTTACGACCAATCCCTCCCTCATGGCCAAGGAAGGTATCCGCGGAGAAGAAAACATTGCAAAACATTATAAAACCATTTCTGATATTGTGAAGGGTGATGTGAGTGCCGAAGTGGTTTCGACAGATTTTAACGGAATAATCGCTGAAGGGAAAAAACTCGCCGCTATAAATTCCAATATCATTGTAAAAGTGCCGATGATAAAAGAGGGTGTCAAAGCCATCAAATGGTTTACTGATAATGGAATTGCGACAAACTGTACATTGTGTTTTTCTGCGGGGCAGGCGATCCTGGCGGCAAAAGTCGGCGCAAAATATATATCTCCTTTTATCGGGCGGATTGACGACTCGGGATGGGACGGCATTGAACTGATTGCACAGATAGCGAATATCTATGCGATCCAGGGCTTTGAAACGCAGATCCTGGCCGCCTCGATTCGCAGCGCGCTTCATATCACTAAATGTGCGGAAGCCGGAGCCAATGTGGTTACCAGTCCGCTTGAATCCATCCTTGGGCTTCTGAAACATCCATTAACGGATATCGGTCTTGCTAAATTCCTGGCAGACGCCAAGGGTTCCAAATAATTTTGGAGCTCTGCGCAGGTCCAATTAATTTTGCTGTTTCATTATGAATAATCGTTTCAACATACATCATCATCATTCCTTACCCCTACGGTAGGCTGCTGATGTTTTGTGTAAACAATATTATGGCAGGGGCTTATCGAAAGATAAGCCCCTTGTTTTTTTAAAAATAAACCAACGACATGACCACCCGCCTTAAAATTGCGATTCAGAAATCCGGCAGGCTCTTCGATGATTCACTGACCTTACTGAAAGATTGCGGTATTGATCTGAAAAACGGTATCAATAAACTGAAGACGGAAGCAGACAATTTCCCGATGGAAGTTTTTTTTCTAAGGGATGACGATATTCCACAATATGTGGAAGATGCGGTTGCAGATATTGGGATTGTGGGTGAGAACGTGATATATGAAAAAAATAAGAAAGTATCGATATCCGAAAAACTTGGATTTGGTAAATGCCGCTTGTCCGTTGCTATTGGAAGAAATGAATCTTATGGAGATTGCAATTATTTGCGCGATAAGAAAATTGCCACGACTTATCCGGTTCTGGTCGAAAAATTTCTCAGAGAGAAAAATATCCGCGCCGAAATCCACGAGATCAGCGGATCGGTTGAAATTGCCCCGGGTATTGGACTCGCAGATGCAATAGTAGATCTGGTAAGCAGCGGATCGACGTTATTTATGAACGGACTCAAAGAAGTGGAAACTATTTTGCATTCAGAAGCCGTTTTGATACGTCATCC
>Ga0070733_10003673_pt1 | contig 10423 bp, 11 predicted proteins | sample Coa_R1_9_FD_66450 | JGI IMG/M metagenome (GOLD analysis project Ga0070733, IMG submission 66450) | Surface soil microbial communities from Centralia Pennsylvania, which are recovering from an underground coalmine fire - Coalmine... | ecosystem: Environmental > Terrestrial > Soil > Unclassified ... | reverse complement strand
GCGACCGTCGTCGCCGAGCCGCTCGAGCGCGGCTTCGGCCAGACGCTCGGCAATGCGCTGCGCCGCGTGCTTCTTTCGTCCCTGCAGGGCGCGGCGATCACCTCGATCCATATCGACGGCGTGCTGCACGAATTCTCGTCGATCCCGGGCGTGCGCGAGGACGTGACCGACATGGTCCTCAACGTGAAGGACATCGCGCTCAAGATGCAGGGCGACGGGCCGAAGCGTCTGGTGCTCAAGCGCCACGGGCCCGGCGCGGTGACCGCCGGCGAAATCCAGACGACGGGCGACATCCAGATTCTCAATCCGAACCTGGTGATCTGCACGCTCGATGAAGCCGCGGAAATCCGCATCGAATTTTCCGTGACGACGGGCAAGGGCTACGTGCCGGCCGAGCGCAACCGCGCCGAGGATTCACCGATCGGCTTGATGCCGATCGACAGCTTGTTCTCGCCGGTCCGCAAGGTTTCGTACCGTGTCGAGAACACCCGCGAAGGCCAGGTGCTCGACTATGACAAGCTGATCATGACGATCGAAACCAATGGCGCGATCACGCCGGAGGACGCGCTGGCCTACGCGGCGCGCATCCTGCAGGATCAGCTTGGCGTCTTCGTGAATTTCGAGGAGCCGCGCCGCGAAGAGGCGGCCCAGGCGATCCCCGAACTCGCCTTCAACCCGGCCCTTCTCAAGAAGGTCGACGAGCTTGAATTGTCGGTGCGCTCGGCCAACTGCCTGAAGAACGACAACATCACCTATATCGGCGACCTGATCCAGAAGTCGGAAGCCGAGATGTTGCGCACGCCGAATTTCGGCCGCAAGTCGCTCAACGAGATCAAGGAAGTGCTCGCCCAGATGGGCCTGCACCTCGGCATGGAAGTGACCGGTTGGCCGCCGGAGAATATCGAGGATTTGGCCAAGCGCTTCGAGGAGCATTACTGAGACGGCGTTAGGCAGTCGGCAATAGGCAGTCGGGTTATCGCTCGACTGCCGATCTGCCGATTGCCGACTGCCGATAACAGACGGCCGTTCCTTGGCACGGCGGCCGCATAAAGGAGAGCCAACATGTACCACGGTCGCGCAAAGCGCCGCTTCAATCGTACGGCCGAGCATCGCACCGCGATGTTCGCCAATATGGCGCAAGCCCTGATCAAGCACGAGCAGATCGTCACCACCTTGCCCAAGGCGAAGGACTTGCGTCCGGTCGTCGAAAAGCTGGTGACCTTAAGCAAGCGCGGCGACCTCCACGCGCGGCGCCTGGCGATCTCACGCCTCCGCGACGTCGCTTTGGTCAGGAAGCTCTTCGACGTGATCGGCCCGCGCTACAAGACCCGCAATGGCGGCTACACCCGCGTGCTCAAGGCGGGCTTCCGCTATGGCGACAACGCGCCGCTGGCGGTGATCGAATTCGTTGATCGCGATGTCGAGGCCAAGGGCAAGGACTCAGGTCCCGTCGCCGAACGGAAGGCCGAGGCTGAGGCGACGGCGTGATGGCCAAAGAGGCCGGCGTAGTCGTCGGCGTTCCGAAGCTGTTGCTGCGGATGGAAGGGGCGGCGCTGTTTTTGGCGGCCGCCTTTTTCTTTCGACGGCTCGGCGGCTCGTGGCTCCTCTTCTTTGTCCTGTTTCTGACGCCTGATCTTTCGTTCCTTGCCTATCTCGTTTCGGCCCGCCTCGGCGCAATTGTCTATAACGCGGTCCATACGACGCTCGGTCCGCTGGCGCTCTTCGGCCTCGGGCTCTTTCTCAACGCGCCGCTCGTCGAAATGCTGGCGATGATCTGGCTCGCCCATGTCGGCCTCGACCGCGCCCTCGGTTACGGCCTCAAATACGCCACCGCGTTCAACGACACGCATTTGGGGCGAATCGGGCGATAGGCTTTTCGGGCCGGCGCGAATGAAGAGGCTTCAATGAAAGGAAGGACCGTGCTTCACGGCGTCTTCGCTATCGTGGCTCTTGCCGGGCTCGTGGGGTCGTCGTCGACGGCGTCTGCGGCGGACAAGGTCGTCCCTCAGTCGCCCGCCGAGGTCCATCTGTCGTTTGCGCCGGTGGTCAAAAAAGTTCGCCCGGCGGTGGTCAATGTCTATGCCTCGCGCACCGAGACGCGGCCGCAAAATCCTCTCTTCGATGATCCGATCTTTCGCCATTTCTTCGGCGATGAAGGCGCGACCGGCCGTACCGCGCAGTCGCTTGGCTCAGGGGTGATCGTCGATCGCTCCGGCCTTGTCGTCACCAACAATCACGTCATCGAAGGGATGACCGAAGCGAAGGTTGCGCTGTCCGATCACCGCGAATTCGAGACGAAGATCGTCTTGCGCGATCCGCGCAGCGATCTCGCCGTGCTCAAGATCAAAGGCGGCGCCGACGATTTTCCTGTCCTCGAGCTCGGCGATTCCGACGCCATCGAGGTCGGCGATTTTGTACTCGCCATCGGCAATCCTTTCGGCGTCGGCCAGACCGTGACGCAAGGCATCGTCTCGGCGCTGGCGCGCACCCAGCTCGGCGCCAATGATTATGGGTTCTTCATCCAGACCGACGCCGCGATCAATCCCGGCAATTCCGGCGGCGCCTTGGTCGATCTCGACGGGCGCCTCGTCGGCATCAATTCGGAGATCCTCTCGCGCAGCGGCGGCAGCATGGGCCTCGGCTTCGCCATTCCCGTCAACATGGTCAAAAGCGTCATAGCGGCGGCCAAGGGCGGCGGCGGCAAGGTGAGGCGGCCCTGGCTCGGCGCAAGCCTGCAAAATGTCTCGCAGGACATTGCCGAATCGCTCGGCCTCGACAAGCCGGTCGGCGCCCTGGTGGCGAGCGTCGTTGACGGCGGCCCGGCGGCCGACGCCGGCCTGAAGCGCGGCGATGTGATCACCGCGGTCGACGGACAGGAGGTCGACGACGCCGGCGGCGTCGGCTTTCGCCTCGCGGTCGAACCGCTCGGCGGCGACGCCAAGCTGAAGGTCTTGCGCGACAGCAAGCCCCTCGATCTCTCCTTGCGGCTGATGTCGGCGCCGGAGACGCCGCCGCGCGATCCGATAAAGATCAAGACCCGCTCGCCCTTCGAAGGCGCGACCTTGGTCAATATCTCGCCGGCCGTCGTCGAGGACATGTCGCTGCAGGACGCAACGAAAGGCGTCGTCGTCGCCGATGTCGAGGACGGCTCCACCGCCGCCAATGTCGGCGTGCAGAAAGGCGACGTCGTCGTCGCCATCAACGGACAGAAGATCGACAATACGCGCGACGCCGAGCGCGCATCCGCGGCCAAGGCGAACTACTGGCGCCTGGTCATCCAGCGCGGCGGGCAGGTCATTCAGACGGTGATCGGCGGGTGACTCCCCCCAATCGTCGATGGCCTCCTACTGACGGTCAGGCTTGGGTCGATCGCGAAGTGCGGCTTGGCCTCGGCCAGCCATATCTGCGGCAGCATCGTGGAAGGACTCCGGCGGCATTGCGAAATGTGACGCGGCTCCTCGTGGTCGAAGCCGCGCGGCTTCCAAGTTTGAAGCGGCTATGCGATCCTTATCTCTCCGGCGACGATCGTGAGGAGGAGCAGATGGCCAGCTTGGTGGTGATGTACAAGACCCCGAAAGACGCTGCCGCTTTCGATAAGTACTATACCGAAACGCACATTCCGATCGCCAAGAAAATACCGGGCTTAAGAAAATACGAGGTGAGCCGGGGCCCCGTCGTCACGCCCGCCGGTCCATCCGGATTTCATCTGATCGCCACTCTCTATTTCGACGATCTCGCGGCAATTCAGAAGGCGTTTGCGAGCGCGGAAGGGCAGGCCGCGGGCGCCGACGTGGCGAACTTCGCCACAGGCGGCGCCGACATGATCATGTTTGATAGCCGGCAGGTGTAACGTCTCTACAGAGTGGCCCTACAGCGCCCTTGCAATGATCATCTTCATGATCTCGTTGGTGCCGCCGTAAATCTTCTGGATGCGCGAATCGACGAACATGCGGGCGATCGGATATTCCTGCATGTAGCCGTAGCCGCCGTGCACTTGTACGCAATCGTCGATCGCCTGCACCTGCCGGTCGCTGCACCAATATTTGGCCATCGAGGCGGTCACTGTGTCGAGGTCGCCGGCGATCAGCTTTTCGACGCACCAGTCGACGAAGACCCGGGCGATAAAGGCCTCGCTTTTGCGCTCGGCGAGCGTGAAGGCGGTGTTCTGAAATTCGATGATCGGCTTGCCGAAGGCCTCACGTTGCTTGGCGTAATCGATGGTGAGGCGCAAGGCCTCCTCCATCGCCGCCACCGCGCCGACCGCCAGGATCAGCCGCTCCTGCGGCAATTGCTGCATGAGCTGAGCGAAGCCCTGGCCTTCCTCGCCGCCGAGCAGATTCTCCGGCGGCACGCTGACATTGTCGAAGAAAAGTTCCGACGTGTCGGAGGCGTGGAGGCCGATCTTGTCGAGGTTGCGGCCGCGTCGATAGCCCTCGGCGCCGGCCGTTTCCAGGACGACGAGCGAAATCCCCTTGGCGCCGGCTTCGCCCGTGCGCGCGACGACGATGACGAGGTCGGCGAGCTGGCCGTTGGTGATGAAGGTCTTCTGCCCGTTCAGCACATAGGCATTGCCTTGGCGCCTGGCGCTGGTTCTGACGCTCTGCAGGTCGGAGCCCGCGCCGGGCTCGGTCATGGCGATGGCGCCGATGAATTCGCCGCTCGCCATTTTCGGCAGCCAGCGCTTCTTCTGCTCTTCCGATCCATAGTTGAGGATGTAATGGGCGACGATCGTCGAATGGACGCTGACCGGCGTCGACATGTCGGGGAGGGCCGTCGTGATGTCCTCGATGACCGCCGCCTCCGCGGCGAAGTTCGCGCCAAGTCCGCCATAGGCCTCCGGAACGCTCGGCAGCAGCGCGCCCATCGCGCCGACGCCGCGCCAGGCCTCACGGTCGGTGATCTTGTTCTTCCGCCAGCCCTCGGCGCGCGGCGCGAGCGTCGCCAGATAGCGGCGGAACTGATCGCGGAAGACGTCGAGCTCCTCCGTCATCCACGATGAGCGATAGGCCATGGCGTCTCCTCGGGGCGCGATTGTCTGACGAGAGTCTAGAACATCGACCGCTGAAGGGGAAATGGGGCCACGTCGTCATTGTGAGGAGCGAAGCGACGAAGCCATCCATTCATAGAACTCTGCGAGTGGATTGCTTCGCTTCGCTCGCAATGACGCGGGATTTCGTCAAACGCACGGGAAGCGAGGGCCGAGCGTGTGGCGCCGACGCGCGGCGTCCGGCGCCTCTCACGCTTCGCAGGAGAGGTACGCTGAGTGGCCGCCTCTACGCTAGCGGCAAAAAAATTGCCCCGCCGAAGCGGGGCGCATTTCAAAGGTCGAGGTGTTCTTACGCCGCCTTGCGGACCGGCTTGCCGCGCGCCATGCGGCGCTTGATCGAGTTCCACAGGGCCTTGATCTCGCTGGCCGCCGCGCCGCCCGGATTGACCTCGGTGACGCCTCTGCCGTGGCGCGCCGCCTCTTGGAAGTCGACGCGGCTTAGAATCAATGGCGTGAGCAGGCCGCCCATCGCCTCGAGCGCGGCCGCGCCTTCCTCGACGCGCGCCGTCTGTTGCGCCGGCGGGCACTGATTGAGCACGAAGACGTAATCGGCGCGCATCTGCCGCAGCGTCGCGCGGGTGAGTTCGCTCGCCCAGAGATCGAAAATATTGGGCCGCGAGGGAATGATATTAAGATCGGCGGCCTTCATCGCCGAAATTGCTGCGGCGCTTTCCGCGCCGGCGGTGTCGATGATGGCCAGCGTAAAGCCGTTCTTCTCGAGCGCGGCGAGCGTCGCGGGGAGACGGCCCGCCGTCACCGCGCTCACCGGCACGTCGTCGGCGCCGCGGGTTTTGGCCCAGCTGACCAATGAGTTTTGCGGATCGAGATCGACGACGAAGACGCGTTCGCCCGCCTCTTTTGCCGCCACCGCGAGCGAGGACGCCAAGGTGCTTTTGCCCGAGCCGCCCTTTTGCGTAACGAAGGAGATAATGCGCATTGACCCTAGCCTCTTTGCGTGATTTGCGCCTTCGCCGCCCAACTCCCCCGGCGCTATGGTTAACGAATCGCTACTTAAAGGGACAAATCCTAACGAATGGTTAGGATTGTTTAACGGAATGGGAAAAAGCTTAATCCGCGGCTCGTCCCAAAATCGTCCGGAGGCGACCCGTCAGCGCTGATTTCGACCACTTTTCCTAGACTTAACCGCCGCGTCGCGACAGATTTCGATATGACCGATTTATTTCAATCCGCCAATCTCGCCAAGGACGCGCCGCGCCCGCTGGCCGATCGGCTGCGGCCCGAAACTTTGAGCGATGTCGCCGGCCAAGATCATTTGCTGGGGCCGGACGGCGCTTTGACGCGTCTTCTCGGCGCCCAGAGCCTCGGCTCGATGATTTTCTGGGGTCCGCCGGGCACCGGCAAGACAACCGTGGCCCGGCTGATCGCTAAGGGAAGCAAGCTCGCCTTCGTGCAAGTTTCGGCGATCTTCTCGGGCGTCGCCGAGCTGAAAAAGATTTTCGAAGAAGCGCGGGGCCGCCGCGCGGTCGGGCAGGGCACGCTGCTCTTCGTCGATGAAATCCACCGCTTCAATCGCGCCCAGCAGGATTCCTTTTTGCCGGTCATGGAGGATGGCACGGTCACGCTGATCGGCGCGACGACCGAGAATCCGTCTTTTGAACTCAACGCCGCTTTGTTGTCCCGCGCGCGGGTCCTGACCTTCCGCTCGCTCGACGCGGAGGCGATCGAGAAACTGTTGCAACGCGCCGAAGCGGCGATGAGCCGAAAGCTGCCGCTCGACACAGACGCTCGCGAAGCGCTCATCGGCATGGCGGACGGCGACGGCAGAGCGGCGTTGACGCTCGCTGAGGAAGTCTGGCGCGCGGCGCGGTCGGACGAAATTTTTGACCGGGCGCGCCTGGCCGATATCGTGCAGCGCCGCGCGCCGATCTACGACAAGGCGCAGGAAGGCCACTACAATCTGATCTCGGCGCTGCATAAGACCGTGCGCGGCTCTGATCCCGACGCGGCCTTATACTATCTCGCCCGCATGCTCGACGCCGGCGAGGATCCGCTCTTCATCGCGCGGCGCGTCGTGCGAATGGCCGTCGAGGACATCGGCCTCGCCGATCCGCAGGCGCTGGTCGTCGCCAATGCGGCGAAGGACGCCTACGATTTTCTGGGCACGCCGGAGGGCGAATTGGCGATCGCGACGGCGGTGATCTATGTCGCGACGGCGCCGAAATCCAACGCGGCGTACCTGGCCTTCTCCGAGGCGAGGCGGCTCGCCAAGGAGCATGGTTCGCTGATGCCGCCCAAGACAATCCTCAACGCGCCGACCAAATTCATGCGCGCCGAGGGCTATGGCGCGGACTACGCCTATGATCATGGTGAGCCCGACGCCTTCAGCGGCCAGAACTACTGGCCGGAGGCGCTCGGCCGTCAGAAAGTATACGAGCCGGTCGAACGCGGCTTCGAGCGCGAAGTCAAGAAGCGGCTGGAATATTGGGAGAAGCTGCGGAAGGAGAGGGGCGAGGGCTGACCTTCTCCGCGGGGCCGAAGAACCACGTCGCGGCCTGGCTTACCCTGTGAGACTCCGACCGAGGGCGGATTTTCTCATTGTTGCATGGCGGAGCGAAGGGTCGAACGAAAATCTCTATCCTGCGGCCGCGATTTTCCTACAGCTTCTGCTCGGAACGCTCGATCACGCCATCCGCAACTTGGACTCGAGCCGGCGGAGCGTCTTGCCGCTCCTGGCGCTCGCCTCTATAAGGCCGACGCAATTCCCTCACATATCGGACGCTCTCGATGGCCCCTCAACGCACCTTCTCGATCCTCAAGCCGGACGTGACGCGCCGCAATCTGACCGGCGCGGTCAACGCCAAGATCGAGGCCGCGGGTCTGCGCATCGTCGCCCAGAAGCGCCTGCACATGACGCCTGGACAAGCCGAGACTTTCTACGCCGTGCACAAGGAACGGCCGTTCTTCGGCGAGCTGGTCGAATTCATGACCTCGGCGCCGGTGGTCGTACAGGTTCTCGAGGGCGACAGCGCCATCCAGCGTTATCGCGACGTGATGGGCGCGACGAATCCGGAGAAAGCTGCGGCTGGAACGATACGCAAGGAATTCGCGCTGTCGATGGGCGAGAACTCCGTGCATGGTTCTGATGCGCCGGCGACGGCGGCGGTCGAGATCGCGCAGTTCTTTTCGGGCAACGAGATCGTCGGATAAGGCCGAAAGAGGCGGCAGCGTGGCCTTGCGCCGCCAGCGGAATGTCATAGGCTTCCCGTAGCCGATTCAAAGACAATCGACGAATGGGAGGTCCTCATGCTCACTCGCCGCCGCGCGCTGCAAGGCGCCGCCGCTGTCGTATTCGCCACGCTGTCTCGCGCAGCTCGCGCGGAGAACGAACAAGCCGTTCCGATCGTCTTCGTCCATGGGGATAGCGACCAAGCCGCTATCTGGCAGACGGCGATTTGGCGCTTCGAGAGCAACGACTATCCACGCGACCGCCTCTTTGCCATCAATTTCACCGATCCGCAGGCGCGCGACGACGACGCGATCACCCAATCCAACCGCTCTTCGACGCAGGACCAATTGAGGGAGCTGACCGCCTTCATCGACGACGTGAAGCGCAAGACCGGCGCGACGAAAGTCGCCATCGTCGCGCTGTCGCGAGGCGGCTATTCGACGCGCGGCTATGTCGCGGCCAATCCATCGAGCGTCGTCTGCGCGGCGCTTGGCGGTACGCCCAATCATGGCGTCTTTGCAATCGATGCGCTGCTTGGCAGCGAATACAACGGCCGCGGCGCCTTCCTGACGAAGCTCAACGCGGGCGACAGCGAAGTGACGCCCGGCGTGCCCTTCCTGACGCTTCGCAGCGACGGCTACGATCTCTACGCCCAACCCGATGGGCGCTTCCTTGGTCACCCGGAAATGGCGACCAATGTCACGGCCGAAGGTCCGGCGCTGAAAGGCGCGATCAATATCGTGCTCGGCGAGGTCGATCATCGCGAGACCGCCTGCGGGCCGCGCGCCTTTGCCGAAATCTACAAATTCGTCCTCGGCCGCGCGCCGGGGCGCATCGCGATTACGCCGGAGGCTGAAGTGACGCTCGACGGCATGGTGACCGGGATAGCCGGCGTGACGCCGACCAATCGGCCGGTCGAAGGCGCGACAGTCGAAATCTATCGCGTGTCGTCGGAGACCGGCGAGCGACTGGGTGGCGCGGTCCATACGAAGAAGACCGGCGCCGACGGCGTTTGGGGACCGGCGAAGATCGACTCCGTTTCGCCGCTCGAATTTGTCGTGGCGGCGCCTGACATGCCGATCACCCACATCTACCGTTCGCCCTTCTCGCGTTCCTTCGCTATGCTCAATCTGCGCCCTTCGCCGGCGCCGGCCAAAGAGGACGCCGACGCGGCCGCGATTGTGATGATGAACCGGCCGCGCGGCTATTTTGGCCTGCCGCGCGACATTGTCCTGCTCGACGGCAAGGAGCCTACCGACGTTCCGCGCGGCGTTCCCGGGTCTTGGCGCGCCGAGCTGAAACTTACCGACGCCGCCTCCCGTCCCGTCGTGGCCGAGTTCAACGAAGAGCGCATCGTCGCCCGGCCGTGGCCGCTGAGGGACAATCACATGACAATCGCGGAGCTTACGTACTAAGATCACAGCTTTCGCTCGTGCGCCGGCGGTGAGCCAATTTCGACGAATTAAAACGATTGGCCGCACGCCAAGGGCCGGCGCAGGCGAGAACTGACGAATAAGCAATCGTTAGCCTTGTTTTTTGGACGCGGCGGGCCGGGATGTCGAATGTGCTATCTTTCGATAACGACGCGCCTGCGCGAGGCGTCGCGGCGCCGTTGAAACGCGTACGAGAGGGGAAAAGATGCGCGGACCGTCGGTTGCTTATTCGTCAACCTCGTCAACCGCCGTCGAGTTTGCGCCGAGCCCGATTAATTGGGACTGGGTGCTCGAGGGCGCGCCAAAAGCGCGCAGCGTGATTCTCTCGCGCAGCCAGGACCAGACCGCCTGCACCATCATGTGGGACTGTACGGCGGGAAAATTCCGCTGGATCTACGACTTTGACGAAACAATCCATTTCCTCGAAGGCTCCGTCCTGATCGACGATGGCGGGAGCGCGCCGCGGCTTCTCGGGCCGGGCGATGTCGTGTTTTTTCCCGCGGGCTCGAGCGCGATCTGGTCGATCGAGAACTACGTTCGCAAGCTCGCCTTCTGCCGTAAGGCCCTGCCGGCGCCCGTCGGCGCGGCCTTCAAGACGTTGCGCCTATTCCGAAACGCGATACGCGGCGCGTCCGCGGGCGCCTCCTTGATGCAACGGGCATAGCCGGCGGGCCGCGGATCGCGACGCGCCGCCGCGAGGCTTCAGCGTTTCGGCGCCAACGCCAAGGACGGTGGTCGTCGCGCCCGCAAGGAGTC
>Ga0070733_10003671_pt1 | contig 10426 bp, 4 predicted proteins | sample Coa_R1_9_FD_66450 | JGI IMG/M metagenome (GOLD analysis project Ga0070733, IMG submission 66450) | Surface soil microbial communities from Centralia Pennsylvania, which are recovering from an underground coalmine fire - Coalmine... | ecosystem: Environmental > Terrestrial > Soil > Unclassified ... | reverse complement strand
TCACAATAACGGCAATCTCAGCTTCACAGACGTAAGCGAAGACTGGGGACTGATGGTACCGACATTCTCTAACGGGGCCGCCTATGCGGATCTGGACAATGATGGTTTCCCGGATTTGATTGTGAACAACATCAATGATGAGGCGGGTATCTATCGTAACATGAGCAAGCAGAATCAAAAAGAGCCGAATCATTTTCTAAAAATAAAATGCAACGGAGAGAATCCAAACCTGAATGGATTTGGCGCCTGGATTGAACTTCATTATGACCATGGGAAGAAACAGGTTTATGAAAACAGCCCTTACCGCGGATACCTGTCTACGATGCAGGATGTTGCCTTCTTTGGACTGGGAAAAATAAATGAAGTGGATTCAGTACTGGTCCGTTGGCAGGGTGGGAAGTTCCAGTGGCTTACTCATGTAAAAGCAGATCAGTTGTTAACTGTGAATCAAAAAGATGCACAGTCGCAATATGATTTTAAGAAAGACGTACTGGCTAAAAATAATCTGTTTACCGAAGTCACCGACTCTCTCGGTATGACTTTCACTCATCAGGAAAGAGACTATATCGATTTTAACGTGCAGAAATTACTTCCGCATAAATTATCTGACTATGGTCCCGCGCTCGCAGTAGGAGATATTGACGGCAATGGCCTCGAAGATCTGATCATAGGCGGATCAAGTTATCACAGTGCGAGAATTTTTCTTCAGCAGAAGGATGGGAAGTTTATTCAGAAATCTCTGCTGGGCGCCGACTCGCTTTCAAAGATTAGTCACGATATGGGTTTGCTGTTGTTTGATGCGGATGGTGACGGGGACCTGGATCTGTATATTGCTTCCGGTGGAAATGAAGAGCGTTCCAATACATCAGGTTATCAGGATCATTTTTATCTCAATGATGGTAAAGGAAACTTTACAGAACATCGCGAATCTATTCCAATCAATCTGACGAGTAAATTCTGCGTGCGGGCCGCGGACTATGATCACGACGGTGATCTGGATCTCTTTGTTTCCGGAAGAGTTGAGCCGGGCAATTATCCAAAACCGGTTTCCAGTTTTATTTTCAGAAATGATTCGAAAGATGGTCATGTGCTTTTTACCGACGTGACAGCATCGGTAGCCGGTGACCTGGTCAAGTGCGGTATGGTTTGCGATGCCGTGTTTACGGATTTTGATAATGACGGCTGGCCGGATCTGATCCTGGCAGGCGAATTTATGTCGCTCGCATTTCTAAAAAACGATCACGGGAAATTTGTGGATGTGACTCCGGAAACCGGTCTCAATAAGATTCATGGTTGGTGGAACAGTATCACAGCCTGCGATTTCGACCATGATGGTGATATGGATTATATCGTCGGGAACATGGGGAAGAATAGTTACTTCCGTGGCGACCAGCAATATCCCGTGCACATTTATGCAAAAGATTTTGATAACAATGGAATTTACGATATGATTCCATCGCTTTATCTCCCGGACATGGAGGGAAAGAAAAAGGAATTTCCGGCACAGGGCAGGGATGATCTGTTAAAACAGATAAACGCAATGCGAAAAAAATTTCCAACTTACCGGTCTTTCGCCACTGCGGGAATGGATCAGGTGCTTACTGAAGAGGAGAGAAAAAATGCATTGATACTGGAAGCAAACGAATTTCAGACCATGCTCTTAAGAAACGATGGAAACGGTTCATTCACATTGATTCCTCTTCCGAAAGAAGCCCAATTCTCGATGATCAACGGGATGGTCACAGATGATCTGGACGGGGACGGGAATCCCGACCTCTTGTTGAATTCAAATGATTTTGGTACCGATGTAACAGTAGGACGGTATGATGCAATGAATGGTTTGATGCTGAGCGGAGACGGGCAAAACGGGTTCCATTCAAAATCTATATCTGAGAGCGGCATTTTTATTCCCGGCAACGGCAAGGCTCTGGTGAAGTTAGCAGGCGCCAATGACCAATATCTGGTAGCCGCCAGTCAGAATAAAGGCCCTTTAAAAGTATTTCGATTAAAAAAAAATCAGAAGTTAATACAACTGGCACCTATGGATGTTAAAGCCACCATTAAATATAAAAACGGAAATACCGTTGAACAGGAATTTTACTATGGAACGTCCTTCCTCTCCGAATCCGGCCGGTTTATTCGCGTAGACGATCAGGTGACCGGGGTGGAAGTAACGGATAGTAAAGGGGTCAAACGGAAAATAAATCTTTAATCTTGCGCTATCTTATAGTAGCTATTTTATTGTGTTTTATTTATTCCTGTGATCCATACAACAGAAATCAGTCTCATAAACAAATACCAACGGATTCTGTGGCGGCAGGGGAGAAACTGGCAAAAAAATATTGTCAGAGCTGTCATTCATTTCCCGACCCATCGCTGCTGGATGTAAACTCCTGGGAAAATGGCGTGTTGCCCAATATGGGACCCCGGCTGGGTATATTTAGTCATAACTGGAAAGAATATCCTTCGATGCGGAGGGATATTCATTTGCCACCAAATTTCTATCCTTCTGAACCCATTTTAAATCCGGCACAATGGCAGAATATCATCAATTTCTATCTGGCTACTGCCCCGGATTCCCTGCCTGCACAACAACGGCCCTACCCGATCAAAAATGACCTGGATATATTCAGTGTTTCTGAACCGGTGATAACAAAGCTTAGTCCCACCACCTGTTTCATTCAGTTAGATACGACACGGATTCCATATTCAGTTTTACAGGCCGATATTTTCCGCGAGTCGCTGATGCGGTATAATGATCATCTTCAGCCCGTCGATTCCGTACATTTTTCAGGTCCTGTGGTTGATATTGACTTTCGCTCAGAAACCATGGTGGCAACCAACATCGGAAACTTAAATCCGAACAATGCGAAACTCGGAAGACTTCAGCATGTACTCATGAATGCAGAAGGAAAGATGAGCCTGGATACGCCGTCTTTGATTAGTTCGTTGCAAAGACCTGTTCAGTCGCTTCAGGTTGATTTAAACGGGGATGGCAAACCCGATGAACTGGTTTGTGAATTCGGGCATCTTACCGGCGCGCTCAGCTGGTATGAAAATCTGGGCGACCATCATTACAGCCGGCATGTATTACGGCCTGTTCCTGGTGCTATAAAAGCCTATGTGAAGGATTACAACCACGATGGTCTGCCCGATCTTTTTGTTTTATTTGCACAGGGGGAAGAGGGAATTTTTTTATTTACAAACCGCGGTCACGGACAATTTGATCAGAAGAAGATTCTGGACTTTCCACCTTCCTATGGCTCTACATATTTTGAAATGGATGATTTCAATCATGATGGATTTCCGGATATCGTTTATACCTGCGGCGATAACGCGGATTTCTCTGTCGTTCTGAAACCTTATCATGGCGTATATATTTTCTTAAATGACGGTCATTGGAATTTTAAACAGCGATACTTTTTCCCCATCAACGGCTGTTATAAAGCCATGGCCCGTGATTTTGATGGTGACGGCGACCTGGACCTGGCGGTGATTTCTTTTTTTGCTGACTACCAGAATCAGCCGGAGGAAGGATTTGTATACCTGGAAAATAAGGGTGATTTTAATTTCCTGCCACATTCTTTGCCGGCAGCTCAGCAGGGGCGGTGGCTTACCATGGATGTAGGCGATCTGAACAGAGACGGCCGACCTGATATATTGCTCGGCAATTTTTCAGTTGCTCCCAGTTTTATAAAGCCAAAAGTTGATTTTAAGAAGGGACCGGCGTTTTTGTACCTTAAAAATATCTCAAAATAAGCGGGAGGCAGGAGGCAGGAGGCTGGAAGCCAGGAGCAGCTTTTCCCTCAAGCTTCCCGCCTCGAGCCTCCTGCTCATTGTACTTCAAAATAAAACTTCGTACTCCCCGCAACCCCATTCTGATTAATGCCTTCTACAACACCTACATATTTTCCCTTCCGGTCAGATGAATAAAAGCTGATTTCTGCTTCGCCGCTTTTACCAATCACGATATTGGGTTCCCAGGCAAGTACATTTCTAAAGTCTGGTATACGTTTCAATCCGGTTTGGGATGCATTGTATTTGGGAGAATAGAACTCACGCTGCAATTGTAAACCTTCATAATCCAGTATGAGTGCACGATTGTTCATCTGGAGTCCGGCCATATCGTTATTGTAGGAATACAGTGCGAAAATGCCGCTGGCTACAACAGATCCAAGGAAGAACTTCCGGTTTACAATTTCTATTTTTTTAATTTTCAAAGGATCGAGAGACATTACTTCTGTTGCGTCAAAAATGGGAACGCCGTCCAGGACAATCAGCGGATCCTGGTCGAAGAAGAGCTTCTGCGCATCGTTCATTATGCGAAAAGTAAACCGGTCCCGGCTGCGGTGCACCGACACACCCGTTACATATTCCCGTACGACTTCTTCCATAGTATTGAAACGCGTATAATCGTCAAGGAAGAATTTTTTGTCAGGCTCGCCATAAAAGGAAGTACTGTCACTGTAGACCGGCGCTCTAAATTTAATCAGGTTGTTTAGCAGATAAACATTCTGCACCTGCGTTCCGATATTATAAAACTGCAGATCTGATTTCAACGTGCTGTTCATTTTAAACGCCGGGTAATAACCAGTAGAATATTTTTCACTGAAGGGATTTGACACATCGATCCTGTAACTACTGTCAGTTCTGTTTTCTGCCTGTAGCACAATCACATTCGATCCCAGTAAATGCGGAAGGTCAAATAGCAATTGCCCGTTTTTGTTACTGACTGAACCGGCCAGTTGAGATTTGATGCCCGGTCCGGCAAGATAAACACCCTGGCTTTCCAACGGCTTGCCACTGATGCGGTCGGTAATATGGGCATTCACCAGGTGACCCGTCCATTCGGGAATATATTCAAAAACTGGCTTTGTGTTTTGTAATACGTCATCCCATTTAAATCGCCTCCAGCCTTGTGTGAGCATCAGGTTTTCTATAGCAGATTCATATTGACTCCCCTTGTGCGTAAAATAATATTCGGGATGTTCTATATTTCCCCTGATATCGGAAGACAAGTATAAGTATGCACGGATATCCGCACCTTCTTCAGTTTGCAAACTATCTGTTCTGAATACAGACATGGACAGAAAGGCTGATTTGGATGAATCCGCCGCCATGTTATTCAGATGTATAAATGTTGTAATTTTTTTTCGGGTTTGATATTCTTCCATTTCGGATTGCGCCGATAAATCGAGATTGGAAGGCATCCTGAAAACAAGTCGTTCACAAACCGCCTGCTGATTTCCATTAAACAGTGTAATGCTGGAAATGCCCTCACCGAGATCAGACAGAGGAATGGTCACGCTGCCCTTTCCATGATCCAAAGGAAGACTGCCTGCGTATTTCGTAATTCCCCGGGTATGAATCAACAGGTACAGCGGCCTGCTGTCCCCATCATAATTCGATGTCGCCGAGATCGTCAGATTACTTGTATCTGATACTACTTTCAATGTATTTCCTTTCTGTGATACACCTGGGAAATTGGCAATAGTTAACTGATTGCCCCCTACACGCACGTAAGCCTTATATTGTTTACCGGCTGACGGATTGATTTCAAAACGGCCCATGCCAAATAAACCGCTTTGAAAATGCGCCACGGTTACTTTATCCTGATCTACTATTTCTCCTTCCACATTCACGCCTTTGCCGGATTCATCAATGGCCTTAAATCCTATGATAGCGGGAGTGCCATCTACCAGGCTGCCTCCTTCAGGGAAGAACTGGATATCCAAAGCCGCTGTTTTCTGTGTCAGCGTGTCCTGGCTTCTTTTCATCGTATTTACGATCGTAATATTTTTTTCAAAATAATAATCCGCACTGAAGTTTTTCATCCAATTGGTATATGCACGGATTTTATAAGAGCCCGTAGGCAGCGACAAAGGGATAAAAAAGGATCCGCTGCCAATTCCATTCTGAAGCAAAATTTTACCCTGCATGACCGGTTTGGAATCCCGGTTTACTACTTCTACATAAGCCACTTTACTCAGAGAAAATAATCTGTTCCTCGAGGCGTCTACCACATATGATTTAAACCATAATATTTCCCCTGTTATATAAAATGATTTGTCCGTCTGGAGGTAAATTTTTTCTTTGGATTCTATTGCTTCATGTTCATTCAGACTGGTCGTCAGCTTACTTATGAAGGGATCCTGGGCAAGGCATGCGCCGCAAATCATGAGAGAAAGTGCAGTCGTAAACTTTTTATATATGGACGGAAATAATTTCCGCGAAAATCGAAGCATAGTTAAAAAGTTTATGGCCAATAGGGTGGTTTTATAGATGACCCTCCATGATAGGTACAATCCACACAGAGAATTGAAGACAATAGGTATGGTCCCATGGCAGTTCCGATCAGGGAATTTGAATAAGGCCCGCCCGGCGGCTGGAAATATTTGTCAATATCCTGAGGAGGAATCGTGTCAATAGCACAGTCAAGACCATAGTAGGGAAAATAATTCCAGTTTAACACGTTATTTTTTGAAATGAAAATCCGTTCGGTCTGAAGGGTTGTGAAGCTGATAAATCCGATGCAGTTGATCGAAGGATTGTTCACGCAGGTGATATTACCCAATTCGGTAAAAGGCTGCAGATCGAAAAGCGACCCAAGTTGTTCGGTATTCCTTTTCAGGTTAGACCAGAAATTGTAAGCATCCAGCGGTATAGCATACTGACTGACCAGGTTACTATACGTTTCACTTATTTTTTCAGAAGTTTGTGGAATTTCGGCAATTTCAAATTTGTTTACAACGGAACTTGACAACTGGGTGGTGGATACAACTTCTATGGATGACGAAGGTAATGACTTATAACATCTGTAAATCTGATTATCCAGTGGTCGAAAAATGATATTCCCGTTGTTATAATCAAGAACCGAATTGTAAGCAGAATGATACTCCCAGGTTTCTACATATTGCCAGCGGTAATATCTTGTCTGGTTGGAAGGATCATGCGTATTTAAATATACATGCACATTAAAAGCGGAGTCCTGATTCCAGTATAATGAATCTATCGGCGGACTGATCTGCACGGTACTGAGTGCTGATCGAAATTCATTCCCGTCTGATGTAACAATTTTTAACTGATATTGACTGCCGGCATCCAGCGCGAGCTGATCAACCGCATACGTCCCGTTGCCTTCTTCAATAAAAGGGTATTCAACACCCGTTATACCCAACACGGAAACCTTAGCGTTCAATTCCCTGACGGAGGGTACGGTGTCAGCAAGATTCCGTGTACGGGAAAGTGTGATGATACTTGAATCATTTCCGCTGATCACGATGCCATCTACCACCAGCAGGAAAGGATTGTTTTTAATTGCCGGTGGTGTGTACACTTGTTTGCAATCCGGCCCTCCCACGATGACGGTAACGGTAATTATTAATATATATATCAGACGTTTCATCTAGAATTTAAAGTTGTAAGTGATAGATGGAACCGGTGCCCCGAATATAGAAAGCTTATATCCTTTGATCACACCATTTTCTTCTATAAAATAGATTGAATAGGGGTTTTTCTGGCCGGTCAGATTATATACACCAATGGACCAGGAGCTGTGCTTGAATTTTTTTATTTTATGATTGCCTTCAATATTTATTGAAAGATCCGTTCTGAAATAGTCAGGTATGCGATATGCATTTCTTTCAGAATAATAAACTCGCTCGCCGCCTCCAAGATCATAAATGGCCGTCGGTAATGTAATCGGCCTTCCGGTGCTGTAATTGACATTAACCGAAACACTGAACCGGTGGTTGAGCTGATAGTTCCCAATAAAATTCAGAACGCTGGGCCTGTCGTAGTTCGCAGGATAGTAAGCGCCATTGTTTATCAGCTCGCCTGCATTCGGATCATCCTGTTGAAGGAACGTGCGTGAATAAGTATAGCTTATCCATCCATTGAGTTTGCCGGCCGTTTTCTTTATCAGTAATTCGGCGCCGTACGCCTTACCCCTGGTTGTCAGGACGTCAGTTTCAATATGATGATTTAGAATGAGTGATGCCCCGCTTTTGTAATCGAGATAATCATCAATTTTCTTGTAATAGACTTCGAGCGATGTCTCAATCGTATGTGATTTGAAATCGTGGTAATATCCCAGGGAAAGTTGCTGGCCGCTTTGTGGTTTGATATATGGTCCGCTGAGCTTCCAGATATCAGTCGGTGAAATAGCCGTCGTATTTGTCAGCTGGTGTATAAACTGATGTAATGAATTGTAGCTGATTTTTAAAGAGGAATTATCATTTAAAATATAGCGGGCGGAAACACGGTAGTCGGGATATTGATAGGTCTTGATATTTTTACCCGGACCATAATATGTTGAGTCGATGATACTGCTTGATTCCAACGGCTGACCCGGCGCATAGGTATAAATGTTTTGTGGCCCTAAATAATTGTAATAGGAATACCGGATGCCCAGATTAACTGAAAATTTAGTTCCAAGGTTTATTCGGTCGCCAAGATAAGCGGCTGATTCAAGCGCCTGCTCAGCAGGGACATGATCCGGAACCACCAGCGATTTTGGTCCCTGCGGATCCAGTGAACCAGGATATAGTTTATAATAAATAGAACTTACGCCGAAATCCAGGGTGTGTACTGAATTGATGTTATACGTAAAATCGCCGTGAAAAACGTATTGTGTGATTTCAAACGAAAGCTTGTAAGCGTTGATGGGATTCAGGGTGCTCGTAATCGAATAATTATAATCGTCAATGCCCGCCATGAATACAGCATTGAACCGGTTATTGAATTCATGCTTCCATTGAAGGTTGGCATTTTTATTCTGATATTTATACAATGTGTCACTGTTCAGGCTGAACCGGTCACTGCTGACATAACCGGTCAGAAATAAATGGTTTTTTGCATTTATCTCATGCGTGAGCCGCAGGTTTGCGTCATAAAAACCGGCTGTACTATTCTGATAGGCGTCATTCGGAATCTGTTTCAGCAACCAGTCAGAATAAGTGGAACGGCCCGCTATCAGGAAAGTTGTTTTTTCATTAAATAAAGGTCCTTCAATGGTAAGCCGTGCATCCAGAGGTCCGATTCCGCCGGCGCCAGATATTTTCTTTGAATTTCCATCGCGGGTAGTAACGTCCAGCACCGATGATAATCTGCCACCATATTTCTCCGGTACACTACTCTTATATAATTCTACGCCCTTCACTACATCCGGATTGAATGATGAGAAGAATCCAAAGAAATGGGATGGATTATAAATGGTGGAATTATTAAAGAGCACAAGATTCTGATCTGCAGATCCGCCACGCACATTGAAACCGGTAGAAGCTTCCCCGACAGAAGTAACGCCCGGAAGTGTCAGTACGGCACGCAATATATCCGCCTCGCCAAAAACCACAGGCATCTGCCGGATCGTTTTAATATTCAGCCGGTCTACTCCCATTTGTAGTCTGCCGGTATTGGAATTCTTTTCGGATGTTATGGTTACAGCTTTCAGACCCGGAATAAATTGTTCCATTTCGATATTCAGTTTCCCGTCGGAGTACAGCGCGATGTGACGAATGGTTTCTTTCATTCCAATACTCGAAATATGCAATACATGCGGGCCCAGAGGTAATGTGAGCGAAAAATAACCGAACTGATCCGTACTCACCCCGATTGGAGGACTGTCGAGGGAAACGGTTGCCCCTACCAGTGTCTCGCCGGTCTTGGCATCGCGGATATAACCCGCAACAGTACCTTTTCCGTTGCGGTAAGTATTCGTTTTTGGACCGATCACGAAAACCCTGTTTTCCAGTGCGGACCTCAGTTTTTGATTCTTCTGGTTGTCCAGGTAATTATCTACCGAGAAAGCGGATTCACGGGCAGAGTCCGTAACAGGGCGTTTCACATTGAAAAAATCGTCGGGCAGATTCGGCTGGATTGTAAATTTTTCGGTTATGAAAACATTGTCATCCTCGTCGATGGCAAAATGGAAATCTGTATGGGCCAGGGCCATATTAAGGATAAAAGGCAGTGTTTGATCCTGTGCAGAAAAATCAAGTACGATACTATCCGTTTCGCTGGGTTTGAAATAAAACCTGTAGTCAGATTGCGATTCAATGGCCTCGGCAAATTGTTCCAGTTTCATGCCGTGGAAATCTCCGCTGAACGTCTTTTTATTTTGCGCATGCACAAAAAGGCAAAGAAAAGAGCACATCATCAGGCAGGAAAGTTTGCGAAAAATATAATACATGTTAGCTCGTTAGTTGATCATAATAAGCTGAAATGGCAATCAGTGATTTTTCGAAATCTGATTTGAAATTCAGTTTATTTTTCCTGATGAATGACTTAATTTCTGACTTCTTCGATTTGAACATCTTCATTGCAGATGATTTATTATCCACCTGAACGATTTGTCCGGCAACAATCACATAATAAATATCCTCTCTTATATATTCGTAGTTGATCTGACTGTAGACATAGGTTTCCT
>Ga0070733_10003670_pt1 | contig 10426 bp, 9 predicted proteins | sample Coa_R1_9_FD_66450 | JGI IMG/M metagenome (GOLD analysis project Ga0070733, IMG submission 66450) | Surface soil microbial communities from Centralia Pennsylvania, which are recovering from an underground coalmine fire - Coalmine... | ecosystem: Environmental > Terrestrial > Soil > Unclassified ... | reverse complement strand
CTCACCTCTCCGCGCCCGAAAAGCGCTATGTGGTCGAATCTATCAGCGGCGGCATTGGCCTGTTCGACTGCGACGACGATGGGCGCCTCGACATTGTCATGGTCAACGGTCCACGGTGGACCGCTACCGGCAGGGCGGGGATGCCATGGTCACGCTCTGGCATCAGGAGGCGAACGGCACCTTCACCGACATCACCCAGCGCGCTGGGTTGAGCCGCAAGGGCTGGGGCATGGGTGTGGCGGTGGCGGACTTCGATAACGACGGCAACCTCGATTTATATGTCACCGGCTACGGGGGGAACGCGCTTTACCGCAATAAAGGCGATTGCACTTTCGAAGACGTTACCGACAAGGCGGGGGTGCGAGGCGGCGGCTTCAGCACCGGGGCGGCCTGGGCGGATTACGACCGCGACGGCTACGTGGACCTGTTCGTCTCCCGCTATGTCCACTTCGACATGGAGCATTCACCGGTGCCCGGCAGCGGCCAGTTCTGCCGCTACAAAGGGGTAGCGGTCCAGTGCGGACCCTGGGGCATGGTGGGCGAGAGCGATCTGCTGTTCCATAACCGCGGCGACGGCACCTTCGAAGAGGTTTCCAGGAAGGCAGGGGTGGCTGACGCCGACGGCTACTACGGTTTGGGCGTGGGGTGGGCCGATTACGATAACGACGGCTGGCCCGATCTTTTTGTGGCCGACGATTCCACTCCCAAGTACCTCTATCACAATGAGCACAACGGCACCTTCCAGGAGAACGGCATGTTGCTGGGGGCGGCGCTGGATGCCGATGGCAACGCGCTGGGTTCCATGGGCGTGGACCTCGCCGATTACAACCACAGTGGCCGGCTCTCCATTTTCGTGAGTAATTTTGCCGATCAGCCCAACACCCTTTACTGCAACCTGGGAGCGCAAGGCTTTGAAGATGTCAGCTGGTCCTCTGGCCTGGGCCAAGCCAGCTATCCCCTGGTGGGGTGGGGGACCGGGTTCTTCGATATGGATAACGACGGCTGGCCCGACCTGTTCGTAGCCAATGGGCACGTTTACCCGCAGATGGATGAAGTGGCAGGCAGCGCCGCTTATCGCCAGCCTCTGCTGCTCTACCGCAACAACCGCGATGGCACTTTCGAGGAGGTGGCGGCGGCCGCCGGCCTAGCCGCGCTTCCGCCCCAGTCCCGCCGCGGCGCGGCTTTTGGCGACATCTTCAACACCGGCAATGTGGACGTGGTGGTGGCCAACATGGATGGGCCGCCAACCCTGCTGGTGAATCACAATCAGGACGGCTATCACCGGGTGCTATTTCACCTGGTGGGAAGCAAGAGCAACCGCGCCGCAATTGGCGCCCGGGTCACCGTACGGGCGGGTGCGCTGGCGCAGTTCGACGAGGTGCGCGGCGGCTCAGGCTACCTTTCGCAAAGCGATTTGCGCCTGCACTTCGGCCTGGGGACCGCAACCGTCATGGATTCGGTCCAGGTGCGCTGGCCCAGCGGCACGGTCGAAAATTACGCTCACCTGGCCGGAGATGCGATCTACACGATGGTCGAAGGCAAAGGCGTGACTGGGACCATTCCCTTGCCGCCGCCCGCTGAAGTGAAGGCTGTGCCGCTACCGCAAGGCCAAGCCCGCCATCATTTTTGATCTGGCAAGTTACTCGCCGTCTTTTCCACAACCTGAAGCCCGCTTCTACGCTTATCACCTTATTGTGCGGAACGACTGCACCACTTACGCTGCATATGTAAACCCTATTTCCAGGCGCGAAAAGAGAGGTTATGAGCGACAAAGTGACGGAACTTCGGGTTGGCATGGACAACGGACCGCAACCGCCGGCGAAAATTAAGGTGGTGGGCGTCGGCGGCGGCGGGGTGAACGCCGTCAACCGCATGATCGAGGCGCGCCTGGAAGGCGTGGAGTTCCTGGTGGCGAACACCGACCTGCAGTCGCTGCGGCTTTCGCGGGCGCCGGTGAAGATTCAGATCGGCAGCAAGCTGAGCAACGGCCTGGGGGCGGGCGCCAACCCGGAAGTGGGCCGCCGTGCCGCATTGGAGGACACAGACAAGCTGATTGACGCCCTGGAAGGGTCGGACATGGTGTTCGTCACCGCCGGCCTGGGCGGCGGCACCGGCACGGGCGCGGCTCCCATAGTGGCCTCGCTGGCCAACGAACTGGGCGCGCTCACGGTGGCGGTGGTAACCAAACCCTTCGGCTTCGAAGGCAAGCGGCGCATGGCGCAGGCGGAGCAGGGAATCGCCGAACTCATGCAGTCGGTGGGCACGGTCATCGTGATCCCCAACGAAAAGCTGCTGAGCGTGGCCAATGCCGCCGGGTTCTTTGAGTCTTTCAAGGTGGCCGACGACGTGCTTCGCCAGGCGGTGCAGGGCATTTCCGACATCATCCAGGTGCCCGGCATCATCAACCGCGACTTTGCCGATGTACGCACCACCATGGAGGGCATGGGGTACGCGGTAATGGGCACGGCCATGGCCTCGGGCGAACGCCGGGCGGCGGAAGCAGCCAAGCGTGCCATCTCGTCGCCCCTGCTGGACAACGGCGGCATCTTCGGCGCCCGCGGCCTGCTCATCAACATAACCGGTTCCAGTTCGCTGGCGCTGAGGGAAGTGAACGAAGCCTGCCAGATCATCCAGGGCGCGGCCGACGACGAAGCCAACATTATCTTCGGTGCGGTCCAGGATGAGACCATGAAGGAGCAGATCAAGATCACGGTGATCGCCACCGGGTTCCGTTACGGAGCGCTGGAGCCGCGGCATCCCAACAACATGTCGGCAGCGTCGCTGGCCATATCGCATGCGCGCATCGCTTCCAGCTACCAGACGCAGGAGCACATGGGTCCGCCTCCGGCGCCCGCCATGGAGCCGCTGCCGCCGCGGGCGGTGGGCGACTCCAAGCGCTGACTGTAAACTGGCTGCCAACCGGGGAAAGCGTGGCCGCGGCCGCGCGTCCCCGGCTTCCCTATTAGCTCACCTTCCGATATATTGGCCGCCAGCCGTTCTGTTTGCGAATCTCCCGTGTGAGAACTGCATCCAAAATATCCACATGAAAGGCACTTTTGCCCTGGAGGAGAGAATTGAAGGCTACGCGCGTGTTGCTGGTCTCTCTCACAGCTTTCGCGGTGGCAGTTGCCGTGGTTCCTTCCTTGCGAGCGCAGAACAAGGATTTTCATGACGCGCCCGCTTCGTCCAAGCGCCTGAAAGATCCTTACGCCCCCAGCCACAACGTCCTGGCCACGGGCCATGAGCTGTTCCATCACTATTGCGCCCGGTGCCACGGGGAGAGCGCGCAAGGCTCGGGCAACATCCCCTCTCTCGTGGATGGCGGGATGGAAACCGTGACTCCGGGCGAGGTGTTCTGGTTCATCAGCAAAGGCAGCCCGCAGAACGGGATGCCTTCCTGGGCCAAGCTGCCGAAGAAGGTGCGCTGGGAAATCGTGACTTACGTGAAGTCACTGGGAGGCTCGGCGCCGGGGGTGGAAGCCGCGCGCCAGCCTGCTCCCGCTGCCGCCATGACCAGCACGCTCAAGGACCCGCCTCCCAAGCCGCCGTTTACGGATTTCCGCTACGAGCAGCCGGGCAAGATGCGCAAAATTACGGTGAAAGACTTGCCTCCTCCCTTCGAGACGCCCTCGGCGGATAACGGTCCTGACGTGGTAGCCCGTCCAGCCAATGCGTGGCCACAGGCGCCCTCCGGATTCAAAGTGGAACTGTACGCCACCGGACTGGACAACCCGCGTCTGATCCGTGCCGCTCCCAACGGCGACATCTTCCTGGCCGAGAGCGGGGCCGGCGATGTGCGCGTCTTCCGCGGCATCACCAAAGATGGCAAGCCGGAGCAGATGTCTGTGTTTGCCAGCGGGCTGAAGCGGCCTTATGGCATCAACTTTTATCCTCCCGGTCCCAACCCGCAGTGGGTCTACGTGGGCGACACCGACGAGGTGCTTCGCTTTCCTTATCACAATGGGGACATGAAAGCCGCCGGGAAAGGGCAGCACCTCGTCAATCTGCCCAGCGGCGGCGGCCACTGGACGCGCGACATCCAGTTCTCACCGGACGGCAAGACCATGTTCGTGGGCGTAGGCTCGCGCTCTAACGTGGATAATCCTGAAACACATCCCGCGGAGAAGAACCGCGCCAACATCCTGGCGTTTAATCCGGACGGCTCGGGGATGCGCATCTATGCCTCCGGCATCCGCAACCCCGGCGGCGGCCTGGCCATTGATCCCCAGACCGGCCAGTTGTGGTGCTCGGTGAACGAGCGCGACGCGCTGGGCAATAACCTGGTTCCCGATTACGTCACCCACGTGCAGGATGGCGGATTCTATGGCTGGCCGTGGTGGTACATGGGCAGAAATCCCGACCCGCGTTTAAAGGGTCAGCCGCATCCCCCGCTGGAGAACAAAGTGACCGTTCCCGACGTGCTCATCCAGGCGCATAGCGCCTCACTGGAGCCCGTGTTTTACACCGGCAAGCAGTTCCCGGCGCAGTATCGCGGCGACCTGTTTGTGGCCGAGCATGGCTCCTGGAACCGGGCGCCGCGCGCCGGCTACGAGGTGATCCGCATCCCGCTGCACCAGAGCGGGCACGCCAGCGGCGAGTACGAAGACTTCATCACCGGCTTTGTGCTGCCCAACGGCGATGCCTGGGGGCGTCCGGTGGGCGTGACCGTGGCGCCGGATGGCTCCTTGCTGGTGAGCGACGATGGCTCCAACTCCATCTGGCGCGTGAGCTACCGGGGGAAGTGAGGGCCGCGGGAGTGGGGTGTCGGGCGTCCCAATCTGCAGGTTCGGGAGAGGGTGGCTGCTAGCAATTGCGCGTCGGATGATATATTTGTCCACTGGGGCGGGCTGCCGGGCACCCGTAACTCCACTCCAGGAGGCGCAACGTGAAAGGCGATCCTAAGGTCATCGCTGTGCTGCAACAGGTGCTCAAGGCGGAGCTAACCGCGATCAACCAGTATTTTCTGCACTCGGAGATGTGCGAAAACTGGGGCTATTACAAGCTGGCCGGGCTGGCCAGGAAAGAGTCCATCGAGGAGATGGGTCACGCGGAAGTGCTCATCGAACGCATCCTGTATCTCGACGGCACGCCCAACATGAGCGATTACTTCAAGATCAACATCGGGCAGGACGTCAAGGCCCAGCTGCAGAACGACCTGCAGCTGGAGTATGACGCGGTCAAGCGCCTGAATGAGGGCATCAAGCTGTGCGTGGCGGCCGGCGACAACGGCTCCCGCGAGCTGCTCAACAAAATCCTTTCCGACGAGGAACACCACATTGACTGGCTGGAAGGCCAGCTCCACGCCATTGACGAGATCGGCATGGAGAACTATCTGTCCCAGCAGCTCCACGGCAAGGAAGAAGAGAAGAATTAAACTCTGTAGCGCCGGCGTACCCCGGCCTCGCTGCGGGCGTTCCGCCTGCATCCGCTCTGGTTATGGCGCGGGCACGCCCCACCCAGGAGCCACTTCCGACATAGTTTGTGCTCACGCCGCCCTTTCCTGCGGCAGCTCGATTTCCAGGGCGACGTCGAACTTGGAATAGTATTTCTTCACTTCCCCGGCGCCGTACTTTTTGCGGAAGCGGTCAGCGATGTCGCTGACCCTTTTCGCATCGGTGATCGGCTTCGCCCGCACTCCCGCCGTCGTGCCCTTGGCCGCAATGGTCATCACCGGCGTCTGCAGCACGTTGCGATACCACTGCGTGTCGGAGCCCTGCACCGGCAGCAGATAGAGCAGGTTCCCTTGGCGCACGAACCAGATGGGCAAAGAAATGTTCCTGCCCGACTTTCTCCCGGTCACGGTGATTTCCAGTTCCTGGGCGGCATCCAGCATTTGTGCCATTTTTGAGGTCATTCTCGCCCTCCACGAGTTCTATTTCAAACAGCTTAGCGCCAGCTCGCGCATTGTTCCTCTTGTGCAAGGAGGGTGTCAATATCCGCCAGCGCTGCCCTGTATTCCACCCCAAGCAATCAACTTCGACAGATTCCCTCAAGCCGGCCTTAACCTAGCGCGCGTCCCGAGTCTCGTTTTGGGAATGTGCCTTAACGGCACCCACTCGAGGTTAATCATATGCCCCTGTGCCGCCGGATAATTATGGTGTCGCTTGCCGACCGGCGGGCGGCGTGTCTTAGATAACCCGTTGAAGGGAGCCAAAATGAAGAAAATTTTATTGGCCATTATCGTCCTGGGGCTAACCGCCGCGACAGCGCTCGCGACTGACGCCCCCTTTAAAGCCGGCACGACCCTGGAGAATCTGCAAGCCGCATTTAATGGAGAAAGCAACGCCCACGCCCGCTACCTGGCCTTCGCCCAGCAGGCCGACCAGGAAGGATACGGAAAGGCCGCCAGCCTCTTCCGTGCGGCTGCCAAGGCGGAAGAAATCCACGCCCGCAATCACGCTGAAGTAATCAGGAAGATGGGCGGCGCAGCGCAAACCCAGATCGAGAGTCCCCGCGTGAACTCCACCAAGGAGAATCTCGAAGCCGCCATCAAGGGGGAGTCCTATGAGCGCGACGTGATGTATCCCGCGTTCTTAAAGGTGGCGCGCGCCGACCGCAATAAGGATGCGATTCAAACCTTCAACTACGCCAAGACCGCCGAGGCCGAGCACGCCAAGCTCTATGCCGAGGCGTTAGCCAACCTGCCGCAGATGAAAGGCGCGGGGCAGGAGTATTACGTGTGCACGGTATGCGGCTACACCACAGCCAAAATGGACTTCTCCAAGTGTCCATCGTGTTTCAGCCCGAAGCACAAGTACGAAAAGGTGAGCTGAGGACCCAAGCGCCGCCTGCCAGGTATGGCGGGCGGCGCCAGCTAAGCTTGTGAGGAGATGGCCATGATTCAGTTTCCACCTATTCCCGCATGGGACGCATTTCATCCGCTGATTGTGCACTTTCCCATCGCCTTGCTGCTGGTAGCGCCGCTGTTCATCGTGATGGGAGCGCTGCTGCAGCCTGAGAAAGGCCGGGCGTACATGTTTGCCGCGCTGATCCTGATGGCCGTGGGCACGAGCGCGGTGTTCGTGGCCCTGGAGACGGGTGAAGCAGCGGCTAAGCTGGCGGAGCGCACGCCCGAGATCAATGCCGTGCTGGAACACCATGAGCAACTCGCGGAATTGACGCGCGTGGTGTTCTCCGCGCTGACCGTGCTTCTTGCCGCCATCCTGTTGCTGCCCCGGCTTCTGCGGCGCAGTACCGGCTGGCTGGTTGGCCGTGCCCTGCCTCTCATTTTCCTGGTGTTCTACGGGGCAGGCACGCTGCTGCTGGTGAACACGGCGCACAACGGAGGGCGGTTGGTGCACGAGTTCGGCGTGCACGCCCTGGTACAGCCAGGGGAGCCACCGCCGGCAGCGGCCGCGGCGGAGCGCGATTAGGAAGTCTATTCCCGCGGAGGCACGGCAGCGGAAGAGGGCGAAGGAGCGCGGAAGGAAGTTACGCTTTGACGGGGGCGAGAGGATCCACGGTATCGCCTTCTTCTTCCTTCTGCTGGGCGGACCCGTTGAGACCGGCAGGCGCAGCCGGAGCAGGCTGGGGCAGAGGAGGCACGGCGTCGGTGTTATCCAGGAGCCGATGATGCAGGCAATAGAGAGCCAGCTCAAGCCGGTCAGAAACACCCAGCTTGTCATACACCTTGCGCAGATAATTCTTGACCACCTGCTCGGTGGTATTCACCCGGATGGCGATTTCCTTGTTCTTCATGCCCTGCGCCACACAGGCCACGATCATCATTTCCTTCTGCGTGAGATGGACTTTCGCGGCAGGGGCGATGGGGCGGGTGGCCTGAGTGCGGAAGGCATGCAGGACCCAATTCACGGCCTGCTCGTCCAGCCACATATCGCCTTTGGCCACCTTGTGGATGCAAGCCACCAGAGTCTCAGGCGGAATGGAGCGGTCAATAATGCCATGAGCGCCGCGGCGGAAGAATTCCAGGACTTCATCCTGGCTGGCGCCGGCGGTGAGCACAATGAGCTTGGAGTTGGGGGCGCGGCGCAGCAGTTCGCTGATGGCCTCGGCGGGCTCAGCCGCGAGCGCGGTTTCAAACAGGATCACGTCGGCGCTGAACTTGGCGATAGCGGAAATGGCCTGGCCGTAGCTTTCCGCCTGGCCCACCACGCGGATGTCATCTTCCAGGGCAAAAATCTTGCGCAAGCCGACCCGGAAGATGGTCTGGCTGTCGGCCACGATGAGACGGGTAAAGACCTTACCGTCCGTACTCTGCGGGTTCTCGCTACCGCCCTGAAGTTGAACCGGGCTGCTGGCCATAAAGCCTATTGTTTCCTCGAAGCAGTTACGCGCTCTAAACCGTACTCGTCAATCACCACGCCTACCCAGTAGCTCTGATTTTCCTGAAAACAGCGCACCGCGCGGCCACGGCATTTGACCACCACCCCGCTGGCGGTTCCCAGCACCTGAGCGGGCATGCAAATGCTGAATTCCACGGCCGAGCCGATGGGGACTTCCGCATCAGTCTGAAAGAGGACGCCGTTGGCAGAGATGTTGCGGGTCTGGCCGGCGTGTTCGCCCTGCGGGCTGTGAAATTCCACCGGCAACTGCAGAGGGAAACGAGCGGCGCTCTGCATATCGTGGAAGCGGGCCGAGGGCCGCGCTGCATCCACTTCCGCTACCGACGAATGTGGCCTGACGTCTTTGGACACGCTGTTTCTCCACTATGGAGGCAGCCGGGGGTAGCGCGCTCCAGCCCACAAGCTGGGATACGAGGCAGCTTACAACGAGGCATGAGGCGGGAAAAGTTACGAAAGTTATGGCCTATTCGAGTGGCATAAAGATTAGGAGCGACGGGAAAGCATCGCCCTGGCCCACGCGAGATGCTTCGGTCAGAGGGACGTCTTTGCCGTGACCGCGGGCGAACACTTCTCGCGACATTACGACCATGTTGGCCGGCCGCTCGGTGTCAGTTCTGCATAGAACCAATTCGGAAGGCGAGCCGCCGAGGCAGATTACGGAAGTGACCGCCATCACTGAGCGGGCAGCCAAAAGGGGGTAGATTCTGCTAGAGGAAGCTGGGGGAGAGGAGGCCAAGCCTGCTGCCGGCAAGCCACAATGCGACACCCACGTTTCTGGGTTCAGAAGGCGACGCGGGCAATGGTTCGCAGAACGCTGGAATGGGCGCGGCAGGGGGCACGCCCTCCTTCCGTCCGCCAGCGGGAGGCGGACAACTCCCTTCCGGTTCTCCGCCCGCCCCTGCATCGTCAGAGTCAATTTCACGGTTCCGGGAGAGCTACATTGCCGGGCTGGCGGCGGCAGGTATCGCGGCGCATTTTGTCCTGCATTACCTGGCGGGAACTCGGGCGGAAATCTACAACTTGCCGCTCTACGCGACCCTGGCGATTGGCGGAGTGCCGCTGCTGATGGGGCTGACGCGGCGTCTGTTGAAGGCGGAGTTCGGCTCCGACCTGCTGGCGGGAATCTCCATTCTCAGTTCGGTGCTGCTGGGGCAATACCTGGTGGGTTCCATTATCGTGCTCATGCTCTCCGGCGGCACGGCGTTGGAGCAGTTTGCCACGCGGCGGGCTTCCTCGGTGCTGGACGCGCTGGCCAAGCGCATGCCCCTGGTCGCGCACCGCAAGAATGACGGCGCCATCGCGGACACTGACCTGCAGCAGATCACGATCGGCGACCTGCTGGTGGTGTTTCCACATGAAATCTGCCCGGTGGACGGCGCGGTGGTGGAAGGCCATGGAGTGATGGACGAATCGTACCTGACGGGCGAGCCCTACGAGATGTCGAAGACGCCCGGGTCGAAGGTGCTTTCGGGAGCGATCAACGGCGACACGGCGCTGACCATTCAGGCGGAGGCGCTGCCGGTGGACTCGCGCTACGCCAAGATCATGCGGGTGATGCAAGAGACGGAACAGAAGCGTCCGCACCTGCGCCGACTGGGGGACAAGCTAGGCGCATGGTACACACCGATTGCCGTGGCGGTGGCGGGAGCGGCGTGGGCGGCCACAGGCGAACCCATGCGCTTTCTGGCGGTAGTGGTGATTGCCACCCCCTGCCCGCTGCTGATTTCCATTCCCGTGGCGGTGATTGGCGCCATTTCGCTGGCGGCACGGCATGGCATCATCATCAAAAATCCGGCGGTGCTGGAGCAGATTTCCACCTGCCGTACCCTGATCTTCGACAAGACGGGAACCTTGACCTACGGCAAGCCGGCGCTCACCGAGGTGATTGCGGCGCCCGGATTCACCAGCGACGGTGTGCTGCAGGATGCGGCCAGCCTGGAACAATACTCCAAGCACCCGCTGGCCGGCGCCATCGTGGTGGCCGCGCAAGGAGCCAAGCTGGGACTGAAGGCGGTAAGCCACGTGAGCGAGCGCCCGGGCGAAGGATTGGAGGGAGTGGTGGCGGGGCGGGTGGTGCGCATCACCGGGCGCAACAAGGTGGCGGAACTGGAATTGGCGCTGCC
>Ga0070733_10003669_pt1 | contig 10427 bp, 10 predicted proteins | sample Coa_R1_9_FD_66450 | JGI IMG/M metagenome (GOLD analysis project Ga0070733, IMG submission 66450) | Surface soil microbial communities from Centralia Pennsylvania, which are recovering from an underground coalmine fire - Coalmine... | ecosystem: Environmental > Terrestrial > Soil > Unclassified ... | reverse complement strand
GCGAGCGCGGAGCGCCGATGCCCGGCTACGACCTGCTGATCCAGGCGGTGGGCGGCCTGATGAGCATCACCGGACAGCCGGAGTCGCCGCCGACGAAGGTCGGGGTCGCGCTCGTCGACGTGATCGCCGGGCTGTTTGCCACGGTCGGGATCCTCTCGGCGCTCGCCGAGCGCGAGCGAAGCGGGCTCGGTCAGCGCGTCGACGTGTCGCTGATGGGGGCGCTGCTCGCGGGTCTCGTCAACCAGGCATCGGGGTATCTGGGCGCCGGCTACGTGCCCGCCCGGATGGGCAACCGCCACCCGAGCATCGCCCCATACGAGGCCTTCACCGCAGCCGACGGCGAGATCGTCGTGGCCGTCGGCAACGACCGTCAGTTCGCCGCGCTGTGCGCCGAGCTCGCCTGCGAGCCGCTCGCCGCCGATCCCCGTTTCGCCACCAACCCCGATCGCGTCGCCGCTCGCGAAGAGCTTTTCGAGGCCCTCTCTCCGCTGTTCGCCACGCGCACGCGCGCGAACTTGACCGATGCACTGACGGCCGTCGGCGTCCCCTGCGGGCCCGTCAACGACGTCGGCGAGGCGTTCGCGCTGGCTGAGTCGATCGGCCTTCGCTCGATCGTCGAGATGGCGGACGGATTGCGCCAGACCGCCAATCCGATCGCCCTCGACGCGACCCCGGTTTCCTATCGCCGCCCGCCGCCGGCACTCGGCGCCGACGACGCCGCGGTGCGCGCCTGGCTGGCCGGGCCGCCCGAAGCGGCGCTGAGCGGTTGAATATGCCGATGGCTCAAAAGACGATCCCCACCTACTCCGCAGACGACCCGTTCGCGATCCTCGCCGACCTCGAGGGCGAGGAGCGGCTGATTGCCTCGACCGTCCGCGACTGGGTGCGGCGCCGCTTCCTGCCCTTGATCGCCGATGCCTGGCGCGCCGGCGCGCTGCCCGATTCGCTCGGCGGCGAGCTCGGCGAGCTCGGTCTGCTCGGCATGCACCTGCAGGGCTACGGCTGCGCGGGCGCGAGCGCGACGGCCTACGGGCTGAGCTGCCTGGAACTCGAGGCCGGCGACAGCGGGCTGCGCAGCTTCGTCTCCGTCCAGGGGTCGCTTGCAATGTTCGCGATTCACGCCTTCGGATCCGAGGAGCAACGCGAACGCTGGCTCACCGCGATGGCCGCGGGCGAGGTGATCGGCTGTTTCGGGCTGACCGAACCCGACGCCGGCAGCGATCCGGCGGCGATGCGCACGACGGCTCGCCGCGACGGCGACGGCTGGGTCCTGAACGGGGCGAAGATGTGGATCACCAACGGCAGCCGCGCCGGCGTCGCCGTGGTGTGGGCCAAGACCGACGAGGGTGTTCGGGGGTTCCTCGTGCCGGCCGGAACCGACGGGTTCACAACCGTCGACGTCAAGGACAAGCTGTCGCTTGTCGCATCGACGACGTCGGAGCTGGTCCTCGAGGACTGCCGCCTCGGCGCCGACGCCCAGCTGCCCGAGGCGAGCGGCCTGCGCGCGCCGCTTAGCTGCCTCAACGAGGCGCGCTACGGGATCGTCTGGGGCGCCGTCGGCGCGGCGCGGGCCTGCCTCGAGGCGGCGATCGACTACACCTCGACGCGCGTCGCTTTCGGGACGCCGATCGCCACGCGCCAGCTTGTCCAGCAGGAGCTCGTCGAGATGCACGTCGCCGTCAACAACGGCCTCTTGCTGGCGAGCCGGATCGGCCGCCTGAAGGACGAGGGCCGCGTGGCGCCGGAGCACATCAGCTACGGCAAGTTCAACAACGTCCGCATGGCGACAGACGTCGCGCGCCGCGCGCGCGCACTGCTCGGCGCCAACGGGATCACGCTCGAGTACCCCGTGATGCGCCACCTCGTGAACCTCGAGTCGGTGCTGACCTACGAAGGGACGCATCAAGTCCACACGCTGGTGCTCGGCAAAGCGCTGACCGGTCACCCCGCCTTCGAGTAGGTGCCGCGCTTCGTCGTCCTCGGCGCCGGGGCGGTCGGCGGCGTGATCGCCAGCCGCCTTCGCGAAGCCGGCGAGGAGGTCGTCGTGATCGCACGCGGCGCCCACGGAACCGCGATCGTCGCGCACGGGCTGCGCGTCGAGTCGCCAGAAGGCGTGACGACGACGCGCCTGGAGGTGGCCGCGGCGGCCGCCGACGTCGCCTGGCGCGCCGACGACCTCGTGATCCTGGCGGTCAAGGGGCAGGACACGCCCGGCGCCCTCGACGCGCTCGAGGCCGCCGCTCCGTCGACGATCGCGATCGCCTGCGCGCAGAACGGCGTCGACAACGAGCGCAAGGCGCTGCGGCGGTTCGCCGACGTCTACTCGATCGTCGTCCAGCTGCCGTCGACCCACCTCGAGGACGGCGTCGTGATCGCCCACTCGGCGCCGGTCCCGGGCTCACTCGACATCGGCCGCCATCCGCATGGCGTCGACGAGCGGGCGCGCGAGATCGCCGCCGCCCTCACCGGCGCCGGCTTCTCCTCGCAGCCGCGCGCCGACGTCGCACGCTGGAAGTACGCGAAGCTCCTGCGCAACCTCGGCAACGCGTCGCAGGCGCTGTTCGGCACGCACGACGGCCAGGCCGGCGAGGTGCACCGGCGCGCCTGGGCCGAGGCGATCGACGTTCTCGCCGCCGCCGGGATCGACGCCGTGCCGGAGGAGGAGTACGACGCACGCCACGCCCAGCTGATCACGCCGCGTCCCGTCCCGGGGCGCGAGCACGGCGGCGGTTCGTCGTGGCAGAGCCTCGCTCGCGGCGCGGGGACGATCGAGAGCAACGAGCTGAACGGCGAGATCGTCCTGCTCGGCCGCCTCCACGGCGTTCCGACGCCGGTCAACGAGCGCCTGCGCCGAGCCGCCCTCGACGCCGCGCGAAGCGGTGAAGCGCCCGGGTCCCGCGACCCGGCCGCGTTCCTCGACTAGCTCGCAAGCTCTACTAGCTCGCAAGCTCGACTGGATCGCTGGCTCAACGAACTCGCGAGCTCGCGGCCGCGAGCTCGCGGATCGCATGCCGGCGATCCTCGTCCGGTCGCCGCGTGCGCGCGCACCGATCAGTTTCGGCTCTGCGCGCGGTCTCAGCACATATGCCCCTCGGCACGCGACCTGCTAATACTTAAGTGGATGCTTCAGTATCAACTTCCCAGCCAATCCGATGGCCCCGTCGAACGACTCTTCGGGGCTCTCGCCGACCCGACCCGCCGCGCGATGGTCGACCGGCTGATCGAGGGACCCGCCTCGGTCAGCGAGCTCGCCAAACCGCTTGCGATGTCGCTACCGGCCGTCGTCCAGCACCTGCACGTGCTCGAGCACAGCGGCCTCGTGCGCTCGCGGAAGGTCGGGCGGGTGCGCACGTGCACGATCGAGCCGGCCGCGCTTGGCACGGCCGAGCAATGGATCGCGGAGCGGCGGCGGACCTGGGAGGAGAGCCTCGACCGCCTCGGCGAGTTCCTGGCCACCCACCCCGACAACCACGAGACGTAAGGCGAGCAATGAGCGACAGATCGACAACCCATGCGACGTTCGTGATCGAACGCACCTACGATGCGCCGCCGTCCCGCGTCTGGCGGGCCTGGAGCGAGCCCGAGCAGAAGCTGCGCTGGTTCGGGCCGCGGGAGCTCGACAAGCCCGACCACGAGCTCGACTTCCGCGTCGGCGGGCACGAGCGGATGACCGTGCGAGCGCCGGACGGCGCTCTCTACAGCTTCTCCGCTCGCTTTCAGGACGTCGTCGAGAACGAGCGCTTCGTCCACACGTACGAGATGTACCGCGACGACGCACGGATCTCGGTGTCGGTCGCGACGATCGAGCTCGAAGCCGCCGGCGCGGGCACGAAGCTGACGCTCACCGAACAGGGAGTGTTCCTCGATTCACTCGATACGCCCGGCGCGCGCGAGCACGGCACACGCGAGCTGCTCGAGGCTCTTGCGGAGGCGCTGCGATGAGCGCCGAGGCCACCGAGCGCTCACGCTGGATCGCTCTGTACGTGCTCTGCGCGGGGATGCTGATGATCGTGCTCGATGTGACGATCGTGAACGTCGCGCTCCCGTCGATCCAAAACGACCTGCGCTTCTCCAACACCAATCTCGCCTGGGTCGTCAACGCCTACCTGATCGCCTTCGGCGGCCTGCTGCTGCTGGCCGGCCGCCTCGGTGACCTGCTCGGGCGGCGCAGCGTTTTCCTCGCCGGCGTGAGCGTCTTCACCGCCGCCTCGCTTGCCTGCGGCCTGGCACAGAGCGAGTGGGTGCTGGTCGCGGCCCGCTTCGTCCAGGGAATCGGCGGCGCGATGACCTCGTCGGTGATCCTCGGGATGATCGTGACGATGTTCCGCGACCCGCGCGAGCGGGCCAAGGCGATCGGCGTCTACGCGTTCGTCGCCTCTGCCGGCGGCGCGGTCGGGCTGCTCGCAGGCGGTGTTCTGACGCAGGCGCTGGATTGGCACTGGATCTTCTTCGTCAACGTCCCGATCGGCGCCGCTACGGTGGCGCTGGCGAGCCGGCTGCTCGAGCGCGAGGGCGGGATCGGCATGCGCGCGGGCGCCGACGTGCCGGGCGCGACGCTGATCACCGCCGCGCTGATGCTCGGCGTCTATGCGATCGTCGGGCCGGCGGCCACCCACGGTTGGGGCGCGACCTCGACGCTCGCGTTCGCCGGCGGCTCGTTCGCGCTGCTGGGCGCCTTCGTGGTCCGGGAAGCCACCGCCAGCCGTCCGCTGGTGCCGCTCGGCATCCTGCGCTCGCGCACGCTGGCGGTGGCCAACGCGATCCAGATCCTGTCCGTGCCGGCGATGTTCGGCATGTTCTTCCTCGGCGCCCTGTATCTGCGGCGGGTGCTCGGCTACGACGCCCTGCAGATCGGGCTCGCGTTCCTGCCGGTCACGCTCTCGATGGGACTGCTTTCGATTCGCTACGCCGAACGCCTGTCCACGAGCCTCGGGGCGCGCGCGACGATGCTTCCCGGCCTGGGGCTGATCACGGCTGGTCTGGTGCTGTTCGCGCTTGCTCCAGTGCACAGCCACTATCTGCCCGACCTGCTGCCGACGATGCTGCTCCTCGGCATCGGCGCCGGGATGTGCTTCCCGGCGCTGATGAACATCGCGATGTCGGCGGCGCGGCCGCAGGACGCCGGGCTCGCGTCGGGCCTGCTCAACACGACCGCGCAGGTCGGCGGCGCGCTCGGCCTGGCGGTGCTCGCGACGCTCTCGAGCTCGCGCACAGAGCACCTTCTGGCGGGCGGGCAGCGGCACGCGGCGGCGTTGACCGGCGGCTACCAGTTCGCCTTCTGGATCGCGGCCGGCCTCGGCGTCGCCTCGATCGCGCTTGTTCTGACGCTGCCTGGTAAGCGGAGCGCCGCGGTGCACGACGAGCGAGCCGAGGCGGCGCCGCTGAGCTATGAGTCGGTCTGAAGTGGCGATCTAGAGGGCGACGCTCACCTCGATGCCGGCGCGCGCGAGCGCCCTCGCGACGGGGTCCGTGCGCCGTAGCCGCCGCGGGGCGACGATCGCCCGCCGAACTCCGGCGCGAAGCGCCCACTCCGCGACGTCGCCGTTGCTGCGCGTCGCGAGCAGCACGAATGTCGCGCGCTCGGCGCGATCGCCGAGGATCTCGCGCGCGTCGCGCAGGTCGCGCTCGGCAGCCTCGTCAATCGCATCGTCCAGCGCACCCGTGTAGATGATGCAGTTGCCGCGCAGCTCCCGGCGGGGCGCGATCGCAAGCACCGTGAGCGGCCCCTCGCGCGCGAGCGCCGCGGCGATCGCGCGGCGTCCCCCGCGGCGCTCGCGGAAGACCACGAGGACACCCGGGTCGCCCATCGCCACAAGCTAGCTAAGGTGAGCCGGCCCAACGGCAGAAAGGACGCCATGCCCGCCAGGACGAGCGTCGACGCAGGTCATCCCACCGGCACCCGGCGCTGAGGCGCCGAGCTCGTCTTCGCAGGTCGCTCGCCGGTCTGGCCGGCGCGCCGTGGGCGCCGTTTGCGGTGCTCGCGGTCGTCTCGGTCCTCTCGCTCGCCTTCCGCGTTGCCTGGCTGAGCGACCCCTGCGCAAATCCGTGCCGAGGCGAAGCCGCGCATTCGCTGATCTTCGACGAGGTCTACTACGTCAACGCGGCCCGGCGGATCGACGGTCTCGCGGTGCCAAAGAGCCAGCCCTACGCCGGCGACCCGGCCGGGCAGGACGACAACTCCGAGCACCCGCAGCTCGTCAAGCTCGTTATCGCCGGCGCGATTGAGGTGTTCGGCGATGGGCCGTTCGCGTGGCGGATCGGCTCGGTGATCTTCGGCTCGCTCGCGATCCTCGGCATGTTCGCGCTGGCCCTCGCCGCCGGAGCGTCGCGCTGGTGCGCCGTGCTCGCGGCGACGCTGATGGCCGCCGACAGCCTGATGATCGTCCACGGACGTATCGCGACGCTCGACATCTACGTCGTCGCGTTCATGGTCTGGGCCGCCGCGGCCTATCTGGGCGGAAGACCGATCGTCGGCGGCGTCCTGCTCGGCCTCGGCGCGACCACGAAGCTCGTTGCGCCCTACCTGCTCTTTGCGCTGCTGCTGGTCGAGCTGCTCCGCCATCGACGATACGGATTCCGCGCCGCCGCGGTGGCGTTCGCGGAGCTGACGATGGTCGCCACCGGCGTCTACCTCGCGGTGCTCGCCGCGTTCGACCGGATCGCACCGCCGTATGACCCGCAGACGGGGCGCACGATCACCGGCGGGCCAATCGCCCACACCTCGCACATCCTCAGCTACGCCGCGGGCCAGACGAGCCCGGACGGACCGAAGGGCATCGCGTCCTACCCGTGGGACTGGTTCGCCGACATCAAGCCGATCAACTACCTCAACGTCACCGTCACGACCGGTTCGTCGCGAACGGCGACCGTCCACTTCCTCGGCCTGATCAGTCCGCCGATCCTGGCGTTTGCCGTGCCCGCACTGGCCTTCGCGCTGCTAGCCGCGTGGCGCGGCGGTCGGGCGGATGCGGTCGCGGTCGGCTGGTTCCTCGGGACGTGGCTGCCGTTTGCGGCGTCGAGTGTGATCCTCGAGCGGACGTCCTACCTCTACTACATGGTGATCGTGATGCCCGGCATCTACCTAGCGCTGGCGCTGATCTTCACGCGCCGCTGGATGCCGCACTGGGCGCTGGGGTTATGGCTCCTGGTCGTTCTCGCCTCGGCCGTATTGACGTACCCGTTCCTGCCGTTTCCAGCCATCGGCAGCTGACGTAAGAATTAGGCGCATGTCGCGCACGCGCCACGCGCGCAGTGTCGTCGCCGTCGGCGCGCTGGCGGCGCTGGTCTTGGCAGTGCACGTGGCCGTCTCGCCGGCGGCGGGCGTGGCCTGCGGCGCGCAGACAGTGCCGACGATCGCGACCCTCGACGGGCGCATCGCGACGAATATCTACGGCGGCGAGCTCGGGGGCAGCGAGACGATGGTCGACCTCGGTCACGTCAAGACCGCGCCAGACCTGCTGTCCGCGGTCGCCGCGGGCGACGCCGCGGCGACCATGGCGGCGGTCAAGCGGATCGTCTACCACCCGTTCTGGCACATCGTGCGCCTGCGCGTGCTCAGTCCCGCGGGCGTCCTGCTGGCCGACTTCGGCGGCCCCTTCGTCATTTCGCCCGTCGACGGCGCGCTCGTCCTCGACGGGCGAACGATCGGGAGCTTCGTGATGTCCGTCCAGGACGACGTCGGCTTCACGAAGCTCGAGACGCACGCGATCGGCGACCCGATCGCGATCTACGTCAGCGGGCACCTCGTCGCCGAGCTCGGCGGGGCGTTCCCGAAGGCCCAGCCGCTCACGGCGCGGCTACGGCTCGGCGGGCTGACTTACGCTCTGCAGAACGAGACCTACGACGCCTTCCCGACCGGGACGCTCACGGCGGTGCTCGCTATCCCGACGCCACCGGCGTCGCTGAAAGCCGAGTCGTGCGCCGCCGTGACCGTGGCCGAGATAAAGCGCGTCGTGCTGCGCATCGCGGCCCGCTATCACCCGCTCGCTGCGCGCTACAACGACTTCGTCGAGACGGCCCACGCCGACACGGGCGTGCTCGTGATCGTGCGGATCGGCCTGCGCGTGATCGCCGGCAGCGCCGGCCCCGGCCCGCTCGTGATCCCCGACGCCGGCAGCGTCAGCTACCTCGGGCGCGTCTGGTCGGTCTTCTCGCTCGCGCCGACGCCGCCGGCGCGCGTCTACGTCCTGGTCCCGGCGCCGCCGTAGGTCAGTGCGTCACGCCGCCGAGCACCGGGTGGTGCACGGCTCGGGCGATCAGCGCGGCGAACAGATCCGCGCCATGCGGCGTCGTGTGCGTGCCGTCTTCGACCACGCCGGGGCCGCTGCTCGTGTCGTACCAGTCGGCGATCGTCGCCTCGTGCCAGCCCTTGACCGCGTAGGCGAGCTCGCTGTTGACCTCGCTCTGCCAGCTCGTCGCGACGCGCACGTTGACGAGCACGACGAGCGGCACTCCGGCGAGCGCCTGCCGAAGCCGCAGCACGTCGGCGTAGTAGACGGGTCCGTTGTCGCCGACGTGGACGATGACCCGGCGCGGGAGCGAGCCGGCGGCGCGGTAGGCGAACAGCCGGGCGATCGTCTGCTCGGGCTGTCGTGAGACAACCGCGTCGATGTGAAGCTGCGTGCCGAGCGCCGACTGCAGCGCCCCGGAGGCTCCGAGCATCACCGAGTCGCCGACGGCGAGGATCGGGCCGCTGGTCGGGACCGGCGGCGGCGCGGCGTGGTGATGGTGGCGGTGGTGGCGGCCCGCGGTACTCGTCCGGGTTGTCGTTGTCGTCGTCGACGACGTCTGCGTCTTGGCCGGGTCGGGCGGGAGCACGAGGTGGTGGCTTGCCCGCTGCGACTGGGCGAGAGCCTGCTTGGTGAATCCCGGTGGTAGAGCTGCGACGCCGGACGGCGTCGCAGCGAGGAGGCCGAGCAGGAGCGCGAGGCCAGAGGCGGTGACGATCGCCGGCGTGTGCGGCTGCGCGAGCCAGCGCGGAGCCTTGATGCGGACGCGCTGCAGCGCGCCGGAGCGGATCGGGGTTTCGACGAAGCGGTAGGAGACCGCGGCCACGATAACGGTCCCGGCCGCCTGCGCCGGGATCAGGATGCCGCGCGCCAGGTGGACGTCGACGCCGGGGCGCGTGAACACCAGGATCGGCCAGTGCCACAGATAGATCCCGTAGCTTCGCTCACCGATCCAGCGCGGCACGCGGGTCGCGAGCAGCCTGCCGATCGCGCTCATCGGATGAGCGACCGCCCCGAGTAGCACCGCCGAGCACAGCGCGAGGATGAGGAATCCGCCCTCATAGAGGAACTGGTCGTAGTCGTGGACGGTCGCGAACATGTAGATGACCGCGGCGAGCGCCGCGAGGCTCGTGGCGTCAAGCACGCGACGAGCGCGAAGCGTGCGCCACGCCGGCATCGCCGACGGCGGCCAGGCGAACGCGAGCAGGACGCCGACGAGGATCGGCGCAGCACGCGTGTCCGTGCCGTACCAGATGCGCGACGTGTTCCCTCCGGGCACGTAAAGCGCCCACATCAGCGCGGCCGAACCGCCCCCCGCGAACGCCACGAGCAGCGGCAGGGCGAGGCGGCGCCGGCCGCGGCGCAGCGCCCGCATTGCGATCACGAACAGCGGCGGCCAGACGAGATAGAACTGCTCCTCGACCGCCAGCGACCACAGATGGCGAAGCAGGCCCGGCCGGCCGAACGTCGCGAAGTAGCTCTCGTGCCCGAAGATGAAGCGCCAGTTGGCGACGTAGAAGATCGAGGCGAGCGCGTCGTCGTGGAGCCCGACGAGCTTGCCGCGCTCGATCGTCGCGCCGACCAGCAGACAGACCGCGAGCAGCAGGAACAGCGCCGGGAGCAGGCGCCTTGCCCGCCCCGCCCAGAAGCGCAGCAGCTTGACCTTGCCCTCGGCCGCGAACTCCGCGAGCAACAGCGACGTGATCAGGTAGCCGCTGATCACGAAGAACATGTCGACGCCGAGGAACCCGCCCGGCAGCCAGCCGCCGTCGGCGTGGTAGACGAACACGCCCGCGACGGCGATCGCGCGGAGCCCGTCGATTCCGGGCATTCTCCGCAGGCGCGGCGCGGCGTCTTTCGGTTTGGTGCTAGTCACCGCAGCAGTATGCGTCAGGTCGCGAAATGCCGCACGGCCAGCTACATTTCGCGCAAGCCGATCTGCACGACCGTCGCTCAGGAGGAACCGAGGAATGGCAACCGTAGCCGAGCCGCTTCCCGCTCAGGCATTAGCCCAACCGCGCCGCGAGATCAAGATCGTCCCGCTTGCCGGCCTGCCGATCGTGGCCCTCGTAATCATCGGCATGGTCGTCGCGATCGCGTCGAACAGCCACTGGGCGCTCGACTTCTACCACGTGGCCGGGGGTGGTCTGTGGACTGCCGTTGACCTCTTCCTGGGCCTGGTGCTCGGCCCGATCATGG
>Ga0070733_10003668_pt1 | contig 10428 bp, 11 predicted proteins | sample Coa_R1_9_FD_66450 | JGI IMG/M metagenome (GOLD analysis project Ga0070733, IMG submission 66450) | Surface soil microbial communities from Centralia Pennsylvania, which are recovering from an underground coalmine fire - Coalmine... | ecosystem: Environmental > Terrestrial > Soil > Unclassified ... | reverse complement strand
TCGGCTTCATCTGCAACTTCCTGGTCCGGGCGGTCGACGATCGCCATCACATGGCGCTCGAGACGCTCGACGAAGCGGTCGGCGTGGCTTGAGGGAGGGGGACATGGCTTCTGACAACGATGGCGACGGCACGACCTCCGTCCAGCTGGCGATCGCCTGGGCCTTCGTCGGCATCCCGCTCCTGTGGGGCGTCTACAACACCCTGTCCAACGCGCTGAAGCTGTTTACCGGCTGAGCTTCGGCGCGGGCTTCCTCAGGATCGCGGCGGGCGTGCGCGGGCGATGAGCTTCTCGCGCTCGTCGAGAAGCTCCGCAAGGCGCCGCTCCTGGTCGGCGATCCGGTCCGCGGCGCGTGTTTCATCCTCGGCGCCCGAGACGGCCGCCGCCTGCTCGGTGAGCTCCCGGATGTTGTCGCGGACGATCGCGATGCGCTGGTCGAGATCTTCGAGCAAGGGTTGGGCCATCAGCTTGCCTCCGCCAAAAGCGACAATTGCTGGCGCGCCGGATCGCCGAACTGGTCGACGAGACGGGTCGGATAGTCGCCGGTGAAACAATGGTCGGTGAACTGCGGCTGTCTTGCGTTGCGGCCGGGATAGCCCATCGCGCGATAGATTCCCTCGACCGAGAGAAAGGCGAGAGAATCGGCGCCGACGAACCGCCGAATCCCCTCGAGGTCCATGCGGGCGGCGATGAGCCCATCGCGCTCGGGCGTGTCGATGCCGTAGAAGTCGGGATGGGCGATCGGCGGCGACGAGATGCGCAAGTGAACCTCGCGCGCGCCCGCTTCCCGCATCATCTGCATGATCTTGACGCTGGTGGTGCCGCGCACGATCGAATCGTCGATGAGCACGATCCGCTTGCCCTCGACCACCGCGCGGTTGGCGTTGTGCTTCATCCTGACCCCAAGCTCGCGGATCGACTGGCTCGGCTGAATGAAGGTGCGCCCGACATAATGGTTGCGGATGATGCCGAGTTCGAACGGCAGAGCGCATTCGCGCGCATAGCCGATCGCCGCCGGAACGCCCGAATCGGGCACCGGCACGACCACGTCGGCCTCGGCCGGGGCCTCGCGCGCGAGCTCCGCCCCCATCGCCTTGCGGGCGTCATAGACCGATCGTCCATGGACGATCGAATCGGGCCTGGCGAAATAAATGTACTCGAAGATGCAGGGCCGGGCCGGCTGCCTCGGCAGGGGGAAGAAGCTCTTCACCCCGCCGCCGTCGATGACCACGACTTCGCCGTTCTCGACGTCGCGAACGAATTTGGCCCCGATGATGTCGAGCGCGCAGGTCTCCGAGCACAGGATCGGGGCGCCGTCGAGTTCGCCGAGCACGAGCGGCCGGATGCCGAGGGGATCGCGCGCGCCGATGAGCTTCTTGTTGGTCAGCGCGACCAGCGCGTAGGCGCCCTCGATCTCGGTCAGGGCCTCGACGAAACGGTCGACGATCTTCGGCCTCCGCGAGCGCGCCGCGAGCAGGAGCGCCACTTCGGTATCGGTGGTCGACTGGCAGATCGCGCCGCCGCGAATGAGCTCCTGCCGAAGGGTGAGCCCATTGGTCAGATTGCCGTTATGGGCGACCGCGAGGCCGCCGGCCTCGAGTTCGGCGAACAAGGGCTGGACATTACGCAGCACCGTCTCGCCGGTGGTGGAATAGCGCACGTGCCCGATCGCGGAGCGCCCGGGCAACCGGTCGATGGTCGCCGCCTTGGAGAAGTGATCGCCGACCAGCCCCAGCCGGCGCTCCGAATGGAACCGGGCGCCGTCGAAGGCGACGATCCCGGCGGCCTCCTGGCCGCGATGCTGCAGCGCATGCAGGCCGAGCGCGACGATCGCGGCGGCGTCGGGGTGATTGAAAATGCCGAAGACGCCGCATTGCTCGCGCGGCCGGTCCTCGTCAGGATCGAAGCTCGCCTCGCCCGAGGGACTGGAAGCGAATTCGAGCTCCGTCCCCATCACTGCTTGGGCGCCGGAGCGAAGGGAGCGTTCTTGTTGATCAAGGCGTCGAGTTTCTGCTTGTCCATCGCCGAACCGTTCGTCCCCGAGGTTGAATCGGTCTTCTTCGGCGGCTGGGACGGGACTGCGATCGGCTGATCGTCCTCGGTCTTCGGCCGCGAGCCGGCCGCATCGTTCCGCGGCCCCAGCTCCTTCGTCGCCTCGTCGGCGCGCGACTGGATCCAGCCGTTGAGGGTCTGGGCGGCGTCCGAGGGCAGCATGGCGACAATGCGAACGGCGGTCTCGGTGAGGACCGGCCGGGTCCTGGCGTTCTTGACCCATTCGGGCTGCTGCTTCTCCGACACCAGCCAGTTGAAGATGGCGAAAGCGACGACCGCGAGGAGAAAGCCCCTCGCGACCCCGAACACGAAGCCCAGCGACCGATCGAGGGGCCCGATCCTGCTGTCGAGGATCGCGTCGGACATCCGGACAGTGAACAGGGAGACGATGATCAGCGTCACAAAAAACACGATCGCCGCGGCGGCCGCCTGAGCGATGATCTCCTTGTGAATGTAGGGGGTGAGGTAGGGCATGACCAGAGGGTAGAAGTAATAAGCGGCTGCCGCGGCGGCGATCCACGAGGCGATGGCCAGCACCTCGCGGGTGAACCCGCGCATCATCGAGAGCAGCGCTGAAACAAGAACGATGCCGAGAACCGCGAGATCGAGATAGGATGGCATAAGCGAGAAAGCCTCGTCGCGACGGTCAGACGTCCACCATGCGCCTTAAGGCGGCTGGTGCGAGCGCCTTATAGCCAAGCCGCCCCGGTTCGTCACCCCACCGCGGGAATGGGGGAGCGCCGCGCCGCCTTCGCTTCGACCGCGGCCGCGGCGATCAGCGCGACCAGCGAGGCCACATTGTCGATGGGCTCAGCGGCGATGGCGACGGTCTCGCCGCCGGCGCGGGGCGATTGCGGCGCAAAGGCGCGCTGAAATCCGAGCTTGGCGGCCTCTTTCAGCCGCAAGGGCGCATGCGCGACCGCCCGCACCGAGCCGGAGAGCCCGATCTCGCCGAACCAGACCGCTTCCCGCGGCAGACTTGCGCCGGTGAGCGAGGAAATGAGCGCCGCCGCGGCGGCGAGATCGGCCGCCGGCTCCATGATCCGCAAGCCCCCTGCGACGTTGAGATAGACGTCGTATTGCCCGAGCTTCATGCCCCCGTGGGCCTCGAGCACCGCGAGCACCATGGCCAATCGGCTCGGCTCCCAGCCGACCACGGCGCGCCGGGGCGTGCCGAGCGTCGAGGGCGCGACCAGGGCCTGGATCTCGACCAGAAGCGGGCGCGCCCCTTCGACGCCGGCGAACACCGCGGCGCCCGGATGGGGCGCGCCGTCGCGGTCCGCCAGGAACAAAGCCGAAGGGTTCGGCACCTCGGCGAGGCCGCCGCCGGTCATCTCGAACACCCCGACCTCGTCGGTCGCGCCGAACCGGTTCTTGGCCGCTCTCAACAGACGGAACGCATGCGAGCCGTCACCCTCGAAGGAGAAGACCGCATCGACCATGTGCTCGACGACGCGGGGGCCCGCGATCTGCCCGTCCTTGGTCACATGCCCGACCAGCAGCAAGGCCGCACCGCTCGCCTTGGCGAAGCGGATCAGCGCCTGCGCCGAGCCGCGCACCTGGGCGACCGTCCCAGGCGCCGATTCGATCGAGTCGCTCCACATGGTCTGGATCGAATCGATGACCACGAACTTGGGCTGATCCCCCGAGCCCAGCGTCGCCACGATGTCCTCGACGAAGGTCTGCGCCGCGAGCTGCACCGAAGCGCCAGCGAGCCCGAGCCGCGCCGCGCGCAGGCGAACCTGGGCGGTCGATTCCTCGCCCGAGACATAGACGACCCGGCCGCCCGACCGCGCGACCGCGGCGCAGGCCTGGATGAGCAGTGTCGACTTGCCGATCCCCGGCTCGCCGCCGATCAGGGTGGCCGAGCCGGCCACGAACCCGCCGCCCGCCACCCGGTCGAGCTCGGCGATGCCGGTGACGAGACGCGGCTCGGTCTCAGCGGCGCCGGCCAGATCCTCCAGCGGAAACGGCCGGCCCGCCGCTCCCCTTCGGGCGCCCTCGCCGCCGACGCCAAGCGCGGCTGCTTCCTCTATGATCGTGTTCCACTCGCCGCACGATTCGCATCGTCCCTGCCAGCGCTGGGTGATGGCGCCGCAATTCTGGCAGACATAGGAAGACCGAAACCTGGCCATCGCGCCGCACTGGCAGGTTTGCGTTGATGTGTCGAGGGGCTTTATTGGCCCGCTCAGGGCACGAGCACGGCCGCCCCTTCGAGCCTCCCTTGACGCAAATCGTCGAGCGCCTCGTTGGCCTTGGCGAGCGGATAGGGCGTGGTCGCCGTCTTGACCTTCGCCTCAGCCGCAATGGCCAGGAATTCGCGCCCGTCCTCGCGGGTGAGGTTGGCAACCGAGGCGACGCTGCGCTCCTCCCAGAGGAGTCGGTAGGGGAACGAGGGCACGTCGCTCATGTGAATGCCGCCGCACACGACCCGCCCGCCCTTGCGCACCGCCGCGAGCGCGGCGGGAACGAGCGCGCCCACGGGCGCGAACAGGATCGCCGCGTCGAGCGGCTCGGGCGGCTCCTCGTCCGACCCGCCCGCCCATTCGGCGCCCATCGAGCGGGCGAACGCCTGTCCCGCAGCGTCGCCTGGCCGGGTGAAGGCCAACACGCGCCGCCCCTGCCAGCGGCAGACCTGGGCGATGATGTGCCCGGCGGCCCCGAAGCCATAAACGCCGATCGTCCGCGCGTCCCCGGCCATTTTCAGCGAGCGCCAGCCGATCAGCCCGGCGCAGAGCAGCGGCGCCGTGGCGACCGGGTCGAGATCGTCGGGGAGGGACAAGACGAAATCCGCCTCCGCAATCGCATGAGTGGCGTAGCCGCCATCCCTCGTGTAGCCGGTGAACAGCGGCTTTTCGCACAGGTTTTCGCGTCCGCTCCGGCAATAGGGACAGGTCCCGTCGGCATGGGCGAGCCAGGCGACCCCGACGTGCGCGCCGATCTTGAGGCCGACCCCCTCGCCTGCCGCCTCGATTCGGCCGACGATCTCGTGTCCCGGCACGATAGGGAGCTTGGGGTTGGCGAGTTCGCCGTCAACGACATGCAGGTCGGTGCGGCACACGCCACAGGCCTCGACCCTGATGCGAACCTGTCCCGGGCCCGGCGCGGGATCGGGCCGCTCCTCCATCGTGAGCCGCTCGTGGGGCCGATGGAGGACCATGGCGCGCATGGAAACGGCCGTTCGCTCAAGCGCTGGCGCGCCGGGAGCCTGCGACCGATCGCCTGAGAAGGGCATAGAGGCTGCCGCCGGTCAGCGCGCCCAGCACATAAGCGACGGCGACCAGCACGGCGAGCGGCAGCGGGAGGGCAAGCCAGAGGAAGGCCACGCTGACGCTCTGGGCGTTCTGAGCGACGAAGACGATCAGCGCGGCGACAAACACCACCACGATCGCCAGATAAAGCCAACGCATGGGGTCACGTCCTCCCTGGCCTTCTATCAAGCAGGCCGCCCGCGGTTAACGCTCACCCGCAGCGCCCGCGAATCGCTCGCCCGGTCAGGCCGCGGGAGCGCTGTGCAGACCCAAGCCCAGCGCTATCCAGGTTGCGCCGGCGAAGACGAGGTCGACGCCGAGAAAGATTCCGAGCACATAAAGCGAGGACACCGGCCAATGGACCAGGATGATGATCCCGAGCAGGAGCGTGATCACGCCCGAGGCCACGACCCACCCCCACGGCGTCCCCCCCTTCATGTTGAAGCCGAGAACGATTCGCATGATGCCAGAAGCGACCAGCGCCGCGCCGAGGATGAGGGTCAGCCACACCGCGGTCAGCAACGGATTGTCGAACGCCACAAATCCCGCAATGATGTAGAGGACGCCGAGTGCGAGCCAGAACAGGAATCGCCCCCAGGTCTTGATCTGGAACGAGTGGATCACCTCGAAAACGCCCGCCAGCAGCATCATGATGCCGACCAGCCAGACGCTGGCGATGGTCGCCATGACTACGCTGCCGAGCGCGATCACTCCGGCGACGAGGTAGACCACGCCGAGTGCGACGATCCAGCCCCATTTCCCCCTAAGCGGCGCAAGGCCCGCGGCCGGTCCGAGCCCGAATGCCGATGCTGTGTTGGTCATAGCGTTCGTCCTTGATTCGCGCCGCGCGCCGCGACGGACCCTTCCAACGGCCCCTTCAAGGCGCGCTTTGGCATCTATCTATATCTATCATAACCAATTTTGATGAGAAGCGCCCGCTCTTTTCGCAACCGGGAACGGGAGCGGGAACCCGGCCTTTGGCGCCCTCAGGCCTTGGCGCCCTTCCAGTCTCTCAATCGGCTCAAGAGCAGGAACGAAGCCGCCTCTTTCGAGTCGGCAAGATAGTCGTGGGCGGCGCGCGAAAGCCGCTCGACCAGCGATTTCTTATAGCCCTTGTCGCCAGGCTCGAGCGCGATCGTGGTCACGATCACCAGCACCCGCTGCTCCCCGCCGTCCTGGGCCTTCGCGGTCCACACCTTGGCGGCTCTGGCTAGGGGATGAGAGAACGCCATGACCATCTGCCCCCCGTGGATGAAACCCCGGGCGGCATAAGGGAACAGACCGCGCATGCGCGTCAAGCCCTCCCTCGCGCGCGAGCCTCACGAATCAGGATTTGGCCCGCGCGGATGGCGGCTTCGCGGCCGGCCCCTCATCAGCCTCGCCGACCTCCTCGCCGTTGATCGTGAGGCGTCCCTGCGCGGCGCCGAGCCTGACCGTCGAGCCGTCACGGATCTCGCCGGCAAGCAGCATCTGGGCCAGCGGGTCCTGCACCCATTTCTGGATCACCCGCTTCAGCGGCCGCGCGCCATAGGCCGGATCGTAGCCTTTCTCGGCCAGCCACGCCCGCGCCTTGGCGTCGAGGCTCAAGCCGATCTTGCGATCCTCCAAAAGCCGGTTCAGGCGCCTGAGCTGGATGTCGACGATCTCGCCCATGTCCTCGCGCCTCAAGCGGTGGAAGAGGATGATCTCGTCGACCCGGTTCAGGAACTCGGGCCGGAAATGGGAGCGCACCACCCCCATCACTTCCTTCTCGACCGCCTTCGCATCCTCGCCCTCGCGCAAGTTGACGAGATATTCGGAGCCGAGATTCGAAGTCATGACGATCAGCACGTTGCGGAAATCGACCGTCCGGCCCTGGCCGTCGGTGAGCCGCCCATCGTCGAGAACCTGCAACAGGACGTTGAACACGTCCGGATGCGCTTTCTCGACCTCGTCGAACAGCACCACCTGATAGGGCCGGCGCCTGACCGCCTCGGTCAAAGCTCCGCCCTCCTCATAGCCGACATAGCCGGGGGGCGCGCCGATCAGCCGCGCGACCGAATGCTTCTCCATGTACTCGGACATGTCGATGCGCACCATCGCGCTCTCGTCGTCGAACAGGAAAGCGGCCAAGGCCTTGGTGAGCTCGGTCTTGCCGACGCCGGTCGGGCCCAGGAACATGAACGACCCGATCGGCCGGTTCGGGTCCTGCAAGCCCGCTCGGGCGCGCCGGACCGCGGTCGAGACCGCGACCACCGCCTCGCGCTGGCCGACCACGCGGCGCGCGATCTCCTCCTCCATCTTGAGCAGCTTCTCGCGCTCGCCTTCCAGCATCTTGTCGACCGGAACGCCGGTCCAGCGCGACACCACCTGGGCGACGTGATTGGCGGTGACCGCTTCGTCGACCAGCACGCTATTGCCGTGGCTCTCCGCGTCGGCGAGCTTCTTCTCGAGGTCGGGGATCGCGCCATAGGTCAGGCGCCCCGCTTCCGCATAGTCGCTCTTGCGCTGCGCCTGCGCCAGCGCGTTGCGCGCAGCGTCAAGCTCCTCCTTGAGCTTCGCGGCCTGGCCGAGCTTGTCCTTCTCGGCCTTCCAGCGCGCGGTCAGCGAATCGGACTTCTCTTGCAGTTCCGCGAGCTCGCTCCCGAGCTTCTTCAGGCGATCCTTGGAAGCCGCGTCGCTCTCCTTCTTCAAGGCTTCCTGCTCGATCTTGAGCTGCATGATGCGCCGGTCGAGCTCATCCAGCTCCTCCGGCTTCGAGTCGACCTGCATCCGCTGGCGGGACGCCGCCTCGTCGATGAGGTCGATCGCCTTGTCGGGGAGGAACCGGTCGGCGATGTAGCGGTCGGAGAGGGTGGCCGCCGCGATGATCGCCGGATCGGTGATTCGCACCTGATGATGGGCCTCGTACTTCTCCTTCAGGCCGCGCAGGATCGAGATGGTGTCCTCGACCGTCGGCTGGGAGACGAACACCGGCTGGAAGCGCCGCGCCAGCGCCGCGTCCTTTTCCACATGCTTGCGATATTCGTCGAGGGTGGTCGCGCCGACGCAGTGCAGTTCGCCGCGCGCCAGCGCGGGCTTCAGGAGGTTCGAGGCGTCCATCGCCCCCTCCGCCTTGCCCGCGCCGACCAGCGTGTGCATCTCGTCGATGAACAGGATGATGTCGCCGGCGGCGGCGGTGACCTCGTTGAGCACGCCTTTCAGGCGCTCCTCGAACTCGCCGCGATATTTCGCGCCAGCGATCAGCGACCCCATGTCGAGCGCCAAGAGCTTCTTGTCGCGGATCGATTCGGGCACGTCGCCGTTGACGATGCGGAGCGCCAAGCCCTCGACGATCGCCGTCTTGCCGACGCCGGGCTCGCCGATCAGCACCGGATTGTTCTTGGTGCGGCGCGACAGCACCTGGATGGTGCGGCGGATCTCCTCGTCGCGGCCGATCACCGGATCGAGCTTGCCGGTGCGCGCCGCCTCGGTGAGGTCGCGGGTGTATTTCTTCAGCGCGTCATACTGGTTCTCGGCGCTCGCGGTGTCCGCCGTGCGGCCCTTGCGGAGGTCGTTGATCGCGGAGTTCAGGGTCTGCGCGGAGACGCCGGCGTTGGCCAGGATCTTGGCCGCTTCCGTGCCCTTCTCCATCGCCACCGCGAGCAGGAGGCGTTCGACGGTCACGTAGGAATCGCCGGCCTTCTGGGCGATCTTCTCGGCATTGTCGAACAGGCGCGCCGTCGTCGGCAGCATGTAAAGCTGCCCCGCTCCCGAGCCCCCGACCTTGGGCAATTTGGCCAGCGCCGCCTCGACCTGTTGCAGCGCCTCCCGCGAATTTCCGCCCGCCCGATCGATGAGGCCCGAGGCCAGGCCCTCCTCGTCGTCCAGAAGCACTTTCAGCACGTGCTCGGGCGTGAACTGCTGATGGCCTTCGCGCAAGGCGAGCGACTGCGCGGCCTGCACGAACCCTCGCGCCCGCTCGGTGTATTTCTCTAAGTTCATGGATTCACCCCTTGGCGCAGGCCGGCGCCCTCGGAAGCTGCGCCAGCGTGCCCATACTATCGGATTGCCGCGATTTCGCGGCTCAAAGCGCATGTAGGAGCCGCCCGGCGCGAACGGAAGGGCGCGGACGAACGAAGAAGGATGGCGATGGTGTTGTTTTCGGAGTCCCGCCCCAACTCGTCATGGGCGGCCTTGCCCTGTCTTGTCTCGGCGGCGCTCTGGACGGCTTCTGTCATGGCCGGGCTTGTGCCGGCCATGACGAGACGGTTGGGAATTCGAAGGCGCCGATCAACGCTATAACGGCGAAGAGCAACGAGAATGCCAAGCATCGAGCTTTGGGTCACGGGGCCGCGCGCTTGAAAAACTCCTGAAGCCATTCGGCGTTCATGCCGGCGATCGGCAGCCAGGCCTTGAACAGCGACTCCGGCGAATAGCGCTCGATCTCCGTCATCATGCGCTTTTCGATGTCCGCCATGACCGCCTTCTGCATCGGCTCCACGTCCGGCAGTCCCATGAACTGGCGGGCCTCGAGCGGCGTGCAGTCGACATTGATGGTGATCTTCATCCTGTCCTCCCTTCTGTCGCAAGGCGGGCGAGATGACTCGTCGCGGATCGGCGCGTATGAAGGCGGCTGCCCCGTTTGGCGGTCATTTATCGCAGGTCTTCGCCCCGTGAGCCAGTCTTGACCGCTCCCAAGGCCTTCATTCTGCACCTCGATCGCGCCGTTCCGCGCCAAGCCAATGTCCAGACGCTTCGCGCCAGCCTGCCGATCGAGAGTGAAGTCGTGGCGGCGATCGACGGCGCCCGCCTCACGCAGCGCGAAGTCGATCAGGCCACCGCGCGCCGGCGCTTCGAGCCCCGCTATCCGTTCGCGCTGACCAGGACCGAAGTCGCCGTCTTCCTGAGCCATCGCCTCGCCTGGCGGCGGATCGTCGACGAGGCTCTCGACTTTGCTTTCATCTTCGAGGACGACGCGGAGATCGATCCCGCTTCGTTCGCGGCGCTGATCGACTTCGTAACCGCCGAACGGCGGATTTGGGACTATGTGCTCATGCCAGCACAGCCGATTCGGGCCGGAACGGCGGTCGCCCGGCGCGGCGCGCTTTCGCTCATCCGCCCCGACGCGCCGCCCTTGCGCGCGATCGCCCAGATCGTCTCGGCTG
>Ga0070733_10003667_pt1 | contig 10432 bp, 4 predicted proteins | sample Coa_R1_9_FD_66450 | JGI IMG/M metagenome (GOLD analysis project Ga0070733, IMG submission 66450) | Surface soil microbial communities from Centralia Pennsylvania, which are recovering from an underground coalmine fire - Coalmine... | ecosystem: Environmental > Terrestrial > Soil > Unclassified ... | reverse complement strand
TTTGAACGGCGGGGGCTCGGGACGGCGCCGCTGACCGAGGAGTTCTTCGCGGATCATATACCCCGTCCCTCGCGGCATCAAGGTTAACAAGTAATCGAGTGGTTCGTGACCGGGAACGCCCATCGAGATGCCGAGCGCGAGGTCATCTTCCCGGTCGTAGGTGATCAATGCTGATAGCCCCGAAAAATCGCTGATGGCTTTGTTAAGAGAGCCCTGCGCCGAGCTTGCCAGGAGGGAGAACACGTCGAGCAGCGAGGTTTTGCCGGTTCCGTTGGCGCCGATCAGCACCGTCAAAGGGCGCAGCTCGAGCTCGACGTCGCAAAGACGCCGGAAGCGCTTGACTGAAATCTTTTCGAACCTGGTTACGTGGTTTATATCTGCATCGCTCATGGTGACTCTGCTCGACGATCCCAATTCAGCAAGGTAGCACACTACCCTCACTCCGGAAACCTCGCGACCCGGACCCGAGTTACCTGCTCAATCGTCGACTTCCACCAGCCGCGCCACGCGGACGGCGGGTATGGCGCGGATCTCGCCCAGCACCTCGCCGGGAATCCCCTGGTCGACGTTGACCAGGCCGATGGCTTCCTCGGCCGGCTGGTTGCGCCCCAGAGCAAAGTTGGCGATGTTCACTTGGTGGCTGCCGAGCAGCGTCCCCACCCGCCCGATGACGCCCGGAACGTCGCGGTTGCGGATGTAGAGGATGTGGCCGTGCAGGGGCGCCTCAATGTCGATGTCGTTGATCCCCAGCACGCGCGCGCCGCGCAGTCCTGCCATGCCGAGCACGGAGCACGATCCGCCCTCGGTGCGCAGCGCCACACCCAGGGAATTGGAAAAGTCGGCGCGGCGGGAGCTGCGCAGCTCCACCACCTCGATCGTGCGCGCCTGGGCCAGCGCGCCGGCGTTGATCAGGTTCGCCTGCTCGTCCAGAATCTGGTTCAGGACGCCTTTCAGCACCGCGTTCCTCACCAGGTGCGTGTTGAGCTGGGCCAGGCCGCCGTCGTAGCTGATGCGGACCTCTTCCAGCCTCTCGCCCGCGATCTGCGCCACGAACGCCCCCAGCCTTTCACCCAGATCGAGATAGGGCTGGAGCTTCTTGTACTCCTCGGCCGAGAGCGAGGGCATGTTGACGGCGTTGCGGGCCACCCCTAGCACCAGGTAGTCGCGCACCTGCTCGGCGATGCGCACCCCGACGATCTCCTGCGCTTCCTCGGTCGAGCCGGCGATATGCGGGGTGGCGATGACGTTGGGGTGGCCGGCGACGGAGAGGTCGACGGGCGGCTCGGTTTCGAAAACGTCGAGGCCGGCGCCGGCGATGTGTCCGCTCGCCAGGGCCTGGCTGAGATCGCGCTCGTCGATCAGCTCGCCGCGCGCACAGTTGATGATCCGCGCGCCCGGCTTGGTGAGCTTCAGCGTGCGCGCGTTGATCAGGTGATGGGTTTCGGGCGTGAGCGCGGCGTGCAAGCTGATGAAGTCGCTCGAGCCGAGCACCTGGTCGAGCGGCGCGAGCTTGACGTTCTGGCCGGCGGCGACCTGCGTCGCCACGTAGGGGTCGAAGGCGATGACTTCCATGCCGAAAGCCTGCGCCAGGCGGGCCACTTCGACCCCGACCTTGCCGAGTCCCACCAATCCCAGAGTCTTGCCGCGCACCTCGATCCCCAGCAGCTTCTTCTTCTCCCATTTGCCTTGCTTCAAGGCGCTGTCAGCGTGGGGCAGCCGGCGGGCGAGCGCCAGGATCAGGGCCATGGTGTGCTCGGCGACGCTCACCGCGTTGCCGCCCGGCGTGTTCATCACCACCACGCCGCGCGCCGTCGCCGCGTCCAGGTCAACGTTGTCCACCCCGACGCCGGCGCGCCCCACCACGCGCAGGCGGGTGGCCCGTTCGAGCAGCTCGGCGGTGACCCGGGTCCCGCTGCGGACGACGAGGGCGTCAGCGTCCTTGATCTCGTTCTCCAAGGTTCCCAGGCCCGCGGCTGGCTTGCCGGCCAGGTTGAGCACCTGCCAGGATGGCTGGGAACGGAGCACGTCAAGGGCGCTGTCAGAGATGCTGTCGGCGACGATGATCTTCATTCTGGCAGCTCAAAGGTTCAAGGTCGGCGAAAAACTCTTGCTGATTCTAAAAGACTTCTTCGGTTCGTTCCTTCAATTGTGAATGTCGCCAGCTTCGGGCCTCTTGGCGGCAACGCCGACTTGAGTTCTCTCGGGCGGCGTACCCGTTGCCCCCCAGTCGAGGCTGTCCGTGGCCCAACCGCAACGTCTCCGGCACGCCTAGTCCAAATCAACTTTTATTGATTCTAAGCAACTTCCCCGGTTCGTTCCTTCATTTTTGATGTCTTTTCGGCAACCGTACTGCGTCCAGCCGTCAATCCGAGCGGCTCAGATACACCTGTTGGGCCGCGCGGACCCCCGACCCCAGCTCGACCTGGTGCCCGGCCTTCAGCAGAACAATCTCGAGCCCAGCGATGGCCGCGAACAGGTCCAGCGCGTCGTAATAGCCCAGGTGGGCAAGGCGGAAGATCTGCCCCTTCATCGACCCCTGGCCGTTGGTGATGATGGCGCCGAAGCGCGTCCGCATCCCCTTGACGATCTGGCCGGAGTCGATGCTCTCCGGCGCCAGGATCGAGGTGACGGCGCTTGCGGGGGAACATTGAGCGAACAGCCGGAGTCCCAGGGCGCGCGCCGACTGACGGGTGGCCTCGGCCAGCATCCCGGCGTTGGCCACCAGGTTTTCCCGGCCCAGCTTGCTGATGTACTGAAGGGCGGCGTGCAGTGCAACGACAAGCGTAGTAGCTGGGGTGTAGCTTGACTCGCCCCGGGCTTGGCTCGCCCGCTCCTTCGCCAAGTCGAAGTAGTAGCGCGAGGTCTTCGACTTGCCCATTATTCCCCAGGCCTTCTCGCTAACGCTCAAGAAGGCGAGACCGGGCGGGATCATCGTAGCCTTCTGCGAGCCGCCGATCAGGATGTCGATCCCCCAGTCGTCCGGCCGCAGGTCGGTGGTGCCGAGGCCGGTGATCGCGTCGACCACGAGGGCCGTCTCAGGGTGACCCGCGACCAGGCGGGCCAGCGCCTCGACATCGTGGCGCACGCCGGTCGAGCTCTCCGTCGCCTGCACCAGCACGGCGCGAAACGGCCCGTGGCTATCCAGGCGCTGTTTCATTTGTTCGACGGAGACGCACTGGCCGTACGGCGACTCCACCGTCACCACTTCGGCGCCGAACGCCCGCGCCAGGCCGATCCAGCGCTCGCCGAACTTCCCCGCCGTCCCCACCAACACTTTCTCACCCGGCGAAACCAGGTTGGTGACGGCGGCTTCCATGGCGCCGGTACCGGAGCTCGCCAGGAGCAGCACGTCGTTCTGAGTATTGAAGTAGTATTTCAGCAGGTCGAGGGTCTCGCGCATCAGGGCGCGAAACTCGTCGGTGCGGTGGTGGAGGGTGGCGGCGAGGGCGCGCACCTGCGCTTCGAGCAGCAGGGGCGTCGGACCGGGCGTAAACAGACGTTCTTTGATGATTCCTGGCATCAACTACGCTCCCGTCAAGGCTAGAGTCTTCCGAGGGCGGGTCTTCCCTTCGCGGCCCTTGCGGCTGGCCTTCGCACCCGCGCTTGCCGCCGGCAGACCCTCCATCCTGCGACCGATGTTGTTGAGGAAGCTCTCGGCGATCCGAGGTCAACTTCCCGCGGATGCCGCTCCGTCACGGGCCGCCAAACGGCACCCAGAGATTTTGGATCGCTGAAGCCTAGTTTCCAGTGTAGGAAACAGGGAGGGAATTGTCAATCGCTGTTAGCCAGGCAGGGGTTAACAGTTCAACAGGGGGATAATACCTATGAAACCATACTAATTAGGGCGCAGCCCAAGCCAAATGGCGGGTGATTGGGCCAACTCCCATAATGTGGATATGACATTTGAAAACAAAGGCTTTGACGGGATGAGGACACAGGGTTTCCAATCATAAATTTCCTTTATTTTGTTGGTAATATAAGCCGTTAGGGCCCTAAAACCGGGTCAGTCATTTGGCAGACGGAGTGCCTAGCGTACATACCGCAAAGGTACTACCGGAGCCCACCGAAACATTCTATTTTGGTGGTTGTCGATCGACAGTTTGTGAGGTATGCTCCAGCAGTCTCGTAGGTCTCGTACGAGGTAGTTCCCTAGCAAGTTCCCTGACGGCAAAATCCAAATTTGGGGGAGGACGCAAAATGAAGAGAGCTTTCTTGCTCTTGGCGACGATGCTCTTCGTCGTGTCCCTCACCGCTTGGGCTCAGGATACCGCCAACCTCGTGGGTACGGTAACGGACACCACGGGGGCGGTGATCCCGAACGCCAAAGTCACGGTTGCCAATCCCGACAAGGGGTTTACCCGCGACCTGGTGAGTAACTCGGCCGGAGCGTACTCGCTCAGCGCGGTACCCATCGGCAATTACGTGATTACTGCTGAGGCGCAGGGTTTCGAAAAACTGGTGCGCTCGGGGATCAGCCTGACGGTGGGGCAGATTCAGCGCGTGGACCTGCAACTGACCCTCGGCCAGGTGACGCAGGAAGTCACCGTGACCGGCAACGTTCCCAAGGTACAGACCGAGACGTCGGCCATTTCGGACGTCGTCACCGGGAAGCAGATCTCCGACCTGGAGCTTAACGGCCGCAACTTCGTCACGCTGGCGCTGCTGATTCCCGGCGCCGTGCCTGACAACGGCCTGAACACTTCCACCGTCGGCGTCTACGGCAACAATAGCATCTCCTTCAACGGCAACCGCATGCAGTACAACAACTGGGAGATCGACGGCGGCAACAACACCGACGAGGGCTCGGCGTCCACCTTCAACACCTATCCGAATTTGGATACCATCGCCGAGTTTCGCATCTCGACCTCCAACTACGGCGCGGACCTCGGCAAACACGCCGGCGCCAACATCGAAGTGGCCACCAAGTCCGGCACCAAGGATTTCCACGGCGACGCCGCGGAGTACAACCGCAACAGCGCCGTCGGCGCCAGCGATTTCTTCCTCAACCGCAACAACCAGACGAAGGGCTTCCTGAACCAGAACGAGTACGGGTACACCTTGGGCGGCCCGGTGTACATCCCCGGCCATTACAACACGAGCAAAGAGAAAACCTTCTTCTACTGGTCCGAGGACTGGCGGAAGATACGCCAGGGCCAGACCATCGGGAATAACGTTCCCACCACGGCCGAGCGCAACGGGGACTTCAGCCAATGCGATCCCAAGTCACCCAACGCCAACGCGCTGGTGATCACCGACGGCTGCTTACTACCCCAGTTGAACGGCGTCGCCTATGACAACGTACAGTCGATGCCGGGCTTCAATCAGCAGGCCTTCACCAACGGCCAGGATTTGCTGAACGGGCTGGTTCCGCTGTCGAACGAGGGCGCTGCCCTCCCCGACCGCTGGACCACCGCCTCGCCGACCGCCACCAACTGGCGGCAGGAGCAGATCCGCGTTGACGAGAACATCAGCGACAAGACGCAAATCTTCGCTCGCTGGACCCAGGACGCCTGGGACACCGTGGCCGTGCCGTCCCTGTGGTCGTGGGCCAGCTACGACACGGTCAAGACCCCGTTCGGAGGCCCGGGCAAGAGCGCGGTGATCCACATCACCCACAGCTTCAAGCCCAACCTGATGAACGAGTTCATCGCCGCCTATACCACCGACCATATCATCCTGACCAACCTGGCGGCGGATTCCGTGGCGGGCTCCCTCAACCGGCCCTCCAGTTTCGTGATGAACCACCTGTTCACCGCCAACAACAGCAACCCGCTGCTGCCGTCGATCGAGCTCTGCGGCGGATTGAACTTCTGCACGGCGGAGGATGCTTCAAACCATCCCTGGAAGAACTCGAACCCCATTCTTACCTGGAAGGACAACCTGGCGTGGACGCACGGCAACCACACCACCAAGGTGGGGGTCTATCTCGAGAACTACCGCAAGAACGAGCAGTTCGGGTTTAACACCCAGGGCTTCCTCTACAACGGTGCGGGTGGCAGCTTAACCACCGGCAACGCCTTGGCCGACATGTTCTTGGGCCGCATCCAGCAGTACCAGGAAGGCACGCAGGCGGTGGCTGGCGTCCCGGTGGGCGGCTACCCCAAGGGCCACTGGCAGATGACGGACTTTGAGCCGTACATCCAGGATGACTGGAAAGTGAGCCACAAGCTGACTATCAATCTCGGCTTGCGTTATTACAGCTACACGCGCATCCACGACGTCTCGAACCCGACGATTGACAGCGGCTTCCTGCCCAACCAGTTCAACCCGGCGCAGGAAGACCCGCTCCTCGCCAACGGCAACATCAACACCGCGGCGGGGCTCAACACTTACACGGCTCCAGGCAACGGCTTGGTAACCTGCGGTACGGGCTCCATACCTCTAGGTTGCCAGAACAATAACTCCGGTCTGAATTTTGCGCCGCGCTTCGGGTTCGCATACGACCCGACCGGCCAGGGCAAGACCGTCATTCGTGGCGGTTACGGCATTTACTTCGAGTCCGGGAACGGCAACGAAGCCCAGACCGAAGGCGGCGAAGGCAACGCGCCGGACGCGTTGAGTCCGTCCGGCTTCAACATCCTCGGTTACTCGAACATCCTGCCGGGAGCGATCGGCCCGACGGGCTACACCGCCATTCCGTTCAATCAGGGCTGGCCGTACGTCCAGCAGTTCAACTTGAACGTCCAGCACCAGTTCGGAGCGACCAACCTGTTTGAGATCGCCTACGTCGGCAGTCTGGGACGCAACCTGGCGCGCGCCCGGAACATCAGCGAGATTCCGCTGGGCGTCGGGACCCAGACCGTACCGGTGCTGGCGAACACGAGCGGAGCTGATAAGACCGGCCTCGGCCTTAACCCCTCCTGCGACGCCTCCGGTAACTGCAACGTGCAGGCGCTCCTGATCAACAACGTTGTGCCGAGCACGTTCTTCCAGCCGTACCAGGACTTCAACAACATCCAAATGAAGGAGAACACGGCGGTTTCCAGCTACAACTCGCTGCAAATGAACTTCCGGCACACGTTTGGCCGCGGGTTGACCTTCCAGGCGGTCTACACCTGGTCGCACGCCATCGACAACTCCACCAGCACCTACCTCGAGACCTCCGGGGCCATCGACGACCAGCAGCTCAGCCGCTGGAAGGGAACCTCGGACCTGAATCGCACCCAGGTGCTGACCTTTAACTACGTCTACGAGCTGCCCTTCTTCAAGAACTCGACCAACAAGCTGGCGAAGGGCGCGCTGGGAGGCTGGGAAGTCAGCGGCATCAGCAGCTTCTTCACCGGTGAGCCGGCCGACTTCAACTGCGGCGTCAGCGGCTTCAGCAGTGGTATCGGCGGCGCCGTTCGCTGCAACACCGTTGGAACCCTGCAGATCAACAAGACCATCGGCAACGAGCCTGGCTACGGGCCCACGCTGCAATGGTATAATCCCAGCACGACGGCGCAGCCGACGGCGAGCCAATTCCTCGCCAACGGCGAAACCTGCATGTTCGGCTGTATGGGCCGCAACGTCCTGACGGGCCCGGGCCGCAACAACACCGACTTGGCAATGCTCAAGAATTTCAGCTTGCCATGGTTCAACGGTGAACACTCCCAACTGCAATTCCGGGTGGAGTCGTTCAACACCTTCAACCACGTCCAGTACCAGTACGTCAACACGGGGTGCAACGGCAACACACCCTTCGGCGGCAGTTGCGGCTCGGCCGCGTTTGGCAACGCCAGCAACGGCTTTGTCAACTCGGACTGGGGTCCGCGCGTGGTGCAATTCGGCGCGAAGTTCATCTTCTAGCCTGATTGCCCTGCGGTAACGCTCTGGTGCCCTGGCCGTCCATTAAAGCGGATGGCCAGGGCACTTGTTTTTTATGGCCAAAGCAGCGAGGATAACCGCTGACCTATCCGGATGAGGCCGGGGCGAGCATGGAAATCCAGGCATCGAGTGTGAAGGTTGGCAGGAAAGGCTAAGTCCGCGCGCCTCGGCCGGCTCAGGGGCGTGCTGCTGGGCGCCGGCTGCCTCAGTTTGGCTTTCCTCGCCCCCCGCTTCTCACCGCCCTCCGCCGCCGCCGGCGGCGGACCGGCGGCTCCTCCAGTGCAATTCTCCGACGTGACCCAGGCGGCGGGGATTCACTTCGTCCATTTCAAGGGAAACAACGGCACATCGACGATTCTGGAAGAGGCGGGACCTGGCGTCTGCGTCTCCGACTACGATGGTGACGGTTACGTGGACATTTACTTCGTCAACGGCCGCGACCTCTACGCTCGCGGGATCGTGACGCGCAACGCCCTGTACCATAACAATGGCGACGGGACCTTCACCGATGTCACCGGCCGGGCTGGAGTTCCGGGCACGGGCTACGGTCTCGGCTGCGCCTGGGGAGACTACGACAACGACGGCTACCCCGACCTGTATGTGACGCAGTATGGAAAGAACGTGCTCTATCATAACAACGGCGACGGGACTTTCACGGACGTCACGGACCGGGCCGGGGTCGCGGCGACCGAGCTCGGGACGACCTTCCACACCGGGGCCACCTTCTTCGACTACGACCGCGACGGCCGCCTTGACCTCTACGTGGGCGGCTACGCCAATTTCCTGCCGGGTAGCCGGCGCTATTGCGATATCGGGGGAGGAATCCTGAGCAGTTGCCGGCCATCGGCCTACCCGGGCAGCGCGGACGTGCTATACCTCAACAACGGCGACGGGACTTTCAGGGAGGTGACGCGCGCCGCGAAGATCTACCAGCCCAACGGCTATAACCTGGCGGTCGAAGCCGCCGACTACGACAACGACGGCTGGCCCGACCTTTTCGTGGCGAACGACGGCGCCGACGCTTATCTTTATCACAACAACCATAACGGCACGTTCACCAACGTCGCGACGGCCAGTGGCATGGCCTTCACCCAGGACGGCAACGCCATGGCAGGAATGTGTATCTCACTCGGCGACTACTCGAACGAGGGCCGCCTGGGCCTCGTGATCACGGACTTCCAAATGATGTCCGACCACCTGTGGCACAACAACGGCCAAGGCTATTTTGACGAGGTCAGCGGGCCGGCGGGAATCGCCGGGCCCACCAAGAACGTCCTCAGTTTCGGCGGCGGCTTTTTCGACTACGACAACGACGGGTGGCTCGACTTGTTCATCGCCAACGGCAGCGTGTATCCGGAGATCGAGAAGGTCTCGGCGGAGATCCATTACAAACAGCTCAACTCGCTTTTCCACAACCAGCACAACGGAAAGTTCACCGAGGTTTCCCGGCTGTCGGGAGACGGATTCACCCAGCCCCGCGCCGGACGCGGCGCCGCTTTCGCTGACTTTGATAATACCGGCAGGGCAGGAGTGATCGTCGCGAACAACGGCGATCCGCCGACCTTGCTGCGCAACGACGGCCCGGCGGGCGGCGCGCCCAGGAACCATTTCGTCAGTTTCAAACTGGTGGGCACGCGCAGCAATCGAGACGGGATGGGGGCCCGCGTCAAGCTGCGGGCGGGCGGCGTCTCACAGATTCGTGAGGTCGCGGGCGGCGGAAGTTATATGTCGCAGAGCGATCTGCGAGCGCTTTTCGGGCTGGGGCGCGAGACCCGCGCCGACGAGGTCGAGGTGAGGTGGCCGAGCGGCCTGCGCCAAGCCTTCCACAACATCGCCGCGGACCGGTTCTACCGGATTGTGGAAGGCCAGAGCCGGCTCGAGCGGCAGGAATTTGCTCCCAGGAAGCCGGCCCCCGATGCCAGCGTGACGCCGAGGCCGGCCGGGCGTTAGGGGCGAAGATCGCATGACGGGACGATCGAAGGCGCTGGTGGCGGGCATCGAGGCCGTGATGGCCGCCGGGGTCTGCATGGCCCAGCCAGCCCAGGCGGCTCATCCCTGCGCCGCCTGCCACCCCGCGGAGGTCGCCGGGTACGCCGCGACGCAGATGGCGCACTCGCTGGGACGCCCCGCCTCCGAGCCGGCGGGGAAATTCACCCACGCGCCGTCGAAGACCCAGTTCTGGATCGTATCTCGAGACTCCAAGATGGTGCAAGGCCTGGAGCGCAACGGCGTCAAGGGCGAGTACGACGTGGCTTACGCTGTCGGCTCCGGGGCGCACGCCTTCGCCTACCTCATCGAGCTCGGCGGCCGCCTGTTCGAGTCGCCCCTCGGGTATTTTCCCGGGCGCGGCTGGGACATGTCACCCGGCTTCGAGGACGCCAAGGCGCCGGATTTCTACCGTCCGGTGACGCCCGACTGCCTGTTCTGCCATTCGGGCCGTGCGCGGCCGGCGCCGGGCGCTTACAACACCTATCAGGATCCCGCCTTCGACACCCAGGCGATCACCTGCGAGCGCTGCCACGGGCCGGTGGAGGCTCACCTGCGCAATCCCGTGCCGGGCTCGATCGTCAACCCTGCCAGCCTTCCAAACCGCGCCCGCGACAGCGTCTGCGAGCAGTGCCACCTG
>Ga0070733_10003665_pt1 | contig 10434 bp, 9 predicted proteins | sample Coa_R1_9_FD_66450 | JGI IMG/M metagenome (GOLD analysis project Ga0070733, IMG submission 66450) | Surface soil microbial communities from Centralia Pennsylvania, which are recovering from an underground coalmine fire - Coalmine... | ecosystem: Environmental > Terrestrial > Soil > Unclassified ... | reverse complement strand
TGCGGCGCCTGTCCGCGCATATCCAGCAAATTCGCGAGGACGAAAAAGCTCGCATCGCGCGGGAATTGCATGACGACCTGGGCCAGCAGCTGACCGCGCTGAAAATGGCGGTGACGTTGACCGAGCACAACCTGAAAAAAGCGGGACCGCCATTGATGGGGGATGGCCTGCACGGCATCTATGCGTTGATCGATCAGTTGATCGACTCGATACGCCGGACCGCCTCGGACTTGCATCCCCCGATCCTCGACGATCTCGGCCTGATCCCCGCGCTCGAATGGTTGATCGACGAGTTTTCAGCCCGCTATGACGTGCGCGTGGTTCACCACATCGATGTGCCGGAGATCGCGTTCAACGGCGAGAGCAGTCTCGAAGTGTTTCGAATGGTCCAGGAAGCCCTCACGAATGTTGCGCGCCATTCGGGCGCGACCGAAGTGGTGCTCGAAATCGTTCGCGACGATCCGCATTGCATCGTACGGATTGCCGACAATGGCCGCGGCGCCGCGCGCGACACCAGCGAGAGCCGCCATTCGTTCGGCCTCATCGGGATGCGGGAGCGCGCGGCGCTGCTAGGTGGCGAGATCGAGATCCGCACGGCGCCTGGCTCGGGATTCGTGTTGACGGCGACGTTGCCGCTTGCGGCAGTCGAATCCGGAGAGGCGCAATAGGTTCTAGGTCCTAGCCTGCAACACGTCTCGCGTCACCGTGCTCGATGCTGACTCAATGGCCGCGTACGGCAGCCGTTGAGCGATGGCGAAACCGGATAACAACTTGTCGGAATACGCCATTTCGACGTCCATACACTGACCGAAATTCAATGGGCTTCGTCTCGCGTCGCGTAGCGGCGTGGAAGACGCTCGGGGCGACTGCACGCGCAGCGAACAGTGTTGACGTAGGTGGACGGAAAAAAGCATGCACCAGAAAAAGACCAGCGTACGCCGGGGAGCGCGCGTTCTCGACACTTTCATCGACTCGCTCGATTGGCCGCAGCTGCTCGAGACGATCGGCCATTGGGCGCAAACCAGGCAATCGCGCTATCTGTGCTTTTGCAACGTGCATTCGGTGGTGACCGCCAGGTTTCTCGGGGATGCCGGCCGCGCGATCAGAGGCGCTGATCTGGCGCTGCCCGATGGCATGCCGATAGCGTGGGCGCTGCGGCTGATGGGGTTTCGAAAGCAGCGGCGCATCGATGGCCCGACTTTCATGTGGCGCTTGTGCAGCGATCTGCAGCAGCGCGGCATGTCGGTCTTCTTGTATGGGAATCGGCAGTCCACGCTCGACGCGTTGTGCGCCACGCTTGAACAAGCGTTCCCGGGGCTGCGGATTGCCGGCGTGATTTCGCCGCCCTATCGGCAGCTCACGCCCGACGAGGACGATGCGATGGTCGAGGCCATCAATGCCTCCGGTGCGTCAGTGGTGCTGGTGGGGTTGGGTTGCCCGAAGCAGGAAATGTGGATGGCCAGGCACACCGGCCGGATCCGCGCCTCACTGGTCGGGGTCGGTGCGGCTTTCGACTATCACGCCGGGACGGTGACCCGCGCCAAGCCCTGGATGCAGACATCGGGGCTCGAATGGCTTTATCGATTGATGCAAGAGCCGCGCCGGCTCTGGAAACGCTACTTGGTCACCAACGCTTTGTTCCTGGTGTGTCTGGCGGCGCAGCTCATTGGCCAAGTGTTGCCCGGCAACGCGCAGGCCCGCGCGAATCCCTCGAATGCGGATCTATCGCACGAGGGAGAGCTTTGACGTGGGGGTAAAGACAGCAGGCGGTCCGCATCCGCAACAGACCGGGTTCCTGCCCCGGGCCCTGGTCCTCGCGAGCCTTGCATTGTTCGGTGTGGCCATCAGTGCGCGCGCCGACGAAGGTGACGGCTTCCAAGTGCAAACGAAGGTCAATATGACGCATGACGACAATTTGTTCTTGTTGCCCGATCCGTCGGTGATACCGCCTGGGGCGCCGCATACCGGCTCGACCTGGATGGAGACCGAGACGGCTGACCTTAGCTTCGATCGGATCTACGGTGTGCAAGCGGTGCACGCGGACGTCAGCGCGAACCACTACAGCTTCAACTCTTTGCACTATCTCGACTTCAACGCGGTGAATTACAACGCGCAGTGGCAATGGCAGCTGGGTACTCGGCTAAGCGGAACGATCAGCGCGGATCGCGAAAAGACGCTCCAGAGCTACGACAATTTTCACGACTACAGCACGCCGAACCTGAATATCCACACCGGGGAGACGTTCACTTTCGATTGGGATGCGGCCGGGCCCTGGCATGTCGTGGGCGGCGTGATTCACGCGAAAATTTCGAGCCCTTCGCAATTCACGCAGGTCGGCACCTTCTCGCAGACCGATTTTCAGTGGGGCGCACGCTACCTCTCCGCAGCCGGCAATTCGGTGACGTTCCAGGTGCGCAATTCGATCGGCACCTTCTCGCGCGACCTCGACGTCGCGGACGTTCTGGATAACGGCTACCGGCAACGCGAGGCCGAGGTGCTGAGCCACTGGAACGTCGGCGCGTGGACCGCCGTGGATACCCGCATCGGCTATGTGGATCGCAGCTACGACCATTTCGGTCAGCGCGATTACCAGGGCTGGGTGGGTCAAGTCGCACTGAATTGGCAGACCAGCGCGCGTACTTCGCTCAATGCAACGGCGTCGCGCAACGTGGTCGCCTTTCAGGCGGGCGACACCAGCTATTACTGGCTCGAACAGTTGAGCGTCGGACCGACGTGGAATGTCACCAGCAAAGTGAAGCTGTCCGCGACGGGCAATGTGTCCTGGCGCACTTTCGATGGCGGGCTTCCGGGCAGCGCAACGCTCGAGCCGCGCTCCGATCGTGTCTTCGGAGCACGGCTCGAGTTGGATTACCAGCCGACCCGGCGCTCGTCGGTCTCCGTATTTGCCGCGTTGTCCCAGCAAAACGGCAATCCCGTTGAAACAGCCTACAAGGACCGGACTTTCGGCATCACCGCCAGTTATACGTTTTGACGCAACCCTGCGCTGCGCGCGGCGCGGCGGGTGAAAACACAAGGTGTCGGCGCTGAGCGAAGCGGGCTCGCTGCCAGTGCGCGGACGTGAGTTCAGAGGACGAGAATGAATTGCATGAGTAGGTCGAGGTCGGGGTTGATGATGCTGCTCGCAATGGCCCTCGGCGCCGGCGCGGGTGTGTCGGGCTGCAGCAAGACCAGCACGTCGGCGCCGTCGCAGCTTGCCGCGAAGATGGGTTCCGACGAAGTGACGCTCTATGAACTGGACCGCGTGGCGGCTCATCGATCGGCAGGTGCCGAGGCCCATGCCGCGGCTAGCCGAAAACGCATCCTCGATCAACTGATCGACGAGCACCTGATGGCGGACGAAGCCATCAGGCTGAAACTCGACCGGACGCCCGACGCGGTCTTGGACCTCCAGTTGTGCAAGCAATCGACGTTGCAAAACGCCTATCTGATGTCGATCTTTGCGCAACGCGACAGTAGCGCAGTGACGGACAAGCGGGATGCGCAGGCTTATTACGACCAACACCCCGAGTTGTTTGCGCAGCGGCAGGTTTACTTGATCAAGGAAATCGTCTTTCCGCAAAACGCCGGGCTCGACCTCGATGCTGCCGGAAAACTGGCGCCGGCCGACTTGCTGGCGTTACTCGAGCAGCGCGCCGTCAAGTACCGCGTCACGTTTGGCAAGGTGGGCACCGATGAGCTGTCGCCCCAACTGCAAAAGGCGACCGGCAATCTCAAAGACGGCCAGAGCATGGTGGTACCGATGTCGGATGACCTCGTGATGGTGGAACGCATATCGGCCGCTCCGGCGCCCGTCGATTTCGATGCGGCCGAGCCGGGGATCGTTGCATTTCTGGGACGCCGGCAAGCGGAGCAGCAGTTGCAGGCACAGGCTGTGACGCTGCGCGACAGGGCGGGCGTTCAGTACCTGAATGAGTTTGCATCCGTAGACGCAGATTCAAAGTCAGCACAAGGGCGGCTCGATGAAAGCCGCGCTTCGATCGTCGCACAATAGAACTTGGGGAACAGCAATGATGAGATTGACGCTACGCTGGATTCTGGCACTGCTCGCCGTAGTGGCCGTGCCGTCGGCGATGGCCGAGACGCCTGTCAAAAACGATTACTTGCTCAGCGCGGGCGATTCGATAAAGGTGTACGTGTATCTGTACCCCGACCTGGGATACGAGACGCGTGTTACCGAAAGCGGTGAGATCACTTATCCGCTGATCGGCGAACTCAAGATCGGCGGCCTCACCGTGGCGGCCGCGGAAAACAAAATTGCCGATGCGCTCAGGAACGGCGGCTATGTGAAGGAGCCGCAAGTGCACATCGTGGTCGAGACGGTCGGAGGCCAGGTGTCCGTGCTCGGCCAGGTCAGCCACCCAGGGCCCTTCCCGCTGCAAAAAATCGGTACGCGCCTCTCCGAAGTCCTGGCGGCTTCGGGAATCGTCGTTGCCAATTCATTGGGCGCGGCGCAGGGAACCGTCGGCGCCGATACCGTGATTGTGCGGGGCGAGCGCAACGGCAAGCCGTTTCGGCGTGTGATCGGCATGAATGCCATCTTCTCCGATCCGAACAGCCAGGATGACATCGTGATGGCCGCGGGCGACGTGGTGTATGTGCCGCCGTCCCAGGTGTACTACATCTACGGCCATGTCCAGCGACCCGGTACCTACTCGATTGCGATCGGCATGACGATCGAACAGGCATTGGCCCAGGCCGGCGGCCCGACCAACGACGGCTCCGAGAGCCGCCTCAGACTCGATCGCCGCGGCCACGACGGTGATATGCACCACAGCCATCCTGACAACGACACGCCAGTCGAAGCGGACGATGTGTTGTTCGTGCCTGCCAGCATCTTTTAGGAGAAAGCCGTGAGCCTGCTGCAATTCTTTCTTATCCTGCGCGTCAGGTACAAGATCTTTCTGTTAGGAATGCTTGGCGCAATCCTTGTCGTGACGCTGGTTGCCTTCACTGTTCCTCCGTATAAGGCGGAAACCGAAGTCGTCGTCGACATGACGCTGCCCGACCCGGTGGCCGGCTTTGTGCTGGCTGACAACGGGGCTAATTCGTACATGCCGACGCAGGTCGACGTCATAGGCAGTGCCTACGTCGCGCAAAAGGTCGTCAGGGCCTTGGGTGTCGATAAGGATCCGGAACTGACTGCCCTATGGGTAAAAAAGACCGGCGGACAAGGCGACAAGGTGGCGTGGTTGGCGCATGCGTTGCAAAAGCACCTGAGCGTTGCGCTTGGCAAGGAAAGCAACACGATCACGATCGGCTACCGCGCGGAAGATCCGCGCTTGGCCGCGTTGGTGGCCAACGCTTTCGCGACGGCCTACGTCGAGACCAATATCGAGCTGCGCGCCAAACCTGCGCGTGATTCGGCGGAGTGGCTGCGCGGACAGGTGCAGGCGGCGCATGGCAAGCTCGATCAACTGCAGGAGCGGATCGTTGATTTTCGGCGCACTCATGCGCTGGTTGAATCGACGGACACTGCCGATGTCGAGAACAGCAAGCTGGCGGAATTGACGCAGCAACTCACCGCGGTGCAGGGGCAAATGTACGCGGCGAGCAGCAAGCAGCGACTCGCCGGCGGCTCCCTGGAGCTGCCGGAAGTGGCGGACGATCCGGTCATCGCCAAATTGCGCAGCGACATCTCGGACGCGCGAGCGCGCGTAGCCGAGGCATCGGTCGACCTGGGCCGCAATCACCCAACCTTTATCCAGGCCAAGTCGCATCTTGATGCGCTCGAGGCCCAGCTCGCCCGTGAGCAGGGTGTCAACGTGAGCGGCTTTAGCCGGAGTCAAAGTATCGCCAAGGCGCAGGAGGCCGACCTGAAGGCAGCCATCGCCGCTCAGCAGGACCGTCTCACGGAAATCAACCAGGCGCGCGACGAGCTCAATGTGCTGAAGCAGGAGCAGCAAGCGGCCGAGGCCGCCTATCAGGAAGTCTCGCGGCGCTATACCCAGGCCACCCTGCAAAGCGGCTCGGTGCAGACCAATGTCCTGGTGCTCAGTGCCGCGACGCCGCCGGTCGCGCCTTCGCCGGCGCCGCCCGTGTATGCGGCGCTCGCGCTGCTCCTGGGCGCGGTGCTCGGGGCATCGGCGGCTTTCTACCGCGAAATCACCGATCGCCGCATTCGCTTTAGCCGCGATATCGAGTTGGCCGCGGAGCTACCGCTGCTGGCCGATTTCTGCGTACCGGAGCAGCCGACCTGGCGGTACGCGCTTGGCAATCGCAAGCTTTTGCGCTGAGCCGGCCTACGCACTTTCCCGACGAACTCTTAGCAAAAAGCACAGGTAACGATTATGGCGACGGTCATTGATTCATGGGTCTCGAGATTTCCCGAGCCGCTTGTTTCGGCGTGGGTGGGTCACAAAAAGATTGCGCATGACAAGCTGGCCGATATCTCGAAGTTCCAGGTCGAACGCAATCTTTCGTTCCACTGCGCCGCGGTGGAACTGGGGATCCTGACGCCCGATGACGTGGCCGAGGCGCTGCACCGGCAGCGGTCGATGCTGCCGAAGCCGGGCGACTACGCGTTGTCGCCCGACTTGGCGATTGCCTACGACACCACGCTCAAGCGCGCGGAGGTATTGCGCAAGCTGCGCTACCAGCTTGCCGTGCGATGGTTCGCCATCCAGGCGCCGTGCAAGTCGCTGGCGGTCGTCAGTAGCGGAAGCGGCGACGGCAAAAGTCGCCTGGCCGCCGAACTGGCGATCGTATTCGCGCAGGCCGGCGAGCGCACCCTGTTGGTCGATGCCGACCTGCGCTCGCCACGCCAGCATGAATTGTTCGGTATTCCGAATGACTGCGGACTGACTTCCATGCTGGGCGACATCGGGCTGCTGGCCAGTGCGGTGCCCGTGCATGCGGTGGAAAACCTCTTCGTCGTGCCGTCGGGTCCGCTGCCCGACGCATCGCGTGCGCTGCTCGTGCTCAGGCGCATTGAGGGCATGCTGAAGGTGGCCAGCACCGACTTCGACGTGATCATCCTCGATACGCCGGCACTGAACCAGTACGTCGACGCCCAAACGATTTCGCTTGCCGCAGGCGGCGCATTGTTCTGCGTGCGCCGCAATGAAGTGCATGTGGACCGCTTGCGCGAACACGTCGACATGCTGCAGAGCATCGGCGTCAACGTGGTCGGCTCGACTTTCAATGCGTTTTGACAGAGCCATGCGCGCCATCCTTCATCACGTGTACCAGAGCGTCAGGTTCAAGCCCGCATGGCCGATGTTCGCCTTGCTGATGGGCGTCACGTACCTGCCGACCGTCGTAGTGCTCAGCCGCACGGAGTGGCAGTCCGACGAAGGCAGCTATGGCCCGTTGATCCTGCTGGCGACCTTGTTCGTCATCTGGGTCAAGAGAAGCCGTCTCACCGACGCGAGCACTCGCTCGGCATGTGGCGCCGGTGCTCTGCTGCTGGCGCTGGGCCTGCTGTCCTACGTGTTGGGGCGCTCTCAGAACATCGTCCAGCTGAATGTCGGATCGGCGCTTGCCGTGCTGGCGGGCGGCGTGCTGATTCTGGGCGGATGGCCGTCGCTTCGGCTCATGTCGTTTCCGATCCTCTATCTGTTTTTTTGCATTCCGCTGCCGGGTGTCTTGCTGACCGCCATGACCGAGACCCTTAAGGTTCTGGCCTCGAGTGCGGCTGAACAGTCATTGTGGTCGATGGGCTATCCCGTCGCACGGACCGGCGTGATGCTGATGGTGGGCCCCTATCAGCTGCTGGTCGCCGATGCTTGTTCCGGATTGCATTCGCTGATTTCGCTGGCTGCGCTGGGCCTGCTCTATCTCCATCTGGTCGGCAAGCGCGGCCGCATCCGGCAAGCGCTGATGATCGCGGCGGTCGTTCCGGTCGCCTTGGCGGCGAACGTGGTCCGCATTGATGTGCTCGCCATGATTACGTTTCGTTGGGGTGCGGAGGCGGGGGAGGGTTTTTTGCACGAAGCGGCCGGCCTCGTGGTATTCGCGGTCGCCCTTGGCTTGTTTGTGGCCTTGGATCGCCTGCTGGCGTGCGAGTGGCTACCTCGCGTAAGGAGGGCGGCATGATGGATCGGGCATTCGGGCGCAGCCTGCTGCTGTGCGTCAGTCTGGCGGCGGCAGCCGTACTTGGCACGGTGCTCAAACCGCACGACTCGCTCGCCGCCGGCTTGCCGCCGGTCGACCTGGAGCACATGGTGCCGGCGGCATTTGCCGACTGGAAGGTCGAGGCCGTCCGCTCCGCTGTCGTGACGGATGACGTCCAGGCGGAGATCGACAAGGTCTATAGCCAAGTGCTGGACCGAGTTTATGTGAATCCGGCCGGCCAGCGCGTGATGCTGTCGGTTGCCTACGGTAGCGACCAGCGTACCGGCACGCAGTTGCATCGGCCGGAGTTTTGCTATGAGGCGCAGGGCTTCCAGGTCTCGGCAACCGAGGACAGCCGCTTGTCGACCGGCTTCGGAGAAATCCCGGTGCGCCGCATGGTCGCGACGAACGGCGCGCGCGTCGAATCGGTGACGTACTGGATCACGGTTGGCAGCCATGCCACCTTGCCTGGCATCGGGCGCAAGCTCGAGCAGCTCGCCTACGGATTGTCGGGTCATGTGCCGGACGGCATGGTGGTGCGCGTATCGACGCTCAGCCAGGACGTGTCCGGGAACGAAGCGTATCGACTGCAAGCGCGCTTTGTCCGCGACCTGTCAAGCGCCCTGACCGGTCCGGCGCGCAGCCGGCTGACCGGAGGCGCGGACTTATGAGGTTGACGATGCCATCGCTTTTCGCACGCTGGTTCCTGCGCCCGAACTGGGTGCTGGCCGACCAGATCATCGTCAGCGGCAGCCGGTTCGCTTCGGGGGTCATGGTTGCGCGCTTCCTCGGCCCGGAAATGTTCGGGGCCTTTGTGCTCATGCAGATTGCGCAAACCTATGCGAGCGGTTGTCAGACGGCCGTGGTGATTTCTCCGATGCTGGTCGGCGCGCCGCGCTTGGAAGGTTTGGAGCGTGAGCATTATCTGGGCGGCATGTTCGCCTTGCAGATCATGCTGTCGATCGTCTTGAGCGTGTCGCTCGTGATTCTGGCGTGCCTCTGGCGTTTCTTTTCGCCCGACGCCAATCCCGATCTGACGCAAGCGCCCGGCCTCGCTGCGCTGATCGCGGCAATGGTGACATTCCAGTTTCAGGATTGGCAGCGCCGCTGCTTCTTTGCCACGGGGAGTGCGCGCGGCGCATTCGTGATCGACATCGTCAATAGCGTGCTGCTGTTGCTGTTGCTCGGCGGCGCGGGACTGGGCGGCTTTCTGTCGGTCAGGCTCGTGTTCTGGATCATGACGCTGGCCTCTTGCGCATCCTTTGTGGCCGGTCACGCGGTCAATCGTGTGAGGCCGGGCTTTCGCCAGGGGCTCGATGCGCTGCGTCGCGAATTCAAGGCTTGCTGCGACTATCTGCTGTCCTGGCAAATCATGTGGCTCGGAACGCAGGGCGCGTTTCTGATCGGAACGGGATTCCTGAGTCAACAGGACATTGGCGGGATCCGGGCCACTCAAAACATGATGGGGCCCTTCACCGCGTTGTTTCAAGCGCTCGATAACGTGATTCCCGTCAATGCCGCCAACCGTTACCGGACGGCCGGCATGGCCGCGGTGGTGGCCTATTTGCGCTCGGTGAGCCTGCGCGGCACGGCCATCCTCGTGCCGATCGTCCTGGGCATCGGGCTGTTGAGCGAGCCGTTGACCAAACTGCTGTATGGCGAGCGCTATCTGGCCTTTGCCCCGCTCATCCGCTGGCAAGGCGTGTATATCCTCTGCCAGTTCTACGTGGGGGAGCTCTACTACTTCTTCCGCGTGGTATCGGCGACGCGCTCGATTTTCCTCAGCTGTTGCGTCGTGGCGATCGTGGCGACCTCGATGACCTTCCTGTGCGCGCAGCACTACAAGGCGACCGGGGTCGTCATCGCACTTGTGTGCGGCACGCTCACGGGGCTGGCCTGTGCGTTGCTGCTCGCGGCGAAGCTGTTGAAACAGCGGCAGCGAATCCGGCTTGTGTCGGCCACGGAGCCAACATGAGAAACGAATTCACCGGACCTGTCGTCCTCGAATCGGCCGGCGCCCGTCGCGCGGCGCCGTCCGGCAGTGCCGGCGCCCACCTCGGCCGAAAGACCCGCCGCCTCGTTGCGGCGTCCGTGCCCGCTCTGTACGTCACGGATGTGGCCTTGATTGCATCGCTTGGGCTGGCGCTGCTGTTCGTGATCAACCCAGCCGGCTTGCAGCTCGAGCGCATCACCTTGACCAAGCATATCCCGATGTTGCTGGGCGTCATGTCACTGGTGCTGACCGTGTGCGCCGCGGCGCTCGAGCCGAAACGGACCGATCTCAAGCGTGCCGCCGCTCTGGCGCATCTCACCAAGCCCTTCCTGCTGCTGGCGGGCTGGGTCATTGCGGGAAGTCTTTAC
>Ga0070733_10003664_pt1 | contig 10436 bp, 7 predicted proteins | sample Coa_R1_9_FD_66450 | JGI IMG/M metagenome (GOLD analysis project Ga0070733, IMG submission 66450) | Surface soil microbial communities from Centralia Pennsylvania, which are recovering from an underground coalmine fire - Coalmine... | ecosystem: Environmental > Terrestrial > Soil > Unclassified ... | reverse complement strand
CGACGAAGTGCTGGTCATCGACTTCGGCGGCCAGTACTCGCAGCTGATCGCGCGACGTGTCCGCGAGTGCGGGGTCTTCTCGGAGCTCCTGCCCGCTGACGTCAGCCCCGACGAGATCGCCCGTCGCGCGCCGCGCGGGCTGATCCTCTCCGGCGGACCGGCGTCGGTCTACGCCGACGGCGCGCCGGCGCTCGATCATGGCGTGCTCGAGCTCGGCATTCCCGTGCTCGGCATCTGTTACGGCATGCAGCTGCTCGCGCACTCACTCGGCGGCAGCGTCGAGCGCGCGCCGGTAGGCGAGTTCGGGCGCAGCGAGCTGACCGTCCGCGAGCCCGGCCGGCTGCTCGCCGGACTGCCGCGCGAGCAGGCCTGCTGGATGTCTCACCGCGACAGCGTCAAGCGCGCGCCCGACGGCTTCGTCGAGCTCGCCGCCTCGACGGCGTCTCCCGTCGCCGCCTTCGAAGACCCCGCGCGCGGGATCTACGCGATCCAGTTTCACCCCGAGGTCGTCCACACCCCCTACGGCCAGCAGATCCTGACGACGTTCCTCGACGACATCTGCGGCGCCGAGCGCAGCTGGACGCCGGCCTCGATCGCCGAGGAGCAGATCGCGCGGATCCGCGCCCAGGTCGGCGACGGGCGCGCGATCTGCGGGCTCTCGGGCGGGGTCGACTCCTCGGTCGCGGCGCTGCTCGTGCACCGTGCGATCGGCGACCAGCTGACGTGCGTATTCGTCGACCACGGGCTGATGCGAAAGGGGGAGGGCGAGCAGGTGATCGCAGCCTTCCGCGACACCTTCAAGGTTCCGCTCGTCGCCGTCGACGCCGAGGAGCGTTTCCTGACCCGCCTCGCGGGGATCAGCGACCCCGAGACCAAGCGCAAGGTGATCGGCGCGGAGTTCATCCGCGTCTTCGAGGAGGAGGCGGAGCGCCTCGAGGGCGCGCGCTTCCTCGTCCAGGGGACGCTCTACTCCGACGTGATCGAGTCCGGCGGACGCCGCGGCTCGGCGACGATCAAGTCACACCACAACGTCGGCGGACTCCCCGACGATTTGCAGTTCGAGCTCGTCGAGCCGCTGCGGATGCTTTTCAAGGACGAGGTCCGCGCCGTCGGCGCCCAGCTCGGGCTGCCCGAGCGGCTCGTCTGGCGCCAGCCCTTCCCCGGCCCCGGCCTCGCGATCCGCATCGTCGGCGGCGAGGCGACCAAGGAACGCCTCGACCTGCTGCGCGACGCCGATCACATCCTCCAGGACGAGATCCGCCAAGCCGGCCTCTACCGCGAGCTGTGGCAGTCCTTCTGCGTGCTGCCCGACATCCGCTCGGTCGGCGTCCAGGGTGACGAGCGCACCTACGGCAACGTCGTCGTGATCCGCGCCGTCACCTCCGATGACGCGATGACGGCAGACTGGGCGCGACTGCCCTACGACCTGCTCGAGCGGATCGCCTCGCGGATGATGGGCGAGCTGCACGAAGTCAACAGAGTGGTCCTCGACATCACCAGCAAGCCGCCGGGGACTATTGAGTGGGAATGATCTCGAGCCCCGTGGGCTCGAGATCATTTGCGGGATTATGTGATGGGTTGCGGAGCTGCTCGTTCGCTCGTGCGTCGATGGGCTAGTTGCGAGGGCTTCGGGGCGGCTGTCAGGACAGAGGTGTTTCGATAACATGGGCAGTCGGCCGCGTTGTGCGGCCGGTTCTCTGTATGAAGACCTTTGTTGCGAAGCCTTCGGATCGCCAGCGCGACTGGTACGTCGTCGACGCCCAGGGCAAGACGCTTGGCCGGTTGGCGACGCAGATCGCCGATGTGCTCCGAGGGAAGCGCAAGCCGACCTACACGCCACACATCGACACCGGCGACTTCGTGATCGTCGTCAACGCCGAGAAGATCGCGGTGACCGGCAACAAGCGCGCCGGCAAGATCTACTACCGCCACTCGGGCTACCCGGGCGGGCTGCGCAAGCGCACCTTTGAGGAGATGATCCGCCGCCGTCCCGAGGAGGTCATTCGTCTCGCCGTCAAGGGGATGATGCCGCGCAACCGCCTCGCGCGTAAGCAGCTGACCAAGCTCAAGGTCTACGCCGGGCCCGAGCACCCGCACATCGCGCAGAAGCCCGCCGAGATGGAGCTTCGAGCCTCATGAGCGAAGACGAGAACGCCGGCGTGGCGGACGAGGAGACCGTGCCGGAGGGCGAGAGCCCGGAGGCCATCGAAGCCCCCGAGAGCGAGGCGGCTGCGGAACCGGCCGCCGAGGCGGAGCCCGAGACCGCGCCCGTCGCCGAGGCGGAGCTCGAGGCCGAGCCCGTCGCCGAGGCAGAGCCGGAGACCGCGCCGGAACCCGCGCCCGTCGCCGAGGAGCAGCCGCAGGCGCCGCGTGAGCGGCCGGCAGTCCCGGGCGCCGACCTCGAGGTCGACATCGTGCCCGAGGGCGTCGATCCGCTCGCCGGCGACTCGAGCGCCGACCCCTACGCGGAGTACGAGGCCGACGAGCCGGCCGCGACCGAGGAGATCGAGGACGTCGTCGTCGCGGCGCCGATCGAGCAGGTCGCGATCGACCTCGCCGCCGGCGCGCGCTACAGCGCGACCGGCAAGCGCAAGAGCGCGATCGCGCGCGTCACGCTTCGCCCCGGCAAGGGCGAGTACACGATCAACGGCCGCTCGCTGCGCGAGTACTTCCCGCGCGAGACGCTGCAGCGCAACATCCGCCAGCCGCTTGAGACCGTCGGCTATGAGGAGAAGATGGACGTCGTCGCACGGATGCACGGCGGCGGCGTGTCCTCGCAGGCCGGCGCCCTGCGCCACGGCATCTCGCGTGCGCTCCTCGAAGCCGACCCCAACCTCCGTGGCGAACTCAAGCGACGCGGCTTCCTGACGCGCGACGCGCGCGCGAAGGAGCGCAAGAAGGCCGGTCTGAAGAAGGCGCGCAAGCGTCCGCAGTTCTCCAAGCGCTAGCCGCTTCAGCCGTCAAACTCTGCCGATGGGAAGAAGGCTGTTCGGAACCGACGGCGTTCGCGGGCTCGCCGGCGTCGACGTCACGGCGCAGCTGGCGCTGACCCTAGGCCGCGCCGTCGTGCTCCACTCGGGACTCGCGGCTCCGCGCGCACTCGTGATCCGCGACACCCGGGAATCCGGTGACATGCTCGAGGCGGCGCTCGCCGCGGGTCTCGCCTCCGCGGGTGGCGAGGTGGCGCTCGGAGGCGTTCTACCGACGCCCGCGGCGCCGCTGCTCGCGCGCCGCCACGGCTTCGATCTGGCGGCCGTCATCTCCGCTTCGCACAACCACTACGCCGACAACGGCATCAAGTTCTTCGGCGGCGACGGCTTCAAGCTGAGCGACGAGACCGAGCAGGAGATCGAGCTTCACTTCGAGGAGGACGCGGGCTCAAGCGGTGAGCGGATCGGGCGCATCTCCCAACTCGAAGGCTTGGCCGACGACTACCTCGGCGAACTCGAGCGCCGCTTCTCGGCCCTCTCACTCGACGGCCTCGACGTCGTCTTGGACTGCGCCCACGGCGCCACCCACAGCGTCGCGCCCGAGATCTTCCGCCGCCTCGGCGCGCGCGTGACCGCGCTGGCGGTCTCACCCGACGGGCGCAACATCAACGACCGCTGCGGCTCGACCCACCTCCAGACGCTCGCGGCGGCCGTGCGCGAGGGCGGCCACCACGTCGGCTTCGCCTTCGACGGCGACGGCGACCGGATGCTCGCCGTCGACGGCGCCGGCGCGACCGTGGACGGCGACGAGCTGCTCGCGCTGGCGGCGCTTCATCTGCGCGATCGCGACCGCCTCGGCGGCGGCGTCGTCGTGACCGTGATGACCAACTTCGGCTTCCACTCGGCGATGGAGCGCGCCGGGATCGCCGTCGCCACGACCGCCGTCGGGGACCGCTACGTGCTCGAGGCGATGCGCGAGCGTGGGTTCGCCCTCGGCGGCGAGCAGTCCGGCCACATCATCGACCTCGGCTTCGGGCCTTCGGGCGACGGGATCGCCGCCGCGCTGCTCGTTCTCGAAGCCCTGGGCGGCGGCGACCTGCACGAGCGCGCGGCGATGGAGAAGCTCCCGCAGCGGCTCGTCAACGTGGCGGTGCGCGACCGCGGTGCGCTTGCGGGCGCCGACGGCGTCCACGAGGCGATCGCCCGCGAGGCGGCGGCGCTCGAGGGGCGCGGGCGGGTGCTGGTGCGCTCAAGCGGAACCGAGCCGCTCGTCCGCGTGATGGTCGAGGCGCCGAGCGTCGAGGAGACCGACGCCGTCTGCGCACGGCTCGTTGCGGTCGTCACCGAACAGCTCGGGTAGTCTGCTTGCGATGTGCGGAATCGTCGGCTACGTCGGAAACCGCCCGGCGCAGGACATCATCCTCGGCGGACTGCGCAAGCTCGAATACCGCGGCTATGACAGCGCGGGGATGTCGCTGCTCGAGGACGGCGAGATCCAGACCGTCCGCGCCGTGGGCAACCTCGACCACCTCGAAGCCGAGCTCGAGAGCCGCGCCGGGGGCACCGCGACGGCCACGCTCGTGCGCCCCGCGACGATCGGCATCGGCCACACGCGCTGGGCCACGCACGGCCGCGTAAGCGTCCAGAACGCCCATCCGCTGGCCGCGGACGAGAGCCGCATCCACGTCGTCGTCAACGGCATCGTCTCCAACTACATGGAGCTTCGAACGCAGCTGCTTCAGAGCGGCTGCGTGTTCGCGACCGAGACCGACGCCGAGGTGATCGCGCACCTGATCGCGACCAACTACTCAGACGACCTCGCCGACGCCGTGATCCAGACGCTCGACAGACTCGACGGCTACTTCGCGTTCGTCGCGATGGCGCTCGAGGAGCCGCACGTGCTCGTCGGCGCGCGCCGCGAGTGCCCGCTCGTCGTCGGCCGCGGCGAGGAGGAGTCCTTCCTGGCCTCCGCGCTGCCGGCGTTCCTCGCCCACACCAACCGCATCCAGTACATCGAGAACGGCGAGATCGTAGTCCTGCGCGCCGGCTCGGTCGAGATCCGAGACGCCGCCGGCGCGCCGCGCGAGCGCGAGATCGAGACGATCGAGTGGGACGAGGAGACAGCTGAGAAGGGCGGCTACGAGACCTTCATGCTCAAGGAGATCCACGAGCAGACCGACGCCCTCGCCGAGACGATCGCCGACCGCACGGCGAGCGGGCACAGCGTCGACCTCTCAGACTCCGAGGTTTTCGACGAGGACATCCTGCGCGGCGTCGAGCGCGTCACTTTCATCGGCTGCGGGACGGCGTATCACGCGGGCCTACTCGGCCGCGCCGCGATCGAGGCCTGGGCGCGGCTTCACGTCGAGGTCGACGTCGCCTCCGAGTACCGCTACCGCAGCCCGATTCTCGGCCCCGGCGACCTGGTCGTCGGGATCTCGCAGTCGGGTGAGACGGCCGACACCCTGGCGGCGATGCGGCTCGCCCGCGAGCGCGGCGCGCGGGTGATCGCGCTGACCAACACGATGGGCTCACAGGCCACGCGCGACTCAGACGCCGTCCTGCTGACGCGCGCCGGCCTCGAGGTCGGCGTCGCGGCGACGAAAACCTTCACGGCCCAGGTCGCGGCGGTCTTCATGCTCGCGCTGCGCCTGGCGGAGCTGCGCGAAACGCTTCCCGCCGAGCGGATCGCGGAGCTCGTCGCTCAGCTACGCCACATGCCCGAGCTAGTCGAAGAGCTGCTCGAGCGCGTTGGGCCGGCCGTCGAGGAGGCCGCCGAGTGGTGCTGGCAGGCGCCGTTCTTCCTCTACATCGGGCGCCAGGAGGGCGTCGCGGTCGCGCTTGAGGGCGCGCTCAAGCTGAAGGAGATCGCCTACGTGTCAACCGACGCCTACGCCTCCGGGGAGATGAAGCACGGACCGATCGCGCTGCTTGACGAGCAGACGCCGGTCGTCGCCGTGGCGACCGCCTCGCCGGTCCTCTCGCGCGTCGTCGACAACATCGAGACGGTGCAGGCGCGCGGCGCGAAGGTGATCGCGATCACGACCGAGGGCGACGCGACCGTCGCTCCACATGTCGCCACGGCGATCCCGGTGCCCGCCACGGACCCGATGTTCCAGCCGCTGCTCGCGACGATCCCCCTGCAACTGCTGGCCTACTCGGTCGCGCGCCGCCGCGGCCTGAACGTCGACCAGCCGCGCAACCTGGCAAAGACGGTCACCGTCGAGTGAGGCAGTGGGCCTTCTCGGAAGGCTTTGCCTGAAACGCAGCTTGTGGCGAGGTCCTGGGGTCGGACTGACAAGGACGCAGGGAGCGGCCAAGGCTTGTTGCCTTGGCGCGACCGAGGACGCCGACAGACGGCTCCAGGGCCCGCCATTTCGGGCGAAGCGTTTCGAGAAGGCCCACCGCGGCGGCGCTCGGCCGTCGGGTAGCCTCGTGACGTGTCCGGCGGCGGTATCGGCCTTGACCTGCTCGAGATCGAGCGGATGGAGCGCGCGCTCTCACGGCGCCCGAACCTCGCGTCACGGCTGTTCCATGCCGGGGAGCTTGAATACTCGCGGCGGGGGGCGCGGCCCGGGCAGCACCTGGCCGCGCGCTTCTGCGCCAAGGAAGCCGTTTCGAAGGCCCTCGGCATGGCCGTGTTCGCGCCGCTTGACGTCGAGGTCCTCGGCGGCGGCGCCGACGTCGGCCTCGAGCTGCACGGCGCCGCGGCGGCCAGAGCCGGCGAGCTCGGCGTGGAGGTCGGGCTTTCGATGACCCACACCCGCGGGATGGCTGCGGCGGTGGCGATCCTTCGATGAGCCTCGCGTCGTGGCTCGAGCCGCTGCCCGACGCGGCGCGGATGCGCGCGACCGACGCCTGGGCGATCGAGGAGCGCGGCGTCCCGTCGCTCGAGCTGATGGAGCGCGCCGGGCAGGGCCTCGCCGCGCTGGCGGCGGAGCTCGCGGGCGAGGGGCGCATCGTCGTCGTTGCCGGGAAGGGAAACAACGCCGGCGACGGCCTAGTCGCGGCCCGGCTGCTGCGCGCCGCGGGCCGGGACGTCGACGTAGTGAGCGCCGGGGAGCTCTCGGCGCTTCAGGGCGACGCGGCGGTGAACCTCGAGCGGCTGCCCGGCGACGCGCCGACGCCGCTTGGGGCCGGCATCTCTGCGAATCCGGCGCTGGTCATCGACGCGCTGCTCGGTACGGGCGCAAGTGGTGCGCCGCGGGCTGAGATCGCCGCCGCGATCGCCGCGATCGCGGGCTGCGGCGCCGCGGTGGTGCTTGCGGCCGATGTGCCGAGCGGCGTCGATGCCTCGAGCGGCGAGGTGGCGGGCGACGCGGTGGCGGCCGACGCGACGGCGACCTTTCACGCCGCAAAGCCCGGCCTCTGGATCGAGCCCGGGCGGTCGCACGCGGGGCGGGTCAGCGTCATCGAGATCGGCATTCCAGACGGCGCTCCGGGGCAGGCCGACGTCGGGCTGATTCGCGACAGCGTGCTCGAGGTCGTGCCGCGCCGGGAACGCGGATCGACGAAGTTCTCAAGCGGCCGCGTGCTTGTCGCCGGAGGATCGGCCGGCCTCACGGGGGCCCCGTCGCTTGCCGCGCTTGCCGCCGCTCGCGCCGGCGCGGGGTATGTGACGGTCTGCGTCCCCGCCTCGCTGGCGCTGGTCTTCGAGGCGCGGCTGCTCGAGGCGATGACGCTGGCGGTGTCCGATGAGGACGGCGCCCACAGCGCGGCCGGGGTGGCGGCCGTGGCCGAGGCGGCGTCGGCGCGGGGGGGCGCGCTCGTGCTCGGACCGGGGCTCGGGCGCAGCGACGGCGCACGCGAGTTCGCCCACGGCGTCCTCTCAGCCGTCGAGGTGCCGGTCGTCCTCGATGCCGACGGTCTGAACGCCTTCGCCGGCGACGCGGCGGCGCTGGGCGGACGCGCCGCTGTGCTGACACCGCACGCGGGCGAGCTCGGCCGGCTGCTCGGCGTCGAAAGCGCGCAGGTCGAGCGCTCGCGGCTGCGCTACGCGCGCGAAGCGGCCGCGCTGACCGGGGGTGTGGTCGTGCTGAAGGGCGACGACACGCTCATCGCGGCCCCGGACGGTGTCGTGGCGGTCAGCCCCGGGGCGACGCCGGCCCTTGCGACGGCGGGAACCGGGGATGTCCTCTCGGGCGTCGCCGCGGCGATGCTCGCGAAGGGGCTCGAACCGTTCGTGGCAGCGTGTGCGGCCGTGCGCCTGCACGCTCTGGCGGGGATCGCCGCCGCGGCCGCGCGGGGCAGCGTCGAGGGCGTGATCGCCTCCGATGTGATCGAGGCGCTGGCGGGGGTTCGCTGAGGTGGTGCGCGCGTTGGCCCGGGTCAACCTCGCCGCGATCGAGCGAAACTGCGCGCAGCTGCGCCGCTCGAGCCCGGTCCTGTGCGCGGTGATGAAGGCCAACGCATACGGCCACGGCGCGGTGGCTTGCGCGGGTGCGGCGCTTGCCGGCGGCGCAACGTGGCTCGGCGTCGCCGCAGCGGGCGAGGCCGGCGAGCTGCGCGCTGCGGGCGTCGAGAGCCGGATCCTCGTGATGGGAGCGCTGACGCGAGCCGAGCTCGAGGCGGCCTTGGCCGCCGACGCCGATGTCGTCGTTTGGAGCGACGATCTGCTCGACTGGATCGAGGCGCTCGGCGGCGGACGCGTCCACGTCAAGCTCGACAGCGGCATGGGGCGCCTCGGCACGCGCGACGGCACCGTCGCGACGCGTCTCGCCGAGCGCGCGGCCGCCAGCGAGAGCCTCTCGCTCGCCGGGGCGATGACGCACCTGGCCACCTCCGAGGAGCCCGACCGGGCTTTCATGAACGAGCAGCTCGCGCGCTTTGAGCAATGGGTGGGGCCACTGCGCGAACGCCACGAAGAACTCCTCGTACACGCCGAGAACAGCGCCGCGCTGCTTGGCGCAGGCGCTTCGCGCTTCGGCATGGCGCGCTGCGGCGGCGCCGTCTATGGGCTTGACCCGCACGGCGGCTCGCCCGCCGACTGGGGTCTCGAGGCGGCCCTCGAGCTCCGCTCCTGGGTGGCGGCGCTGAAGCCGTGCGCCCCCGGTGAGAGCGCGGGCTACGGACGTCGCTTCGTCGCCGCGACGGAGACGGTGCTGGCCGTGGTGCCGATCGGTTACGGCGACGGCGTGCGGCGGCTGCTGTCGGGGAACGCGGACGTGCTGATCGGCGGGCGCCGTTATCCCGTCGTTGGCACTGTCAGCATGGACAACGTCACCGTCGATGTTGGGCGCGACGGCGCCGTGGCTGTCGGCGACGGGGTCGTGCTGCTTGGCGCCGATGGCGGCGAGCGGATCGCCGCCGAGGAGATCGCCGCGCGCCAGGGCACGATCAACTACGAGATCACCTGCGCCGTCAGCCCGCGCGTGTCGCGCGAGTACCACTGCGACGGCGCTCCGGCATGAGCGAGCGGTCGCTCGAAGCCGCCCGCGCCGCGCTGCGCGGTGAGCGGTGCTGGATCGTTGGCGGCGCCGTTCGCGATGAGCTCCTCGGCCTGCAGGCGGGTCGCGACCTCGACCTGGTTGTGGGGGATCGTGTCGAGGAGGCGGCGCGCGCGGTGGCGCGCGAGGCCGGCGAGGCGGTCGCCTTCTCGCTCTCCGACGAGTTCGGCGGCTGGCGCGTGGTCTCGCGCGGGGGTGACTGGCAGATCGATCTGAACCCGCTGCGCGGCGACTCGATCGAGGCTGACCTGCGGCTGCGCGACTTCACCGTCAACGCGATCGCGCGCCCGCTCGAGGGTGGGCCTGCGATCGACCCGCTTGACGGGGAGGGGGACCTGCGGGCCGGGCTGCTCCGCCTCGCCGCCCCCGACGCGCTCGAGGCCGATCCGCTGCGGGCGCTTCGCCTAGTGCGGCTGGTCTGCGAGCTCGCCTTCGAGGTCGAAGCCCAGACCGCGGCGGCCGCGCGCGATGTCGCCGGCGGACTCGCAAGAGTGGCGGGCGAGCGGGTCTACCTCGAGTTTGCGCGCGTGGTCGCGAGCGACCGCGCGTCGGACGGCATACGGCTGATGCTCGATCTCGGTCTCGCGTCCTACGTGCTGCCAGAGCTCGAGGAGCTTCGCGGCGTGGAGCAGAGCCGCTATCACCACCTCGATGCTCTCGATCACACCCTCGCCGTGCTCGACCAGGTCGCCCTGCTCGAGCACGAAGGCGGCGCGGCACTCGGCGAGGAGCACGTGCCGGCGATCAGCGAGCTCCTCGCCGAACCGCTCGCCGATGAGCTGACGCGCGCGACCGGTCTTCGCTTCGGCGCGCTGACCCACGACATCGCCAAGGGCCGCACGGCGCAGGTCTTCGACGACGGGCGCGTCGGCTTTCCGGGGCACGATGAGCTCGGCGCGTCGATGGCGCGGGAGATGCTCGAGCGACTGCGCGCGGCCGAGCGGATGCGCGCGCACGTCGCGGCGCTGACCCGAAGCCATCTGCGCCTCGGCTTCCTCGTCCATGAGGCGCCGCTCGACCGCGGTGAGGTCTACGCCTACCTCGACGCCTGCGATCCGGT
>Ga0070733_10003663_pt1 | contig 10437 bp, 12 predicted proteins | sample Coa_R1_9_FD_66450 | JGI IMG/M metagenome (GOLD analysis project Ga0070733, IMG submission 66450) | Surface soil microbial communities from Centralia Pennsylvania, which are recovering from an underground coalmine fire - Coalmine... | ecosystem: Environmental > Terrestrial > Soil > Unclassified ... | reverse complement strand
TTTATGCTGCTTGCGCTCGATGTCGGAAATACCAACGTCACCATCGGCGCTTTTGAAGGCCAGCGGCTCACGGGCCGCTGGCGCTTGCGGACCATTCGCGAGCAGACTGCCGACGAATGGGGCATCCTCCTGCGCAACCTATTCTCGCTCTCCTCGCTCGACCTCGGCGCGGTCGACGGCGTCGTGATTTCGAGTGTGGTCCCCGCCGTCGATCAACCCTTGACCGCGATGGCGGACCGCTACTTCCGTCGCGAGCCAATGTTCGTCACCCACGCCACCGATCTGGGCCTCCAGATTTGTTACGACAATCCGCGCGAGGTCGGAGCCGACCGGCTGGTGAACGCCGTCGCTGGTTTCCGCAAGTACGGGGGGCCGTGTGTCGTGGTCGATCTGGGCACCACTATCAATTTCGATATCGTCTCGGCGTACGGCGAATTTCTGGGCGGTGTGATCTGCCCGGGCATCGGCATGTCGATCACCGGCCTGTTCGCCAAGACGGCGCGCCTGCCCATGGTCGATTTCCGCGAGCCCGAGAAATTGATCGGCAGCAACACCGTGGGCAGCATTCAGTCCGGCCTCTATTATGGATTTCTGGGCTTGATCGACGGCATCGTCGAACGCATTGCGGCCGAACTGGGACCCCAAACCAAGGCCGTTGCCACTGGAGGCCAGGGCCAGTTGATCGCCGCCGGCTCGCGGCTGGTCAGGATCTTCGATGAAGACCTGACGCTCGAAGGCCTGCGCATGATCTGGGAGCGCAATCACCCCCCTCGAAGCAAGCAGTGACGGAAAATTATTTCAACTATTTCACGGAAATCGAGGAGCACTTTCAGCGCGCGCGCGGCACCGGCTTGTTCCTGCTTTCGCCGCTCGATTGGGCGCTGATTGAGGCCTGGAAGAATGCCGGAATACCGCTTGAAGCCGTGCTGCGGGGCATCGATCAAGCGTTTGAGAAGTGGCGCGGCCGGCCGGCGCGGGCGCGCATTCACATGGTGAATTCGCTGGCTTACTGCGCCCAGGCGATCGCTGTGGAAGCCCAGGCCATGGTCGATGGCGCACCGGCGAAGCGGAACGCTTCCGCGCCCGCATTTTCGCTCGAAGAAGTGCGCGAATTTGTGCAGCGCAACGCCGGCCTGTTGCGCAAGGCAGGGCAGGACGATCTCGCTGCGTCTCTCCATACGCTTGATCTCACCGCGCTCTACGGCGATCTCGAGCAACTCGAGCAACGGCTCACGGCGATCGAGGAAAAGATGATCGCGCGGCTGCGGTCCGCGGCCACCGACGAAGCGCTGTTCGAAGCGCGCCGCTCGCTTGATCGTGAGCTGAAGCCCTACCGCGGCAAAATGACCGCCGATCAACTCGCCATGCTCGAAAAACAGTTCCTGGAGCGCAAGCTTCTCGATGGCTCGGGCTTGCCGCGGCTCAGTTTGTTTTATCTGCACCCGTAACGATCCTCGGCGGCCGCCATAAACATAACTCGCCTCGGTTGAATTGCTGAGAACTTTTTTTATAATCTCGCACCAACTAGCGGGGACTCTCCATCATGGAAACCAGTGAACGCTCGCGTCTCATCATGCACACGCTTCTGCAAATGGAAAAGCAGTTCGGCAAAGGCTCCGTCCAGCAGCTTGGCTCGCGGAATGTGTTGCCGGTGAACGTGATTTCGACGGGCTCGATTTCGCTCGACGCCGCGCTCGGCGTGGGCGGGATTCCACGTGGCCGCGTGACCGAGGTGTTCGGGCCGGAGTCCTCCGGCAAAACGACTCTCGCGCTCCAGGTGATTGCCCAGGCCCACGCGGCGGGCGGATCGGCAGCCTTCATCGATGCCGAGCACGCCCTCGATCCCGGCTACGCGCGGCAACTGGGCGTGAACGTCGACGACCTGCTGGTCTCGCAGCCCGATTACGGCGAGCAGGCCCTTGAAATCACCAACGCGTTGATTTCCTCGAACGTGATTGACGTAGTGGTGGTGGACTCCGTCGCGGCCCTGGTTCCGAAGGCGGAACTCGAAGGAGAGATGGGCGACAGCTTCATGGGTCTACACGCCCGCCTGATGTCCCAGGCGCTTCGCAAGCTGACCGCGGCGCTGTCGCGCGCCAACGCCTGCCTGATCTTCATCAACCAGATCCGCGAGAAGATCGGAGTGGTGTTTGGTAACCCGGAAACCACTACCGGCGGCCGGGCGCTGAAGTTTTATTCGTCGGTGCGCCTCGACGTGCGCCGCATCGGGGCCCTCAAAGACGGCGACCGGATCATCGGGAATCGCACCAAAATCAAGGTCGTGAAGAACAAGGTCGCCGCGCCCTTCCGCGAGGTGGAGGTGGATATTCTCTACGGCCAGGGGATCTCGCGCGAAGGCGATCTTCTGGATGTCGCCGCCGAGCAGGGCATCGTCGAAAAGTCGGGTTCCTGGTTCAGTTTCGAGGGTGAGCGCATGGGGCAAGGACGTGACAACGCTCGTGCCTATCTCAAGGAACATGCGGAGGTGCGCGACAAGCTGGACACGGCGGCGCGCCTAAAACTGGGCTTGCCGAAGTTGGAACGGGCGCCTGGTAAGGCCGCGGCCTCCCAAACCGCTGGCGTCGTCGCGCAGACCGCCTGAAGGGGAAGACCTCCAACGCACGCACGAGGTCGAGTTTTAAAGCTAAGATGGAGAACGTAGGGTTCCGGAAGATTGGCCCTTCCGATCACGGCGGCTCAGGCCGTCTTCCGCAGTATCTATCCATGCAAGTGAAAAAATGGCCGGAGAATGAAGCTCGGTTCAAAGAGCTGGTTCTATACGTGTGCCAGAAGTGTGTTAACGATCGTAAGTTCGGGGCGACAAAGCTCAATAAGATTCTCTACTTCGCCGATTTCCTTGCATATGCCGAACTCGGTGAACCCATCACTGGCATGGAGTATCAGAAACTTCCAAACGGTCCTGCGCCACGCCGGCTCAAGCCGATCCGTGAACAAATGGTCAGAGATCGTGAACTGGCCCTACAATGCGTTAGGCTCGTGAGCGGACGGGTGCAAGAGCGTCCCGTCAACTTGCGGCCCGCCCGATTGGGCACGTTCACCCCAGAGCAAATCTCACTCGTAGACGGCGTAATCGAAGCGCTGCGGGATTCGACGGCGGAAGAGGTCAGCGAATTGAGCCACCGCATGGTGGGGTGGAAAGTCGTTGACACCAACGAAACCATCCCCTACGAAACGATATTCGTTTCCGATGAGCCTCTAACCGAAGCCGACATTCAGAGGGCGCAAGAGCTCGCGCGACAAATCTCGTAAGCATGGCGGACGAAGACTGGTTTGCCAGTGGCGCCCGCGAGGTCAGATTCGAGCCGCTGTTTGAGGAACAGCTCAAGGCGCTCGGCGTTGATCCCGAATGGCTTGATGACGCGATCACGGGCCTGGACATCTCGCTCGCGAAACATCCTGAGATTTTTCCCAAGGCCCCCGGCACTCCATTTTCATGCGCGAGATTGGTGATCTACAAGGACGCACCGGCTTTACGCATCTGGAAGCGGACTAGCTCTCATGGCAACGTTTCTGTTGGGTACGGAGACGTGACGGGATTTACATTCCCTACTCGCAGAAACATATTGATACGAAGTTCACGTACAAAGAGGCTGATGGCAGAGTTTTCACAACCAGCGACCTCAGAAATCCGGGCGTCAGGCCGAATCTAACGTATGACTATAAGGGTTATAAACCACACCCAAACGGTTGGGCCGTCAGCCGTGAAAAGATGGAGCAATATGACCGCGAAGGCCGCTTGTGGTTTCCACCCGACAAGGACAGGAGAATCCGACTAAAGCGCTACCTTGACGAGCAACCCGGCCAAAAACTTCAGACGCTCTGGACCGATATTCCCCCGATCAATTCACAAGCTCAGGAACGACTTGGCTATCCAACACAGAAACCCCAAGCGCTTTTGGAACGGATTATAAGCGTCAGCTCGAATGAAGGAGATATCGTTCTCGATCCATTCTGCGGATGTGGAACCACAATTCACGCCGCGCAAAAGCTCAAACGCGAGTGGATCGGCATAGACATCACTCACCTCGCGATTTCGTTGATCGAGAAACGGCTGAATGACGCCTTTCCGGGCATCAAGTACGAAGTGCACGGAACGCCGAAGGATCTTGAGGGCGCGCGTGTGCTGGCATCTCAGGACAAGTATCAGTTCCAATGGTGGGCTGTATCGCTCGTAAATGCTGTGCCCTTTGGTGGAAAGAAAAAGGGAGCGGATTCCGGCATCGATGGTCTGATCTACTTCAAGCCGGAAGGCAAGACAACCGAGAAAGCCGTCGTCTCGGTAAAGGGCGGGGATAATGTGAATGTTGCCATGGTCCGCGACCTTGCGCATGTAGTGGACCGCGAGAAAGCCAAGATCGGCGTGTTCATCACCCTCGCCGATTCCACAGGCCCAATGCGGACAGAAGCGGTTAAAGCTGGATTCTATGAGACGATCTACCGGAAGTATCCGAAGATCCAGATCCTTACGGTTGCCGATTTGTTCAATGGGAAACAGCCACAGATTCCGCTGATAGATCCAGGCGCTTTTAAGAGAGCTGCTAAGGAAAAGGAAGGCGGGGAACAGGACAAATTACCATTTTGAGAGTTCCGCGCACTTTTTTAGACCCTCCCACTTGCGCAGCGGTCCCAGGACGTTGTCTAATGCCCTTTTGACCACCGCTTCCACCGCCGGCTATGTCAGCTTCCGACAAAACAGGTTTCTTCACTGGGTTTCGGCCGCCGCCATCGCCGCGATTCTGATTTCCGCCTACCGTCCCGAGCGCGTTTTTGATTGGGGCCTCGAAAACGTACTCGTCACCTGCTGCCTGGCCACGCTGATCGTGACCTACGACCGCTTTCCCTTCTCCGATCTCTCCTACCTGCTGATCGTCGTGTTCCTTGCGTTCCACGAATGGGGAGCGCACTTCAAATACTCAGACGTGCCGCTAGGCGAATGGATGAAGCCGTGGCTGCACACTCAGCGCAATCACTACGACCGCATCATTCACTTCAGCTTCGGCTTGCTGCTGAGCTATCCGATGCAAGAGGTGTTCCAGCGCATGGGCCGCGTGACGGAGGGTTGGCGATACTACCTGCCCGTCGAAGCGACCCTGGCGCTGAGCGCCGTATACGAAATGATGGAGGCCGGCGTCGCCTCCGTCGTCAGCCCGCAACGCGCCGAGGAATTCGTCGGCATGCAAGGCGATATTTTCGATTCGCAAAAAGACATGTTCAATGCAACCCTGGGGGCGATCGCCGCGATGTTGATCGTTTACACCGTTCGGAAGCGACGCGCGGTGGCCACCGTTAAGGTCCGGGCGCAGTCCGCTACTTTCGCGGATTGACCCCGGCTTCCGTTTCCAGCATGGCCGCGATTTGCTCGTGAGCCGCTTCGGTGAGCGCCTTGCGGTCGCGCAGCGTGAGCCCTTCGGTCGGAATCGGGCGGCCGATTCGCAATCGTACCCGGCCCGCATGGAACACGGCTGAACCCATCGCGAGAATTTCGCGCGTGCCCATCACGGCGACGGGAACCAGCGGCGCTTGCGCCTTGATCGCGATGTAGGCGGCGCCCTCTTTAAAAGGTTGCAGGACGCCATCGTGCGAACGTCCGCCTTCCGGAAAAATCAGCAGGGAAACCCCGCGCTCGCGCATGATCTTGCCGGCCCCGGTCATGGTCCTGATCGCGCGCCGCGGGTCTTCTCGCGGGACCGGAATGTGGCCGGCCTGTTTCAAGTGCGTACCCAGGAGCGGGATCTGAAACAAACCCTCCTTTGCCAGAAAGCGGAACTCCGCCGGAATCCTGCTCAGCACCACCGGAGTATCCATGTAACTCAGATGATTCGAGCAGAAAACGTAACTCGCGCCAGAATCGAATTTCTCGAGACCCTCTACTTTGACCCCTACGCGAGCGAAGAACAGCAGCGACCGCGACCAAACCCGCGCCACCTGGATGGCCGCGTGCCCCGTCGAATCGAACAGCGATGCGCCGACGCTGACCAAGCCGCACAGAATCGTCGAGAGAATGATCAGCGGATCGACGACCAGCAGGCTCCAGAGCAGGGCAAAGGGCGACATCAGTTCATTTTACGAACTGGCCTCGGGCTTCTCCCACCAGAAACAGGGAGCCGGTGATGATCACCAGGTCGTCGTAGTCCGCCTGGCCGCGCACCTGGTCGAGGGCGTCCTTCATCGTCGGCGCGATTTGCCCGCGGCCGGCGATTTCGGCCAAAGCTTCCGGCCGCAGCGCCCGGGGCGAAACGGGCGCCGTCAGAATCAGTTCGTCCGCCAGCGGAAACAGGATGCCGGCGATCTCCTCGACAGACTTGTCGCGCATGGCTCCGTAAATCATCCAGCGCTTGCGGTGCGGGGCGAAGCGTTGCAGATACCGGGCCAGGGCGCGAGCGCCGGCGGGGTTGTGCGCTCCATCCAGCAGAATATCCGGGTTCGGGGCGACATATTCGAGTCGGCCCGGCCACCGCGTTTCCGCGATTCCCTCGGACGGCGCGCCCAGCTCCTCCAGCGCCAGAATCGCGGTGACCGCGTTGTCCACTTGATGCTCCCCTGGCAACGGACACTCCACGCCGCGGAAACGGCTGCCGCGAGCGTCGATGGTAAGCTCGCCAATCTCGAAGTCCGCGGCGCGTTTGACCCGGATGCCGAGCTCCGCCGTGCGCGCCTCGATCACGGCCTCGGCTTCCGGCCGCTGCCGCGCAAACACGGCCGGTACACCAGGCTTGAGGATGCCCGCCTTTTCGCCCGCTATGGCCTCGATGGTGTTCCCCAGAAACACCTCGTGGTCGAAATCGATGGGCGTGATCACGGTAAGCGCCGGCGCAACTACGTTGGTCGCATCCAGACGTCCGCCGAGGCCGACCTCGACCACCGCCGTCTCGATGCCGCTCTCGCGGAACAGCCAGAATCCCATGGCGGTGACGGTTTCAAAGTAGGTGGGCGGGCCATCCAGATCGAGCGACTCGGCCGCGCGCCGCACCGTCTCAAACGCGCGGCAAAACTGCTCCGGTGTCACCGGCCGCCCGTCGATCTGGATGCGCTCGGTGGGCTCGGCCAGATGCGGCGACGTGAACAGGCCCGTTCGCACACCCGCGGCTCTCAACCCCGCCTCGATCATGGCGCAGGTGGAACCTTTGCCGTTGGTTCCCGCCACGTGCACCACCCGGTGTGCGCGCTCCGGATTGCCCAGGGCGCCGAGCACCGCGCGAATTCGGCCGAGGCCCAGCCGGGCCGTCTTGATTTCGTTGCCCAGCGCGTAGAGAAACTGGACCGAATCGGAATAGGTCACGCGTTCAGATCGAAGGCGCGCGAAAGTGGAATCTCGATGACGGGATTTTCCGTGAGGAGCAGCTCGCATACAGCGCCGGCCGGGTTTCTCTGCGAGTAAGACAGCGCGCTTTTCTCGTCCGGGGCGATCACCCACACCCATTCGACGCCGATCGAAAGGTACTCCTGAATCTTCGGGAGCATGCGCACCATGCAGTCCTCGGGCGAGAGGATTTCGATGACCAGAAAGGGTGCGACTGTCGGTACGTTAGCGCCGATGTTGTCATCCCGCCAGACTGCGATATCGACCACGCGGTAACGCCGGGAGTGGATCTGAATTCGAATCTCTGTGACAACGCGGATTCCCAGTTGCCGCCGAAGCTGCCGTAACAGAACAGCCAGGTTCACCTGCACGTCTCCGTGCGGAAGCTCGCCCATGTTTCGCTCCACAATTGCGCCGTCCAGGTACTCGCAGTCGGAGCCGTCGAAACTGGTGCGGAGATACTCCTCCACGTCCATCTGCACATTCGTGCTCATTGCCCGTATTATCCCACCAACGGCGCGCGGCCATGAAGGCCAGTCTTGTATGCTGGAGTACCGTGTTGAGCAGATATATCGAAGCGGCGTTGGCTCAAGCGCACTACGAGATTCTCGCTGAATGAAGGCGGATTCTGACGGCCGCTGGATCGCCGATATCCCCGCGCTTCCGGGAGCCATGGTTTACGGAAAGACCCGGAAACAAGCGCTGACCGCCGTGGAGGCTCTGGCGTTGCCCATCATCGCTGATCGCCTGGACCACGGAGAAGCCGTCCCCGTTCGCCGCTGTCACTATGGCGCAGAAGGGGCGATATCGGCACAGCGATCCGCCTAGTGCAATGACAAATAAGGGATGTTTTGCAGCACTCCGTGGCGAAAGAACCGGACACTTGTTTCTCCTGTCCGCAAGCATATCGAATCCTCGGGCGGAACAAACGCCGGCTCCGAGGCTTCCGCCAGCCACGGGTTAAAGTTAAAGTCGATACCGGCTCTCTCACCGGCGCTATAGTCAAGGAAGATAAAAACAGAATCCGACTTTTTACGCCCCGGGGGCGTCTTTACGAACGGAGCCAACATTTGATCTTTCGCGAGATCGAAGATCTCGACCTGATCGCCAAAGCGCGGCGGGGGGACGTCGAAGCCTATAACGTCCTGGTGTCGCGGTGGGAGAAGCGTGTCTTCAACTACCTTCTACGCCTGGTGTCCAATCGCGAGGACGCACTCGATGTCAGCCAGGAAACATTCTTGAAAGCGTATCAGAATCTGCGAAAACTCGATGATCCGGCGCGTTTTTCGGCGTGGCTGTTCCGGATTGCGCATAACGAGGCCTTCTCGCTGCTGCGCCGCCGCAAGCCGGAGACGGAACTGGTCGGTGAACCCCGTCCCAGAAACACGGATGGGCGGCTGCTGCCGGTCGAGTTGTCGCTGGCGGTCGAAAGCGCGCTCGTGCGCCTGAACGAAGATCAACGCGCGGCCGTGCTTTTGAAGGTTTACCAGGGATTCAAGTTCGAGGAGATGGCGGAGATCCTGGAGTGCCCGGTGTCCACCGTGAAATCGCGACTGTACACCGCGCTCAATCTGCTGAAGACAACGCTCGCTCCAACGGTATTGAGGGAGGAATCATGAGCTGTTCACACGAGTGTAAACCCGACTGGAAGGCGTATGTGCTGGGCGAACTCGGTCCGGAAGACCGACGCCAGTACGAAGAGTGCGCGGCCGCCTGTCTGGCCTGCCGCGAGGAATTGGCCACGTTGCGCGTGACCATCGACGCGCTGGCGAACCTGCGCGAAGAGGAGATTCCGCGCCGCATCGCGTTCGTGTCGGATAAGGTCTTCGAGCCGAGCTGGTGGCAAAGGGCGTCGCGAGATTTCCTGCGTCCTTCTTTTGCCGCGGGAGCGGTGATCGCGGCCGCCATATTGATTCACGCCTTCGTGCGGCCTCCCGCCGCGCCGTTGCCGCCGCAGGCGGATACAGCCGCCGTTGAAGCACGTATCGAAGCACGCATCACGGCCGAGGTCAGCCAGCGTATGGAAGCCCAAATGGCAGCGGCCGTGAACACGGCATTAAACACGGCTGTGCCCACCGCGGTCGCTCAGGCCGTCGCCGAAACCAGGAAACAAGACGATCAGAGAACCGCCGCGGTGCTGGCCGCCACCGAACGCCGCTACGCCGATGCGGCCGAGTTCCTCGATAAACGGGTCACACAAATTTACGCCCTGAATAGTGGCGCGGGAGTCCGCTAAATGAAAACTTTTTTGAAGCAACCCGTGATTTTGCCTTTCCTCCTCCTAGCGATTGCCGCCTCAACAATCGCCAGTGATACGCCGCGCGTGAGCCGGGACCAGTTGGTCACGGTTGAGAAGAGTCTCGACAGCCGCTACGCCAAGCTGTGGGGCGACACTCAGATCGTGGTTCTCGGTCCCACGCGCGGCATTTATTTGGAGGGATATGGTGCGGTGATGACTTCCGAAGTCGACCTGGTGGCCGGTCCCACTATGTTGTTCATCCGCGGGCCTTTAACCAAGGACGAGGTGGAGAAGTTCCGTCAGAAAAAGATCGGACGCCTGCCTGAGCTGCGGGCCGCCATGAAACAGGCGCTGATCGACTCGGCCGCTTCGCTCGACACGGTTCCACTTGAAGAACAGATCGTGGTGGTGGCCATGCTGTCGAAGTACCCGTGGGAGGACTTCAGAGGTCTGCCCCATCAAATCATGATGCAGGCGCAGAAGAAGAAACTGCTCGACGCGTTGCGCTCCGGCGTCGGGACCCTGGATGAAGCGATTCGAGTCCAAGAGAACTGAGTCCGATGCGGCTGGGCGAGATCCTCATCGAGCGGCGCTTGATCACGGCCGAGGATCTCGGCCGCGCACTGGAGCTGCAGAGCGAGCGCGGCGACAAGCTGGGCAAGATTCTGGTCGATCTGGGGTTCGTCGCCATGCGCGACGTGATTTCCGCGCTGTCCGAACAGTTGCAGATCCCGGTGCTGGCTTTGGACGGCCCGCCCGCTGTCTCGCCTGAAACCGAGACGATTCCCCCCAAATTCATGCGCCAGTTCCGTTGCGTCCCCGTGGCCCTGCACGACCACACGGTCACACTCGCGATGGCCGACCCGCTGGACTTTGA
>Ga0070733_10003662_pt1 | contig 10439 bp, 10 predicted proteins | sample Coa_R1_9_FD_66450 | JGI IMG/M metagenome (GOLD analysis project Ga0070733, IMG submission 66450) | Surface soil microbial communities from Centralia Pennsylvania, which are recovering from an underground coalmine fire - Coalmine... | ecosystem: Environmental > Terrestrial > Soil > Unclassified ... | reverse complement strand
CTCGCGTGGTAGCCGAGTCCGTTGCACCCGCGCCCCTGCCCCGCGCCGATTCCCGCCCGGCCAGCGTCTCATCCGAATCGTCAACGTCCTCCGCATCCCCCGGCATCTCCGGCCCGTCCTTTTTGGGGTTAAATGAGCGCGAACACGCCCCGCGGCGCCCGGCCGGCAGTCTTAGCATTGATCCCAGCGCTTCCAGTTCGCGCCTCGACTACCTGCTCGACGAAGCCGACGAGGATGAAGAACGTCGCGGCGGCGCCGGCAAGTTTCTCCTGATTCTCGTCGCCCTTGCGCTCGCCGTCGGCTTCGGCTACCTCCGCTGGAAGGACCAGGGATTGCCCTTCCTCGGTTCCGGGACGCCAAAGCCACCCGCCGCGAGCACGGACACAACCGGCGACAACTCCACCACTCCGGCTCCGGCTTCTTCCTCGACTTCTTCGCCCCCGCCTTCGGGCTCTGAGCCGGCCACCACCGCCGCTACACCCGCGGCGAGCGCGTCGAACACAGCTCCACCAGCGCAATCTTCGCCGACGCCATCTGCAACTCCCGCTGCCTCCGCGCCGCCCGCGGCCGCATCCGCGTCGCCGCAAACTGCCGCGCCGGCGCCGGCATCGTCTCCCGCGTCGTCGTCCGCAGCCCAGAATTCGCCCGCGCCGCAACCGCCGGCCGCGACCGCAACTCCTGACTCCTCCACGCCCGCGCCCACCGCGGCGGCCGTGCCGACCAAGTCTGCTCCCGCTGCCGACACCGCGGCCAACTCGCTTCCAGCCGCGCCGCCGCCCGCCGTAAAGCCCACACCGGCGCGCATCGTGGACCCCGTGGCCGAGGCCAAGAAGTACATTACCGGCAACGGTGTCCGCCAGGATTGCACCCGCGGCCTTCGTCTGCTCAAAGGCCCCTCCGACGAGGGCAACCCCAAAGCCATGATTGAAATGGGCGCGCTATACTCGGCTGGCCTGTGCACTCCGCGCGATTTGCCCACGGCCTATCGCTGGTTTGCCCTGGCCCTGCGTAAGGATCCCAATAATCAGTCGGTGCAGGCCGACCTCGAAAAGCTGTGGGGAGAAATGACCCAGCCCGAGCGCCAGTTGGCTATCCGGCTGAGCCAGTGATATTAAGCACTCTCGCGGGGCACAATCCGCTCAGGGTCCGAAATCCGTACTTCTGCTAAGGAAAGAATCGCGTTTGCCGAGCGCTGAACGACAAGGGATTTCTCCCGACCTGGCCACGGTCACGGCCATGAAGTCGGGCGACCAGAACGCGCTGGCGGAGCTCTATGACCGCTATTCTTCCGTGGTCTACGCGGTCGCTCTGCGCGTGCTCGGCGATGCGGCCGCGGCCGAAGACATTTTGCAGGAGGTGTTTCTGCAGCTCTGGCGAAATCCGGCAGCGTTCGACGCCGCCCGCGGCAATCTGGGATCGTGGCTGGCCGTGATCACGCGCAATCGCGCTATTGACGCGTTGCGCCGGCGCAAGCCCGAGACCGATATCGAGGACGTCGTAGTCTCGGTCGCGCCCGACTTTGCCGCCGAAGCGGATCGTTCCCGCGCCGCCGAGAAAGTGCGCAGCCTGCTCGGCGCGATGTCTTCGCCGCAGCGCAGCGCCCTCGAGATGGCGTATTTTCAGGGCATGAGCCACTCCGAGATTGCCGCCAGGACCGGCGAGCCGCTGGGCACGATCAAGACTCGCATCCGCGCCGGACTGCTGGTGCTGAGAAAGGCGTTTCAGACCTAGAAGCTTGGAAGTTGGAGACGTAGCTGAGCAGCGTTTCAGAATCGGGTGCCCCATTTCTCGCAGGCGTTTTGTGCGCGAGAAGTGGGGATTAACAGAAGTCAACGCACTTCAACCATGGCCGCACACGAACAGTACGCCGAAGATCTCGCGCTCTACGCGCTGAACGCGCTCGAGGGCGAAGATCGCGCGAGCCTCGAAAACCATCTCGCGACCTGTCCCGCCTGCCGCACCGAGCTCGAGCAGCTCCGCGGCGACGGCGCCCTGCTCGCGCTCTCCACGCTCGGCCCCAAGCCTCCCGCGCGCGCCAAAACGAGACTGATGGAGGCCGTGACCAAGGAAACGGCGGCGTCACCCACTGCTCGCGCAAAAATAAACAACGCGCGAGAAATGGGGCACCCACCCGTCATCGGGCGTTCGTCGTGGTGGGGATGGCTGGGCTGGGCGGCCACGGCTGCCGTCGTCGTGTTCGCCGCCTCATTGTGGAAGGAAAACGCTGCGTTGCGGCAAACCCTGGCCTCCGCCACCGCACAGGCCCGGCAGAGCGCTCGCGAACTTGAAGATTTGCGCCGCGTCGCCGCTCCCATCGTCGCTCCCGATGCTCAGCGCGTGACTCTCGTCGCGCTCAAGACTCCGCCGCAGCCGCAAGGCAAGGCGTTTTATCTGAAGAACCGCAACAGCCTGGTGTTCGTGGCCAACAATATGCCGCCCCTGCCGCCGCAGAAGGCCTATGAACTCTGGCTGATCCCGACGACCGGCGCGCCCATCCCGGCCGGCGTCTTCAAGCCCGACGCGCACGGCAGCGCCACCGTGGTCAATCCCCCGCTGCCCGCCGGAGCCGAAGCCAAAGCCTTCGCCATCACCGTCGAAAACGAAGCCGGATCGCCGGTCCCGACTTCCGCCGTCCTGATGATGGGCTCGGGCGAGTAAACGCACTTTCGGAGGTCATCCCGAGAGCCCGCGCACTTCCTCGCGGGCCGAGAGCCTGCCCTGAGGTGCCAGCCGAAGGGGATCTCCCACTCCACCGACCGCACGCGTGAGCCCGACCACTGCCCTCCGGCTTCATCGCGAGCGCAATTCCCCTTCGACGCCATGCGCGCCCGCCCCGAAAGTGATACCCTGAATCCCCCTTGCAAAAGGGCGAAACGATTTCCGCAGTGAGGAGATTCACCATGGGACTCTTGGAAGATGCCGAGAAACTAGCCGGTGCCGTCGCCGCCGTCGAGGGCATGAAGAAACTGGATCCGAACGCCGGAATCCTGACCGAAGCCGCGGCCGCGGTCACCGGATTTGAAGGCGCCGGCGCCATCGCCGACCGCATCGAGAACAAGGAAGGCGAAAACAAGTAGCCTCGCTTCCGCCGCCTTCGTCTGCCTCACGAAATGGATGGGCACGGGAAACCCCGTGCCCATCGCTATTTTCGACCGGTCCTAACTCCGCTCTACTTCACAGGAATCAGATCGAACTTCCCCGAAGACTCTTCATAGAACAGCGCGCCTTCTTTCTTGTCGCCGCCGCTCCAGTGTTTGTGTCCGCCGGGCACGCGCAGGAAGTCGCCCGCCCCGACCCGCTTCTCGCCCGCTTCGTCCTTGTACAGGTACGCGCCCTTCAACACGACAATCCACACGTCGTTCGTATGGATGTGCATTCCGGAATCTTCTCCCGGCGCGAACTTGGTGAAAGTTCCGTGCGCACTCGCGTTCGGATCTCCCCAGATCGTAGCTCCAGAGACGCCTCCCGATCCCATCGCCGCATACTCCGCATGACTCGAAGAAACGTAAATCACTTTGCCTTCCGACTGTCCCTGCATCCGCCCCATGGACCAGGCCCCGATCAATCCCACCACCAGCGCAACCGCAAAAAGCGAGCGTTTCATGTAGTTCTCCTTTACCGCAATTTGTAGCGACCCGAAGCGCACACATTCTACAGAGCAAAGAGATTGCGGCCAACGCAATTGTGATCAGCGAAGCAGGGAGTATGAATTGCGATCTCCTACAGAAAGAGCCAGGGTGCCCCATTCAAGCCCGCCTTTGGCTTGAGTGGGGATTTCACGCCCGCGGCCACCAAAATGTGGGGAGGTCATCCCGAGAGCCCGCGCACTTCTTCGCGGGCCGAGGGATTTTTTAAAAGATGCTGTTTCGGAGGGAACCTACTTTACCGCGGCGGCCTTCTTGGGGAACATCTCGCCGATGCGCCGGATTTGCGCCCCAACCGCCTTCAGCTTTTCCTCGATGTGTTCGTAACCGCGGTCAATGTGATAGACGCGGTCAATAATCGTTTCGCCGTCGGCCACCAGCGCCGCCAGTACGAGCGACGCCGAAGCCCGCAGGTCGCTCGCCAGCACCGCCGCCGCGCTCAACGGAGTCTTGCCCCGCACCACCGCCCGCCGGCCTTCAATCTTGATATTGGCGCCCATGCGCACCAGTTCGAGCGCGTGCATGAAGCGATTCTCGAAAATATTTTCCGTGATCACGCTCGTGCCTTCCGCCTGCGTAGCCAGCGCCATGTACTGCGCCTGGCAGTCGGTGGGAAATCCCGGATGCTCCTCCGTGCTCATGTCCGCCGCGGTAAACGGATTGTCGCCCATCACCCGCACCGATTCGCCGTTCACCTTGGTCTTCACGCCGACTTCATGCAACTTGCCCAGCAGCGCGCCCAGATGCGAAGGATCGCATCCCGCCACATTGAGATCGCCGCCTGTCATCGCGCCCGCAATGATGAACGTCCCGGCCTCGATGCGGTCGGGAATAATGCGGTGCTTCGCGCCCTTCAGCTTGCTCACGCCCTTTACCCGGATGGTCGGCGTGCCAGCGCCCTCGATCTTCGCTCCCATTTTGTTGAGCAGGTCGGCGAGATCGGCAACTTCGGGCTCGCGCGCGCAGTTCTGCAGCACGCTCTCGCCTTCCGCCAGCGCCGCAGCCATCAGCAGGTCTTCCGTCCCGGTCACGGTAATCTTGTCGAACACGATCTCGGCACCCTTCAGCCGCGCCGCCGTGGCCTCGATGTAGCCGTGCTCCTGCGTGATCTTCGCGCCCAGCTGTTCCAGTCCCTTGATGTGCAGGTCAATCGGACGCGCCCCGATGGCGCAGCCTCCGGGCAGCGATACCCGCGCCCGCCCGCAGCGCGCTACCAGCGGTCCCAGCACCAGCGTGGAGGCGCGCATGGTCTTGACCAGTTCGTAGGACGCTTCCGGCGCAGCCAGTTTCTGGCAGTGGATGGTGGTGCGATGGTGCGCGCGTCCATAGCCCAGTTCCACGTCGGCGCCCATCGCGGCCAGCAGGTTACGCGTGGTCTGTATGTCGCGCACCTGTGGAATATTTTCGAGAATCACCGGCTCATCGGTGAGCAGCGCCGCGGCCATGCAGGGCAGCGCCGCGTTTTTTGCGCCGCTGACGCGCACCGTCCCGAGCAGCGGCTCTCCGCCGCGAATCACGAACTTGTCCATAGTTCAGATCCCAGATACTGCATGTCGTCCGACACGCGAGCGCAGCGAACCCGGAGGAATCTGCTTCCTCCCGATCACTTCGATCGATTGTATCGAGGATAACCGCGCCGGCTATTGACTGCCGGAGCACGACAGGACAGGTCCAGCCGGAGCGGGCAAACCGATTGTCATTCCGACGCGCGAGCGCAGCGAACCCGGAGGAATCTGCTTCCCTTTGTCATTCCGACGCGCGAGCCCAGCGAGCCAGGAGGAATCTGCTGCTCCATTTGTCATTCCGACACGTGAGCGCAGCGAACCAGGAGGAATCTGCTTCTTTTTGTCATTCCGACACGTGAGCGCAGCGAGCCAGGGGGAATGACAGTTAACTTCTTTCCCGCCGCGCCACTTCAATCGCCCGCCTGACATGCCCGTTCGACATCTTCAGCGCCGCCGCGGCCTGGGCCTTCCCCACCCCGGCCGCCAGCATGACCACGGCCCGTGGAGTCCGATTCCCCGCCGCCTTCAGCACCAGCGCAGCCGTGTCGTGATCCGCGCCCGTCGCCTGCTCCACAATCCCGGCCGCGCGCTGGACAAGTTTTTCATTCTTCGTCCACACATTCACCATCAGGTTCCCATACACATATCCCAGCCGCGCCATGGCGCCCGTAGAGATCATGTTCAGGATCATCTTGTGCGCCGTGCCGGCCTTCATCCGCGAAGAACCGGCCAGCACTTCCGGCCCGACTTCGCACACGATGGCGAAATCTGCCGCGCGCTCGAGCGGCGAATTGCGATTGCAGGTCAGCGCGATCGTCCGCGCCCCGCGCCGCGCCGCATATTCGAGCGCCGCCAGCGTGAACGGCGTGCGTCCGCTGGACGCGATGCCGATCACCACATCCTTCCGGCCCGGCTTGCGCCGCTTCATTTCGGCGACCGCCAGCGCCCGGTCGTCCTCGCTCGCTTCGGTCGAAGAGCCAAGCGCCCTTGGGCCTCCCGCCATGACGAACTGCACCGTTTCCGCCCGCGTGTTGAAGGTCGGCTGAATCTCGCTGGCGTCGAGCGCGCCCAGTCGGCCGCTGGTGCCCGCCCCAACGTAAATCAGACGCCCGCCGCTGCCAATCGCTTTGGCCACGACGTCAATCGCGCGCGCGATCTGCGGCAGCGCCCGCCGCACCGCCTCCGCCACAATCGAGTCCTCGCGGTTGATCAGCGTCGCGATTTCAAGTGACGACATGCGGTCCAGCCCCCGCGCCGCCGGCAACACCTGTTCCGTCGAAAGCGCCCTTAGATCAGACGACGATTTTTTCACTCGTGCCAAGCTCTTACCTTTCTTGATCCGAAAAACTTTCTACTTCTCAATCGCTTCAATCACGGCATCGTGAAACTGCGCGCTCACCTGCCGGATCGCTCGATTCACCGACTCCACCCTCGCTTCCGGAAAAGTGCGATTGGTCAGCAGCGTGACCGACAACTCGCGGTCCGGATCCATCCACAGCGAAGTTCCCGTGTAGCCCAGGTGCCCGAACGACCGCGGCCCGAAATATTTTCCCGACAGCGACGGCGCCGACGGCGTATCCCACCCCAGCGCCCGCGAGGTTCCCGGCGGACTCAACTCGCGCCGCGTAAAGCGCTCGACCGTTTCCGGACGCAGAATCGGACTCCCACCCCGCAGCATGGCATGGGCGAACCGCGCCAGATCCTCGGCCGGCGCAAACAGACCGGCATGTGGAGCGACTCCGCCGAGCGCGTAGGCGTTCTCGTCCTGCACCTCACCCTGCACGTTTCGTTTCTCGACCCGCCCCTCAAAGCCGACGCGTTCATTTGCCGTCGGTGGAATCTGCCCGCGCAACTCCGCCGGCGGATTAAACCCCGTATGCCACAGGCCCAGCGGGGCGAAAATCTCGCGCTTGCAGAATCCATCGAGCGCTTCTCCGGCGAGCCGTTCCAGCGCCACGCCCAGCACCATGAATCCGATATCGCTATATTCCATCCGGGTTCCCGGATCGGCCGTAAGCGGCGTCACAAAAGCCGCCTGCAATAATTCTTCCCGCGTGCGCGCTTTCAAAAAGAATTTCTCGTGCGCCGGCAATCCCGATGAATGCGCCAGCAGCAGGTGGAAAGTCACGGCGCGGCGGCGCGGGTCGTCGCCCGGTTGGGCTGCGAATTCAGGCACGACCCCCGCGACCGGAGCTTCCAGTTCCAGCAGACCGCGCTCATAAAGCATCGCGGCCATGGTCGTGGTCGCGACCACTTTCGTCAGCGACGCCAGATCGAACAGCGTATCCTCACTCACCTTCGGAGCATCGGCTTCGTAAGTGAATCGCCCGAACGCTTTGCGCGCGATCAATTGCCCATGGTGCGTAATCGCCACCGACGCGGCGGGAAACGCCTGCGTCGCGATCCCTTCCTGCAAGACGGCAAACGCCCGCGAAAAAACCTGCTCTTGATTTTCAGTGGAAGCGACGATCGGTGCCGAATCGTTCAGGTGCGGACGCTCGCGAAAGAAATTTGGAGTATGTGCCCCGCCATTGTATCCGGCCCGCGGCGGTTTAGAAATCGGGAGGTCGTCCCGAGAGCCCGCGCACTTCTTCGCGGGCCGAGAGCCTGCCCTGAGCGAGGTCGAGCGCAGCGAGAGAGAGTCGAATGGGGATCTCCCAGCAAACGCACCTCGCCCATGTCCGCCCGCACCTTACCCATTACCTGAGTTTGTTGAGCACTGGGCCGAACCCTGTGTACAGTCAGGACATCCTTACTTTTCAATCCAAGTCGAAAGTCTGTCTGCTGGCGCTCGCCGCCATCTTCACGCACCGCGCCGGCGCCCAGTCGGCGTCGTCTTCACTCGGCCACGCGCTGACGCCCGCCTCGTCCACGACTTCCTCCGTGCATCTCGGCAACGTGGATTCCGTCATCGAACGCGCCATCTCCGACGGCACGATCCCCGGGGCGGTTCTGGTCGTCGGACACGACGGGACGGTCATCTATCGCAAAGCCTACGGCGAGCGCTCGCTCGAGCCGCGCCGCGAACCCATGACCCTCGACACAATTTTCGATATTGCCTCTCTCACCAAAGTTGTCGCCACCACGCCCGCGGTCATGCAACTGGTGGAGCAGGGCAAGATCCGGCTGAACGATCCCGTCGCCAAGTACTTGCCCGAGTTCGCGCAGAGCGGCAAGGAAGACATCACCATCCGCCAGTTGCTCACGCACTATTCCGGACTCGAGCCCGACCTCGACCTGAAGACGCCGTGGGAAGGCAAAGACACGGCTTACAAGATGGCATTCGCCGAAGCGCCCGCGGACCCTCCGGGCTCGCGCTTCGTTTACAGCGACATCAATTTCATCGTGCTGGGCGCGCTGGTCGAGCGCGTTTCCGGCGAGGCTCTTGACGCCTACTGCCTGCGCCATATTTTCACGCCGCTTAAAATGCTGCACACGCGCTTCACGCCGCCGCTGACCGGCCGCGCCAACTGGCTGGCGAAAATCGCGCCCACCCAATACGACGAGAACGAGCACATGCTGCGCGGAGTGGTCCACGATCCCACGGCGCGGCGCATGGGCGGAGTCGCCGGGCAGGCCGGGCTGTTCTCGACCGGCGACGATCTCGCCCGGTTCGCGCAGGCCCTGCTCAACGGCGGCGGCGGAATTCTCTCTGCCGTCACGGTCGAAAAGATGACCACGCCCGAGCAGCCGCCCGCGGCGCCCGTGCTGCGCGGATTCGGCTGGGACATTGATTCTCCGTATTCTTCGAACCGCGGCGACCTGCTGCCCATCGGCGGCTACGGCCACACCGGCTTCACCGGCACGTCCGTCTGGATTGACCCGACCACCAAGACTTACATCATCCTGCTGACGAACGCCGTGCATCCGCGTGGCAAGAGCAACGCGATTGCGCTGCGCTCGAAAGTCGCCACCGAGATCGCCGCCGCCCTGAACCTTACGCCGAGCGAAAAAGAAGCGCTGCGTTTTAAAAGCCTGACCGGATACAACGAAGCCCAGAGCGCGTCCCGGCGCATGAGTTCGCGCAATGGCTCGGTCAAGACCGGCATTGATGTGCTCGAAGCCCACGCCTTCGCCGAACTTCTGACTAACGCGCCTGCGGCTCCCGGCGCAACTGAACCGGGTGCCGGGCCCGCCGTCGCGAAGAAACGCATCGGCGTGCTCACCAATCAGACCGGGATTGACGCTTCCGGCAAGCGCACCATTGATGTTCTCGCCGAAGCTCCCGGCCTCGAACTCGACGCCATCTTCAGCCCCGAGCACGGCATCGCAGGCACGCTCGACACCACGCACGTCGGCAACTCGACCGACGCCGCCACCGGCATTCCGGTCTACAGCGTCTACGGAGGCACTGACGCGGCTCGCCGTCCGTCGCCGGACGTGCTCCACAACCTCGACGCGATCGTCTTCGATGTCCAGGACGCTGGCGCCCGCTTCTACACCTACGAGACCACGCTCGGATATTTCCTCGAATCGGCCGCCAAGGCCAACGTCGAGATCTACGTGCTCGACCGCCCCGATCCCGTGACCGGAGCCTTCGTCCAGGGTCCGGTCTCCGATCCCCGCCGGGAGAATTTCACCAACTACTGGACCGTGCCTCCGCGTCACGGCATGACCCTCGGCGAGCTGGCCAAAATGTTCAACACCGAACGGGGCATCAACGCCCGCCTCACCGTCATTCCCATGGACGGCTGGCAGCGCGGCGACTGGTTTGACTCGACCGGCCTCGAGTGGATTAATCCCTCGCCCAACCTGCGCAGCGTGACCGAAGCCGCGCTCTATCCCGGCGTGGCGCTGATCGAAGGCACCAACGTTTCCGTGGGACGCGGCACCGACTCGCCTTTCGAGCTCGTGGGCGCACCCTGGATCAAGTCCCGCGAACTCGCCGCCTATCTCAACGGACGCGAGATTCCCGGCGTGCGCTTCGTGCCCATCACCTTCACGCCGGCTTCGGCGGTATACAGCGGGCTGGCCTGTCAGGGCGTCAACATTGTCCTCAGCGACCGCAACGGCCTGGACGCGCCCGAACTCGGCATCGAACTCGCCGCCGCGCTGCACAAGCTCTACCCCGCCGATTTCAAGATCGAGCGCATGCCGGATCTGCTGGTCAACCAATCGGTCTATGACGCGCTGGTGGCAGGCGAAGATCCGCGCCGCATCGCGCAGGACTGGCAGGAAGGCCTCGAAAAGTTCGAGAAGATTCGCGAGAAATATCTGATCTACAAGTAGGCGGCTTATCTCTTCGGGAGGTCATCCCGAGAGCCCGCGCTTTTCTTCGCGGGCCGAGGGA
>Ga0070733_10003661_pt1 | contig 10439 bp, 7 predicted proteins | sample Coa_R1_9_FD_66450 | JGI IMG/M metagenome (GOLD analysis project Ga0070733, IMG submission 66450) | Surface soil microbial communities from Centralia Pennsylvania, which are recovering from an underground coalmine fire - Coalmine... | ecosystem: Environmental > Terrestrial > Soil > Unclassified ... | reverse complement strand
ATAGTAGGACTGATTGGAAAGGTTCGCTGGCCCTCCGAGCGCTCCAGCAAAGTTCAGCCAACCTGCGCGAAAATCCAGAGCTTGTGCGGAATTCAGCCCCAGCTCGAAATTGACGATCGCGGTTTGCTGCTCAAGCGTCGGTGGCTCGGTTGCTTGCGCGTGGGTCAGAGTAGCGTCAATGGCCTGGTGCATCAGATCCGTCTGAAGGTTCTGCTGAAAAGTGGCAGCTGCGGTGAGCGGTTGAATCGTTTCGCGGCCGTCAAACATAACCGCGCTCAGAAAGCGTAAGTTTGTGGTCGGCAACGGCCGACGGTAAACCGAAACCGTCTGCACGCCGGTGGATTCGTCGGTAACGACCGCGCAGCCGTAGGGGTCGCGCTCGGCCTGGATTTGATATTGCGCGTTCGCGGGCACGGGCAGAAACACGCGAATTAGTCCGCTCCTCAACAGCAGACTGTGCGAGGCGCGGTCGATGGATGTGCCATCAGGGCAATTCGCGCCATCAATGGACGCAAATAGCGGGTCGTTCCCGTGTGTAGCGTCAAACTTCGCTCGAACGCTGGCGACGCCCAGACCGAACCCGTCGCTGGCGAGGTGGCACGTGCCGCAGGAACGCCCATTGGTGCCCAGACTCTGGAAGAACACATTGGTCGTGCCCTCATCAATCGGACCATTCGCGTTGTAAGTGGAGATTAGTCCGGTGGGATCCAGGAAGGGGAAAAGATTCGGAATAATGGCCGCCGAAGCTACCGTGGCGAGCGCCAGAATCCCGGCGACCAGCAGCCATTTTCGCCCTCGCACAACCTGATTAAAGAAACCACGCTTTGGCCACATTGGGCCTCCTATCCCCGCGCGGGGATGCCTTTTTGGTCGAGCTCTCATTTTTCCGTGAGCGTCCGAATTGCTGCCGTGGCAGAGTTGATCGCAGATGCGCGGTGATTCGTCAATGGAAGACGCCTGAGCATTCGGTGTTATCGGGCTGTACGCCCAAGTGTATGATTTAAGGACTAATAGCTTGCGCCGCAGGACCGTCAGAGTGCAGAATGCCGAAACGGTGGGCGAGTAAATCCATGTCGCAGGGCTGCAAATACCGCTTTGGTCCGTTTGAGCTACGAGTCCAGACGCGCGAACTCTATAAGCACGGAGTGAGGCTGAAGCTTCGGCCACAGGGCTATCAGGTTCTGGCGCTGCTGCTGGAGCATGCAGGAGAGTGTGTAACGCGGGAAGAGCTGCAGAAGCGCGTTTGGCCTTCGAACACATTCGTGGATTTTGAGAATGGGGTGAATTCGGCGATCAAGCAATTGCGGGCGAGCCTGAACGATTCTGCCGCGGAGCCGCGGTATATAGAAACGTTGCCCAAGCTTGGTTATCGGATGATCGCGCCGGTGGAGTACGAAGCAGACTCGGCGGGCGCGCGCCCCACAGGCGCCGAGGGAGGATCCAGCGGCGCGAAGATGGTGGCCGAAGTGGCCGTTCCGATGGCGGCGCGACCGGCTCATTCAAGAAAGCGCGAGTGGGCAGCAGCGGCAGCGGTGTGCGTGCTCGTGATTGCTTGCGTGCTTGCATTCCTAAAGTGGCCGCGAGCACATCGGACGCCGCAGCGAGCAGCACCCGCCGGAAGAATCATGGTTGCGGTGCTTCCCTTCGAGAATCTGACGGGAGACGGGACGCAGGACTATTTCAGCGACGGTCTGACTGAGGAGATGATCGCGCAGCTGGGACGCCTGGACCCCAAGGAATTCGGGGTGATCGCGCGAACATCGGTAATGCATTACCAGCACAGTTCCGAGAACGTGAATCAGATCGGAAATGAGCTCGGTGTGCAGTATGTGCTGGAAGGGAGCGTGCGGCGCGATTCCGAAAAGGTGCGAATCGACGCCGAACTGATCGAAGTGGGCGGCCAGCAGCAGCTCTGGGCGCAGCAGTACGATCGCGAACTCACGAATTTGCTGGTTGTGCAGGCGGAGATCGCGCGGGAAATCTCCGACTCCATCCAACTAACATTAGGAAATCCGGAACGGACTGCAAGCGTGAGTCAGCCCACCCTGACGCCACAGGCTTATCAAGCCTATGACCTCTGCCTGAAAGGACTTTATTTCTGGAACAAACGCACTGCGCCAGGATTTCAGCAGGCGATCGAATATTTCCGGCAGGCCATCGCCAAAGATCCAAACTACGCGCCGGCGTATGCCGGTCTCGCGAATAGCTATGCGCTGATGCCTGGTTACACGCTCTCTCCCGCAGCAAAATATATGCCGAAAGCCCGCGAGGCAGCAGTCCGAGCGCTCGAGATTGACGATAACTTGCCGGAAGCCCACGTGGCGCTGGCTCTGATTCTGGAGAACTACGATTGGAACTGGAGCACCGCGGAAAAAGAGTATCGCCGCGCCATCGAATTGAACCCCAACTACGCGACGGCACACCAATGGTACGCCGAGTTTCTGATGTGGCAGGGGCGCTTCGATGAGGCGTTGCGCGAGAGCGAAGCTGCGCGCAGGCTTGATCCGTTGTCCATGATTATTGGCACGGATCGCGGCGCCATTTTTTACTTCTCGCGGCAATACGACCGCGCGATCGAGCAATTCCATAGTGTGCGGGACATGGATCCGAGCTTCGCGCGCGTTCACTTGGTGGTTGATCCCTACGTGCAAGAAGGCCGTTTTAGCGAAGCGCTGGCGGAGATGGATGAATGGCAGCGCATCTCCGGCGATGGGATCCACATCAGTTCACGGCTGGTTTACATCTACGGACGGATGGGGGAAAAGAAAAAGGCGCAAGCCGAGATGAGAAAGTTGAAAGCGATGATGACGGCGCAACCTGTCGATCCCATGGTTATGGCGCTGGCATACATCGGCGTGGAGAACAACGATGCAGCGTTGAGCTCGCTGGAAGAAGGGTTCGCGCAGCGTTCGAATCTGCTGACGGCGCTGAAAGTGGAACCTGCCTACGATCCGCTGCGCGACGACCCGCGGTTTCAGAAACTTTTAGTGGAAGTGGGCTTGGCGCAGTAAGCTCGCCGCGCGCGGGGGATTTTCACAATTTTCGGCCGCAGGGAAACGAGTTCGGCTGACAATTCTTCGCGCCGCCCGAGCGCGCAATTTGCACGGCTGCACGATTCGGGCGTTAGTGCGCGAGCAGAGGCTGCGAGTAGCGGATCGGAATGCCGAAATTGGAGCCGCCGAATCCTTTCAGAATGGCAACTGTGACTCCGATGACCTTTCCATCGCGGTTCAAGAGCGGTCCGCCCGACCCTCCGGAAGTTGTCTGCGCGTCAAACACAATTTTGTCCGGCAAGATGTCGCCAATGTGGCCTTGCGTGATCAGCGGGTGAATCAGATTGCGCTTGGCAAGCTCGTCGAGCACCTGTGAAACGTCGCTGCCGCTTTTTTTAAGTATGTCCTGCGCGGATTCTTCATCGGTGCGGGCGAGGATTGCGGCCAGGCCCGTAGCGTAACCCATCAGGATGATGGGTTGGCCGCTCATGGCCGAATCTTTAGCGGTATCAATCGCGAGGACCGGGCGCTTCAGGTCTTGCAGGTCCACGCGCACGGATGCCAGGTCCGTGACGTCTGAAATTTCCTGGATCTCGGCGTGGAAGGCGCGCGGATCTCCGGGGAAATAAGCGCGGATCGCGGAGATTTGCGGCTGCAGTCCCTGACCGGCAATTTGTGCGATCTCGTCGTTCTTCCACCAGGGTTCCGCTACGTGGCGGTTGGTGATCACTCTGCCGCTCGGCCCCGCGACGAAGCCCGTCCCAAACACGTCGAGCTTCACTTCCGGGCCTTTTCCATCGAGCGTCAGCACCGGATTGCCTTCACTGTCCTGTATCGGCTCGCCTTCCTCGTTGAGGCCGCCATAGCGCAAGCGTCGTCCTGATTGCTGGTCGCTGAATGCGACGGACACATGGAGCAGGCAGACGGATTGGACGTCGACCGGAATAATGCTTTGCGCGGCCTGGCCCTGCGCTTCGAGCCGCTGCAGGCGCGAATTGGTTTCTTGCAATTGTTTTTGCAGGCCGGCGGCTTCGTCTGAATTGGCGGTGGCCATCTTGGCTTTCAGATCTGCGGCCTGTTTCTTGAGATCGTCCTTGGCAACAGGCTCCGCGCCGACCGCGTCCGGCTGCAAGCCCTGTTCTGCGCGAAGCTTGCGCGCTTCAGCGATCAGGTTCTGCTGGCGAACAATTCCGCCTTCCAGTTTCGCGAGAATTGAATTCGTGCGCTGGGTCGCTTTCTGCTCGGTGTGCACGAACAGGAAATAAATTCCCGCCATCAAAATGGCCACCGCGAGCACGGCTGCGAAACCGGTTTTGAGTTTGCGATCGAGCGAGAAGGCGTCGCTGGTCATCTTTTCGGTGACGGCGAGCGCCTCGAACGCGGTGTGCGCGATTTGCTGGCCTTCTTCGGCAATGCGCATCTTGTCGCGCAGTTCGTTTTCGGCGCGTTGCATGCGCAGCCGGGCGCGAACTCGCGCCAGCAATTCGCGGGAATCGCATGGGCGGGAAATCGCGTCGTCCGCGCCCAGATCCAGAGCCGAAGCGCGCTGTTCGCTTCCGGCCGCTACCAGCAGCAGCACGCGAATCCCGGCAGTTTTTGTTGTGCCGCGAATCGTCGCCAGAACTTCGGAGGCGCTGGGTTCTTGCATGGACGCGTCGAGCAGTAAAAGATCAGCGCCGCTTTGATGGATCGCGTCGAGCCCTTCGCGAGTCGTCGCGAAGACCGCTACGTCGTATCCGGCCGATTGCAACGCGGCGCGCATCGCTTCGCGGCTGTGCGGGTCGGCATCGAGAATGATGATTTTTTCGGGCGTGTTAACCATGGAGATCTGTTGACTCCGAACTTGTGTGTGCGCAGCTGCTGCGATATCGTCCGCAAACTACCGACGTTCCTGATCGCGGCATCGCGACATGCATGTTAGACGCTTGCGAAGCTTGGGAGGGTTCATGATAACTTTCCAGCGGGACCGCCGCTTGAGCGAACTCGAAAAACTCAATCACGAAATCATCCGCTGCCGCGCGTGCCCGCGACTGGTACGGTATCGCGAACAGGTTGCGCGGGACAAGCGGCGTTCGTTCCTCGCCTGGGATTATTGGGGCAAGCCCGTTCCGGGCTTCGGCGATCCGCGCGCGGAGCTTTTGATTCTGGGCCTTGCGCCCGCAGCGCATGGCGCCAATCGCACGGGACGAATGTTCACGGGCGATCGCTCCGGTGATTTTCTGTACAAGGCTTTGTTTCGCGCGGGTTTTGCCAATCAGCCGACCTCGACGAATCGCGAGGACGGCCTCGCGCTGAAGAATGCTTATATGGCCGCGACGCTGCGTTGTGCGCCGCCCGCGAACAAGCCGCTGCCTTCTGAGCTTGCGAATTGCCGTCACTTCTGGCAGCGCGATCTCGAAATACTGCAGCCGCGGGCTGTGCTGGTGCTCGGCAGCATCGCGATGCGCGCACACCTGGGATTGCTGAAAGAACGCGGGCAAATTGCGACGCTGGCTGCTTTTCCATTTCGGCATGGAGCGAGTTACAAGCTGCCGGGAGATTTGCCGCGACTTTTTGCGTCGTACCATCCGAGCCAGCAGAATACATTTACGGGCAAGCTTACGGACGCGATGCTGTTTAAGGTTGTGCGCGACGTGCGAAAATTTCTGGGGCGGTGAGGCGCTGCAGCAACCGTACCGCAATTCAGTTTCTGAATTTCTCGTCGCAACGTGCAGAAGCCCGCATGGCAACGGCCACGGCGGAACTTCAGCGGCTAAAGCCGCTTGTACGCGCGGCCCCAATGTCGTGGCTAAAGCCACGACCCACAAAGATTCTCGAATTGTGATCGTTTTTTTGTGATGGCAAATTCCGGCGCGCCCTGTGTGTGCGGCGATCACTGCTGGCGGCCTGAAGACCGCCGCTACAAAAGCTTACTTCCTTTCTCCGCATCATTTCGGCGCTCCGGCGCGCAAACTTCGCATCAACAATAAATAAAAGAAAAACGATACGGCGAAGCCTACGAACCAGGCGTAGGGATAGAGGCCGTGGAGAGCGCGGATTTCGAGGCCGCTGAGCGCTATTGCTACGCCGGCGACTAGCGCGGCGATGGCGCGCCAGTTGAAGCCGCTGGAGAATTCGTAGGCGCCGCCGCGCTGATATAGGTCGTCCGCAAGAATCACGCGTTTGTGCAGAACGTAATAGTCCGCGATCATCACTCCGGCGATGGGTCCGAGAAAACTGGAATATCCCACAAGCCAGCCCATCACGTAGCTGCCGTGGCTGGAAAGCCAGCGCCACGGTTGCATCAACAGGCCGATAAAACAGGTGATGACGCCACCGAGCTTGAAACTTATTTTGCGCGGATACAGATTCGAAAAATCGTTCGAGGGCGAGACGACGTTTGCAGCGACGTTCACGTTGAGAGTGGCGAGCAGCAGCGCGAGCATCGCGACTACCACTGCAACTGGATTTCCCAGGCGGCTGAGAACTTCTACCGGGTCCCAAATCGCGCGGCCAAATACGACTACGGTTGCGGAAGTTACTGCAATGCCGATGAAGGAATAAAACGTCATCGTGGTGGGCAGGCCGAGCGCCTGGCCCAACATTTGTTCGCGCTGCCCTTTTGCGTAGCGCGTGAAATCCGGAATGTTCAGCGCGACCGTGGCCCAGAACGCCACTACGCCGGTGAGCGATGGAATGAAGAACGCGAAAAACTCGCTGAAGTTGTGAAACTTCGAGGGCGTGGAGAGCATTGGTCCAAGGCCGCCCGCTTTGGTGTAGGCCCAGCCGAGCATCGCGAGGCCTAGAATCAGCAGCGCTGGAGCCGTGATGCCTTGCAGATAGCGAATCGCTTCGATGCCGCGAAGAATTACGGCGAGATTCAGCAGCCAGAAAAGAAAGAAGCAAAGCCAGGCGTGGTCCCAGCCGTGAATCATGGCCGCTAGCAGCGTGTTGATCGCTTCGCCGCCGATCCAGGTCTGGATTCCGAACCAGCCGCAGGCTACGAGCGCGCGCAGGATTGCGGGGACGTTCGCGCCGAGCACACCGAAGGATGCGCGCGCGAAAACTGGAAATGGAATGCCGTATGCGGCGCCGGCGTGCGCGTTGAGCAGCATGGGGATTAGGACGATGATGTTGCCGAGAAAGACGGTGAAGATGGCTTGCTTCCAATTCATGCCGCCGGCAATCATGGCGCTGGCGAGCATGTAGGTTGGGATGTTGACGCTCATGGCGACCCAGAGCGCGGCGTAGTTATAGGTTCCCCAGGTGCGCTTGCTGCGCGGGATTGGGGCTAAGTCTTTGTTCCACAGCCAGCTGGAAGCTGCGGCTGGGCGCGTGGCGACTTCGGGCTCTGAATTTGCGGGTTCTGTCATCGATAGGCCGCTCTGGTCATTTGGTGCCCCCAAAGAGAAGTGCGGCGCTTATACCTTTGGCTTGGCTTGGGCGCAACAGGTTTCTAGGCGAGAAAAACACGTCAAAAACTAGCGATTGATTTGGTTCGGTGGTGTTTGTTTTCATTGAGTTACATCGGTTTTCGATTTTGTTTCGCTAGCGATTGATTGGAGCAGTGATGACTGAAGGGTGACGAGTGATAAGAGGAGGGCGGACTGGCGATCCGGTTGTTGAAGGGGACATTGGAGAGGTTGGGTTTCCCATTTTGGACCGGGCTAAGCATGTTGCGTCCTTTGGGGGCTTCAATAGTGCCCCGACTCACGTTAGCACAGTTATGGATTGATAACTATCCGTAGAACTACTTAGAGAGATAACGTATAGACAGGATTGGAGTAGGCCGAGCGGATCTGCGCCGGGGGTCGGAAAGGGGCCAACCAAGAACCCCACCCTTCCCAAAATGAGGGGAGGGTGGGGTGCGCGGCGGACCTTGCGTTGCGCCAAGAAGGGGCGCAGCCCTTCGAGCCAACACCGTTGGCTCTCAGGATGAATCGCGAAGCAGCGCGATTCACAAGCAGCGCACCTACGCGCACAAACGCAGCGTGGTTGCAGCGGACCGAGTTAGCTGAGGCCGCCGGAGGCTAGGAGTTGATCGCCGGTTAGCCAGCCGGAGTCGTTGGAGGCTAGGAAGACAGCTAGGGAGGCGATGTCGCCGACCTGGCCGATGCGGCCTAGCGGAGTCTGCGCGATGATTGCTTTCTCGAATTCAGAGCCGATGAAGCCGCCGGTGTGGGTGCCTTCGGTTTCGACGATACCTGGGTTGATGCTGTTGACGCGGATCTTTTTGGCTCCGAGTTCGCGAGCGAGAACGCCGGTGATGGCGTCAACCGCGCCTTTGGTGGCGGTGTATACAGAGCTGTTCGGCGGAGTGATACGGCTGACCGCGGAGCCGATATTAATGATGCTGGCGCCTTCGCCGAGATGCTTGACGGCGGCCTGGGTGGTGAGCAGGAGGCCGAGCACGTTGATGTTGAACAGGCGGTGGAAGGAATCTTCGGTCACGGCCTCGAGGGGCGCGAATTCGTAGACGCCGGAATTGTTGACGAGAACGTCGAGGCGGCCGTAGTTCTTGATGGCTGCGGCGATGATGGCTTGGGCTTCGGCTGCCTTGGATACGTCACCAGCTACGGCGACTGCTTTGCCACCGGCTGCGGTGATGGCGGCGACAACTTTTTCCGCGCCTGCTTTGCTGGAAGCGTAATTTACGACTACGGATGCGCCTTCGGCTGCTAGTGCTTTGGCGATGGCCGCGCCGATGCCTTTGGAGGCGCCGGTTACGACTGCGACTTTACCTTTTAGCTTGCTCACTTGTGACTCCCTTGAATGACGTTTACTTGGTCTACTGCTGCTTCATCAGATGAGGGCTGATGTGCGCGGGATTCTTTAGTTCTGGGCAGAGGAGTTGCGGAACAAGGTGTGGCGCAAGCGCAACAGCGGATGCAGTTACGACGGCGACTGCGCTCAGCTGAAGCTGGCCGCTACAAATTCAAGAACCAAGTCAACCGCGAAGAGCCGGCGAGACGCTGGCGCTACGAAAACCGGGCGCAGCAAGCAGCGCCCCTACCAACTGCTTATCATCCCCGCGTCGTTTGACAGGGTAGGTGGCGCTTGTTAGCCTGCGCGGGACGCGGCTGGCGCTGTTTGACCCAGCGTGGCGTAGTGGGCTGCGATCGACTGCATGAGCGCTGACATCGAAACTACTTCCGGGCGTGGTTCCCTTCCTGATGCACCTCCTGCGATTGAGTTTCGCCATGCTGGGTATCGGCTGCCTGATGGCCGGGCGCTTTTGCGCGATTTGAATTTGGTGGTGCAGCGCGGCGAGACTTTGGTTTTGTTGGGGCGCAGCGGGGCCGGAAAATCCACGGCTTTGAAATTGATCAACCGGATGCTGGAACCTAGCGACGGCTTGGTGTTGGTGGAGGGACGCTCGACATTAGAAGGCGATCCGATCGAGCTGCGGCGGCACATCGGTTACGTCATTCAGGAAGTTGGGTTATTTCCGCATTTCACCGTGGAGCAAAATATTTCTTTAGTGCCGCGGCTGGAGCATTGGCCGGAAGCGCGGATTCGCGCGCGGGTGGCGGAGCTTTTACAGTTGGTGGGTTTGGAGCACGCGGAATTTTTGCATCGGTATCCGCACCAGCTTTCTGGTGGGCAGCGGCAGCGCGTGGGTGTGGCACGGGCGCTGGCGGCGGATCCGCCGATTCTACTGATGGACGAGCCCTTTGGGGCGCTGGATCCGCTGACGCGGGCGGAGGTGCAGTGCGAATTTCAGGAATTGCAGCGCCGATTGCGGAAGACGATTGTGATTGTGACGCATCATGTGGCGGAAGCGCTGCTGCTGGGGGATCACATCGGGGTGATTGACGCGGGAGCATTGGTGGGACTGCACACGCCGAAAGATTTTATGAGCGCGACGGAGCCGGTGACCGCCGCCTACACCGCAAATGTGCGGATGTTCGAAAAGCTGGAGGGATCGGGATGAACCTACTGGAATATTTTGCGCGACATCATCGGGAGATTTTGCAGGCGACGCTGGAACATGTGTGGTTGGTGGGAATTGCGATGCTGCTGGCGGTGGCGGTGGGCGTGCCGCTGGGCGTGTTGGTGGCGCGGCGACCGTGGCTATCGAGACCGATTATTGGCGGGGCTAACATTGCGGAGACGATTCCGAGCCTGGCGCTTTTTGGATTTTTGCTGCCGGTGCCGTGGCTCGGGGATCGCGCGGAGCGGATTGCGATCGCGGCGCTGGCGTTGTATGCGCTGCTGCCGATCATTCGCAATACGGCGGCAGGGATTGCGGGCGTGGACAGGGCGATTCGCGACGCGGCGCGCGGCATGGGGATGACGGAGCGGCAGATTCTGTTTCAGGTGGAATTGCCGCTATCGTTTTCGACGATGCTGGCGGGAATTCGCGTGGCGACGGTGCTGACGGTAGGGATCGCGACGATTGCGGCGGCGGTGGGAGCGGGCGGGTTGGGAGAATTTATTTTTCGCGGGCTGGCAATGGTGAACAAT
>Ga0070733_10003660_pt1 | contig 10440 bp, 5 predicted proteins | sample Coa_R1_9_FD_66450 | JGI IMG/M metagenome (GOLD analysis project Ga0070733, IMG submission 66450) | Surface soil microbial communities from Centralia Pennsylvania, which are recovering from an underground coalmine fire - Coalmine... | ecosystem: Environmental > Terrestrial > Soil > Unclassified ... | reverse complement strand
GGTGGTTGGCAAATACCTGGCGGCGCTCACCTTCTACTGCGCGCTGTGGGCGCCGACGGTGGCCTACTGCCTGATCATCTCGCATTACAGCCGCGTCGATTGGGGGCCCATCGCCGGCGGCTACTTCGGCATCTTCTGCCTGGGCGCCTTCTTCCTCTCGATCGGGGTGCTGTTCTCGGCGCTCACCCGCAGCCAGCTGCTCGCCGCCATCATGACCTTCGCGGTGCTGGCGATCCTGTTCGTGGTCGGGCTGCTCGAAAACCTGTTCAACAACGAGCTGGCCAAGCAGACCCTGGGCTACGTCGACCTGTACGGCCACATGGAGGAGTTCCACAAGGGCATCGTGGACAGCCGGCATCTGATCTATTACGCGTCGGCGATCTGCTTCTTCCTCTTCCTCGCCAGCCGGGCGCTCGCGGACCGCAAGTGGAGGTGACCGCATGGAAACCGTGAGCCGCCGGCAGCTGGTCAAGACGGGAACCTTTTCGGCAGGCATCCTGCTGATCCTGGCGCTGCTCGCCATCGTCAACTATTTCGGCTGGAAGTACTACAAGCGCTTCGACTGGACCGGCAGCCGCATCTACTCGCTGTCGCCGAAGAGCCGCGACGTGCTGCGGCAGGTGCACCGCGACGTCGACGTGGTGATGCTGATGCCGCCGGACCAGAACGTCTACGAACCCACCCGCGAATTGCTGCAGCGCTATGCCGCGGCCTCGCCGCGCCTGCACCTGCGGCTGGTCGATCCCGACAAAAACGCCGCCCTGGCCGAGCAGCTCGCCCGCCGCTACGGCGTCACCACCGCCGGGGTGGTGTTCGCGTCCGGCAACGACCGCCGGGTGGTGGACGCCACCGAGCTGGCGGATTTCGATTTCTCCGGCGTGCAGATGGGGCAGCAGCCGCAGATGACCGGCTACAAGGGCGAGCAGGCGTTCACCAGCGCCCTGCTGCAGCTCTCCGAGGGCCGCAAGCCGAAGATCCTGTTCACCACCGGCCACGGCGAGCATGGGCTCGACGACACCAGCCCGCGCGGCCTGTCCAGCGCCCGCGAGATCGTGGGCCGCGATAACTTCGAGATCGAGGAGTGGGCCTCGCTGGGCAAGCCGGCGGTGCCCGACAAGACCGATCTGGTGGTGATCGCCGGCCCCACCGGCGCCTTCCTGCCGCCCGAGCTGAACGCCCTGTCGGCCTACCTGCGGGCCGGCGGCCGGCTGCTGATCCTGCTCGATCCGACGCTGCAGGGCACCAGCCTGGTGGACACCGGGCTGGAGGCCTGGCTGGCCGGTTACGGCGTCAAGGTCGGGCGCGACATCGTCGTCGACCCCGCCAACCCGCTGCCGTTCTTCGGCTCCGAGACGCTGTTCGTCAAGGACTACGGCGAGCACCCGATCACCAAGGCCCTGCGTTCCGGCGGCCTGCCGGTGCTGGTGAGCCTGGCGCGCTCGATGGGCAAGGGCACGCCGCCGGCGGGCGGTGGCGTCGAGGTGACCGAGCTGCTGCACACCTCGAGCCAGGGCTGGGGCGAGACCGACCTCGCCCATCTCGATCAGGTCACCAAGGACGACAAGGACGTGCCCGGGCCGGTCTCGCTGGGGGTGGCGGTCGAGATCAAGGCCAGTCCGGGCGCGCGCCCGGCGCGGATGGTGGCCTTCGGCGACTCCGACTTCGCCGTCAACCAGCTGGTGCGGGCCAACGCCAACAATGCGATGCTGCTGGCCAACGCGCTCAACTGGCTGGTGGAGCGCGAGACGCTGCTGGGCATCCCGGCGCGCAAGACCGAGCAGGTGCGGGTGAGCCTCACCGCCGGCGAGCTGCGCACGGTCTGGGTGCTTGCGGTGCTGGTGCTGCCCGGCCTGGCGGTCGCCGCCGGCATCTACGTCCACATCCGCCGGAGGCGCTAGGGGAACCGTGCGGCCGCGCACCCTGCTGGTGCTGTTGATCCTGGTGCTGGCTCTCGGCGCCTTCATCCGCTTCTACGAGCGCGACCTGCCGTCGAGCGACGAGCGCGCCCAGCGCGCCAAGAAGGTGCTCGACTTCAAGAAGGATCAGGTGACCCGGGTGCGGCTGACCACGACCGGCACCGGCGCCGCGGGCGGTGCGGGCAGCGCTGGCGGCGCTGGCGACACCGTGGTACTCGAGCGGCTGCCGGCGGCGAAGACGGCGAAAGCCGCCGCGGCCAAGCTGCCTGACGCTCTCGCGGCGCCGGACGCCACGGCGGAGATCGGCGAATGGCGGCTCGCGCGCCCCCTGGCGGCGCCGGCCGACGCCGCGGCGGTGGATCGCCTGCTCGACAGCCTGGCCAATCTCGAGAAGGCGCGTACCCTCGACCAGGTGGTGCCCGCCGAGGTGGGCCTCGACAAGCCGAGCGCGACGGTGGCGCTGACTCTCGGCGGCAAGCCCGGCAGTACCGGCAAGCCCGACCATCCCTCAGAAATCGTGCTCGACATCGGCGCCGCCGTCCCCACCGGCGGCCAGGCGATCGTGGCCATCGCCGGCCAGCCGCAGGCCTACGTGGTGAGCGACTCGCTGCTCGCCGACGTGCAGAAGCCGCCGGGCGACTGGCGCGACCGCCAGATGTTCCACGGCAACCGCGACGCCGTCGAGCGCCTGGCCTGGACCGTCGGCGGCGGGCCGCGGGTGGTGCTGGCTCGGCGCGGCGACCGCTTCTGGCTCGAGAGCCCGATCGCCGACCGCGCCGACCGCGACCAGGTCGAGAAGCTGCTCACCGACCTCTCCGGGCTGACGGCGGAGACCTTTGCCGCGCCGCCGCCGGCCATGCCCTCGCCGCCGCGGGCGGTGCTCGAAGCGGTCGTCACCGGCCAGCCGCAGCCTTTCCGCGTCGAGCTGGGTCCCAGCCATCCGGCCCCGGCCCCGGCGGCCCCGGCTCAGCCCGGAGCGCCACCCGAGCCGGCCGGCAACCTGACCCTGGCGCGGGTCGGCGACACCGTCTTCGAGACCCGCTCGCCGCTGCCCGAAACGCTTTCCCGGCCGCCCGCCGACTGGCGCTCGCCGCAGCTTTCGGGCCTCGAGGTGCACCAGGTGGATGCGGCGGTGGTGCGCGACGACCGCGGCGCGGTGTCGCTGTCGCGCAGCGGCACCGACTGGAAGCGCGGCGCGACGACGATCTCCTACATGCCGGTCTCCGACCTGCTGTTCGCGCTCACCGATGCCAAGGCCGATCGCCTGCTCAGTGCGGCCGAGGCCGCCGCGAGCGGTGTTGGAGGGGGCGCGGGCGGGGGCGCCGCCAAGCCGGCGATCACCGTCGAGCTGCGGGGCGGCCTGGCCGGCAACGAGACGCTGACGCTCTATCCGCCGCTGGCCGGCGGCGGTGCCGCCGGCGCGGCGCACGGCGTGCCGGCGCGCGCCAGCGGGCGCGACACGGTGCTGTTGCTGCCCGAGTCGAAGCTCAAGGAGATCCAGGACCGGCTGGCGGCGGTGCGTGCCGCACCGCCGCTGGCGCCGGAAAAGCCCGCCAAGAAGTAGCCGCCGCCGGCTGCGCTCCGCCCGCTACCGTGACCGGGCGCGCAGCTCGCTGTGCCGGTAGCCGTACAGGAAGTAGACCACGACGCCGATCACCATCCAGACGATCAGGCGCAGCCAGGTGGCCCCGGGCAGGCCGGCCATCAGGCCGAGCGCCACCAGCGCCGAGAGCGCCGGCACGAAGGGCACCCAGGGGGTGCGGAAGGCCCTTTCCAGGTCCGGCCGCTTGTAGTGCAGGGCGATGATGCCGAGCGACACGATGACGAAAGCGAGCAGCGTGCCGATGCTGACCAGCTCGCCGAGCACCGTGATCGGCGTGAAGCCGGCGGCGAGGCTCACCACCACGCCGGTGACGATGGTCGTGACGTAGGGGGTGCGGAAGCGCGGGTGGACCTTCCTGGCCCACTCCGGCAGCAGGCCGTCGTTGGCCATCGACATGAAGACGCGGGGCTGGCCGAGCATCATCACCACCATCACCGAGGTCAGGCCGGCGATGGCGCCGAGCTTGACCAGGTAGGGCATGACGCCCATCAGGCTGCCCATGAAACCGGTGCCGGCGTGCGCCCTGGTGGCGTCGATCGCGATTGCCATGGGGGCCGGCACGCCGAGCTCGGTGTAGGGCACCAGGCCGACCATCACTCCGGAGACCAGCACGTAGAGAATGGTGCAGATGACCAGCGAGCCGAGGATGCCGATCGGCATGTCGCGCTGCGGGTTGCGCGCCTCCTGCGCCGCCGTCGAGACGGCGTCGAAGCCGATGTAGGCGAAGAAGATCACGCCGGCGCCGCGCAGGATGCCGCTCCAGCCGTAGTGGCCGAACTCGCCGGTGTTCTTGGGGATGAAGGGATGCCAGTTGCCGGTGTTGATGAACATCGCGCCGGCGGCGATCACCATCAGCACCACCAGCACCTTGATGATGACGATCACGGAATTGACCCGCGCCGATTCCTGGATGCCGACCACCAGCAGCATGGTGACCAGCACGGCGATCACCACCGCCGGCAGGTTGAAGACCGCGGTCACTTTCTCGCCGCCGGCGAGCATGACGGCGGTGCCGGGCGCGGCGCTCAGCGCGGCGGGGAATTGGATGCCGAAGTCCTTGAGGAAGCTCACCATGTAGCCCGACCAGCCGACCGAGACGGTGGCGGCGCCCAGCGCATACTCGAGGATCAGGTCCCAGCCGATGATCCAGGCGACGAACTCCCCGAGCGTGGCGTAGCCGTAGGTGTAGGCGGAGCCCGCGATCGGCACGGTCGAGGCGAACTCGGCGTAGCACAGGCCGGCCAGGGCGCTGGCGACGCCGGCCAGCACCATGGAGAGGACGATCGCCGGGCCCGCGTAGGCCGCCGCCGCCTGGCCGGTCAGCACGAAGATGCCGGTGCCGATGATCGCGCCGATGCCCAGCGTGGTCAGGTCGAGGGCGGAGAGGCAGCGCTTCAGGCCGTGCTCGCCACCGGCGTCGGCCTGCTGCTTGAGCTCCTCGATCGGCTTGGTGGCGAAGAGGGAGTTGGCCATGAGAAGAGACCTCCGAGAGGGTTGACGTTCAAGGCCCCGGATGGTGCCCCGAATGCTGCCGGCGTCACGAAAAAGTGGCGCCATCCTACTACACCACCGAGCCACCGCCCGCCACCGACCCGGAGGAATGAGACGGTCCGCTCCCGGTCACTCGCGCAGGCCCTTGGCCGGCCGCCTGCCGATCGCTGCCGCAGCTTCGTCCCTGGTCTCACTGCAGGGCGACGGTGGAGCTGGGGCTCAGGCTGGCTAGATTGCCACCCACGCTGTTGTTGCCAAACGAGATGACGGCGCCGCCCGTCGTATAGTTGATCCCGACGGCGTTGTCCGTGATCGCCACCTCGCTGATCCGTATCGTGGCGCCGGTCCCTATTGCCACCACTCCGTTGCCGAGGTTGTGGCTCGACTCGCTGTGCGCCAGCACGACGTTGACGGTGCCGCCGGTGAGCGATTCTGCGCGGAGGCCGCTGTGCGTGCTCTGGGTGAGCGTGCTGTTGCGGATCGTCACGTTGGTGTAATCCAACGCATACACACCATGCCAGTTGTTGTCCAGCATGACATTGTCGATGGTGACGTCGACGATGCCGGTCGAGGCGCCCTGGACCTGGATGCCTGCCACGGCCGATGGCGGGCCGACAAAGAGCAAGCAGTTGGAGATGACCGAGTTCCTGACCACCAGGTTGGAGGGCGCGCTGCCGGACGGGCCGAAATAGATGCCCCACAGCGCGTCCACGATCGTGCAATCGTCGACGACCAGATTGGCGCCCGAAGTCGTAGAGAAGATCCCCGCATTGCCCGCGGCGTCGATGTCGATTCCTTTGAGCAGCACCAGGCCGGTCGTGGCGATCAGCACCTCGCCGGTTATGCCGCCCCGCGCTCCGGCGCCGATGATCGAGACCGGCTTGTTGATGGTCGTGGTTCCGCCCGTGGTCGAATAGTCAGCCGCGTCGAGGACGTAGATCTCGCCACCCGTTGACGTGTTGGTCAGGGCGCCCGCAAAGGTGGCGCAGGGGGCCGATTGGGTACAGGGGTTCGAGTCACTGCCAGAGCCGGAAACAAAGGTCCGAATCGTGGTGGCGTTGGCGCGGGTGCCGGCGAGTGTCAGCAAGGCAACCGCCAAGGTGATCGTAGACTGCACGCTCCGTGTCCACATGTGATCTCCTTTCATCTCAAAGAGATGAGAATGTGTTCAATTAGATTCAGCATGACAGATTTGGCGCAATAAGTAAATAATCGTGGCGGTTAGCGCCGAACCGCGACTCCCATGACGTCCTGCTCGCGTGTTGGATCCCTTGATCTCATGGATCGCAGCCGTGTTCGCCGACCCAAGACCGGCGGTTCGCGAGGCAGCGCAGGGCCAAAGGTCGGACGGATCGAGGGGCGCGACTCAACCGGGCGAGGCAAGCAGCCCGATCGCGGCACTGGCCCGCAGCGAGCCCGTTGGTCGCGCCCCTCGGTCCGGCCGGCCCCGGCCCGGCCGAATGGCACAGAGCCCGACCGGGGGAGTTGGGGCGCTCAATCGGCAGTGGTGTCGCGATACTCGCCGAAGACCGTGCGCAGGGTGTCGGCGATCTCGCCCAGCGTGCACTCGGCGCGCACCGCGTCGAGGATGGCGGGCATGACGTTGCGCCCCTCGGCGGCGGCGGCCCCCAGCGCCTCCTGGGCCGCGGTGGCACGGGCGGCGTCGCGTCGCTGGCGCAGGGCGCGCAGGCGCTCCACCTGCGCGCGCTCCGCCTCCGGGTCGATGGTGAGCGCCACGGTCGGCGCCTCGGCTTCGCCGGCGGCTGCCGCGAAGGCGTTGACCCCCACCACCTTCTCGCGCCCCTCCTCGACGGCGAGCTGGTAATGGTAGGCGGCGTCGGCGATCTCGCGCTGCTGGAAGCCCGCCTCGAGCGCGGCGAGCGCGCCGCCCATCTCGTCGATGCGGCGGATGTAGTCGCGGGCACGGGAAACGATCGCGTCGGTCCAGGCCTCGATCACGTAGCTGCCGCCGAGCGGGTCGGCGACGCCGGCGATGCCGCTCTCGTGCGCGATCACCTGCTGCGTGCGCAGCGCCAGCCGCGCGGCCTCCTCGGTGGGCAGGCCGAGCGCCTCGTCGAGGGCGTTGGTGTGCAGCGACTGGGTACCGCCGCAGACCGCCGCGAAAGCCTGCAGGGCCACCCGCACCACGTTGTTCGCTGGCTGCTGCGCGGTCAGTGTCGAGCCGGCGGTCTGGGTGTGGAAGCGCAGCCAGAGAGAGCGCTCGTCGCGCGGCGCGAAGCGCTCCCGGAGCAGCTCGGACCACAGCCGCCGGGCGGCCCGGAACTTCGCCACCTCTTCGAGGAAGTTGTTGTGAGCATTGAAGAAAAACGACAGCCGCGGGGCGAAGTCGTCGATCGCCAGACCGTCGGCCAGGGCGGCCTCGACGTAGGCCAGACCGTGCGCGAGGGTGAAGGCGACCTCCTGCACGGCGGTCGAGCCCGCCTCGCGCATGTGATAGCCGGAGATCGAGATGGGGTTCCAGCGCGGCACCCGCTCGGCGCAGAAGGCGATGACGTCGGTGACCAGCTTCAGCGAGTGGCGGGGAGGGTAGATGTAGGTGCCGCGGGCGGCGTACTCCTTCAGGATGTCGTTCTGGACCGTGCCCCCGACCTTCTCCCAGGCGATGCCCTGCTCCTCGGCGACTGCCAGGTAGAGCGCCAGCAGGATGGCGGCGGTCGAGTTGATGGTCATCGAGGTGGTGACCCGGTCCAGAGGGATGCCCTCGAACAGCCGCCGCATGTCCTCGATGGAGTCGATCGCCACCCCCACCCGCCCGACCTCGCCGCGGGCGAGCGCATGGTCGGAGTCGTAGCCGATCTGGGTCGGCAGGTCGAAGGCCACCGACAGGCCGGTGGTGCCGTGCGCCAGCAGGTAGCGGTAGCGCCGGTTGGACTCTTCGGCGCTGGCGTAACCGGCGTACTGGCGCATCGTCCAGTGGCGCCGCCGGTACATGTCCGGGTAGATGCCGCGGGTGAACGGCTGCACGCCAGGGTCGCCGATCTGGCGCCCGTAATCGATGCCCGCCAGGTCGGCCGGCCGGTAGGCGGCGGCGACGGGGATGCCGGAGGAGGTGTCGCGCGCGCCGCCGCCGGCCGGCGCGGGCGCGGGTGGCGCGGGTGGAGAGGGCGCCGGCGCCGGCCGGCGGCGGCGCGCGGCGGACTCGAGGGTGGCGGCCGGGCGGTCGCGGCGATCGTCGGCGTCGTCGTTGGCCATGCGAGGATTATAGGCGGCGGCGCCACGCCGCCGGGCGGTGGAACGCTTTGCAGCAGAAGCACCACCTCTGGGCGGCGAGGGGGTACCAACCACAATATCTAGTGGTTGGCGCCTTGACAGGCCGGCGAGCCTGGGGTAGGATGCCCTTTGCGTCCACTCGCCGTCGCCAGGTCGGTGCGTAGCAAACTTCGATTCACTTCGAGGAGAGACAGCATGGAGCCGCAGACCCCACTTTCCGAGGAGACGAGAGGCCACGCGAACCGCAACCAGCCCACTCCCGCCACTGGCGCCACTCCCGCAGGCGCCGCCGGCCTGCGCTTCCCGCGCTTCTTCACCACGCCCGGGACCGCCCCGGCCGCGGCAACGGCGGCGGCAGGCGCTCCGGTGGCCGCGGGACGCTCCGGGGCTCCGGAGGTGAGCCCGTATGACGCCGTCGACTGGGAGGTCCGCGACGCCCTGATCACCAACGAGAAAGGCGAGATCGTCTTCGAGCAGCGCGGGGTGGAGGTGCCGAAGAGCTGGTCGCAGACCGCCACCAACGTGGTGGTGTCGAAGTATTTCCGCGGCCAGCTCGGCTCGCCGCAACGCGAGCACAGCGTGCGGCAGCTGATCGGCCGGGTGGTCGACACGATCGCCGGCTGGGGCCGCGCCGGCGGCTATTTCGCCACCCCCGAGGATGGCGACACCTTCCATGCCGAGCTCACCCACATCATGCTCAACCAGTACGCCTGCTTCAACTCGCCGGTGTGGTTCAACGTCGGCATCGAGGACAAGCCGCAGTGCTCGGCCTGCTTCATCAACGCGGTCGAGGACACCATGCAGTCGATTCTCACCCTGGCCAAGACCGAGGGCATGCTGTTCAAGTACGGCTCCGGCACCGGCAGCAACCTGTCCAAGCTGCGCTCCTCGCGGGAACTGCTGGCCGGCGGCGGCACCGCCTCCGGGCCGGTGTCGTTCATGAAAGGCTTCGACGCCTTCGCCGGCGTCATCAAGAGCGGCGGCAAGACCCGCCGCGCCGCCAAGATGGTGATGCTCGACGTCGACCACCCCGACATCGTCGACTTCATACGCTGCAAGGAGGTCGAGGAGCGCAAGGCCTGGGCGCTGATCGAGGCCGGCTTCAGCGGCGGCTTCAACGTCGTCGGCGGCGCCTACGATTCGATCGCCTACCAGAACGCCAACCATTCGGTGCGGGTGTCCGACGAGTTCATGCGCGCCGTGCTCGCCGACGGCGAGTGGACGACCACCGCGCGCACCACCGGCGCGCCGATGGGCACCTACCGGGCGCGCGACCTGATGCGGATGATCGCCGAGTCGACCTGGGCGTGCGGCGACCCCGGCGTGCAGTACGACACCACCATCAACGAGTGGCACACCTGCGCCGGCACCGGCCGCATCAACGCCAGCAATCCCTGCAGCGAGTACATGTTCCTCGACGACACCGCCTGCAACCTGGCGTCGATCAACCTGATGCGCTTCTACGAGCCGGAAAGCGGCTTCGACGTGGCGAGCTTCCGCCACACCTGCGAGGTGGTGATCTCGGCGCAGGAGATGCTGGTGGACTTCGCCAGCTATCCGACGCCGCGCATCGACGAGAACTCGCACCGGTTCCGGCCGCTGGGCCTGGGCTACGCCAACCTGGGCGCGCTGCTGATGGCGCGCGGCCTGCCCTACGATTCCGAGGTCGGGCGCGACTATGCCGCCGGCATCACCGCCCTGATGTCGGGATCGGCCTACGCGCAGTCGGCGCGCATGGCCGCGGCGCTCGGGCCGTTCGCCGACTTCGCCGTCAACGCCGAGCCGATGCTGGACGTGATGCGCAAGCACCGCGACGCGATCAAGCGCATCGATCCGGCGCATGCGCCGCTCGATCTGCTGCAGGCCGCCAAGCGCGCCTGGGACGAGGTGGTGGAGCTCGGCGAGCTCTACGGCTTGCGCAACAGCCAGATCTCGGTGCTGGCGCCGACCGGCACCATCGCCTTCATGATGGACTGCGACACCACCGGGGTGGAACCGGACATCGCGCTGGTCAAGTACAAGAAGCTGGTCGGCGGCGGCATGATCAAGATCGTCAACAACACGGTGCCGCGCGCCCTCAAGCGGCTCGGCTACGATCGCGAGCAGGTGCGCGAGATCGTGGAGTTCATCGACGAGCACGACACGATCGAGGAGGCGCCGCACCTCAAGCCCGAGCACCTGCCGGTCTTCGACTGCGCC
>Ga0070733_10003659_pt1 | contig 10442 bp, 9 predicted proteins | sample Coa_R1_9_FD_66450 | JGI IMG/M metagenome (GOLD analysis project Ga0070733, IMG submission 66450) | Surface soil microbial communities from Centralia Pennsylvania, which are recovering from an underground coalmine fire - Coalmine... | ecosystem: Environmental > Terrestrial > Soil > Unclassified ... | reverse complement strand
AGCCGCGCGGACGCAGACAGCCCTTAAGAGTGCTTCGGCTTCCGGACTTGTAATGCCCTGTTCAATGAGCAGCGGTGCGATCCCCTCAAAGGCGGCATATGCCACCTTAAGTACCGCCGATTTCGGAGACTCTCCTGCTCGCCCCATCAATTATTTCGGCTCTGCCGAAGGCCGCCTGGCGCGATTTTCAGCGCGATTAATTGGCTTGTTTTTAGCAATTTCCATCGCTGCACTGTACGACAGGTGCTCGCAAGCTGCCAAACCTCGCGACTGGATATCTTGCAGTTAAACCAACGATTTCCGGTGGGTCGATCAGTCCCAAATCCAAACAATGCCCAGAGCGGGTAAATTGGATAAAAATCACCAACTTGATGCGAGCCAAACTACTCCGTGAGTTCCCAGTGCGACTTGGTGGTTGAGGCAGGGTCCCCTCCAGCCATCTCCAGATCGCGGTAGGCCGTGGTCCAAGTTCCAAGAACACATAAACGGCCGATCTATGCTTCTGTTCACCCGAAACGTCATCTTAAACAGCGGCTTAGCCTCAGGCAGGGCGGTTTGAAATAAGCCGGGCTACATGCTGCAGTGCAGTCAGCACCCACCATTGGTAAGAACCCTTTTTGCAACAGCCACTTGTCATAACTTGCCGCTCAGGAGATGATTATGTGACATGGGTCTCGATAACCAGAATAAGGCCTTCGACGCGGAACTCGATCAATCGCCCCTTCCCAGGGCGATCGAGGTTCTGCTTGAGCCCATTGCACGAATGTTGGTTCGCCAAGGCATTGGCGGCAACAGCGCAGTTGAGATCGTTAAGCGCGCCTATGTTCGCGCGACGATTAATGTACTGCAGGAACGTAAACAGCCTATCACCCCCGCGCGATTGAAGATTTTCACTGGCTTCCCGGCGCGGGAAGTTGAGCGCATCCAGGCGCAGTTGGAATCTGCAGCCCCGGTAGCGCCAAGCAGCTTCGATCAAGTCACCAAGCTGCTGACCACTTGGCATCTGGATGATCGTTACAGCTTGCAGTTCGGGGGTACTCCGCGGGAGCTGAAGGTTAATGCCGCGCGTGATGAGTACACGTTCGCGAGCTTGGCGGAGGAATGTGCGCCGACGATAAATGCTAGCGAGTTGCTAAAAGAGCTCGTTGCGTTAGGCGCCGTGCAGCTCTCGGAAGACACCAGACGGGTGCGTCCGGTTGCTCGTGCATACCTGCCAGAACCACTGTCCCGCGCTGCGACTGAGCGCCTCGGCCGTATGGTTAGGAATTTCACCGAGACTCTCGATCACAACTTCCAGACATACGAACCAGAGGCTCGTCGCGTGGATCGGCATGTTAGCGGCGATTTCGCGATCAGCTCAGATGCGGAGAATGAGTTTCGCCTAAAGGCCCGCAAGGAAGGTCAAGCGCTGTTGGAATCTCTCGATAGCTGGCTTCAGCAGCAAGAACCCGCCGTTGAGAATGGTAAACGGGTAGGGGTTGTTGTTTTCCAGTATGTGGAGAACGCCGGAAACGAAGTTGCAGCAGCCAACAATAAAGAAGTTGCCGCTGCTCAGGGGAATTCGACGCCGAGCGATCCGCAAGTGGTCGGCCCTTACTTCATGGGAAGTGTGGACAAGCCCACTCAAGAAACGCCAAAAAAACCAGACGAATCAGATGACAACGTAATAGATGTTTTGAACTATCAGGGACCAAAAAAATGAATGTGCAATATCGTGCTATCAACGCCAGATCACTTTCCGCACTCGCCGCTGTTTTCAGCGTTGCGAGTCTGGCTACGGCATGGGCGGCGAACCCCAGCGGAATAGGCGGCAGTGGCACCGCGGCCAGCGGCATCGGCGGCAGCGGCACCTCGACCAGCGGTATCGGTGGCAGCGGCACCTCGACCAGCGGTATCGGTGGCAGCGGCACCTCGACCAGCGGTATCGGTGGCAGCGGCACCTCGACCAGCGGCATCGGTGGCAGCGGCACCTCGACCAGCGGCATCGGTGGCAGCGGCACATCGCTCTCTCGAGCGGCGGGGGTCAGCCTTTCCGGCATCGGCGGTAGCGGCACTTCGATGTCTGGGGTGAGCGTGCGGCGCGTGTCGACGGGTGCCCATCGCTAACTGCGCGCCGACTGGTTTAGGTAGTCGCCCTTCGGAGCGGGAGGCTACTTAGTGAGGCGAGCGGCCGGACATCTGAGCTAGTTCGTCTCTCAAGCCTCGTCTCAAGATCTTCCCCACATTTGTCTTCGGGAGTTCGTTCCTGAAGTAAATATGCTTGGGGACCTTGTACCCGGCCAGCGACTTGCGGCACCAGTCCATGATCTGTTGCTCGGTGAGAGTTGGATCCTTGCGCACGACGAATAGCGCGACGACCTCACCCGAGTGCTCATCGGGTTGGGCCACTGCTGCAGCTTCCAGGATCCCCGGACAGCCGGCGGCAACCGCTTCGACTTCGTTCGGATACACGTTGAATCCCGAGACCAGGATCATGTCCTTCTTGCGGTCCTCGATGTACACGTAGCCACGCGGATCCATGCGTCCGATGTCGCCGGTTCGCAGCCAACCCCCGGGCAGCATGACTTTGGCGGTCTCGTCCGGGCGATTCCAGTAGCCCTTCATTACCTGTGGCCCGCGTACGCAGATTTCGCCGATCTGCCCGAGCGGCAGATCATTGCCGGCGTCGTCCTTGATCGCGATCTCGGTCGACGGGATCGGCAGGCCGATCGAGCCGTTGAATGGCTCGTTGTTGGGATTGATGCAGGCGGCAGGCGACGTCTCGGTGAGACCCCAGGCCTGCGTGAGCACGTTGCCGGTAGCCTCTTTCCAGCGCTCGGCGACCGTCGCCTGTACCGCCATGCCGCCGCCGAGAGTCACCTTGAGATTACTGAAATCGATCTGAGCGAAGCCCGGTGCGTGCAGCATGGCGTTGAACAGCGTGTTGACGCCGCTGATGAAGTTGGGCGGATAGCGCTTGATGTCCGCGATGAGCGACGGCAGGTCGCGCGGGTTGATGATGAGCACGTTCTTCCAGCCGAGACGCGCGAACAGCATGCAGTTCGCTGACAGCGCGAATATGTGATACAGCGGGATCGCGGTGATCAGCACCCCGGCGCTGTCGTGAAACACCTTGCCGAGCCACGCCTCCGCCTGCAGCACGTTGGTGCTCACGTTGCCGTGCGACAGCATCGCGCCCTTGGCGACACCGGTGGTGCCGCCGGTGTACTGCAGGAACGCCAGTTCCTCAGCACCGACTTCCACAGGCGCCAGCGGCAGCTTGTGCCCCTCCCTCAGCGCGCTGGTGAACGGCAGCGCACCGGGTATGTGCCACGCCGGCACCCGCTTGTGCACGTGACGCACGACGAAGTTGACGAGGTACGACTTTGGAACCTTCAGCAGGTCGCCGGCCGCGGTCACCAGCACGCGCTTGACGCTGGTGTGCTCCAGCACCTGCTGTACCACGTGCGCGAAATTCTCCAGCACCACGATCGCGATGGCGCCCGAGTCGCTGAGCTGGTGCTCGAGCTCCGGCGCGGTGTACAGCGGGTTGGTGTTGACCACGACCAGCCCGGCGCGAAGCGCGCCGAACATCGCCACCGGGTACTGCAGCGTGTTGGGCAGCATGATGGCGATGCGATCGCCCTTGCGTAAGCCGGCGTGCTGCAGCCAGGCGGCGAACGCCCGGGTGAGCTCGTCGAGGCGCCCGAAGGTGAGCTCGGTACCCATCTGCACGAACGCCACCCGCTCGGGATAGTGCGCGCACGCCTGCTCCAGCAGCTCCTTCAGCGAACCCAACTGCGACGGATCGATCTCCGCTGGCACGTGCGGCGGATATGACTTGAGCCAGATTCTGTCCATCACGATCCCCTGAGCGTGTGTATTACTTCTTCAGCAGTGACGACAGTTGCGGCCAGATCGTCTCCAGCACCGGCGGCTCGCCGCGGGCGTTGGGGTGTATGCCGTCCTGTTGCATCCGCTGCGGATCCAGCGCCACGTTCTGCAGCATGAACGGCACGAGCGGCACATGATATTGACTTGCGAGCTCGGGGAACACGCGGGCGAATCCTTCCGTGTAGCGCGGCCCGTAGTTGGGCGGGATGCGCATGCCGACCAGCAGCACCTGCGCCCCGGCCGCCTGCGCCAGTTGCACCATCGCGGCGAGGTTGGCGCGCAGCTCCTCGAGCGGCAGGCCGCGCAGACCGTCGTTGCCTCCGAGCTCCAGGACCACGATGGTCGGCTGGTGCAGCTGCAACGCACGCGGCAGCCGCTCGCGGCCGCCGCTGCTGGTCTCCCCGCTCACGCTGGCGTTGACGATCTGGTACCCGTAACCTTGTGCCTTGAGTCGCTGCGTGAGCAGTGCGACCCAACCCTGTTCCGGCGGGATTCCATAGGCGGCGCTCAGGCTGTCGCCGAACACAAGGATCGTACGCGCGGAGGCCACCGCGCTCTGGAGCGCGATGAATAACAACCCGATGCCCAGTACCCAGGCGCCGCTGACCCGCAGCCACGTTCTCAAGGCTGAAAACCTCTGCAAGCAGGTTAACAGTCCCGAAGGACTGCTGACCATCGTCGATGACGTCTCGCTCACGATCGCCGCCGGTGAATCGGTCGCGGTCAGCGGACCTTCGGGCGCGGGCAAGTCGACGTTGCTGGCGCTGCTCGCCGGGCTCGACGTGCCCAGCCGCGGGCGCGTGCTGCTCGATGGCCAGGATCTCACGCAACTCGACGAGGACGGCCGCGCGCGCCTGCGCGCGCAGCGGGTCGGCTTCGTGTTCCAGTCCTTTCACCTGATCCCGGCACTCACCGCGCTCGAGAACGTGATGCTGCCGCTGGAGTTGGCCGGCCGCGCCGACGCCCGGCGCAGCGCCGCGGCAACGCTCGCCGGCGTCGGACTGGGCGAACGCACTGGGCACTATCCGCGGCAGCTTTCCGGCGGGGAGCAGCAGCGCGTGGCGATTGCCCGCGCGTTCGTGACGCGGCCGGCGGTGCTGTTTGCCGACGAGCCGACCGGCAACCTCGACACGGTCACCGGTGCGCGCGTCGGCCAGTTGTTGTTCGAGCTCAATGCCAATGCGCACACCACGCTGGTTCTCGTCACCCACGACCGCGAGTTGGCAGGGCGCTGCGCGCGCGTGGTGCGCATGGAGGCGGGGCGCGTGCTATGAGGCTGCTGCGGCTGGCGCTGCGTATGCTGCTGCGTGAGTGGCGCTCCGGCGAGCTCGGGGTGCTGCTGCTGGCGCTCACCATCGCGGTGGCGGCGCTCACCGGGGTCGGTTTCCTGGTGAGCCGCATCAGCGCGGCGGTGGCGCTGCAGGCGAGCAGCGTGCTGGCGGCGGACCTGCGCCTCGGCTCGCCGCAACCGCTCGGTGATCAATACTTCACCGAGGCCGCGCGGCGCGGCCTGCGCACTGCGCGCAGCACCCACCTGCTGTCGGTGGTGTTCAACGGCGATGCCAGCCAGCTCACCAACGTCGCGGCGGTGACCGCCGGCTACCCGTTGCGCGGCCGCGTGCTGGTGGCGGACGAGCCGTTCGCCGCCGGTCGGCCGGCCGCGGACATTCCGGCGCCCGGCGAGGTGTGGCCCGATTCGAAGCTGCTCGCCGCGCTCGGCGCGCACCTCGGCATGCAGCTGTCGATCGGTGCGGCGAATCTGCGCGTCGCGCGCGTGCTGATCTCGCGCCCCGACCAGGGCGGCACCTTCGCGGAGCTGGCCCCGGCCCTCATCATGAATGCCGCAGACCTGCCGGCCACCGGCCTCATCCAGCCCGGCAGCCGCGTGAGCTACTTCGGTCTGTTCGCGGGTGAGCGCGCGCGTATCGAGGCGTTCGCGGGCTGGCTCGGGGCGCACAAACGCCCCGCCGAGCGCCTGCGCGACGTCACCGATGCGAGTCCCCAGGTGCGCAGCGCCGTCGATCGCGCCGGGCGCTTCCTCAGTCTTGCGAGCCTGGTGAGCGTGCTGCTGTGCGCGATCGCGGTGGCGATGGCGGCGCGGCGCTACGTGTACCGCCACCTGGACACGATGGCGTTGCTCAAGACCCTCGGCGCCTCGCGCGCCTTCACGCTCGCGCTGGCGGTGCTGCAGCTGCTGGCGCTCGCGCTGCTGGCGGCCGCGGGCGGCGCGGTGCTCGGCTTCATCGCCCAGGAATGGTTGCTGCGCACCATCCGCGGGCTGCTCGCGGTCACCGAGCTGCCGCCGGCGAGCCCGCTGCCGCTCGCCATCGGGCTCGTGACCGCCGTGGCGGTGCTGGCCGGCTTTGCGCTGCCGCCGCTGCTGCAGCTGTCGCGCGTGCCGGCGCTGCGCGTCCTGCGGCGCGACGTCGGGCCGCCGCCGCCGCTGGTGCTGCTGGCATTCGGGCCGGCGGTGACGGTGGTGCTGCTACTCATCTACTGGGTGGTGCCGGAGCGGCGGATATTCCCCTATCTCATCGCCGGGCTGGCGCTGTTCGTGCTGGCGCTGATGCTCGCGGGGCTGCTGCTGGTGGCGCTCGCCGGGCGGCTGCGCGGGCGCGTCGGCGTGGCGTGGCGCTTCGGGGTGGCGAACCTCAGCCGGCGCCGCGCCGAGAGCGTCGTGCAGCTGGTCGCTTTCGGCAGCGGCATCATGGTGCTGCTGCTGCTGTCGATCCTGCGTGGCGACCTGGACAGCGACTGGCGCCGTACGCTGCCCGCCGATCTTCCCAACTACTTCTTCGTCAACATTCCGCCCGCGGCGCGCGCGGATTTCGTGCAGTTCCTCGCGGCACAGGGCGCGCGCGCCACGCGCGTGCTGCCGATGATCCGCGGCCGGCTCACTGCCATCAACGGCCGCGCCGTCGACAGCGGCCGCGACGCCCGCCGCGGCGACGAGAGCTTCGCCACGCGCGAGCAGAATCTCACCTGGGCGGAGCAGCTCGGACCCGACAACCGCATCATCGCCGGGCGCTGGTGGACCAGTGCGGACTTCGGCAAGCCGCTGGTGTCGCTCGCCAGCGAGATGCAGGAGTCGCTCGGGGTGAAGATCGGTGACCGGCTGAGCTTCGACATCGCCGGCGAGACGCGCGAGGTCACGGTCGCCTCCATCCGCAAGGTGAAATGGGACACCTTCCAGCCGAACTTCTTCATCGTGTTCGCACCGGGCGTGCTGGAAGGCACCGCCGGCACCTACATGACCAGCGCCTACTTCACGCCGGGCACGTCGCGCTCGCTCGCCGCGCTGGCGCACCGCTTTCCCAGCGTGTCGATCTTCGACGTCGAGGAGCTGCTCGCGCAGGTGCGCGCGGTGCTCGACAAGGCGGCGCTCGCCGTGCAGAGCGTGTTCGCGTTTACGCTGTTTGCGGGCCTGACGGTGCTGCTGGCGGCGGTGCAGTCGAGCCGCGACGAGCGCCGCTACGAGAGCGCGATGCTGCGCACGCTCGGGGCGAGCCGCGGCACCGTGGTGCAGGGCGTGCTGGCGGAGTTCGTGACGCTCGGCGGTCTGTCGGGAGTGATCGCGGTGGCCGGCGCCTCGGCGGCGGCCTACTTCCTCACCACCCACTGGCTCGAGCTGCACTACACGTTCGAGTGGCTGCCGTGCCTCGAGGGGGTGGCGGGCGGCGCGCTGCTGGTGGGCGCGGGGGGCTGGCTCGCCACGCGCAGCGTCGTCAACCAGCCGCCGTTGACTTCCCTGCGCGCGTGATGCGCCGCGCCGCAGCGCCGCCAGGTGGTGACGAGCTCCATCGACTGGATGAAGTAGCCGAGCATCATGCCGGTGTGCAGGTTGAAGCTGTTCACCGACCAGCGCCGAGGAACTTGTCGTAGCTGTCGCGGCCGGCGGCCTTGCAGCGCAACGGCGAGCACCACGACTGCGCGGTAGCGGGCCGCCGCGAGCGTCACGTTGCCGTGCTGACTCATGCCGCGCGCGTTCTAGCGCGCGATGCCGATCGTGACCCACGAATCCGGCTGCGGATCGCCGCGCCAGTCGAGGCCTTCGAGCGTCAGCTGGTAGTTGCCGGGCCCGAGCGCGGAGCTGTTGAGCGCCAGGCGCAGGTGCCCGTTGGAATCCTTGGCGAGGTTGCCGATGATCGCGACGCGGCCCTGGTCGATGCGATCGATGGTGACGCGGAACGCGTGGTAGGGCGAGCGCGATTCGTCGATCCTCAAGTCCGCCAGCTGCACGGCGCCGCCGCCGATGACGATGGCCGGCGAGTTGGATGCGCCCGCGCGGCTCGGCAGCAGGCGGATCTCGCGCGTGCTGGTGGCCGGGTCGAGCGCGCGCTCGGTCGCCTGCTTCTGCAGCGCGATCATCCGCTGGTTCTTGGCCGCACTGCCGGCCGCGACGATGACGAGCGCCACGATGAGCAGCGCGACCCCGCTGGCGAGCGCCAGGGTGAACTGCGGTTTCTGCCATGCCGGGCGCGCACTCTCCTGCCACGGCTCGGGCTTGCCGCTCGCCTCGAGCAGCCGCAGGCCCGCATTGACCCGCTCGGGCAGCCCGATGTCATCGAGCAGTTGCGGATGGTCGTGGCAGAAGCGCTCGAAGTCGGTGGCGCCCTTCAGGGGCAGGCGTCCCGACAGGTAGCGCTCGACGACCTGGTTGCGCGCGATGAAATCGCGGTCCATCGGCGGGGTGGCCGCAGCGGGAGCCGTCGTAGCTGGTGTACTCGCCCCGGCAGCTGCCGGCGCAGGGGTTGCGGCTTTGGGCGTCGCAGCCGCCCGCGCGTTGCCGGCCGCGGCCGGCGCGGCTGTCGCACGCGTCGTGGCCGGGGAGCTCGTGCCGGCAGGCGCCGCGCGCGCGCCGGCTGCAGCCGTGGTCTGTGAAGCGTTGGCGCGCGCCTGCGCCCAGCTGGCAAGGTTCGAGGCCGCTGCGGGCTTGGTCGTGGCGGCGGCGGCCGCCGGGGTGGCCTTGTCGGCGGCGGCGCCGGGCGGGCGCGTGAGCGGCAGCACCGCCGGTTTCGGCTTGCTGGCGGCACTCGCGGCCGCGAGCTTGGTGGCCGCCGCGCCCAGCGACGCGGTTCTGGCGATGGGTACGCGCGCGGCGGTGCGCTCGGCGGCCGTGGGCGTCACGCTGCGTGCCGCCTGGGGCGCTGCCGTGGATTTCGCCGCCGGCGTGGGTGCCGGCGCTGCAGCAGCGGGCGCCGCCGAGGGCGCCGTCAGCATGTCATCGACGACCGGATCCTCGAGGACCAGCTCGAGCGGCTCGGAGGCCTTCGGGGTGGCGACGGTGGTCGCCTGGACCGCCGATGACTCCTGTCCCGGGGCGAGAAACATCTCCGGATCGACGAAATTGAGGCCCGTCTGCTCTGGGTCCCTGGCAGCGGGGGCGGAGGACTTTGCCGATGCGCCGGCGGCAGCGGCCGGCAGCACCGGCGGCTCCCGCGGCGTCGCAGCATTATCCAGCGGCTCTTCGACCGGCAGATCGGGGAGCAGCTCAAGCGGAGGGCGAGACGCGGCTTCCATATGGAGACATATCTAAGCAGCGTCGCAACGTCGCCGCGCCGCGACGGCTCACAGATCGCGACGGGGTCTTTGACTTCGTGACGCGGATCACAGTTGCCGCGCACGCGCCGGCCGGGGCGCGAACTGCATCACGTCCGCTCACCCGGTGGAGCCGCTCAGGAAATACTCCACCTTGTCGCGATAGGTGCGCGAGAGCTTGAGCTCGTGGCCGCCCTCGAGGGTGAGGAAATACTCACCGTTCATGTGCGCGCGCAGGCTCTTCACCAGGCGCAGGTTGACGATGGTCGAGCGGTGCACGCGCTGGAACAGCTTTGGGTCGAGGATTTCCTCGAGCTCCTTCATGGTGCCGCGCAGGATGTGGGTGTTGCCGCCGGCGTGGATGCACATGTAATCCCCGGCCGCGTCGATCCACTGGATCGACGCCACTGCCAGCCGCACCGTCTCGCGTCCCTGGCGGATCGGCAGCACTTCCGGCCGCTGCGCGCCGATCGCCTTGCGACCCTGCGCGAGCAACTCATCGAGGTCCAGCTGCCCGCAACCGGTGATCTCGGCGATGATCTGCATGAGGCGGTCGCGCTGCGCGGCGGCACTCCTGGCGCGCACGTGCTCGCGCACGCGCTGCAGTGCGGCGGCGAAGCGTGCCTCGTCGATCGGCTTCAGCAGGTAGTCGATGGCGTGCGCTTCGAACGCCGGGATGGCGTACTGATCGTAGGCGGTGACGAACACCACCAGCGGCAGCGATTCCTGCGGCACATGCGCGAGCACTTCGAAGCCGGACATTCCCGGCATCTGGATGTCGAGGAATACCAGGTCGGGCTTGTAGTGCTGCATGGCCGCGAGCGCCTCGCGCCCGTTGGCGCATTGCGCGAGGATCTCGAAGTCCCCCTCGTGGCGCAGGCGGATCTCGACGCCGCGGCGCGAGAGCACCTCGTCGTCGACGATGAGCGTGCGGATCTTCACGCATGCACCCCGCCGGAAACGCGCGGCACCGGGGCCGGCTGGGCCGCGGCGGCCTCGCCGCCGGCCGGGGCGGTCTCGAGCGGCAGCGC
>Ga0070733_10003657_pt1 | contig 10445 bp, 13 predicted proteins | sample Coa_R1_9_FD_66450 | JGI IMG/M metagenome (GOLD analysis project Ga0070733, IMG submission 66450) | Surface soil microbial communities from Centralia Pennsylvania, which are recovering from an underground coalmine fire - Coalmine... | ecosystem: Environmental > Terrestrial > Soil > Unclassified ... | reverse complement strand
TACGTGCTACAGTAGCATCAAATGAGAACGACCTTGAACATCGAGGATGAGGCTCTGTCGGTGATCAAAAAATACGCCGAAGAGCGCGGGATTTCGCTTGGGCAGGCCGCTTCCGACTTGGTCCATCGCGGAGCGGGGAGCCTGCCCCAGTTCAAGACAAAGAACGGCTGGGTGGTTTTCGAGCTTCCCCCCGGAACCCCGCCAATCACCAGCGAAACGCTTGACGAGTGGGAGAAGGCCGAGCACGAAGAGGAGCATCGCCGTGCGTTTTCTCCTCGACGTTAATGTTCTGGTCGGGCTGGCGTTCCCGCTGCACGCTTCGCATCAAACAGCCCACTCCTGGTTCCGCCGGGAGCGCGATCGATTGTGGGCGACATGCCCTTTGACGCAGGCAGGATTCCTTAGAGTCGCCAGCCGAGCGTTGGGAGGCACTCGCGAAGCCGTCCAACAGGCGCTCGCCGGTTTGGAGCGGGATTGCCAAAGTCCCGGCCACGAGTACTGGCCCGCGGATGTCGATCTGCGGGACCTGAGCGATTCGCAGCGCTCGCGCCTGATCGGGCTCAACCAGGTGGCGGACATGCAACTCCTCCTGCTGGCTCACCGCCGCCGGGGCCAGTTGGCGACTTTTGACGCTGGCATCAGAAACCTCGCGTCGGGTACGCGCTACGCGAATTCGTTATTGGTTCTGTAGCCGACGCCACGACGTTGGGGTCCGCTTATGTCATGTCAGGATGGCCGAGTGCTGATTCTGGCCACGCCCGGTTGCAAGACGACAAAGGCCCCGGGCAGTTCTGAAGCGTGCTCGCTGACCAGTTTCAGCACTGCCTCCGCAAGCGAGCCCCGTGCGGAAGCGGGGAACCGAATCAGAATAACACCTGGCGAATTCATGCGTCCCGCGAATACCAGCCAGCCAAAGTCCTTGTCTTCCGTTAGCAGTATCCGGTTTTCAGCCAGCGCAAGACCCAGGATTTCCGGGTCAACAGAACGATTCTGAAACTCAGACACCGCGAGAACGTCGTGATCGTTTGCCCGGAGGACTCGAACTGCGGCGAAATCGCAGCACTCATCCGCCAGAAAGCGCATGGGCCCGGCCTATGGGGATGTGAGCGCCAGGACGCTTTCGTGCGCAATAGCGTCGGCGGCGTATTCCAGCGCAGCACGGATGTCGTCCGCGACAAGCCTGGGATAGGCGTCCAGGAGATCTTCGATCATCGCACCTTCAGCCAGCTTGCGGAGCAGAAGTTCCACGGGTATGCGTGTTCCGCGAATTACGGGCTTGCCCTGCATGACGCCAACATTGATCTCGATGCGGTCGGTCACCCTTGGCTCCGCTCCAATCGTACCAGTATCTGGTTAGCGTACTGAAGCGATGGTGCCGATTGCGTCCTCGGGAGCCATTCCGTCCCTCCCAATCTGGATCAGGCGTCTGAAGTATACGTTTCCACCAGCCTTTTCTTGTTCTTGCGGCAGCCCCGTGGACCACTGAGCACGCCCCACGGCCGGTAGTGCGTCGCTCTGCCGTCGTCACGAAGCTCCGAATAGCCTTTCGGCCCTCCAAGGCCCCCCCACCTGCCGTAATGGGTTATCCATTTGTTTGCCGTGATTGTGACTCGGAAACGGGACCGCTAATTGGTTCACCGGCGGTAAGGTCACCTCCCGGTACGGGCTATACTAACAAACTTTGTGCAACCCCAGAGTCGGCACGCCAGCAGAAGTGACCGTCTGCAGGTTGCGGATTACCGGCCCGTCGGACGAATCCAAGTGTACGAAAGGCTTGCTCACGGCTCGACAAACTTAGACCGTGCAGCGAGTTGGCAATGGCACCAGCCGGCGCCGGATCACGAGCCATTCAATCCAAAACGCTAACCCACGGCGCTGTAGTGAGCCCGCACTTTCCGCGCCGCCGCCTTGCCAACCCGCTTCGCCAGTTCCTCTTCCGACGACTGCCGCACCAACTCCGAGCTCCCAAATTCCTTCAGCAATTTCCGCACGGTGATTTCGCCGATGCCGGGGATCTGGTCCAGTTCCGACGTCAGTGTGCGGGCATTGCGCCGTGTTCTATGAAACGTCACCGCGAACCGATGCGCCTCGTCGCGGATGGTTTGGATCAAATGCAGGATGGGGGAAAAACGATCCAGCACGATGGGTTCGTTCTCCTGCCCCAGCACGTAGACAATCTCTTCGCGCTTGGCAATCGACGCCAGCGGCTGGTTGATGATGCCGATGGCTTCGAGCGCATCGGCCGCGGCATGCAGCTGGCCGAGACCGCCATCGATCAGGATCAGGCCCGGCATCGTCTGGCCCTCGGCGAGAATACGCGAATAGCGCCGCGTCACCACTTCGTGCATGCTGGCGAAATCATCGTTCCCCACCACTGTCCGGATAATGAATTTGCGGTAGTCGGCCTTCTTCATCCGGCCTTCTTCCCACACCACCATGCTCGCGACTTTGTCTGTTCCCTGTATGTGCGAAATATCGAAGCACTCAATGCGCTTCGGCGCTTCAGCCAGCCCCAGCGCCTCCTGCACGGCCGCCTGGATCGCAATCGAGGAAGGCTTCAGCACTCGGAATCGCCCGTCGAAACTGTGTTTCGCATTCGTCTGCGCGAGGTTCAGCATCGCCTTCTTCTGGCCGCGCTTCGGCGTATGGATCTCCACCTTGCGATTTTTCTTCTCCGAGAGCAACTCCTCCATCACCTCCTGATCTTCGAAATCGATAGGGACATGAATGATTGCGGGAACGTATTGCTGATCCAGATAAATCTGCAGCAGCAGCGAGGAGAAGAATTCGGGCGGATCGAACTCATACTGATCCTCCCAGAAGAAATCGCGGCGGTCGACCACTACCCCATTACGCAAGTGGAAAAGGTTGACCGCGACCAGCGGTGGTTCCGCATAAAAACCGAAGATGTCGGCGTCGTCTCCCGAAGCGGCGGCCATTTTCTGGCGCTGATCCATTTCTTCGACGGTGGTCAGGAGATCACGCAGCCCGCCGGCTTCCTCGAATCGCATGGCGTCCGACGCTTCCTGAATACGCGCGCGCAGTTCGGTCGCCAGAGCGCTGTGCTTACCTTCGAGAAACAGGCGCACCTGCCGCACCGCCTGCGCGTACGCCTCCGGGGTGGTCAGGCCTTCCACGCAGGGCCCCTGGCAGCGGTGAATGTGGTACTGCAGACAAGGCTTGGGATGATAACGCCGCAAATCCACTTTGCATGACGGCACCAGAAAATGCCGGTGAATGAAATTGACCAGCCGCCAGGCGAGGTTGCCGGGGAAGTACGGACCGAAATAGGTGGAGCCGTCCTTAATCAGGCGGCGCGTCACGTAGACGCGGGGGAACCGTTCGTTCGTCAGTTTGATGTACGGGTAGGTCTTGTCGTCACGCAGCAGAACGTTGAAGCGGGGCTTGTACTGCTTGATGAGATTGTTCTCGAGCGCGAGCGCTTCCTTCTCGTTATCGACCAGGATGTAATCGATATCGCGCGCGTCGGCGATGAGGGATCCGGTCTTGGCGTCCGACAGCTTGTCGTCACTGAAGTAGCTCCGGACGCGCGCCCGGAGGATCTTCGCCTTGCCGACGTAGATGATCTTTGCGGCGGCGTCCTTGTACAGATACACTCCTGGCGCGAGCGGCAGTTGTGCGACTTTTTCCCGGAGCAGATTCTGTGAGGATTGCATTTTTGCGGGTTCCCGCAATGGGCCTGACCGGCCGCAATATACTCAAATTATGTCATGTTGGCGGGTGTCTCTGATGTGGCTCGCGTTGGCCTGCGCGTGCGTCGCCCAAGCGCCCAAAGACCTGCCGCCGGAAGAGAACCAACTCCCTCCCGAGGAGGACAAGGCCAAGGTCACGCAGCAATACAGTTTCAACCCGCTGCAATCCAAAAAAGAAGTCACCGTCGGCGAATTCTACTTCAAGAAGGGCGATTTCAAAGCCGCCGCGGGACGTTTCCGCGAAGCAACGAAGTGGAACGACGGCAATGCGGACGCCTGGCTGAAGCTCGGCGACGCGGAGGACAGAATGAAGGATTCCAAGGCCGCTCACGAAGCCTGGGAGAAGTATCTTCAGCTGGCTCCGGACGCGAAGAACGCCGCCGAAGTGCGCAGAAAACTGCAAAAGCCCTAAAACGAGGGGGACACGCTTATTATTTCGCGACAGGCCCCCAATCCCAATAAACGGTGCAGGTGTCGAACTCGAACTTCTGCCGGTAGACCTTCTGGAAATCCTCTTCCCCCAGTTTGTGGCCTTTATCGCAATCGACGCCAGTCGCAAACCGTCCCTCTTTGAGTTGCTTGATCTCTTCCGATTCGGAAACCAGATGCAGCGGAATGGCGCGTTCCGGCGGGAAATCGAGCTTGTGCGAATCGGCCAATTCCATGCCTGAGGGCGGGGGACGGCGGGTGAGAAAGTAAATGGGCTCGTCGCTGAGAATCACCCCGTTGGCCGGCGTGACCTGATCGACCTTGGCGGCGACTTTTTCAAGATCACGCCAATTGATGTTGTCGTGTTTATCGTGCAGCGCTTTTGCCAACTCCAAAGAAAAGACGGCCGTTAACGCAAATATCGGCCAGAAAGGCCGGTTCACCGTGTAGAGGCGTATGCTGAGCGAGTACAACCCCACGGCGCCGAGAATGCATAGAAACGGCAGCGTGAAAAGGTAGTAGCGCTGGAATGTGGGATGGGCGCTCGAAATATACGCGCCGAGCCCGAGCGCCAGCCAACCGCACAGGTAGAACTCGGCGCGCTGTTCACGAGTCCATTTCTGGTCAACCCAGTCGCTGCGGAATCGGATGAACAGCAGTCCCGCGACCGCGAGCAGGCCCACCAACAGCGCCTGGGCAGAGTTCAGCCAGGACATCATGACCCCGACATCGTGGGGGATCGCTCCCGGCCATTCCACCTGCCGGAAAATCAAGTTGTATTGGAGGATGTTGAACAGCGTCCGGCGCGGTCCCTTCAGAAACAAGTAAAGGACCGGGAGAAAGGGAATCACGGCGGCAGCCACGAACGCAGTCAGCTTGGCCCAGCGGTTTCCCACACGGTTTTGGAACGCCATCCACAAGGCGAGAACCGGACAGACCGGCGCCCCGAGGAGTGTAGACGCCGCGCCAGCGGAAGCGAGTAAACCGGCCAGGGCAGCGAAGAGGACTCCTCGCCGATCCACCGACGCTACGGTCAGCCGAAATGCCGCGACAATCAGAAACAGGCAGAGGCCATAGGCCTGCCCGATCGGTCCGTACTGCACAATCAGCACATTCAGGAAAAGCAAAAACGAAGCCATCAGACTCGCGGCGAAGCGCCAACGGGCGACCGGAAACCGGACGAACAGGTAGTCCGCCGTCATCACGATTGCCCCCGAGGTCATCAACGCAGCTACCGCATGAGCCACGCGCCAACTCGGCCCGAAAACCATCATCCAGAAGGCGTTCCAATATGCATTGAGCGGCGTTTGTGAGAAATTGAAATCGAGATAGGGCCGCTTCCCTCTTGTGATCAATTCGGCGGTGAGCAGGTGAAAGCCCTCGTCCCACGCGAACGCATCGGTCTGCGCATAAAACTCGAGGCCAGCGGCCAGCAGCGTGATGACGCCCGCCAGCACCCAATACGATTTCTGGTGGCGGCGGCTCATGAATGATCTATTATGCGATTCGTCATGCCGCGCGACGGGGCTGGTGCTCGATGATCTGCAATACGCGCTCAAACCCCATACTCCAATCGGGGAAAAGGTCGACGTATTGCATCTCGCGCTGGATGCGGACCGGCACGCGGCATTCATCCAGCCTGACCGGGATCAGGAAAACGTCGTCGAGCGGCACACTGCTGGCGCAAGTGAGAGCGTGACGGAGGTCTGTATGGAACCCGCCTCTCCTTTTGACGGATCGGCTGGAAAAACACGCCACAAAAAAATCCGAACTGGCAATGGCGTCTTCAATTCGGTGCGGCCAGTCCTGGCCCGGAAGCAGTTTCCGGCGATCCATCCAGGCCGCCAGACCGCGCGCCGTCAGTTCGTCGAACAACCGCTCGGCGAAAGGCCGGTCTTCCGTGGCGTAGGCGATGAAAATACGCGACCTCCTGGAATGCTCGAAGGAGATTTCGCCGGAATCGTTACGCGCGAAAACTCCCAGTCCTTCGACTTCCACCGCTTTTGAGCGCTTCAACGAGCGCTGAATCAGCCGGGCAAGTTCTTCAATGGTCATGTTTTTCCTGCTCAAAGGTCCATTTTTTCCCGGGACTTATGGTGCCGAGTCCGGGAAGCCGGGCGGGCTTCCCTCCACGCAAAATGCGAATGATCCGGTCCACCGCGCGATCCATTTGGTCAGCGGCGTCAACGGCGTCGCCGCCATTTTGCCTGGCTATTTCTTTGATGAGCTGCGATTTCTTCATCTGTCGCGAGAGTAGCATGCGCGAGTGAGGCTGAGGTGTTAAGTGATTGATTCTACAGATGCAATCTCCCGAACTGGAGAATGAACCGTTTTTAATCGCAGGTTAAGGAGTCATTCATCTCCGGTTGGATATCATTCGGACGATGGTACCATCGTCCTAAACTCATTCAAGGAGAATTACAGCATGAAGAAGCTTCTCGTATTTGCACTTGGCCTTGGCATCGCCCTCGGCACCGTTTCCTTCTCGTTCGCGCAGGACACCACTTCGACCACCAAGAAGAAAGCCAAGAAGAAAAAGAAGTCGGACACCACCGACACAGCAACCAAGTAGTTTCCGTCATAAACTCTTGGAGATCAAATAGATGAAGAAGATTCTGGCACTCGCAATCGGGCTGGGCGTCGTTCTCGGTACCGTTTCTTTCTCGTTCGCTCAGGACACCACCGACACTACCAAAAAGATGAGCAAGAAGAAGAAAAAGTCCGACACCACCAGCACTACCTCGACCAAGTAGTTTCCCGTGGGCTGACTGGCTCGGGAAACCGGGCATGTCAGCCCTTTCCCTCCCAACACTTCCTCTGAAAAAAGTTGACGGATCGGCTCAAACCCACTAATCTCTAGTTTTGCCCGGGGAATTGAGTGAGGCACTTCGCCGATGAACATTTCGGTCAAGGGCGAATACGCCCTTCAGGCCATTTTCGATCTGGCGTCCAACGCCGGCACGGAGCCGGTCAAAATTGCCGGTATCGCGCGCAGACAGAAGATTCCACAAAAGTTTCTGGAGTTGATACTGGCCAGCCTCAAGCAGGGCGGGTTCGTCGAATCGCGGCGCGGCGCGGAGGGCGGATACATGCTCGCCAGGCGCGCAGAATCGATTACGGTCGGCGATGTGCTGCATTTTGTCGAGGGCAGGCAGGAGGAGCGGGCGCGTCTGCGCAAACAAGCCGATTCGCCTTTTGCCGAACTTTGGCAGCGCGCGGATTCCGCCATCGACAGCGTGCTCAATTCCACCACTTTCGCTCAGTTGGTACGGGAATGGACGGATAAGCACAATCGTTTCGTTCCCAATTGGGAGATCTGAATGTACTACAAAGACAATTCATACAGTATCGGTCGAACCCCCCTGGTCAAGTTGAACCGGGTCGTCGATGGCGCTCCCGTCACTCTCCTTGGTAAGGTGGAGGGCCGCAACCCGGCCTATTCGGTGAAGTGCCGCATTGGGGCGTCGATGATCTGGGATGCGGAGAAGCGCGGCATCCTCAAGCCCGGCAAGGAGTTGATCGAGCCGACCAGCGGCAATACGGGTATTGCCCTCGCCTTCGTGGCTGCAGCGCGCGGTTACCCCGTGACGCTCACGATGCCCGAAACCATGTCCATCGAGCGGCGGAAAGTGCTGGCGGCATTCGGCGCCAATTTGGTCCTGACGGAAGGATCCCGGGGCATGGCCGGATCCATCGGTAAAGCGCAGCAGATGGTGGAGTCGGATCCCGACCGCTACGTACTGTTGCAGCAGTTTGACAATCCGGCGAATCCCGATATCCATTTCAAAACCACGGGTCCGGAGATCTGGGACGATACCGACGGCAAAATCGACGTGCTGGTTTCCGGCGTAGGCACCGGAGGGACAATCACCGGTGTTTCCCGATATATCAAGAACGAAAAAGGCAAGAAGATTCTGTCGGTTGCAGTCGAGCCCGTGGCCAGTCCGGTCATCAGCCAGACGCGGGCAGGCCAGCCGATCAGGCCCGGGCCGCATAAAATTCAGGGCCTCGGCGCCGGCTTTGTTCCGCGCAACCTCGATATGAGCATGGTGGACCGGGTGGAACTCGTCACCAATGAAGAATCCATCGAAATGGCTCGGCGGCTGGCGCGTGAGGAGGGCCTGCTGAGCGGGATCTCCTGCGGAGCGGCGGTAGCGGCAGCAGTCCGTATGGCGCGGGAGGATCAATTCAAAGGTAAAACCATGGTCGTGATCCTTCCGGATTCGGGCGAAAGATATTTGACCAGCGTGCTTTTCGAGGGGATGTTCGAGAATTAAAAAAAAATTTAAGGAAACGGGTAACCCGGGCAAAAAGGGAGTCGTCTGAATATGCAAATCCCCGTTACGACAAGCGGGCGCATAAACCCCTATCACCCAAACATGCGCCCGCGCCTCTTTCCCAGACGCGGCTCTCGGCGCACGTCCCTTGTTTTCCTCGCGGCTTTGAGCGCTTCAGCTCAGGAATCTCCACTTCTCGTGAACAGCGGCGAATCTATGCGCGTGGCTTACAGCTGCGCCGAGGAAGATCTTCAATGGGCGGGAATGTCCTGCAGCGATGCCCAGCCCTGCGCCATCTACCTTGAATTGAATTCCGTTGTTTCCAATGGCAAAAAGATCGATGCCGCGGGAGATCTGCACAGCAGTTCCGCCACAATTGGGTCTGTTTTATTACAGAGCGACGATTCCGGGGCGACATGGCGGGAGCCGACGGCACGCATCCGCGGAAGTGCGCTTGACCAGTTGCAGTTCTTTAATCCGCTGGCCGGTTGGGCGGCGGGGGAAACTCTGTATCCCTTGGCGCGTGACCCGTTCTTCCTCATTACCACCGATGGCGGAACTTCCTGGCGCCAGCGCCCGGTGGGCGAAGAGGACTTCCCAGGCACAGTACAGCGCTTCTGGTTCGATTCTGAAAAGCATGGGGAAGCGATCATCGACGGGGGTAAGGCTGCCGCCGATGCCCGCTATCTGATCTACGAGTCGGAGACCGGAGGTGAAAGCTGGTCGCTGCATGGCCAAAGCGGCCAACCGCCGAAGCTCCGGCACGCGCCCCCGCTGGCGGAAGATCCGGATTGGCGCACGCGCCCGTCCAAAGACGGTAAAGCGCTCCAGATCGAGCATCGGGCCGGGGGTGAATGGACGCAGGTGGCTTCGTTTGCGATCGAAGTGGCGAACTGCGGGGTTCATCCTGGGGAACTGAAAGAGCCCGAGCCGCCTGCCGGCGACGCCCCGGTGCCGGCGAATCCGAAAAAACAAACCCATTGAGGAGAACCCCTGCCAACTCGGTGGATCTGGAGATCTTCCGCAACTTGTTTGTTTCCATCGCTGACGAGATGGGCACGGTGCTGCGGAAGACGGCTTTCAGCGCCAATATCAAGGAGCGGCGCGACTACTCCTGCGCCGTCTACGGTAGGGCTGGCGAGACCATCGCCATGGGCGACCACATGCCCGTGCACCTGGGCGCGATGCCTCTGTCGGTCGAACATGCGCTGGCGGCATTCCGGCTTGACCCGGGCGATGTGGTAATCCTCAATGACCCGTTTCGAGGTGGCACTCATCTGCCCGACATCACCGCAGTCTCGGGCGTGTTCACGGGGAAAAGTAAGCGCGCCGATTTCTACGTGGCCTCCAGAGCACACCATGCCGATGTGGGTGGCATGAGTCCGGGCTCCATGCCATTGGCCCGCGAGATTTATCAGGAGGGTCTCCGCATTCCTCCCGTGCTGCTGATGAAAGCCGGAAAAGTTCAGCGTGACGTGATGCAGATCGTCCTCGCGAATGTGCGGACGCCGGAAGAGCGCGAAGGCGATCTCATGGCGCAGGTGATGTCGAATCGCCGGGGTGAAGACCGGCTGCTCGAAATCGTATCGCGCTATGGGCTGGCCCGCGTGCGGCGCAGCGCCGCGGACCTTCAGGATTACAGCGAGCGCGTGACGCGCGCGATGCTCCGCCGGATCCCGGATGGCGAATACCGGTTCCATGATTTTCTGGATGACGACGGCGTCACGGACGAGCCGGTGCGGATCGAACTGGCGTTGCGCATCAAAGGCGACCGCGTAGAAGTCGATTTCACCGGATCGAGCCCGCAGGTCGCGGGATCGGTGAACGCGAATTACGCGATCGCGGTATCCGCCACGATGTACTGTTTCCGTTGTTTGATCGATGCGGACGTTCCCTACAACGCGGGCCTGCTGCGTCCCATTCGCATCATCGCGCCGGAGCGAAGCGTGGTGAATGCGGGGCTGCCGGCCGCCATGGCCGCGGGAAATGTCGAAACGTCGCAGCGCATTACGGACGTGATTCTCGG